>Ga0208979_100101_pt1 | contig 164820 bp, 131 predicted proteins | sample HotLakConsUCCSLE_FD_184738 | JGI IMG/M metagenome (GOLD analysis project Ga0208979, IMG submission 184738) | Hypersaline microbial mat communities from Hot Lake, Washington, USA - Hot Lake Consortium UCC-SLE (SPAdes) | ecosystem: Environmental > Aquatic > Non-marine Saline and Alkaline >... | reverse complement strand
CCTGAAGTTCAGTGTCGCGTAACCTCACCAGCGGTGAGTTTTGGCGACGCCTGCAGAAACGTTGTCAAACGCCTACGGTTATTGGCTTCCAGTGCTCCGAAGTCAGGAATTTATGCAACAGTAGGGTAAAGAGACATATATGGACGCCTCCCCCCAGTCAAGCGGTTTTTGACGGTTTTTACTTTCATTAGTCCGAGTGCTCCTGTCCCTCCAATAAAGGGCTTTCGTCGTTTGTTTATTGCGATGAATCAATGGTCTGCTGACATATATTCGGGCTCTTGATGGGGGCTTTGTTTTTCCTTGGGCCCCCGGCCCACCATGAGTTTCGAGATGACCCCGAGACCTAAACAGGCATGCGGTTTTTCACCATGTCCCGGACCAGGTTCGCTCGGGGTCGGTCAACCTATTGTTTCATCGACTTCCGCAGACTCAACCGGCAGGATTAATTGATCCAAACGCCTTGTTGACGTCGTAGTGCTCGCCTCTGGCCACAATCAGCCAGCCGATGCGAGCAGTCTTGTTGGCAAGCGCCACTACGGTTTTGTTCATGCCCCGACGGACCACCATCGGGTTGACCCACTGGGCCAGTGGCGTTTGCTTGTTGCGCGACCAGGTGATCGCGGCACGGGCTCCATGGATGAGCATCGTGCGCAGGTAGCGATCTCCGTTCTTGGTCATGCCCAGAAGTTTGATCTTGCCACCCGTTCCGCTCTGACGGGGCACCAACCCCAGCCAGGCCGAGACCTCACGTCCTTTGTGGAACTGATGCCCGTTGCCGATCGAGGCCAGGTAGGCCGAAGCCACGACCGGCCCCACGCCTGGCAGCTCCAGCAGTCGGCCATAAGCGGGATCCTGGCTGGCCAGTTCGACAATTCGAGCATGCAGGGCATCGTTGCGCTGACGGTAGTGCCGTAACTGCTCCAACTGCTCGGCAATCAGCTGACGGACCATCGGGGTGAGATCATTCTCGGCTTCCTCGAGCACTTCAGGTAGCTGCTTGACCAAGGCATGAATGCCGGTCTTGAACTCCACGCCGTATTCCCGAGCAATGCCCCGGATCTGATTGCCGGTCGCGGTCATCTGATCAATGCCTTGCCGACGAACCCGATGCAGGCTTTGGAGATCCTGTTGTGCCAAAGTCTTGATCGGCACTGGATGCAGCTTCGGCCGTTGGGCGGCCTCAACGATAGCCAGTGCATCCCGGGCATCGCTCTTGCCGCCGCGCACGAACGGCTGGACATGCTGCGGTGGCACCAGCAGGACCCGATGGCCCATCTGTTCGAACTTCCGGCCCCAGTAGTGGCCACTGGCACAAGCCTCCAAGGCCACCGTGGTCGGCTCGAATACAGCCATCGTCGCGGCCAGCTTGGCTCGGGTCACCGAGCGGTTGAATACGTCTTTTCCGGCCTGGTTGATGGCGCAGACCTGAAACACGTTCTTTGCAAGGTCGATACCGATCAGTTTATGCTTCATTTGGACGCCTCCTACGTAATCGACTGAGTGGAATACCAGTCTGGCGCAACATTGACGCCGGTGCGAATGATGGAGGCGTCCATCTCATCAGGCATGCTTTCTTGAATTCAGTCGAGCCCAAATCCAGTACCAGTCGCAGACCCGGCAAGCGTCACCGCTGGCGGGCGTACTTGATGGCGCTGGTTCTGATCTCCACGGGCATTACTGCCATCTGGGTGCTGTGGACAGAAACCCATCCTGAGCAGGAGCGCTGGTTGCGCAATCAGGTCCAGGACCGCCTCGGTAGCTGGTTTCCTGAAGCCATGGAACCGCTGGCTTCGACATCTGGCCTGTTCGAAGGCCAGCAGCCTTATCCGTCATCGGATTCATCGGTCACCTCAGCGGTCAATGTGGTGCTCGTTCATGGCGTCGACGAACCCGGTGGCATCTTCGACGAGTTGACCCCGGCGCTACAGGAGGCCGGTTTTCGGGCCGTGGAATTTCGCTATCCCAATGACCAGGCAATCGATCGAAGCAGTGAACTGCTGGCCGACTACTGGCCACAGCTGAGCGGCTCCGACGAGATTGTCCTGATCGGTCACAGCATGGGCGGACTGGTCATTCGCGACTTCATCACCCGCCTGCGGCACCCGGTTGATTCGGAACCTGTGCTGGAAGGTCCCGACGTGGCTGCGGCCCTGCTGATCGCCACTCCCAACCAGGGCTCCGAGTGGGCTCGATTGCGGGTCTGGCTGGAGCTGCGCGATCATCTGGCCGGGGATGAACAGCGACGATTTTCATTGTTTGCGGCGCTGAGGGATGGCACCGGCGCGGCCAAGATCGATCTGCGGCCCGGCAGTCGCTTTTTGACCGAGCTCAACAACCGCCCCTGGCCATCCACGGTCCCAATACGGCTGATCGGCGGGCAGCTGGAGCTCCCCACCCCGGAGATGCAGGCCGGGATGGATGAACTGGCCTCGACGACCGGCGATGAAGAATGGAGCCAGCACTTTTCCGCCTGGCTGAACGGCCCTCTCGATCAACTGGGTGACGGCGTGGTGCCCGTGGAAGCGCTGGAACTGCGCGAAGCACCGGAGCCGGATATAGTGATGGCATCCCACCGGGGAATGCTTCGTTCTGGTCCGCTCAACGACGGCGTACCGCCGGCGATCGAATGGTCAGTCGAATGGACCCGGTTTTTCCTGCACTGACGCTGCCCTTGTATACTCGACCAGTCAACTTCTCAAGGAATCTTCCATGTCCGACGTTCGTGCCTACGCTGCCCAATCCAGCACCTCAGGTGTCGCCCCGTTTGCGATCGACCGCCGCGAGCTTCGACCGGACGATGTGGATATCGCCATCGAATTCTGTGGCATCTGTCATACCGACATTCATTTCGTCAACAACGACTGGGGAGCGACGATTTATCCGGTCGTTCCGGGCCATGAAATCATCGGCCGCGTTCGAGCAGTCGGCGATCAGGTCAGCGGTTTCAACGTCGGCGATCGGGTGGGTGTCGGCTGCCTGGTCGACTCCTGCCGAGATTGCGATTCCTGCCACGACGGCCTGGAGCAGTATTGCGAGAATGGCATGGTCATGACCTACAACGGCGAGGATCGGCACGACGGTACGCCGACCTTCGGTGGTTACTCCGAGCGCATCGTGGTCAGTGATCGCTTTGTCCTGAAAGTGCCGGATGCGCTTGATCCTGCCGCTGCCGCGCCTCTGCTGTGTGCCGGCATCACCACTTATTCGCCGCTGAAGCATTTTGGCGTTGGCAAAAGCCATCGCGTCGGCGTTGTCGGGATGGGGGGCCTCGGTCATATGGGGGTCAAGTTCGCCCGGGCACTGGGTGCCGAGGTGACCCTGTTTACCCGGTCCGAGTCCAAGGTGAATGAAGCGAAGCGACAGGGTGCCCACCATGTCGTGATTTCCACGGACGAGGCCCAGATGAAAGCTGTCGCCGGCCAATTCGATTACATTCTCGATACCGTGCCGGTGGCCCATGACGTCAACCCCTACCTGGCCGCCCTGAAGCGGGATGGCACCCTGATCATGGTCGGCATGCCCGAACCGATCAATCCCCCGGTCGACGGTGGTGCGTTGATTTTTGCGCGGCGGCGGATTGCCGGCTCACTGATCGGCGGTCTGCCTGAAACCCAGGAAATGCTTGACTTCTGCGCGGAACACGACATCGTCTGCGATATCGAAATGCTGGATATTGGCAATATCAACGAAGCCTACGAGCGGATGAAAAAAGGTGATGTACGCTATCGCTTCGTGATCGACATGGCGACACTGGGTAATTGATATTCAAGAATCTGAAACACAATGGCAGTTCTGGATTGACCGGGGCGGCACGTTTACCGATATTGTCGCGCGTTCGCCAGACGGGACGCTGAGCAGCGCCAAACTGCTTTCGGACAATCCGGAGCAATATGAAGATGCCGCGATCGCCGGTATTCGCAAGCTGCTCGATCTGGATGACAACGAACCCCTGCCTGATGACAGGATCGCTGAGGTGCGCATGGGCACGACCGTGGCCACCAACGCGCTGCTGGAGCGCCGCGGCGAGCCCACGGTACTGGTCACCACGCAAGGATTTCGCGATGCGCTGCGTATCGGTCACCAGTCGCGTCCGGATATATTTTCTCTTGATATTCAGCCACCTGAATTACTTTTCTCGGATGTAATCGAGATTGATGAACGTCTTGATGCCGATGGCAAAGTCATTCTTGCTCCGGATCGATCACGGATACGCGACCAGCTCCAGGCTGCCTACGACGACGGTATCCGTGCCCTGGCCGTGGTGCTGGTTCACGGCTATCGCAATGCTGAGCATGAACAGCTGGTCGGGCGCATTGCCAGAGACATCGGCTTCGAGCAGGTCAGCCTGTCACACGAAGTCAGTCCATTGATCCGTTTTATCGGGCGCGGTGACACCACCGTGGTCGATGCCTATCTTTCGCCAGTGTTGAGGCGCCATGCCGACCGGGTTTCCAGTCAGTTGGGCGATGTCCGGCTTCAGTTCATGAAATCCGACGGCGGCTTGACCGACGTCAGTCGCTTCGCCGGCAAGGACGCCATACTGTCCGGGCCGGCCGGCGGCATAGTCGGTTGCGTGCGCACCGCTCAAATGGCCGGATTCGACAAGGTGATCGGTTTCGACATGGGTGGCACCTCGACCGATGTGTCGCACTTCAAGGGAGAGTTCGAGCGCGCTTTCGAAACAACCATCGCCGGAGTCCGCCTGCGAACACCGATGCTGGAGATTCATACCGTGGCGGCCGGTGGTGGCTCGAAGCTGCACTTTGACGGCAGCCGCTACCGGGTCGGACCGGATTCGGCCGGCGCCAACCCCGGACCGGCCTGCTACCGCCGCGGCGGCCCGTTGACCGTGACCGACTGCAACGTGATGCTGGGCAAGCTGCAACCCGAGTTCTTTCCGGCGCTGTTCGGGCCAGATGCTGACCAGCCGCTGGACAGCAAGGTCGTCGAGAGCAAGTTTTCCGAGCTGACCGCTCACATCCGAGAGACAACCGGCGATCAGCGAAGCGCGCATGAAGTCGCCGAAGGATTCCTGAAAATCGCGGTGGCCAATATGGCCAACGCGATCAAGAAGGTCTCGGTCCAGCGCGGTCATGATGTCACCGACTATGCGCTGAACTGTTTTGGCGGCGCCGGCGGACAGCATGCCTGCCTGGTCGCAGATGAGCTGGGCATCGAGACCGTGCTGATTCATCCATTCGCAGGCGTGCTGTCGGCCTATGGCATGGGCCTGGCCGATGTCACCGCGCTGCACGAATTTGCGCTGGAAAAGACACTCGATGCCGCACTGATCGATGAACTGAGGGATCAGTTCGAGAACACCGTAACCATCGCGCGCCAGGAACTGACCGATCAGGGTATCGATGCGTCGGCCATGCAGATCAGCCGGAAAGTCCAGTGCAAGTATGCCGGCACCGATACCCCGTTGCTGATCGATTACGACCGTCTCGACGCCATGAAAGAAGCCTTTGCGAAAGCGCATCGTCAGCAGTTCGGCTTTGTCATGGACGAGCGTGATCTGGTGGTCGAAGCCGGCGTTGTCGAAGCCGTCGGCAAGGCCCGGGCGGTGCCCACAGAACCTGAAGCAGACTTCGATTCACCGTCTTCTGCAAAACCAGCCACGACCGTCCAGACCTTAATGGCCGGGCAGATTCATCGAGACACCCCGGTCTACCAGCGCGATGGACTGAAGCCCGGGCAGGCACTTGACGGTCCGGCGATTATTATTGAAACCAACGCCACCACCGTGGTCGAGCCCGGTTGGCAGGCCAGCATCAACGCTCGCAAGCATCTGGTTCTGGAGCGCGTCCAGGCTTTGCCCGATCGTGCCAGTGTCGAAAGCCAGGCCGATCCGGTCATGCTCGAAGTGTTCAACAATCTGTTCATGGCGATTGCCGAGCATATGGGTGCGGCGCTGCAGAAAACCGCCTGGTCGGCCAATATCAAGGAGCGTCTGGATTTCTCCTGCGCCCTGTTCGACCGCGCCGGCCAACTGGTCGCCAATGCGCCGCATGTTCCAGTCCATCTGGGATCGATGGGCGAGAGCGTGCGTGCCGTGATGGACGAACATGGCACCTCGATCCAGCCGGGTGATGTCTACCTGCTCAACGACCCCTATCGCGGTGGCACCCACCTGCCCGACCTGACCGTCGTCAGCCCGTGCTTCGACGACAACGGCGAAATCCTGTTTCTGACCGCCAGTCGGGCACACCATGCCGATATCGGCGGGATTACCCCGGGCTCTATGCCGCCGGACAGCCGACATATCGACGAGGAAGGTGTACTTCTGACCAATGTACTGGCGGTTCGAGACGGGAAGTTGCGCGAGGACCACCTGCGCAGTCTGTTGCAGAGTGGGCCATACCCGGTGCGCAATATCGACCAGAACCTGTCCGACCTGAGGGCACAAATTGCCGCCAACGCCCGCGGCATTCGCGAACTGCAGGACATGGTTGGCCATTTCGGCCAGGACGTGGTCGAGGCTTACATGACCCACGTCCAGGACAATGCCGCTGAACAGGTTCGGAGGGTCATCGATCGACTCGATGACGGCCACTGGGTCAAGGAAATGGACTGTGGCGCGAAAGTCGAAGTCAGGGTCGAAGTCGACCGTGACCAGCGGCGTGCCCGGATTGATTTTTCCGGCACCAGCGATCAGCAGGACAACAACTTCAACGCCCCGGCCGCGGTGACCCGGGCCTGCGTGCTTTACGTGCTGCGATGCCTGGTGGCCGATGACATTCCCTTGAACGATGGCTGCATGGCCCCGATCGACCTGATCATTCCCGAAGGCAGTCTGCTCAACCCGACCCACCCGGCCGCGGTGGTCGCCGGCAATGTCGAGACCAGCCAGGTCGTGGCCGACGCCCTGCTCGCCGCAATGGGCGTGCTGGCCAACAGCCAGGGCACGATGAACAACCTGACCTTCGGCAATGACCGTTATCAGCATTACGAAACGCTTTGCGGGGGCGCCGGCGCCGGCGACGGATTCAACGGCTGCGACGCCGTCCATGTCCATATGACCAACTCCCGCCTGACCGATCCCGAAATTCTGGAAACCCGCTTTCCCGTGCGGCTCGAAGGATTCGGCATCCGCCCAGATTCCGGCGGTTCCGGCCAGTGGCACGGCGGCTGCGGAGCTGAACGACGCATTCGCTTTCTCGAACCGATGACCATTGCACTGCTGGCCAATTCACGCCGAATCGCGCCCTCGGGTCTTCAGGGCGGCGGCGACGGAATGACCGGCAAAGCCTGGATTGAGCGCAGCAACGGCCAACAACAGCGTCTCTCTGGGACCGATCGAGCCGAGGTCAACCCGGGCGATGTTTTGGTGATACAAACGCCCGGGGGCGGCGGGTTTGGCAAGAGAAGCGGTTAACCAGACAGTTTGAAAAGCAACGCACAGATCGTCGGAGTCCAATGTTTGAACCCGCTGCCGGAACCAAAAAAGTCTCTGTAAACCACCGAATACACCGAAATCACCGAAAAATTACTTTTGAAGTTTCGGTGTGTTCGGTGCTTTCGGTGGTTACAGGGTTTCGAGCAAAGGTCGCAGAACTAGCGTTTCATCCAGCGCAGGCGTTGCCAGAGGGAATCGGCGAGCAAATGGAGCAACAGGCCGAGCAGCCCCGTCATCAGATTGGCCAGCATGCCGGTCAGTCCCGGCAGCAGGTCTTCAATGACTCCTTCGATCCAGCGAAATCCGAAGCCGGACAACTTCCACACCAGTTCGAAAAATCCTTCTAAAAACCCATCGATCTGGAGCACGCCGATCGCCAGAGCTGCCCAGGACATCACGGCGATGACGGCCAGTATCAGAAACGGATGATCGATCAGCCCCGCTTGCGGTGCCTTGGCCGGTTTCCTCTGTGATCGCATCATGATCTGGACTCCTTGGTTCCCGACCTGTCATTGTGCCTGTTGACCGGGATGGTTACCATCCCATCCTGACCAACGTAGCGAACTCACCGAGATATGGCGCGCAATATCGAAATCAAGGCACGTGTTGCAGACCTGGACCAGCTGACCCAACGGGCGAGTGCCATCAGCGATGGTGAGCCGGCTCACTTGCTCCAGGACGATACCTTCTTCCAGTGCCAGCATGGACGCCTGAAATTGCGCGATTTCGGAGATGGCAGCGGCGAATTGATTTACTACCAGCGGGCCGATCAGGGCGGACCCAAATCCAGCCACTACGAGATCTCTCCGACCTCGTGCCCGGACCAACTGCGACAGGTACTGACTGCAGCACTCGGCACCATCGGGCGGGTTCGCAAGCAGCGTATCGTAATGATGGCCGGAAGAACCCGTATCCACCTTGACCAGGTGGAGGGATTGGGTAGCTTCATGGAACTGGAAGTGGTGCTGGCTGCCAATGAAACTGAGGATGCCGGCATGGCCGAAGCTCGTGATCTGATGAACAAGCTGGCGATCGAACCGGACGCACTGGTCGCAGGCGCCTACCTGGATCTTCTTGCGGCCAGGTCAGAATAGACAGCAAACAGCAGCCCTGCACAAAGCGGAGCGTACCAATATACCTGGTCAGGCCTGAACTGCCCGGCCGGCATCAGAAGGTAGACGCTGCCCACCAAAACGCCGACCAGCACCAGCCACCAAAGACCGGCCTTCAGTCGTTCAAGCCCGGGTAGCAGAAAGGCCAGCCACAACGGATTGAGCAGCATCAGCATCGCATTTCGCCAGGTGGCTTCATGACCGGAAACAAGCCACATAAGCATGATCACGATGCCGCTCAACCCCGCTGCCAGCAAGCATGACGAGCGGACCAGGCCAGCCAGACGAGCCCGTTTTGTCAGCCCGGACCATAGCAACAAGGCCAGACTCAGTCCACCGAGCAGCAGACTTGCCATCCACGGACCGGTCGCTGAGGACGGCGGCGCCTCGCGGCCTGACTCGTACAGTTGACGATCTTCGATCACCAGGCGTTTTCCGTCGATCTCGATCCCGGCCAGCGACTCGGCCAGACTCTCCGGAAGAAAGGCCTCGTCCCAGCGACTGATCGGACGGTCCACAGGGGGTCCCAGCAGGGTCATGATGCCGCTGTGCAACCAGAATCGATGGGCCGTCAGCCGGCGCGTGTGGTCGCGGAAATTCAACCGGGCCGGGAGCGCTTTGAGCGGGCCCTCCAGGCTCTGATCGGTCACCCGGTTGATCATATCCCGCAGCCAGGTCGAACAATTGGCCAGGTAATAATCGTAAGGATAGTACTGGGGTATCGGAAAAATGGCCTCGTTCAAAAGACCGGTCAGCTGATTGACCTGATTGACGGACAAGTCCAGTCGTTGCGCACGAATCGAGCGATCGCGCTGACGATAGAATTCGAATTCACGCTCGGCAATGGTTGCGGCACCGTAGTACGGCATGATGCCGCGGGCAAAGTCACGATGAAATCCGGGACGGTCCAGGTCGAAATAGCCGAAACTGAAGGTATGATCCAGGTCACGATCCTGATCCCGGATCCAGATCGCATTGTGCCCGAAAAGCTCCCAGACCTCCTCGCCCGGTCCGTAGGTCAACAGCCAGGCTTCCTGCGCCTTCAGCGCAACTGGAGTCATCAGAACCAGCAGGATCGCCAGCCCTGATCCTGCCAGCCTGCAAAAAAGCCACTTTTCCCGAATCAAGCTAGACAGGAAAAACTTCCATTGCGTGCAGGCGACGATCGTCGGCACTGGTGATCTTGAATGTCCAGTCACCAATCTCGACGACCTCTCCGGCTTCCGGCAGTCGGCCGAACTCTGCAACCACCAGCCCGCCAATGGTGTCGTACTCGTCATCGCTGAACTCCGTACCCAGCGCCTCGTTGAAATCGTCGATGGCGGTCAGGGCCTGGACCAGGTAGCGGGTCTCGTCGATGCGCTGAATATCATCGACGACTTCGGCATCATGCTCATCGTCGATATCGCCGACGATCTCTTCGAGCACGTCTTCAATGGTGATCAGTCCTGATACACCGCCGTACTCATCCACCACCAGTGCCATATGGTTCTTGCTGACGCGAAACTCCCGCAGCAGTACGTTCAGGCGCTTGGATTCCGGAATGATGACGGCAGGACGCAACAGATCCTTCAGCTCCGGCTTCTCACCCGCCACCAGCTGCAACAGGTCCTTGGCCAGAAGAATGCCCCGGATTTCGTCCTTGTCTTCGCCAACGACCGGGAAGCGCGAGTGTCCGGATTCGAGAATCAGCGGGAGGATTTCCTCCAGTGACGATTGCTCGGCGAGCACGACCATATGTGAGCGCGGAATCATGACGTCGCGCACCTGCAGCTCGTCGACCTCCAGCGCACCTTCCAGCATCGCGAGGGTATCGGGCTCGATCAGACCCTGTTCGCAGACATCGCGCAGTAGTTCGACCAGATCATCGCGACTGCGCGGCTCGCCCCCGAAGGCCCGACCGAGCTTTTCCAGCCAACTCCGTGAGCCGGAGCTGGTACTTCCATTGCCATCGTCGCTCATGAGGAAAAACCCCGGCAGTTAAGCCGGTTCAATTGTGAGACAGGTTGGTCAGGGTCCATGATGTATGTCGTAAGGGTTGTCAATGCCCAGGTTCGCCAGCAAGTCAATTTCGCGTGACTCCATTCGGGCGGCCTGAGTGCCATCAATATGGTCGAACCCGAGCAAATGCAAGAGCCCGTGAATGACCAGGTGAGCCCAGTGCGCATGCAGCGATTTCCCCTGCTCCAGCGCTTCCCGCTCTATGACCGGAGCGCACAATACAACATCGCCCAGCACGCGTTGGCCATCAATGTCAGGTGAGCTGGCCGGAAAGCTCAACACGTTGGTGGCGCAGTCCCGGCCACGCCATTGCCGGTTCAAGGCCCAGCCTTCAGCCTCATCGACCAGGCGGATATTGACCAGGCAGTCACCCTGCTCGCCAAGGGCGGCGAGTGCCCAGGATTCGATCTGGCTGTTGTCCGGCAGGGCCGGGTCATCAATCAGGCGCTGGATTTCGATTTCCATCAGACGGAGTTCCTGGTGCTGTCGGCGCGTTCATAGGCTTCGACGATGCGCCGTACGATCGGATGGCGCACCACGTCGCGCGAATCAAAAAATGTCTGGCTGACACCCTCGACACCCTTGAGCAGCCCGATGGCATGGCGCAAACCCGAGGTCACCTTCGGCGGCAGATCGATCTGGGTCATGTCGCCGGTAATCACGGCCTTGGCCCCGAAACCGATACGGGTCAGAAACATTTTCATCTGTTCCGGGGTCGTGTTCTGAGCCTCGTCAAGAATAACGAACGCATCGTTGAGCGTACGGCCGCGCATGTAGGCCAGCGGTGCCACTTCGATGACATTGCGTTCGGTCAGCTTTGCCGCCCGCTCGAAGCCCAGCATTTCATACAGCGCATCGTGCAGCGGCCGCAGGTAGGGATCCACCTTCTGGGCCAGGTCGCCCGGCAGAAACCCGAGACGCTCGCCGGCCTCGACCGCAGGGCGCACCAGAACGATGCGCTGAACCCGGTCCTTTTCAAGCGCGTCTACCGCGCAGGCGACGGCAAGAAAGGTCTTGCCGGTACCGGCCGGACCGACGCCGAAATTGACATCGTTCTCGGCGATTCGCTCCAGGTAACGCTTCTGGTTGGGACCTCGCCCCCGAATCATGCCGCGGCGGGTACGAATGGAGACCTCGGTATCGGCCTCGGCCTCGATTTCATCCAGTCCCGACTGCTGCAGGTGCAGATTGACCAGTGCAGGGGTCAGGATTTCGCGTTCAGTCTGGCGATACAGCTTGCGCAACACACGCCGGCCGGCCTGAACCGCATCGGTCTCACCTTCGATACTGAAGATATTGCCGCGCCCGGCAATGGAGACCCCCAGTCGCTTTTCGATCAGCCGCAGATGATCATCCAGATGTCCGCAGAGATTGGCCAGTCGCTCATTGTCCGAGGGTTCGAGCTCCAGCGTCAGCGCCGTTTCAGTGGTACTCATTCAAGCCGCTTGGTCCTGGGAGCCGGTAAAACGGCCGCGCAGGGAATTGGCGCGGGCGGCGGTGATGGTGACATCGATCATGCGGCCGACCAGTTCCATCGGGGCCGGAAAATTGACCACCCGGTTGTTTTCGGTTCGACCCGCCAGTTCGGCCGGATTTTTCTTGCTGGGACCTTCGACAAGCACGCGCTGGACAGAGCCGACCATCGCTTCTGAAATCACCGAGGCCTGCTTGTTCAGCTGATCCTGCAAACGTTTCAGACGGGCCTTTTTTTCCTCGAGCGTCACCAGGTCGGGAAACGAAGCCGCTGGCGTTCCGGGCCGGGCCGAGTAGATAAAGCTGAAGCTTTGATCGAAGTTCAAGCTTCGAACGAGCTCCATGGTCTGTTCGAAATCATGCTCGGTCTCGCCCGGAAAGCCGACGATGAAATCGGACGACAGGGCAATGTCAGGGCGAACTTCGCGCAATTTGCGGATTTTCTGCTTGTATTCGAGAACGGTATGGCCACGTTTCATCAGCGACAGAATGCGGTCCGATCCGGCCTGCACCGGAAGATGCAAATAGTTGGCCAGCTTGGGCACATCACGAAACGCCTCGATCAGGCTGTCGGAAAACTCCACCGGATGCGAAGTGGTAAAACGAATCCGTTCGACCCCTTCGATGTGGGAGACGTAGTGAATCAAAAGCGCCAGGTCCGCCGTGCCGCCACCGTGCATCGGACCCCGATAGGCATTCACGTTCTGGCCCAGCAGGTTGATTTCACAAACGCCCTGCCCGGCCAGTTCCGCGATTTCGGCAATAACATCATCGAGGGGTCGGCTGACTTCCTCGCCCCGCGTGTACGGCACCACGCAAAAGGAGCAGTACTTGCTACAGCCTTCCATGATCGACACAAACGCGCTGGCACCACGAGCACCGGGCGTTGGCAGATGGTCGAACTTCTCGATTTCCGGAAAACTGATGTCGATGGACGGCTTCTTGCTGGACCGCACATCATCGACCATTTTCGGCAGTCGATGAATGGTCTGCGGTCCGAATACCAGATCGACAAACGGTGCCCGCTTGATGATGCCCTCACCTTCCTGGCTGGCAACACATCCGCCGACACCAATGACCACCTCGGGACGCTTCTTCTTCAACCCGCGCCACTGGCCGAGCTGGGAAAACACCTTTTCCTGGGCTTTCTCGCGAATCGAGCAGGTATTGATCAAGATGACGTCCGCATCGTCCGGGCTGTCAGTCAGTTCGAGACCATGCGAGTGAGCGAGCACGTCGGCCATCTTGTCCGAGTCATACTCGTTCATCTGGCATCCGTGAGTCTTGATGTAAAGCTTGCCGGGCATCAATTTGGCGCAGTTTCGATAGGAGCTTGTATTGTAACGCACTCCAGGGAACCTCTGAACAAGTCTGCGCGGAGCGCGTTTCAGTCGGAGAAGCCGCAGATCGTACGTGCCGTGGCGAGTGACAGTAGCCATAGCGCCGTTCTGCAGGCAGGTACGGTTTGCCCGCAGGGCAAGAAGTGCCTGCCGGAAGAACGACCAGCGCGTTACGGCCGAGTCACGTCGCGTGCGAGATGCGGCTTCTCCGGCGAAACCCTGTCGGGACGGGCCTTTGCGGGCCACCCGGCGCGTTTCGACTCGCTTATTTGGAACAACCAAACCGCGCTCGCCGAAGCCGCACCGGGTGATCCCGCAAAGACTCCGTCGCGCCCGTGCAGACTTGTTCAGAGGTTCCGTAACGCTGGAAATATTACGCTCGGTACCGAACCCGGCGGGTAATACGGCAGACCAGTTCGTAGGCAATCGTATCGGCCTGGCGCGCGATTCGTTCGATCGGCAGGCCGCTGCCCCAGAGAATGACCGGATCGCCGACCGAGGCGTCCGGACAGGCCGCCAGGTCGATCGTGATCATGTCCATGGAGACTCGCCCGGCCAGACTGCAGGTCCGGCCGTTGACCAGCACTGGCGTGCCGTCGGCCTGGCTGCGAGGATAACCGTCGCCATAACCAATCGCCGCCACTCCAACGATCATGTCGCGGGTCGCTACGAAACGGCCGCCGTAGCCAATGGCCTCGCCGGCCGGTACCTGGTTGATGGCCATCAGTTCAGACGTCAGCGTCATGACCGGCCTCAGACCCAGCTCCTCACCGGTACGATCAGAAAACGGCGAGATGCCGTACAGCATGATTCCGGCTCTCACCCAGTCGGCATGGCTTGCCGCATGCTCAACGATGGCGGCTGAATTGGCCAGGCAACGTTCGCCGTCAAGCTTGCTGGCAATCGACTCGAACCGTTCAAGCTGCGTCCTGGTCATGTCCGCATCGAGTTCATCGGCGCTGGCAAAGTGGGTCATCAGATTGACCTGCTCGACACCGGGCAGCCGCTTCAAACGCGCGTGCAGCGACTTCGCGTCAGCGGCATCGACACCCAGTCGATGCATGCCCGAATCGATCTTGAGCCAGAGCCTGGGTGTGGGTGAGCGCCCGAAAGCCTCCAGCATCTGCACCTGGCCGGGATGATGAATGGTCAGTTCCAGGGCCAGCTCGGCGGCAACCGGTAGATCGGCGGCATGCAGAACACCCTCCAGCAACAGCACCGGGAGTCGGCTGCCCAGTCGACGGATCGCGCGCGCTTCTTCCAGGGTTGCCACGGCCAGCAGATCCGCATCCTTGAGTGCCGGCAGGCACAAATCCAGGCGATGTCCGTAGGCGTCGGCCTTGACCACGGCCATGATCCGGCTGTGGGGCGCCAGCTCGCGGACCCGGGCCAGATTGTGGGTCAGCGCAGCGGTATCGATTCGGGCGATGGTGTTACGGGGCATGACTGGAGTCGGACGGAGTTATCCGTCCAACCCATGATGATCGTAGGTGAAATCCCGAAAGCGCAGAAATTCGCCCTGGAAACTGAGGTTGAAGTGCCCGATGGCCCCGTTACGATGCTTGCCGATAATGATCTCGGCCTTGCCCTTGTCGGGCGAGTCCTCGTTGTAGACTTCATCGCGATAGATGAAAAGGATCAGGTCCGCGTCCTGCTCGATCGCGCCGGATTCGCGCAGATCGGCCATCTTCGGACGTTTGTCCGGACGCTGCTCCAGCGCGCGATTGAGCTGCGACAACGCGATCACCGGCACTCTCAGCTCCTTGGCCAGGGCCTTGAGGCTGCGCGAAATTTCGCTGATCTCCTGGGTCCGGTTCTCGCCGGACCCGGGCACTTTCATCAGCTGCAGGTAGTCGATCACGATCAGGCCGATATCGTGCTCGCGCTTCATCCGGCGGGCACGCGCGCGCAGGTCGATCGGAGACAGCGACGGGGTCTGGTCGATGAACATCCTGGCGCCCTTGAGCATGGTCATTGCCGAGCGCAGATTGACCCAGTCGTGATTGTCGAGTTTGCCGGACCGGAGCTTGTCCTGGCCAATCTGTCCGAGCGAGGAAAACAGGCGCATCACCAGCTGGGTATCCGACATTTCCATCGAAAACACCGCCACCGGCACCTTGTGCCGAATACAGGCCTTTTCGGCAATATTCATTGCCAGGGTCGTTTTACCCATCGACGGCCGGGCAGCCAGAATGATCAGGTCGGTGGGCTGCAGTCCGGCGGTACGCTTGTCCAGCTCGGCGAATCCGGTCGGCACGCCGGTCAGTTCACCGTCGTTTTCCTGCAACTCATTGAGAATATCCATCGCCTCGGCCATGACCTGCTGGATGGCCACGTAGCCCGACTGGCGATGCGCACCCTGATCGGCAATCGCGTAAATGCGCTTCTCGGCCTCCTCCAGCAGCTCCTTGCTGTTGCGCCCCGAGGTGGTCAGCGCGTCATCGGCAATACTGGTGCCGATCTCGATCAATTGCCGCAGAATGGAGCGCTCGCGAACGATCGTCGCGTAGCCGATCGCGTTGGTGGCGCCTGGGGTTTCATTGGCCAGCATGGTCAGGTAGGCACCGCCATCGACCCGGTCGAGCTTGTCGCGGCTGGCAAACCAGTCGGCCACGGTGACTGCATCACAGGGCTGACCGGATTGACACAGATCGGCAATGGCGCGAAAGATCAGGCGATGATTCTCACGGTAGAAATCGCTTTCATCGATCTGATCGGCAACCTTGTCCCAGGTGTTGGCCGACAGCATCAACGCCCCTAACAGCGACTGCTCCGCCTCATTGGAATGAGGGGGTGCCTTGGCGTTGCTTAGCGTGGAAAGTCGAGCTTCAGCCACAAGGATTCCAGAAAACCGAACCAGAAAGTGAGGGCCAAAGAGTATAGCTTGGAGGCGAGCTTTGCGAGGGGAAAATTCGAGCCCCAGCGTCTGCTCAGGCCAGCAGTGGGGTCTTGAAAACCAGCCGCCGCAGGGCGACGGCTGGCTTCAAAGCATTTGATCAGCCTTCTTCGCCGACCACGACGACCTTGATTTCGGTCTGCACATCGGCGTGCAGGATCAGAACCACCGTGAACTCACCGGGTTCGCGAATCGGACCGTCAGGCATATCGACTTCGGCCTTTTCCACGGCAAAGCCCATTTCCGTGAGCTTTCCGGCAATTTCCTGCGGATTGATCGAGCCGTACAGACGGCCTTCCGGACTCAGAGCCACTTCGAAACGCAGCTCTTCGATACCGTCAATCGCATCCTTGCGCGCTTCGGCCACACCGAGCTTTTCGTTGGCCTGGCGCATCAGTTCCTCGCGCTGGGACTCGAACTTCTCGACGTTCTCCGGCGTGGCCGGCACGGCCTTGCCGCGCGGCAGAAGGAAATTCCGGCCATACCCGGGACGGACGTTTACGGTTTCGCCCAGGCCGCCAAGGTTGTATACATTTTCAAGCAAAATCAGCTTCATGACAGTACCTGCTTAATGATTGTCCGAGTACGGAAGCAGCGCCAGATAACGGGCACGCTTGATCGCAGTTGCCAGCTGGCGCTGGTACTTGGCTTTGGTTCCGGTAATCCGGCTGGGGACGATCTTGCCGGTTTCGCCGACAAAGTCCTTGAGCAGATCCACGTCCTTGTAATCGACTGACTCGATACCTTCGACCGTGAAACGGCAGTATTTACGCCTTCTCATGAAACGTGCCATGGATTATCCCTCCGCCTTTTCGGACACTTTCTTGTCCGAGTCGTTATCGCTGTCATCATCGGTATCGACTTCGGAAGCGTCATCATCGCTGTCGCTGTCGTCATCATCCGAATCGTCGTCATCCGAGTCATCGTCATCGTCATCGTCGCCGCCGTCGTCGTCATACGACGCACGACGGCTGCGCTCACGCTCGTCCTTGTTTTCCTTGCGCTTGAGCATGACCGAAGGCTCGGTTTCCGCTTCATCCTTGCGCACCGTCAAATGACGCAGAATGGCGTCATTGAAACGAAAAATGCCTTCCAGCTCTTCCAGCGTGGCGGCATCGCATTCAATATTGAGCATCAGATAGTGGGCTTTGTGCAGCTTGGCAATGGTGTAGGCCAGCTGCAAACGACCCCAGTCTTCACTGCGGTGGACGGTTCCACCGTTGTTTTCGACCAGCGTCCGGTAACGTTCAAGCATACCGGGAACCTGATCGCTCTGGTCCGGATGGACCAGCAGCACGATCTCGTAATGACGCATTAGAACTCCTTCTGGTTTCGACAATCCGGATCAGTTCCGGACCTGACAAAGCCCCCGGCATGGCATGAAAAGCCACCCGTGGAGCAAGGTTTACCCACGACCATCGCAGGCAAGAGCGGAATTATAACGGGAATCGCAGTTGATTGGAAGTCGGGCTGTGCCTGGTGGTTTCAGGCAACCGTGAAGCTTTCTCCGCAGCCGCATTCGCCGGTAACGTTGGGGTTGCGGAAGCGGAATTCGCGGACCAGGCCTTCGTGGACGAAGTCGACCGTGGTGCCGGAGACCATCGGCAGCGCCTTGTCCGACACCAGCACCTTGAAATCCTGATCTTCGAAGACGTGATCGCTCTCGCCGACTTCGTGGGCGATGCCGACCTCATAGGCCCAGCCGGAGCAACCGGTGCGACGCACGTCGATTCTGAAGCCCAGCCCGCCCTCGCGATCCAGGAAGTGACGGACGCGATCGACAGCCGCTGGGGTCAGCGAAACGACGGAATTGTGTTGTTCGGGTTCAGTAACATGGGCCATGTCCAGTATTATTGCGGTTTGCTCCTCGCTATTCAATGAACAAGGACTCGAATTTCCATGCAAACAGCTAGCGTCCGACAGGTAGTCGGCGGTGAGTTCGCCGCGGGTACCGAACTCGTGGTCCAGGGCTGGGTTCGCACCCGGCGCGACTCCAAGGCAGGTTTTTCCTTTATTCACCTCAATGACGGCTCCTGCTTCGGCAACCTGCAGCTGGTCGCCAACAAGGACCTGCCCAACTATGACAGCGAAATTCTCAAGCTGTCCAGCGGCGCATCCGTGAGATGCGTTGGTCAGGTGGTCGAGTCAAAAGGTCGTGGCCAGAGCCTGGAAATCCAGGCCGACAGCATCGAGGTGCTGGGCCTGGTCGAAGATCCGGACACTTACCCGATCCAGCCCAAGCAGCACTCATTCGAGTTCCTGCGGACCGTGGCCCATCTGCGGCCGCGCACCAATACCTTTGGTGCCGTGACCCGCGTTCGTCACGCTGCCGCGCGTGCAGTCCACGAGTTTTTCGATCAGAACGGCTACTACTGGGTCAACACGCCCATCATTACCGCCTCCGATGCCGAAGGTGCCGGCCAGATGTTCCGGGTCAGCACCCTGGACCTGATGAACCTGCCGCGTACCGACAAGGGAGAGGTCGACTTTGCCAAGGACTTTTTCGGCCGTGAAACCTTTCTGACCGTGTCCGGACAGCTCAACGTCGAGGCCTTTTGCCTGGCCATGAGCAAGGTCTACACCTTCGGACCGACTTTCCGCGCCGAGAACTCCAACACCACCCGTCACCTGGCCGAGTTCTGGATGGTCGAGCCCGAGGTCGCCTTCACTGACCTCGATGGGCTGGCCACGCTGGCCGAAGACTTCCTGAAGTTCGTTTTCGCCCGGGTCCTGGAGCGCTGCGGCGAGGACATGGCGTTCTTTGCCGAACGCATCGAGCCCGAGGCACAGACTCGCCTGGAAAGCCTGGTCAACACGGATTTTGTCCGCATGGACTATGCCGAGGCGGTCGAGATCCTGAAAAACTGCGGTCACTCGTTCGAGTACAAGCCGGAATGGGGCGTGGACCTGCAGACCGAGCACGAACGCTACCTGACCGAGAAGCACTGCAAGGCGCCTGTCGTGGTGATGAACTACCCGACCGAAATCAAGGCGTTCTATATGCGTCTGAATGATGGTGGTGAAACGGTCGCGGCAATGGACGTCCTGGCCCCAGGCATCGGCGAAATCATCGGCGGCAGTCAGCGCGAGGAGCGCCTCGATGTTCTGACCCGCCGGATGACGGAACACGGCCTGGATCCGTCCACCTACAAGTGGTTTGTCGATCTGCGCCGCTACGGCACCGTACCCCATGCCGGGTTCGGCCTCGGCTTCGAGCGCCTGCTGAACTACATCACCGGCCTGGGCAATATCCGCGATGTGATCCCCTACCCGCGTACCCCGGGCAGCGCACCGTTCTAGAGCGATCAGAATTCAAGAAAAAATCTTTTGGGGCGCGAAGCAGCAAAGCAGCAAAGCAGCAAAGAAAATATTGAATAAAGCTTTACTTTTTTGTCATCTTTGTTGCTTCGCTGCTTCGCTGCTTTGCGACATAAAGGTTTTCTTTATTTCTCGCCTGGCAGTCAGGAATTCCTTTGCGCTGTTAGTTGATTCGCGGTTAGTCTTGGCAGGGTATTCAGTGACGGAACATTCGGATGGATATTGATCTGAGCGGAAAGCAGGCGCTGGTTTGCGGAGCCAGCCGCGGGATCGGTCGGGCCTGTGCCGAGATGCTGGCGCAACTCGGTGCCAGTGTCACGGTCGTGGCGCGCAAAAAAGACGCACTGGACGCTGTCGTGGCGGGCTTGTCGACACAAAATAGTCAATATCATCAGTCAGTTGTTTCTGATTTCTCCAAACCTGATGAAGTCGGGGAGCAGTTTCAACGCTGGCTCGACGATCACCCGGCCCAGATTCTGATCAACAACAGCGGCGGTCCGCCGCCCGGCCCCATTCTTGATGCCGATGGCGAGGCATTTCTCAACGGCATGCGTGCTCACCTATTGTGCAATCAGGCGCTGGTCAGGGCCGCCCTGCCCGGCATGCGCCAGTCCGGCTTCGGGCGCATCGTCAATATCATTTCCACCTCTGTCTATGAACCGATCCCCGGATTGGGTGTGTCCAATACAGTCCGGGCGGCTGTGGCCGCCTGGGCCAAGACCCTGTCGTCCGAGCTGGCGCCCGAAGGCATTACCGTCAACAACGTGTTGCCCGGATTCACAGCGACCGATCGGCTCGACAGCCTGATCAAGGGACGGGCGGACAAGGCCGGGGTCAGCAACGAACGGATTGCCGAAGGCATGCGCACAGGGGTGCCGATGGGACGCTTCGCCAGGCCTGAGGAAATTGCCAGTGCGGTCGCCTTCCTGGCCAGTCCGGCGGCCTCCTACATTACCGGCGTCAGCCTGGCCGTGGATGGAGGTCGCCTGAAATCACTGTGAAACAGCTTGGCAACTTCATCGACGGTCGCTTTCAACCCGCATCCAGTGGCGCCTTTCTGGATGACATCGAGCCGGCCACCGGCAGCGTCATTGCCCATCTGCCCGACTCGGATGCTGCCGATGTCGCCCAGGCCGTTGCAGCTGCCAAAGCGGCTTTTCCCGGTTGGGCCGCTATGAATGTGGCCGAGCGGGCAGCGATACTGGAGCGCTTGGCCCAATTGATCGCCGACAATGCCGACGATCTGGCAGCGCTGGAATCGACGGATACCGGCAAGCCGTACAAGTTGGCCCGGGAGATCGATATGGGTCGGGCCCAGGCCAATCTGAAGTTCTTTGCCGGCGCAATGACTCACTGGGCCAGTGCCGGGCACGATATGGGACCAGCTGGCTTCAACTACACCCGTCGCGAACCGCTCGGTGTCGTGGCCCTGATCACACCATGGAACCTTCCGCTCTACCTGCTCACCTGGAAACTGGCGCCGGCGCTGGTGACTGGCAATACCGTGGTGGCCAAGCCGTCCGAGCTCACGCCGCTGACCGCCGATGCCTTGTGCGGGCTGGCCAGACAGGCCGGCATTCCGGACGGGGTATTCAACCTGATTCATGGCACCGGTGCCGGCTGCGGCCAGGCACTGGTCGATCATTCCGACATCAAGGCGGTTTCGTTTACCGGCGGCACCCAAACCGGTCGCCGGATTGCGGCCTCGGTCGCCCCGCGCCTGCTCAAGACTTCCCTTGAACTCGGAGGAAAGAATCCGGCGCTGGTCTTCGACGATGCCGACCTGGACAAGACCATCCCCGGCCTGGCCCGGGCTGGCTTCACCAACCAGGGCCAGGTTTGTTTGTGCAGCTCCCGGTTTTTGATTCATGAAGCGGTCTACGATGAAGTCGTTGAACGCCTGGTTGCGGCCGTCAAGGCAATGAAGCTCGGTGACCCGAACGATCCCGATACAGACCAGGGCGCGGTCATCTCCAGCGCCCACCAGGCCAAGGTCATGGGATTTATCGATCAGGCACGCGCCGAAGGCGGTCGCATTCTATGCGGCGGGCAAGCCATCGAGCCGGTGGGGCGTTGTCGCGATGGCTATTTCATCCTGCCAACCCTGATCGCTGATCTGCCGACCGAAAGCCGACTGCACTTCGATGAAATCTTCGGACCGGTGGTTACCCTGCAGCGCTTTTCCACCGAAGAAGAAGCGATTGCGCTGGCCAACAGCGTGGACTACGGGCTGGCTGCGACGGTCTGGACCGAGCACCTGCCCAGGGCTCACCGGGTGGCCGCCAGTCTTCAGTCCGGCATCATCTGGATCAACAACTGGCTGGTCAGAGACCTGCGAACCCCGTTCGGTGGGATGAAGGATTCCGGGCTGGGTCGCGAAGGCGGCAACTGGTCGCTGGAATTCTTTACCGAGCCAAAAAACGTGTTTGTGAGCCAACTCTGACCCCAAGAAAGGATTGTCCATGACCAGCAAGATCGAGGCCGACAAGGCGCCCCGACCCGTCGGAGCCTATCCCCATGCACGCCGGGTGGGTGATCTGCTGTTTCTGTCCGGCCTGGGACCTCGAGTCCCCGGTACCAACGAAGTCCCCGGCAACATCCACGACAGCAACGGTGAGCTGGTCGATTACGACATCGAAGCCCAGACCCGTCAACTGGTGGAAAACCTGGATCGCGTGCTGGAAGCCTCAGGTGCCGCGCGCTCCAACCTGGTTGACATCACGGTCTTTCTGACCGACATGAAGCGTGATTTCGAGCGCTTCAACAAGGTCTACGCCGAGTATTTCACCGACGCTGCCCCCTGCCGCACCACGGTGGAGATCAATGCCCTGCCCACTCCGATTGCGATCGAATTCAAATGTGTGGCAGCCTTCTGATCAAAACCTCCAGACAAACTGAAGCTGACTTCGGATTGTCATTTGCTTTTCGCAATTCCAGTGGTTAACTTGTATCAGGGGGTTCAAATAAGCATGAGGAATCCTATGAAAACGAGACTTCCAATCTTATTAGTAACCTTTTTGCTGGGCGCGCTTGTGTTGAGCGCCTGTGCAACCCGTCCAACGGTGCCGGCCGAAGAACTCGGAGCCGCGCGTTCTGCAGTAGCGAGTGCCGAAGACGCCGGAGCCCGCGAGTTTGCGCCGGACGCACTGCGCGACGCCCGATCCATGCTGGAGCAGGCTGAAAGCGCACGAGCCGCCGAAGATTATCCACGGGCGCGTCGAATGGCCACCGAAGCCGAAATCGAGGCCCGCTTTGCCGCCTTCAAGGCGCGCTCGGCACGCGCAGCCGCAATGATTGCGGAGCTGCAGCAAAGCAACGCGGCGCTGGAAGCAGAAATCGAAGCAGCAAAAGCCAGTGCCCGCCAGGCTGAAGGAGACGCACGATGAAACCACTGAAATCTTCCCATCGCTGGATCTCCGTTTGCCTCGGCTTGCTGCTGATTGCCGGCTGCGCTACCACCCCGCCGCCCAATCCCGCGCTGGAGCAGGCACGGCAAAAAATCGCTGCACTTTCCGATAACCCTGAAATCAATCGTCTGGCCGCAGGTGAACTCCAGGACGCAAGAAATCATCTGAGTGAAGCCGAACAGATCTGGCAGGATGGCGCTGAAGCCGTTGAAGTGTCTCACCGGGCTCGCATGGCCATGCGCCAGGCCGATATTGCCGTCGAAGCGGCCCAGGCAAGACAGTCCGACCAACAGGTCGAACGGCTTTCAAACCAGCGCGAACGACTCAGCCTCGAAGCCCGAACCGCCCGCGCCGAGCTGGCTGCCAGTCGGGAGCGCCTGAATGCGGAACGGGAGCGTGCCGAACGAGCGCAAGCGGAGGCGCGGCGGCTTGCCGAAACGGCCGAGCGTGTTCGCGCCCAACAGTCTCAACGGGAAGCTGAACTGCAGCGTCAGCAAGCCGAAATGGCGCGCCAGGAAGCCGAAGAAATGCGCTTGATGGCCGAACAGCGTGCGGCAGAGCTGGAGAGACAGACCGAGCAGATGCGGGAAGAAGCGCAACGCCTGCAACAGCAACTGGCTGACCTTGAGGCGCAGGCGACAGACCGCGGGCTTGTACTTACACTGGGCTCAGATGTACTGTTCGATTTCGATCAGTCCGATGTCAAACCCGGTGCTGAACGCACGATTACCCAGATTGCGGCATTCCTGAATGAATACGAAGAACGACAGGTGCTGATTGAAGGGTTCACCGACTCGACCGGGTCGCGTGATTACAATCTGGCATTGTCGGAGCGACGCGCCGAGTCAGTACGCGATGCGCTGGTCGAACGAGATGTCGATCCGGCAAGAATCCAGATCACCGGATATGGACCGGACCACCCGGTCGCCTCGAATGACACTGATGCCGGCCGCCAGCTCAATCGTCGGGTGGAAGTGATCATTTCCGATGACAACGAGGAAGTACCCGAGAGAGACTGATGCTGCCTCCGATTAATTTTTCGGCCTGGATCGAAAACAATCGACACCTGCTGAAGCCGCCCGTTGGCAACAAGTGTATTTACGATGAAGATTTCATCGTCATGGTGGTTGGCGGGCCCAACCAGCGCAGCGATTACCATTACGATGAAGGCCCCGAATTCTTCTATCAGCTTGAGGGTGACATGATCCTCAAGCTGATGGAGGAATCGGGTCCGCGTGACGTGCGAATCCGTGAAGGCGAGATTTTCTACCTGCCACCCACCGTGCCGCACTCACCCCAGCGGCTGGAAAACACGGTTGGACTGGTGGTCGAACGCAAACGCCTGGAGCACGAAAAGGACGGCCTGATGTGGTTCTGCCCGAACTGCCATCACAAGCTTTACGAGCAGTACTTTCACCTGGAAAGCATCGAAAACCAGTTTCCCCCGATCATCAACGAATTCCTGAACAGCAAGGAGCACCGAACCTGCAGCCGCTGCGGTACCTTGCACCCCTAGGGGTGATTTCTCAGTGGGCTGTCCACCAGGAGCAGCTGGATTTTTGGTGGCTGGCGGCGAGTGGTGCCGCCTGCTGACGCCCCGAGGGTCAGATCGCCAGAGTTGATGGATTCCGCTTCTGTGGAGCTTGGGTGCCTGCGAGTCGTCATCAGAATGCTGGAGCGGCGTAGGCCTTTTCGGGGAAATGTGGTTCAGCAAAGATGCTGAAGCTTTCTTGCCTGCCGCCGTGACTCTCGGGGCGTCATCAGACAACACCACTCCCCGTTGTCAGTTGATTGCAAGGGGCGGTTTTTTGCCTTTTACCAAACCCTCAATCTGCTGCATCGGGTACGGCCTGATCCGTCCAGACGGCATCGCTTCATTCGCTCACGCGAAAGCCGCAATACCGTCACGACGGGGCCTGTCGGGAGGGGCGAGTTGGCCTGGACGCGGAAACGACTTCAAAGCCAACAGCATTTTTCAGTTTCCTCAAAATTTTCAGGAGACCTCGAAACGGGGCCATATCCACCGGGGACATTCGTAGGCACCCGGCTCCATAGAACTGGTCGACTCATAGATGCCGATCGTCCCGGCCGGCTCGAACCGCCCGGCAGTACCCGATGCTCAATGCCCCCTACATCTCAGTTTCCACACATTGGAACGGCTCCAATTTTTAGTGTGGGCACTTTTAGGAGGAACTACTTGCCGGCTTTCTTCTCGGCCTTGGCCGCTCGCTTTTCAAGCAGTGACTTGGCGGGCTTCTTCTTGGTCTCTTTCTTCTGGTCCTTGCCCTTGCTCATGACTTTTCCTCCTGATCCTCAGTGGTTGCCTCTTCAGGGTTGTTGCGCGCCTGCTTCTTCTGGCGCTTCTCTTCCTGCTGCTGGGCTTTCTTGATCTCGCGCTGGCGCTTGTCGTACTGATAATTTGGCTTGGCCATCGGTCCTGTCCGGATACATGAAGGTCTAGTGTACGCCCTTGACCAAAACGAAACCCGCCCTACGCAGCAAAAAGCACACCCGCCAGCCAGAACCAGAAGGGCACCGTCGCGACCGAGAACAACACCCCCCAGGCCACCATCGCCGATCCGAGTGCTGGGGCCAGGCGAGCGCTGGCGAGCAGGGCGGCGGCGGTAATCATCGGCGGCATCGCAGACTCCAGGACTGCTACGGTGGCCACTTCAGCGCCGGCACCCATTGCCCAGGCAATCAACATGGCCAGGCCCGGCAGCGCCAGCAGCTTGCCGATCAATCCGATCGCCAGGCCGAGCCGATAATCCGGAACCAGGCGAAGCCTGAGACTCAGCCCGATCGCCAGCGTGACCAGTGGCAGCAACATATCGGCGAAACGCTCGGTCAGGACCATCAACCAGTCGGGAAACCAGGCATTGCCCAGCGCCAGCGCCGCAATCAGAGCAACAAATGGCGGGAATGTGACAATCCGGCGAAGCATGGAGCCGATCGCCGGGTTCTCACCCTCACCGTACCAGCCCACGACGAACAGGACATGCGTGCAAACGATCAGAAAGGAGCCAAACTGGTCGTAGACCACTGCCCATCGAATGTACTCGGACCCCATCAGGGCTTCGATCAGCGGAAATCCAAGGAACGAGGTATTACCCAGCGGAATCAACACCAGCAAAGTTGCGGTCACTTCCCGCCTGAGGTCCAGCAAGCGAGCCAGCGGCAGCACCACCGCCACGGTCGCGGCCAGAAGCAGCCAAGGGATCAGCACCAGGGGCAGCAGCGACCAGGACGCCTCCAGCGTCGGCACATGGATAAAGATCAGCGCCGGCAGGCAAAGGGTGATGACCACCTGATTCAGGACCGCTGGCGTGTTTTCCGGAAACACTCTGGTCCGGGCAAGGACCCAGCCGGCGGCAATCAGGAGGATGATGGTCAAGTAGGCGCTCATGGGGGCATGGTAAGGGATGAATGGTGACGCGGGAGTCGTATTGAACCTGGGTGTTTCCGTGCAATGGAATTGCTGATGCTGGGCATCAGCGAGCTCGCCTGCGGCTCGGTTCGAACCGGGGGTTCGATTCCGCCAGAGGGGACGCCAATAAAAGAAAAAGGCCCGCACAAGGCGGGCCTTTTTCTTTTATTGGCGTCCCCTAGGGGATTCGAACCCCTGTCGCCGCCGTGAAAGGGCGGTGTCCTAGGCCTCTAGACGAAGGGGACGTAACCGGTAAACCAGGTACAGCTTCGAGCCCAGGTAAATCTGTTCTGGTGGAGCCAGGCGGGATCGAACCGCCGACCTCTACAATGCCATTGTAGCGCTCTCCCAGCTGAGCTATGGCCCCACATCAAGCCGCGCATTCTAGCCAACGCCAGGAGGACTGTCAATTATTTTCCTGATTCAGCCCGTATCCGGGTCTTTTCAGGACCGACAGGCCTTGCTTGCATCGGAAAACGCAACCTCAGGCAGGATTCGGTTTGACCAGTCCATAGCGCAACGCCAAGCGCAGCAATTCGACTTCGCTTTTCACTCCGGTCTTTTCGTAGACCTTGTACTTGTGGGTGGCCACTGTTTTCGGACTCAAATTGACCACCTCACCAATCGACTTCATCTTCATTCCCTGGGTCAGCATCAGGGCGATCTCGAGTTCCCGGGACGTCAGCTCCTGAAACGGCGACTGCGGCGATCCGGGTAGCAGCGACAGAGCCAGCTGCTGCGCAATCTCGGCGCTGAGATAACGCTCACCCTGCGCGACCGTTTTGACTGCCCTGATCAGCTCGCTTGCTTCGCAGGACTTGGTCAGATAGCCGCTTGCACCGACTTCGAGCAGTCTCGATGGCAGTGGCGGCTCACTGTGGGCGGTCAGCACCACGACTCGAACTCTGTCACTGGTCTTCAGAATGCGCTCGGTGGCTTCCAAGCCAGAAAGCCCGGGCAATTCGACATCCATCAGGACAACGTCCGGTTCGAGCTCTCTGGCCAGCCGAATTCCCTGCTCGCCCGAGGCCGCTTCGCCCACAACTTCCAAAGCGCTGTCGCCGGCCAGAATATTGCATAATCCGGTTCGCACCAGATCATGATCATCTACGATTAGAATACGTGTCATGAATTCTCCGTGCCTCCCTCGTTCAATCCGGATTGCGCCCGCCAGCGCCGCCATTCTTCAGCGACTAAACTCATCTAGAGCGCTAGCCGGCACCGTCTTGTCCCGTTCCAGTATGCGTCAAGTCCCATGCTGACTCAAGTTGACCCTGGACTGGCGCAGGTGGAAACGACACTCAACGAACGTGACTGGATTCGCCAGGCGCGCGAGGAAGTCGCCGATCTTTTCGATCATCGGCCCGTCATCTACTGGCTGGATCTTCTCCTGAGTGCCGCTCTGGCATGGTCGGCCACCGTGCTCTATTTCGCGGCGGCCCCAGGCTCAGGGTTACAAATGACCGGGCTGATCCTCGCCGGCATCGGTTTTTACCGGGCCGGAACGTTCATGCACGAGATCATTCACTTGCCGCGGGGCAGCCTGAGCGGGTTCAAGCGAACCTGGAATCTGCTGATTGGCATTCCCCTGCTGATGCCCTGGATCCTCTATCGCAATCATATCGAGCATCACAGCCGGGCGCATTTCGGCACGCCAGGCGACGGCGAGTACCTGCCGCTGGCATCGGCACCGGTGCGAGACACCCTGTTTTATCTGCTGAAAATTCCGGTCTTGTCGTTGATGACCCTGGCCCGGTTCGGAATTGCCGGGCCCTTGTCGTACCTGCATCCGTCAATCCGCGAGTGGGTTCTGACCCGGGCCTCGGCCTATGCCTCGAATCCCTATTACAGCAAACGCTTTCCCGAACGCGAGCAACGCCATCTCAGCATCGTTGAGTGGCTCTGTTTCGCCTGGATTGTATTCTGGCTGGTATTGACGCTATTCGGGCCGGTGACCTGGGAACACTGGCTGATGGCCTGGCTGCTTCATGCATTTACGCTCGGGCTGAACTGGATTCGCAATCTCGCCGCCCATCGCTACGATAATCGTGGCGAGCCGATGAGCCACATCGAGCAACTGCAGGACGCGGTCAACATCACCGGGCAAACCTGGCTGACCGTTTGGTTGTTTCCGGTCGGCCTGCGCTACCACGCGCTGCATCATCTGTTCCCCGGCTTGCCCTACCACAATCTCGGCCAGGCCCATCGGCGGCTGATGAGCCGCTTCGGTGAGGACTCACCCTACTCCAGGGCCAATCATCCGAGTTTCTTTGCCGTCGTCGGCAGCCTTCTCTCCTCGGCTCGCCGCACCCCGTCGGATCAGTCGGCGATTGCCGTCTGGCGCAGGCACTGAAACATTCTCAGGTAGAATGGCCGGCTTGTTCACCGTCTGATTCCTGTTGACCTTGGCCATCCGCTCGTCCCAGCCCGCCGATGCCATGAGTGCCTCGTCACCCCTTTCGGCATTCATGCTGGTCAATCCGCACAGTTTTCGGATGGCCCTGCGGGGTCGTCGTGATCGGCTGACTGCGATCGCCCGCAAGCATTCTGTGCCGGTGGAAGATATCAGTACGCCTGCGCAGATGCGTCGCGCCGTCGAACAAGCACTGTCAAGTAACGCCGAATTGCTGGTCATCAGTGGTGGTGACGGTACCCTCCAGGCCATCGTCAGCATCCTGGCCGACATCACCACTCCGGAACAGCGTCCGCGAATTCTGGTACTCGGTGGCGGACGAACCAACTACACGGCGCGCGACCTAGGTTCGCATTCGCGCCTGACGAAGCTTCTGGAAACTGCGCTCGATCAACCGCAGCAGCTTGCCGAAAGCACCCGCCATAGCCTGGTTCTGCGTCAACCCGGCCAGCCCGACCGCCACGGGTTTTTTGTCGCCGCCAGCCTGGTCGATTTCGTGATCCGCGACTGCCATCGGTACCGCAGCGGCGGAACCGGTTTTCTTCGGCGCGGCCATTTGTCATCAGCCTGGCGAGTCACCCAGCTTGGCCTGAAGTCGCTGGTTTCCCGCTCCGGATTCCAGTCTCCCGACCTGAGCATCGATGCCGGCGCACTCGGCCAGATCAGCGGACCGGTGCGCCTGCTGGTACTGACCTCGCTGCATCATCGCGATGAACGAATCGATCCCTACGCCGGACGCGGCGACGGCGCCGTTCGACTGGCTGCCATTCGTGGTGATGCCACGGCGTTCTGGCGCCGCCTTCCGCGGCTGGTGAGCGGCCGATACACTGCGGAAATGAGTCCGGAGCAGGGATTCTTGAGCGGACGAACCGGATCGGTCCGGGTTCGTGGCCTGACCCAGGTCTGCCTGGACGGCCAGGAGCATGACTACGACCCGGATCAGATTCTCGAAATCGCCACCGGCTCCCCGTTTCGTTTTCTGCACCGATGAGCGCCCTGACCGATTTCATGGCCGAGGACCTGGGCACTGGCCGACCGCCTGACGGTACCGATCAACTGGTCGACGCCATCGTGGAGCGTCACCGCGCTTCCGTTCTGGCGATCCTGTTGTACGGTTCCTGCCGCCGGATGAATGACGCCAGCGAGGGGCTGGTTGATCTGCTGGTCGTCGTCGATCGCTATCGGCCGGCACTGGGATCTTCAATCGGCGCGTTGTTCAATACCATCCTGCCGCCCAACGTCTACTACCTGCAGATTGAACAGAACCAGCGCACACTGCGCTGCAAGTACGCGGTCGTGTCGCTGGGGCAGTTTCGTCGGCGAGCGCGCAGCCGCAGCGATCACTATTTCTGGGCGCGTTTTTGTCAGCCGGCGCGTCTGGCCCACGGCGATGCTCAGATCCGCCAGCAACTGGCAGCGATCCGCGCTCGGGCATCAATCGAGTTTTCGCGACGAATTGCGCCCATGATCACCGGCACGGTCAGCAGCGAAAGCTTCTGGATTCAGGCACTGCAGACGACTTATCGCTGTGAACTGCGTCCGGAGCCACCGGATAATGCCAGGCGACTCATCCAGCATGACCCCGAGTACTGGACCACGCTGAGCGGTCTGCTTGCCGACCTGCCCGACAGTCGGATACAGTCCGCCGACGGGCGGCTGTCTACCAGCGCCACCCCGGTCCAGCGAGTGCTTGGCCGCCTGAGCTGGGGTCTTCGACGGCCCTGGGGGAAACTGTTCAATCTCGCCCGGCTACTCAAAGCCGCCGGCACCTTCAGCAATGGCATCGACTATATTGCCTGGAAAGTCGAACGTCACAGTGGCGTCCGGATCGAACCGACGGAAAGAATGCGCCGGTATCCACGCCTGGCCGCCTGGGGACTGGTCTGGAAAATGTGGCGCCAGGGAGGATTTCGATGAAACCATCAGGCACCAAGCAGCCATCCCAGGGTTCGGGGCGCATGCTGCTGGCTTTTGCCCGCGCTTACCCGGGACGGACGCTGCTGGCACTGTTGGCCCTGATCGTTGCCGGGGTGCTCGACGGGCTGGGACTTTCCATGATCCTGGGTATGCTCAACCTGGCCACTGGTACGTCTGAAAACCCATCGGCACCCGAGCAGGCCGCGCTGGATGTGGTTGCAATGCTCGGACTGGAGCCCAGCACCACCCTGCTGCTGATCCTCGGTGTCACACTGATCGCGATCAAGGCCTGCATCGTTTTGTTGGCCAATCGCCAGGTCGGTTACACCGTCGCGCACGTTGCCACCGATCTGCGCCTGCGCCTGATTCGGGCGGTGACTCGCAGCCGCTGGCGCTACTACCTGGCCCAGCCTGTGGGCAAGCTGTCGAATGCCGTGGCAACCGAGGCACATCGCGCCTCTGAAGGCTTCTTCCACGGTGCGGTAATGGCCACCCAGACCATCAACGCCCTGATCTATGCGGCACTGGCGCTGATGATCTCGCTCAAGGCCAGCCTGATTGCCCTGACCTTCGGTGGCATTCTGCTCGGACTGCTGCACTTTCTGGTGCGAACAGCCGGCAAGGCCGGTCGGGATCAGACCGGGCTGATGAAATCACTGCTGTCGGTGATGACCGACCAGCTGGGTGCGGTCAAACCGCTGAAAGCCATGGCCCGTGAGTCGCATATTGATGCACTGATGTCGAGCCAGACCCGGGACCTGAAAATCGCACTCAAGCACCAGGTCATGGCCAAGGCCGGGCTGACCGCGCTGCAGGAACCGCTGCTGGCAATACTGGTCGGCATCGGGTTCTTCTATTTCCTGGTGCAGATGAACCTGCCGATGGCCACCGTGATGATGATGATCTTTCTGATTGCACGTTCGGTCAATCATCTGGCCAAGGCCCAGCGTTCGTTGCAGCATATGGCGATCAGTGAAAGTGCGTACTGGTCGCTGACAGAAACCATCCTCCAGGCCGAAGCCGAACATGAACCCCCGCGCGGCCATTTGACCCCGACTCTGGAGCAGGCCATCGAGTTCGACCGGGTCAGCTTCGCCTACGATGGCGAGCCGGTGATCAAGGAAGTCTCATTCACGATTCCGTCGGGGCAATTGACGGTCCTGACCGGCCCATCGGGTTCCGGCAAGACCACCCTGATCGATCTGGCGGCCGGTCTGCTGCATGCCGACCAGGGTCGAATTCTGATCGACGGTCAGGATATCAACGATATCGATCACCATCGCTGGCGCCGGCTGATTGGCTACATTCCCCAGGATCCACTGCTGATCAATGATTCGGTCTTCCACAACCTGACCCTTGGAGATGACGACGTCGGCGAAGAACGGGCCATCGCTGCCCTCAGAATGGCCGATGCCTGGGACTTTGTTCGCGCTCTTCCCGAAGGCCTGGAAACACCGCTGGGTGAACGCGGCGGCAGACTCTCAGGCGGCCAGCGCCAGCGCCTGGCGATCGCTCGTGCCCTGATTCACCGGCCGCGACTGTTGATTCTCGACGAAGCCACATCGAGCCTGGATGACGTCGCCGAAGCGGCCATCGTGGATACCATTGGTCGCCTCAAGGGCAAGCTGACGCTGCTGGCTGTCAGTCATGACAACGCCATGGTGGATGCGGCAGACCAGCTGATTCGACTGGCCGATGGACAGACGAACCTGACCACGTTGTCATGAACTTCAAGCGACTGCGGCGCCGCACTGCCTTTCATCTGCTGCGACTGATGGCTGCCTCGCTGTCCGGATTCGGCATCAAGCCGGTCCAGCGCCTCGGAGCATCCTTCGGCCGCTGGCACTATCGCCTGGCCTTGAGCCGTCGGCGCCGTCTTGTTGCCCACCTGGCCGAGGCCTGCGAACTGCCGCCCGATTCAGATCACATTGGTCCGATACTCAAGGAAGCTTTCGAGGTCAATGACCGGGCCATCCTGGAAATCCTGGCGATGTATTCCGGACGTCTGAAACCGGCCCGCATTGCCGAACTGTGCCGGGTAGACGGACTTGACTGCCTTGATCAGGCACTCGAGCAAGGAAAAGGCGTGGTACTGCTGGGTCTGCACATGGGAAACGGTGTCGCCATGGCCACCCACCTGGCAGCGCGAGGGTATCCGGTTGCAGTCATTTACCGCGAGTCCAAAAAGATCCAGCCCGACTTCTTTCGCCGTGGTATTGCGACCATGGGTCTGGAGGCCATACCCGCCACTCCCGCATCCGTCGGTTTTCGTCAGATGCTCAGGGCCTTGCGCGAGAACCGTGTATTGTTCATCCTGATGGACCAGGGTGCCAAACAGGGCGTCGAAATGCCGTTTCTCGGCAAGTACGTGCCCATGCCGGCCGGCCCGGCCGAGCTGGTCAGACGCACCGGTGCAGCGCTGCTGCCGGCCCGCCTGAGAGCAGTCGATCCCGAATGGCATTTCGAGCTCGGTCCGATCGAGACCATCGATGCCAGTGAGCCACTGGAGGCAACGATTGAAAAATTGACCCGAATCATGGAAATTCAGATCCGGGAAACGCCACAATGGTGGACTTGGCATCAGCGGCGCTGGTTGCGCCATGAATTTCCCGAACTCACCCGTCAAACTGACCTCTGAACCGATATGGCCCTGCTAGCTCAACGAATTGCCCGCGGATTGATACCGGCCCGCTTCAGCGCTGACCGACCGCCAGCGCGACGCCGGACACCTGATCGAATCGTGCTTGGCGTGCGCCCTGGCGAGCGTCCCTCGAACTTGCCTCCGGTCAGAATCTTTCTCGGCACGGAACGTGGCCAGTTCCGCGCTGAACGCACCTTTCTTTGGTCGGTGGAAAAGCACCGGGATCCAGGCAGAATCTACGAGATTCATCTGCTGCGGGATCTCAAGGGCTTTCGCCGTCGGTTCTGGTTGACCGGTTTCACCAACTACCGCTTTGCGATACCGGAATTCGCCGGCTTTTCCGGTCGCGCCATCTACAACGATGCCGACCAGGTCTATCTGACTGATCCTGCCGAGCTGTTCGATACCCCGATGGGAAAAGCCGGCTTTCTGTCAATCAATGATCGCGACACCTCGGTGATGCTGATTGATTGCGCCCGAATGGCCGATGCCTGGAACGCACACGATGTGCGTCGGCTGAATCGTAAGAAACTCGAAGCCCGGGCACGCGGAGCCGGCCTGTGGGGCGAGCTGGACGAAAACTGGAACGCACGTGACAGCGAATACGTCCAGGGCGAATCCAAGCTGGTCCATTTCACCACTCTGCACACCCAGCCCTGGCGCCCGTTTCCCGAGCAGTTCGTGTACTTCCCCAATCCGACCGGCTCATTGTGGCCAGACCTGGAACATGAATCGATCCGAACCGGATTCATGCCAGTGTCGGCAACCCGCCCTTCACGCGACTGGGCTGCGTTTCATCTTTCCCTGTCGTCGCATCCTGACGGCCCCCGATTACAGGCACTGCTGACCGCTTCTGGCGGCAAGGACAGGGTCGACCAACTGAAGGTCTCGGACTGGCTGGTCCGGGTCCCCGATGCCGATGTGCCCTGGGTACTCGAACGGCTGTTTCGAGTTGCCGGCGAGTTGAACCTCGTCATTGATGAGCCGCGAATAACCCAGGGGGGACGCTATCGTCGAAGTCTTTCCTTCTGGCTTCAGCAGCTCGCCCTGGCCGAGCAGCGACATCCGACAACCCGCTGGACCCTCGACCATCGTGATGGGCTGGCCTCAAGCCGGCGCTTTTTCGGCGGGCCGGCAGTAAACGGCAAGATTCTGGTTCTGCTCCACCGCAAACCCGGGCACAACCAGCAGGCCCGTGCCATCGCCGGCGAACTGTCGCGTCAGACCGGTCGCAAAATCAGTGAATTCCGCATCGAGACTTCGGAAGCCGGGTTCATCCTGCGCGACTTCTCTGGCCTGGTTCCGGTACCTGAGGATCTCGAAGACTGCGCCATCATCGTTGCCGGTGGCTGGCTGCCGTGCCGCTATGCGCGCGCATTGAGCCGAATCAGACCGGAGTTACGCCTGATTCTGTCCGGCCGCAAGGCGGGACCGCCACCGATCCAGGGCGGCGTAGTCATCCAATGTCGTCACTTTGGCCTGCCGCCGTCGACCGGACGCCTGCTGACCACCCTGCCCCTGAATTCCGGCCTGGCCGGGAACCGGGAACATCGCGGCCCCTGGGCACAATGGACCAGTGCTCCACGTCGGATCGCACTGCTGGTGGGCGGCAACTCCCGGTCACATCGCCTGGATCCGGCCACTGCTGAAACCCTGGCCAGACAGGTATCAGCCTGGGCCAGTCAGCAAAAAGCCCGGCTGCTTGTCGTCACCAGCCGTCGATCCCAAGCGGTACTGTCCGAACTGGCCGCCGGTCTGGCTGAAGATGACCTGCTCTACGCCTGGCGAGCCGACGATGACAACAACCCGTACCATCTTGCGCTGACCCAATCGGATTGCCTCGTAGTGACCGGAGAAAGCGAGTCCATGCTGGCCGATGCGGTCGGTTCCGGTCAAAGCGTTCTGGTCTGGGCGTTGCAGCGCCGGTCGGAGGGTCTGTGGCAACGTCTGAGCAAGCGCATCGCCGGAAAAGCCATCCGGCCTCACTTCAATCGGCGCGGAAGCATTCGGCCGCAGCAAGGGCTCACTTACCTGTGCGCCCGACTGATCGAGCGAAATCGGGTATTGCCACCCAGAGATACGGAGCAGTTGCTGCAGGAACTCTACCAATCCGGTCTGGCTGCACCGTTTGGTCAGCCGGTCTCGGCGACCTCGCGCCTGGAGCCTGAGCTGCCACTCATCACTCGTCAGGCCGCCAATCTGCTCGCCATTGAACTGGACCCAGGCCTTGACGCTGCTGCGACCGACGGCTTGCGCTCATCCACTTCGTCCACTACGCTCTGACTCAATCGACCATGACCAGCCGTTCACCGTTGCTTGCCCAGCAGACCCTCGATGGAATCCCGACCGACAGCTTCCGCGAGGCACACCCCTATCCCTGGCTGAATCCCGAGAATGTTCTCAGCGACCAGGCCTTTGACATTCTGCGCGCCAATCTGCCGCCCCTCGATCAGATGAACGCCAGCTTCGGGCGGGCGCGCGCTCACGGCCAGACACCGCATGATCGTTATGCGCTGGAATATCACCCCGGCCTTGATATCCATCCGGCCTGGCATCAGCTGGTCGATGAACTCAACGGACCGGTCTACCAGAACTGGCTGGCCCGGCTTTTCGCTACCCGGCGCTTTCGCCTGACCTATCACTGGCACTATGCACCACGCGGTGCCTCGGTCTCTCCCCATTGCGATGCCAAGCGAAAACTCGGCTCGCACATCTTCTATTTCAATACCGCTGACGAATGGGACTCATCCTGGGGAGGCGAAACCGTGATCCTCGACGACGGTGGTCGCTTCTCACGCGCCAGCGCACCCGGATTTGACGACTTCGATCAGTCCTGGACGGCCAATGCGATGGGAAACCGGTCGCTGCTGTTCCAGCGCCAGGGCAATTCCTGGCACGGGGTCAAACCACTGAACTGTCCGGACGATCGCCTGCGAAAAGTCTTTATCGTGGTCGTCAACGCCGACAATCTCGGTGGCCGCCTGCGCCGTCTCTTTCATCGCCCGGACGGCAAGAAAGTCTGAAGCGGTTCAGCTGCGGTTGAACCTGCTTTGCTATCCTTGGTCGAGGTTCAACATTGCCGGGGTTCACCATGATCGAGCGACTGACTACCGTTACTCTGATCGGTATTCTGATCGGGATTATGGCCGCGCCGGTCCAGGCCGACATCTATCGCTGCGAGATTGACGGTGTCATCGTCTTTGCCGATTCTCCCTGCCAGGATGACGCCCGACCCTATGAATCCCGCGGCGATATCAGCGTGGTCGAGGCACCGTCCAACCTGGCCGAGATCGAAGCGGCGAACCAGGCTCTGATTCGGCATCGTCTGGCTCAGCAAGCAGAACGCGCCGCGGCGGCGCGGCAACGGGCCGAAACCCCAGCGCCGCCCCCAATCAGCCATGATATTTCTCCATTTTTGCCAGTTTACGGAGTACCCCGCCACCACTACGACCGCCGCCACGACCATCGCGGCCGACGTCATCCGCCTCGCCGGTTCCCGGAAGACGAACCTCAGCGCGAGCAGCGCTATTCGGCCTTGAGCGGGCGCCTGCCGGGAACCCGGCGGCGCGACAAGGATGATTAGTGCCCTATACTTCGTGGTGTCATCCTGATCCTGTGGAGTCAAATGCATGACCTCCAGTGTGCTTCGCCTGGTGGCGATCTCTTTCCTCATTGTCCTGGCGGGATGGTGGCTCTGGCCTGATCAACCGGTGCCGGAAACGGCTTCGTCAGCCGGTACGCTGCAATCTTCCAGCCGGAACCACGCACCTGCCCCTGTCTGGGAACTCGCCGACCTCGATAGCGGGATCAAGCCATCGACATCGGGCCTTGACCAGCTACCGCCAGAACTGGTCCGACCGATATCGCCGGTCCGACGTCCTGTCGATGCCGACCTGAGCCTGGACCTGGGTCATGGAGGCCTGGTCAGGCTGTCCGTGATCTCCCGCGAAGTCCATGCCAACGGCGACCGGACGCTGGTGGGTCGCAGTCCGACCGAATCTGCCGTACTGACCTGGGGTGAAGCAGGTCTGTTCGGACGAATCCACACCGACAACGGCTTGTACCTGGTCCATTCGGATGCCAGCGGCAGCTGGCTGGTCGACATGAACGACGAGCGCCTGGACGTGGACTCGTTCGATCACGACACGCTGATACCCGATTTCCGTGATCCGGCGTCCCGGCCCGAGCCTGTTGCCGCTCAAGCAGGGGCAGCCATGTTCGACGTTGCTGCCTCGGCAGCATCAGAACTCAGCGTTATCGATGTGATGTTCGTTTACACACCGGACATGCTTGAACGCTATCCGGGAGGTCTGATCGAAACCCGCCTCAACCACCTGGTTGCGATTGCCAACCAGACCATGGTCGACAGCGAAGTCCCGATCAGCGTTCGCCTGGTCAATCATGAATCGGTCAACTACACTCGTTCGCGCAACAACTTCGAGGCGCTTGACGACTTGAACCGTGCGTTGAGCGGTGAAAACATTGCCGGACTGGCGGGACTGGATACCCGACGCAGCCAGGTCGGTGCGGACATTGTGGCTTTTACCTGGCCGCACGATATCGAAACCCGCGGCAGCTGCGGACTGGCCTATTTTCCCCGTCCGGAGGGCAGCGCATTCGATCCGGCTTTTGGTGTTCATATCGACGTTGACGGGGTCAGCAACTGGTCGATCTGTTCGGACGCGGTATTCACTCACGAGTTGGGCCACAACCTGAATGCGCAGCATCAACGCAGCCAGGCCGGAGGCGATCCTTCCCTGACCAACTACGCCTTTATCGAGGACAATCGATTCCACACCATCATGGGCAGCTTCGGCACGGGTGACCGCAATCGCTACCTGCGCCTGGATGTTTTCTCCAATCCGCGCATCGACTGCGGGGGACAACCCTGCGGCCTGGAGGGCGCCAATATTGGTACTGACAACGCTGCCGAAATCTCCGCTCTGGCTCCGTTCGTTGCCAGTTATGCAAGTACCCAGGTTCAGTCGGATTTCGAACGGCCCGGCCCCTCCGACCTGGATAGCGACGACGACGGAGTAACCGACTGGCAGGATCCGTTCCCGTTCGATCCCCTCGACGGTCAACCCGACCCGAATCCAGCGGATGAACTGGTGTTTTCCGATCGAGTGCTCACGGCTTCCAGCGACCCCCAGCTCCAGGAACTGCTGGTGGTATCCTCCGGCAGCGACCAGGTCCTGGCATTTGATATCGATGGTTCATTCCGATCCGTGGCCGTGGCCCCGAAACGCGTCGACCCCGGACCCGTACTGACCGAATATTCCGATCTGATCGCCGATGACATGGGCCGCCTGTACCTGCTCAGCTCCGGCGATGTTCGCCGCTACGATCGCCTCTCCGGGCGACTGATCGATGTCTTCCTCGGATCGCGACGGCCCGAACCCAACGATTTGCTCAGCGCCTTTCCGCGCGCCATCGCCAGCATGCCGAACAACCAGTTCGTCGTGCTGGGAGACGGTGCCATCGAACGCTATTCCGCTGACCGGGGCAATCGCCTGACCCAGCTTCAGGGTGCCGAGCCCACCCAGGATCCCGGCAACTGGAACGAGCGACTCGACCTGGCCCTGCGCTCGGCCGTCCAGCGTTCGCTGCGTCTCTACGTTGCCGAGGCCACTGGCAATCGGATCCTGGTGTTCTCCGCTGCAACAGGCACTCGTATGGCAGATCTGGCCGGCCCCGACAACGGCGTCATCAGCGATCCCTGGGGCATGACTTTCGACAACAACGGTCTGCTATACCTGGCCAACGGCAGCGCCAACAACGTACTGAGATTCGATCCGACCGACAATCGCTTTGTCGATGAATTCGTTCCCGCAGGCAGCGGCGGTCTGGATTTTGCCCGCGCGGTTCGGTTCGGACCGGACGGCCATCTCTACGTGGCCAGCCGCAACAGCCATGAAATTCTTCGTTACGATGGTGTCAGCGGTGCCTTTCTGGGTGCAGCGGTCAACGCCGGCAGCGCCGGCCTGAATCATCCCGAACAACTGATCTTCAGCGGAAAGATCAATCAGACTGATGTCGGCTACAGTGGTCTGTTTTTCGATCCGGCCCGCTCCGGCGAAGGCTGGATGGTCGAAATGCTGGATGAGAACAGCGCAACCCTGAGCTGGTTTACCTACCCACCCCAATCCTCCCCCGATCAACAGGCCTGGCTGGTCAGCGTCGGCAGTGTTGACGGCAGCCGGCTGGTATTTGACGGGGTCCTGCGTGCCAACGGCAGCGGTTTCGGGGCCGACTTCGATCCGGCGTCACTGGAACTCGAATCCTGGGGTTCGCTGACCCTGGATTTTCACGATTGCGATCAGGGTACGGTTTCCTACCAGGGCCCGGACGACTGGGGCAGCGGAGAAATCGCATTTCAGCGACTGATTGCGATACCCGGGCTACCTTGCGGCAGCGAGTCGCTGAGCCCGGACTCCAGTCGACCGGGTGTTTCCGGTCAATGGTTCGATCCTGAGTTGAACGGTCAGGGCTGGTACATTCAGGAAACCGCGCCGGGGCAGATTTTCACGGCCTGGTATGCCCATGATGATCAGGGCCATCAGACTTGGCTGGTTGGCAGCGGAAGCTACGCAAACGGCATCGCTCAATTCGACAACCTGCAACTGCCGGTCGGAACAGGATTCGGACCCGGTTTCGATCCCGACGAAGTGGACCGACAGGATTGGGGCACGCTGACAATCACATTCACTGACTGCAATTCAGCCGTCGCCGAATACCATTCCGAGCTGCCCGGCTTCGGCAACGGCATCGTCTACCCGGAGCGTCTGACCAAACTCGATCAACTCGAGTGCCAGGTACCTTAAGCGATCACTCCGTCGGCTATCCACAACGAGAATGAATAATCCTTTCGGCCTTTGGAGCTTGAGATGTAGTGGGGATCGAGCATCGGGTACTGCCGGGCGGTTCGGGCTGGCCGGGACGATCGGCTTGAGCGAGTCGGCGAGCTCTCTGGCGCTGGGTGCCAACGAATAGGTGCGGGTAGAGCCTGGTAACTTTTGGGCTTCCTGAGTGGCCCGTGCAGTCCGAAAAATGCGGCTGACACTGAAGCGACTTCCGCGCCCCGGCCAGCCCGCTCCTCCCGACAGCACCCAATGCGATAGATTGAGGGCTTGGTAAAGGCAAAAGCCTAGCCCCTTGCAAACATCTGACAACGGGGAGTGGTGTTGTCTGATGGCGAGCCGAGGGTCACGGAGGCAGGCGAAAAAGGCTCAGCATCGTTCCACATCCACGTTTCCACGAAGAGAGCTTCGCTACTTCAGTATTCGGCTAACGAGTCGCGGGCACCCCAGCTCCATAGAAGCCCAATCAATCAACTCTGGCGATCTGACCCTCGGCTTGCCAGCAGGCGGCACCACTCGCCGCCGGCCACCACAAAACGAATTTCGTAGGAGCGGAAAAGCAATCAATAACCTTCAAGAATATCGGCGCCCTCTGGCGGTACGAATTGGAACAGTTCGTCGTCCAGTTCCGGGTTGCGGACCAGATCGGTCAGCTCCAAACGGGTCAGCTGTCCGAAGCGATCGTTGAGTTCGAGGGCGGACGGCAAGCCGTCGACGAAGTACAAGCGCGCCGTTTCGAACTCGCCTTCATCGGACAAGGGTCTGAACTGGATGACATCTTCGCTTTCGCTGGGTTCGATCGCATAGAAGCGTTCGAGCAGCTCGGGACGTGTCAGCACCAAAAGGGGCGACTCGGCCGCATCGGGCTGATCGCGGACCGTGACCTGATCGAGGGATTCATCGTAGTGCCACAGGCGGGTCCCGTCGGCCACCAGGTCCTGGGGGAACGGTTCGAGATAGCGCCAGCGGAAGCGATCCGGCGTTTTGAAATAAACCTGCCCCGATGATTCATCGGCAACGAATCCGTCAGCATCCAGGGTGATCTGAGTGAACTGGCCGGACAGCGATTCCAGATCCTCGGCAAAGCGATCCAGCGCAGTACGCGCATCTGCACTGGCCAGGGTCGGACTCAGCAGCAGCGCGCAGGCAAGTGTCAGGAAAGTTTTCAGCATTCGGTCAGGATTCCATTGGGGGTAGATTCAGGAAGTCGGCCGGATCGGAACTGCAGGAAGCTCAATCCTTGGGCGGCGCCGGTGCCAGCACTTCGCGCTGGCCGTTGTGCTCGGGCGGTGAGACAACGCCCTGGGCCTCCATCTCCTCGATCAGTCGGGCCGCACGGTTGTAACCGATACGCATCTGGCGCTGGACGCCGGAAATTGATGCGCGCCGACTGCTCAATACATAGGCAACGGCCTTGTCGTAAAGTTCATCATCGGAGTCGCCGCCACCGGCTTCCGGCAGGCCGTTTTCCCCGATTGTCTGACCGTCGCTGGTGGTCTGGGTGTCGGACAGCACATCTTCGAGATAATCCGGCTCACCCTGTTGCTTGAGCCATTCGACCACGGCATGGACCTCGTGATCATCCACGAAAGCTCCGTGAATCCGTTCCGGCAACCCCTGCCCCGGCGGCAGGTAAAGCATATCCCCGTGTCCGAGCAACTGCTCGGCGCCCTGCTGGTCGAGAATGGTCCGGGAATCGATTCGCGACGACACCTGGAACGCCATCCGGGTCGGGATATTGGCCTTGATCAGACCAGTGATCACATCGACCGAGGGTCGCTGCGTGGCCAGGATCAGGTGAATGCCCGAGGCCCGGGCTTTCTGCGCCAGACGCGCGATCAACTGCTCGACCTTTTTACCAACAATCATCATCATGTCGGCAAATTCATCGACCACCACGACTATGAACGGCAGACGAGTCAGAGTCGGTCGATCGGTCCCCTCAAGAAGCGCCGCCGGGTCGATCAGCGGATCGGGAATCGGCTCGCCCTTGTCGATCGCGTCACTGACCTTGCGGTTGTAGCCGGACAGATTGCGCACCCCGAGTGCCGCCATCAGCCGGTAGCGCCGCTCCATTTCCGCCACGCACCAGCGCAAGGCATTGGCGGCGTCCTTCATGTCAGTCACCACCGGCGTCAGAAGATGCTGAATGCCTTCATAAACCGACAGTTCAAGCATCTTCGGATCGACCATGATCAGGCGCACCTGGTCGGGTGTGGCCTTGTACAACAGGCTCAGGATCATCGCGTTGATCGCCACCGACTTGCCCGAACCGGTGGTTCCGGCAACCAGCAAGTGCGGCATGCGGCTGACGTCAGCGACTATGGGTTTTCCGGAAATACTCTTGCCCAGCCCCAGGGTCAGCGGGGAACTGGCCTTGGCGTAGGGCTCCGAGGACAGAATGTCGCGCAAGACCACGATTTCCCGGTTCTGGTTCGGAATTTCCAGCCCGATCACGCTTTTGCCCGGGATCACGTCGACCACACGGACCGAAATCACACTCAAGCCGCGTGCCAGGTCCTTGGCCAGGTTGGATATCTGCGATCCCTTCACGCCCGGCGCCGGCTGCAGTTCGAAGCGGGTAATCACCGGACCCGGATGGACCGCCACCACTTCCACTTCAACCCCGAAGTCCGCCAGCTTCAACTCGACCTGGCGACTCATTGCCTTGAGCGCATCCTCCGAGAATGCCGACTTGACCGGCCGGGGTTCATCCAGCAAATCCAGTGGCGGAACACCGCTTTCCGACAGATGCTTGAACAGCGGCTGCTGACGATGCCTGGTCTGAACCGGCTTGCTGATCTGGGGCTCGACCCGCGGCTCGATATGAACTTCCGCCCGCGATTTGCGCTTGATGGTGTCACGTTTGCGCACAACTTCACGCTCGGCGCGAGCGCGCCGCCCGGCAATCCAGTCGCGGGCCTTGCCGACCCGATCGACCAGCCACGCACCGGACTGCAGGGCAAATCTGCCGGTCCGATCAATCAGTCCGATCCAGGACAGACCGCTGAACAGGGTAATCCCGGCCAGCAGAATACTGAGGTTGATAAGGGCGGCACCGGTGAAGCCCATCGCGTTGACCATCGGCCCCGACAGCATCGCACCGACCACACCACCGCCGGCCTCGAGAGCTCCGCGAGACTGCATGTCAAGAATCATGCAGCCGGTCAGCAGCACCAGCAGCAAGCCGCCGGCCCGCACGGCCCAGTCGGCCAGGGTTGCCGGTTCGGAACGCTCCTGCAGTACCCGAAATCCGGCAATCCCGATCAATAGCGGGGCAACGTAGGCCATGTAACCGATCAGCACCAGCAGCAAGTCAGACACCCAGGCCCCGAAGGTGCCACCGAGATTGGCGACCGAATCGCTCGCCGCCGACCGCGACCAGCCTGGATCCGCGGGATCGTGGGTGAACAGGCTGAGCAACAGGTACAGCGCCGTGACCAGAATCAGCAGGAAAATCGCCTCGGCGATTCGACGCGCCAACGCACCATCTGTTTCAACAGCTGCACTGGCGGATTTCCTGGCTGCGGCTCGACTCATATCAAGAGCATACTTTAAAAGATTTATTCAAGTATATGATTCTGTTACTTCAATGCCGGATGAACAATCTCACCGCCGCGCACGTTGATGCCTTTGGCAAGCGCAGGATTTCCCTCCCAGTCCGGCCGGGCCATCTGCTGGACATATGGCAGGATCGCTGCCGACAGTGCCTGGCTGGAAGTACGGGGAACTGCTCCGGGCATATTGGTCACGGCGAAATGGGTCACACCGGCAACCTTGTAGGTGGGATCGGCATAAGTCGTCGGCCGAGTGGTTTCAAAACAACCACCCTGGTCGACGGAAATATCAACCACCACGCTGCCATCCAGCATGCTTTCGACCATGTCTTTGGTCACCACGTGGGGTGCGCGGGCGCCGGTGACCAGAACGGCACCGATGACCATATCGGCCTTGGCCACATATTCGCTGACGGTTTCGACATAGGGATAGAGTGCGGTCACATTCGGCCCGATTGCCATCATTTCTGCCAGGCGATCCTGGCGCTTGTCGAAGACCGTGACCCGGGCGCCCATCGCCGCCGCCAGGCGGGCTGAATTGCCACCGGCTGCTCCGGCACCGAGAACCACGACATGACCTCGATTGGCCGCCGGCAAGCCGCCAAGGAGAATGCCGCGACCTCCCTGGGGTTGATGGAGCAAGTGGGTGGCGACCTGCACGCCGATCCGGCCGGCGATATTGCTCATCGGTGCCAGCAGTGGCAGGCTGCCATCAGCCTCTTCTACCGTTTCAAATGCCACGCCGGTCAAACCGATGTCCAGCAGACGATCGGTCAGCGCCGCTTCGGCCGCCAGGTGGAGATAGCAGAACAGCAGATGCTCCGAGCGAAGGTGCTCCAGATCGCCGGCAATCGGCTCCTTGACCTTGACCACCAGTTCAGCCTTGCCGTAGAGCGCCGCCGCATCCGGCAGCACAGTTACGCCGATATCACTGAAATCGGTATCAGTAAAACCGCTCAACTCGCCGGCCCGGGACTCGATGAAAACCTCGTGGCCAGCTCTGACCAGATCGCCGCAGGCGGCCGGGACCAGGGCCACGCGGCCTTCCAGGGTTTTGGTTTCGCGGGGAATACCAATTCGCATTGCTGTCACTCCTAAGGGGCAAAGCTGCCGGATGTATGGATAATGGACGCAGGGTCGCGTTGGCCTGATTCGGCACACTTGCCTGCAGAAAATCGCTTGGATTGTCTGGCGGGTGGCCTTACCTTTGTGCGTTGACCCGCCGTGATCACTGGAGAAAATTATACTATGGCCGACACCCGTCATTTCCGGCTTTTGATTCTGGGTTCCGGCCCGGCCGGCTACACCGCCGCCGTCTATGCGGCCCGCGCCAACCTCAAACCCGCCATCATTACCGGCATTCAGCAGGGTGGTCAGTTGATGACCACCACCGATGTCGAAAACTGGCCCGGCGACTACCCGGATCTCCAGGGACCTGAGCTGATGCAGCGTATGCTCGCTCATGCCGAAGCGTTCGACACGGAAATGATCTTCGACCACATTCATACGGCTGACCTGAGCAGCAGCCCCTACCGGCTCGAGGGCGACAGCGGTCACTACACCTGCGATGCCCTGATCATTGCAACCGGAGCCTCAGCCCGCTATCTGGGGCTGGAATCCGAAGACCATTACAAGGGTCGCGGGGTGTCGGCCTGTGCCACCTGTGACGGTTTCTTCTACCGCAACAAGCCAGTCGCCGTAATCGGCGGAGGCAACACCGCAGTCGAAGAAGCGCTGTATCTGTCCAATATCGCCAGCAAGGTGGTTCTGGTTCACCGGCGCGATGAACTGCGCGCCGAAAAAATCCTGCAGGACCGGCTTATGCAACGGGTCGAGGAAGGCAAGGTGGAAATTCGCTGGAATCACGTGCTCGATACCGTCCTGGGGGATGACGACGGCGTTACGGGTATGCGGATTCGTCGTGTCGATGACGGCCAGACGGCCGACCTGGACCTGGACGCCGTTTTCATCGCCATTGGACATGATCCCAATACCCAGATATTTGCCGATCAACTCGACATGAAAGACGGCTACATCCAGATACGCAGCGGCATCGAGGGCATGGCAACATCAACCAGCGTTCCGGGCGTTTTCGCCGCCGGCGATGTCGCCGATCACGTGTATCGCCAGGCGGTCACCTCGGCCGGCTTCGGGTGCATGGCAGCACTGGACGCCGAGCGCTATCTTGACGAACAAACCGTCTGACACTCTCAGGCTGTCTGACGCCGTTACTCTGCCCGGCCGGGTATCGGCCGTGGCGGCTAGCGACTGGAACGGGCTGGACCCCGGCCTGGGTCCGTTTGTCGACTGGCGCTTCCTGTCGGCACTGGAGCAGGCCGGCAGTGTCGGCGAGGCCAGCGGCTGGCAGCCCTGCCCGATTGTCGTGAACAATCAGCGGGGGCAGCCGGTTTGCGCCGCCCCGGCCTATTTGAAATCACACTCTCACGGCGAATTCGTGTTTGACTGGGCCTGGGCGCGTGCCGCGGCCCAGGTCGGCTTGCCCTGGTATCCCAAGCTGCTGGTTGCCGCTCCCTTCTCACCGGTGCCTGGTCCACGCCTGATCGGAGCGCAGCACCGACCGGAAGCAGCCCGCGAAGTGGTCGACAGCATCGAAACGCTGGTCAACGCTCGCCGGCTGTCGTCGGCAGCGGTCAATTTCTGTGATGCGGCCGATGCTGCTGTGCTGGAGCAGGCCGGATGGCTGTCACGCTTTGACTGGCAGTTTCACTGGCACAACCCCGGCTACCGGGACTTCGATGATTTTCTCGACCGACTCAAGCGCAAGCCGCGCAAGAATATTCGTGCCGAGCGCCGCCGCGTCCGCGACCAGGGATGGACGTTTGTCTGGAAAAACGGCACCGAGCTCAGCGATCAGGAACTCGACCTGGCCGAGCGCTGCTACCAGTCGACCTTCGCCCTGTATGGCAACCTGCCGATGCTCAACCGGCAATTCTTTGCCCGCTCGGCCCGCGAATTCGGACCCCAGTTCCTGGTCTGCCTGGCCTGTCGCGACGACCAGCCCCGTGCCGCGGCCCTGTTCTGGCGGGATCAGCAGCGGCTCTACGGTCGTTACTGGGGCAGCCTCGACGATACCCGGGATGTGCATTTCGAGACCTGTTACTACCAGGGGATCGACTACTGCATCGAGCATGGACTGGAATGGTTCGAGCCCGGCGCCCAGGGTGAACACAAGATCCGGCGCGGTTTTCTCCCCCGCAAAACCCGATCCTTTCACTACATTCGCCATCCCGGCATGCGATCGGCGATTGAACGCTGCCTGACTGCCGAAGCCGAATCGATGACGGTCTACCGTCAGCAGCTCGAATCACTCAACCCGTTTGGCTCGTGACCCGACGCTTTCGCATTCCGCAACTCGACAGCGCGCCGGACAGTCCGTTTCCGGATCCGGCCCGATGTGATCATCCGGAAGGCCTGGTGGCATGGGGTGGCGATCTTTCCACCACCCGTCTGCTCAATGCCTATCGCAGCGGCATTTTTCCCTGGTACGAGCATGGCTCCCCGATCCTGTGGTGGTCTCCCGAGCCGCGCGCGGTGCTGATCCCCCATGACTGGCATTTGCCGAAACGATTACGGCGGACGCTGCGCCAGGGCAATTTTCAGATCAGGCTGGACAGCGTGTTCGACAAGGTGGTCGTCGGATGTGCCGGGCCGCGGCATGAACAGACCGGCACCTGGATCACCCCGGCCATGCAGGAAGCCTATCAGGCGCTGCACCGGGCCGGCCATGCCCACAGCATCGAAGTCTGGTCGGAACAGGAACTGATCGGCGGGCTCTATGGGGTTGCCATCGGCAAGCTGTTTTTCGCGGAGTCGAAGTTCCACCACCGTCGCGATGCCTCCAAGATCGCACTGGCTGTGCTGATGCGCTGCCTGGAATCCTGGAATTTCATGCTGGCCGATTGCCAGATCTGGAACCCGCACCTGGAAACGCTCGGTGTCCGCTTGCTTGACGGAGAATCCTTTCGGGCGGTCGTCAAGGCCGCGATCGATCAACAGGATATGGTGGGAAACTGGTCCGGACGTCTTGCCGATGTCAACCTGAGCGACTGGTAAACAGGGTTTCCAGCGCTGGATCCGACGCGTGCGGCCCGCGTCCGACGATTGCCAGTCTGAGCGTAGCCAGGCCCAACTCGCGAAACAGCATCTCGTGCGCCGGTTGATGTTTTGCGACCTGATCGAGCAAACGTTGACAGGTCTCGAAATCACCGCGCTCTACCGGACCGGTCAGTGACCTGGCAGCAGTACTTCCCTGCAGATTGCCCAGCGTGCCGCGTTGCAGATCATCCAGCAGGGTTGCCGCCGCCGTTTCGTCCAGACCGGCGGACAAGGCCAGATCCCGGGCCATTCCGGTCAGCACCACCAGGCAGTTGCTGGCAACCACGGTTGCCGCGTGATAGGCAACCTTGGCGGCCGGGTCGATCTGCTGCCAGTGCCCTCCTGCCGCCAGAAATCGCCGTTTCAGTTCATTGACCGCTTTGGTCTGCCCTTCCGCGGTAAACCAGGTCGATCCCATCAACGCCAGCGCATCTTCCGGCCGGGCGAAGGCACGTGCCGGATGCACCGAGGCTACCGAGGCTGCCACACCATCGAGCACATCGGAGCAAACCGCTCCCGACAGATGAAACGCCAGGCCGGGGCAAGTATTGTTGTTCGAGCGAAATCGTTCGGCCGCTTTGGCAAGCGCGCTGTCCGGCAGACCCAGCAGAAGCCAGTCATCCGTGGACACCCCGGACAGTTGCTCGACCGCCCTACCCTGGCCGATAAAGCCCACGGCATCGGTCGAACTTGCCAGGCTGCGGTTGCAGACCTTGCCGATCTGAATCTGACCGGCGTCGGCCAGCCAGCGCAACACTACCCGAGCGGCACGCCCGCATCCCAGCACATGAACTCGGGGAGAAATCACCTTCTCAGTCGTCGCCGGCAGAACTCAGGGTCTCATCGGCGCTGACGGGCGGTACTTCGGGAACCTGGCCGCCAGCTTGCTCAAGATAGCTGGCCAGGCGCTCCAGACCTTCGCGGTAGTCCTTGCCAATCATGCCGGGCAACATCAATCCGATATAACGTCCGGTCAGGTCGAACGTTCCGAATTCGACCCGCATTCCCCAGGTAACACGGGTTCCTTCACTGCCCGGCTCGAGCTGATAAAAGGTGTCAGCTTCGGTATCTCCCAACTCCATTTGCAAATCGATCGCCTCAAAAGGCCGGCTTTCGACGATCTGCAGGCGACCGGCCCCGCTGCCGTTCTCATCACTCCAGACCAGGGTCGATCCGACACCCTGCGCCGGGCCTTCCACGCGGTAACCGGCATCCGGGTCGCGGGCATACCACGGCGACCACTGATTGAAGTGGCGCATATCGTTGAGAACCGCAAAGATGACTTCCGGCGGTTGCTCGATCAGCAGGCTGCGCTGAATCGTGAACTGGCGCGGGAGAAAGAACCCGACCAGGATGATGGTGATGACAATGGCCAGCATGATGGCCAGCAAGCGACGTAACATGGTTTTCTCTCCTGCTCAGGGCCAGCGATTCGAGTGCCACGGGCGATCTGGATCGTCTTCTTCGGATTCGATGATCTCTTCGTCCTCCCAGTCGTAGCGCTTGATTGGCGGACGGTCATATTTGCCCAGCACGAGCGCCATCACGATTCCGATCAAGGCCCCGCTCAGATGCAGCTCCCAGCTCATTCCATGCTTTACCGGAAGAACGCCCCAGATCATGGAACCATAGAAGAACCAGATCATCAACGACACGCCAACGGAGCGCACATCGCGGCGCAACAGGCCGGACACGAAGACGAAAGTCAGAATGCCATAAACCACGCCGGACGCGCCAATATGCAGACTGGATCGGGCAAAACACCAGGCCAGGGCTGAACTGCCGATGTAGATGGCCGGCAACGCGCGCAGTGCGGCGACCGGATACAGAAACAGCATGGCCACACCACCGACAAACAGCGGCACACTGTTGGACACCAGGTGATTGAGGTTGCCATGCAGCAGAGGCACGGTCAGTATTCCGAGCAGCCCCATCGAGTCGCGGGGTCGAAGGCCGAATCGGCTCAGATCAATCGCCATCACGCGTTCAAACAGGAATACTGACCAGATGATGACCAGCAAGCCGAATATCAGCTTGATCGCGAGCAGGAAACTGCGCGCCGCACGAGGCGAGCCGGTGTAGTCCGGATCAGGAACCTGGAGCTGCATTGCTCAATCCACCGAATCGCGGTCCAGGCCACTGGCAACCTGAAGACGAACCTGGTCACTCAGGCGACGGAGATCCGCCAGTTTCAGCCCTTCGGTCGAGATCGGTGGATGAATGATCAGGCGCACCCGACCCGGTCGAATCCTCAAGGAATCGGCCGGCAGCACGTCGCGTGTTCCGACCACCGTCATTGGAAGAATCGGCAACTGCTGATCGATCGCCACCCGAAAAGCCCCCTTCTTGAAGGCCAGCAATTTTCCGCTTCGGCTGCGAGTCCCTTCGGCAAAAAACAGGATTCCGGTGCCCGACTTCAGACGACCAATCGCCTGATTGATCGCGGTCCGGGCCTGGTCCGGATCACTGCGATTGACAAAAATATGGCCGATGGCCCGGCAACCCTGGGCAACGAACGGGACCTTGCCCAGCTCGGCTTTCATGACCCAGCGCAGGTCGAGCCCGCAGAACCCGTAAATCACGGGAATGTCGAACTGGCTCTGATGATTGGCGACAACGACGTAGGACTGATCCCGGTCAACATGTTCCATGCCCTCGACGTCAACCCGGACCGGGGCAAAGAACGCGATGATGTGGCACCACGGTACCGCCACGTACAGATTGGCGAAGCGGGGAGAGATCAGCAATGCAATCAGGATCGACAGCACCGCACCGACCAGGGTAGCCACGACCGCAATGGGAATGAACACCAGCCATTGCCAGACGGGATAAAGGGCGAGCATCGGAGCTGGCAGGCGAACGCTGTCGGTCATGCCTCTATCCTACAGGAACCTCTGAACAAAAAAGGGCACCCGCTAGTGGGGTGCCCCGTATCGATGGAGAGTTGAGGCCAGGCTCAAGCAGCCTTGACTTTCTGCTCGCGCTTGCCTTCGATCATCCGGCTGGTTCCACTACCGATTTCGATCTTGCGTGGCTTCATCTGTTCGGGAAGTTCACGCTTGAGCTCGATGTGCAGCAAGCCGTTTTCCAGTTGTGCAGCGGCCACTTCGACGTGGTCGGCCAGCTGGAATCGACGTTCAAATGAACGCGTGGCGATACCGCGGTAGAGAAACTCACCGTCTTCACTGGACTCCTCTTCCTGCTTGCCACCCGCAATGGTCAAGGTGTTGCGCTCGGTCTGGATGTCCAGCTCGTCCTGACTGAAGCCAGCCACCGCCATGGTGATACGGTAGCGGTCCTCGCCCAGCGATTCGATGTTGTACGGCGGATAACCGTTCGAATCGACCCGGGAAGCAGAGGTGAGCATGTCGGCCAAGCGGTCAAAGCCAATGGCCGTGCGATACAGGGGTGAAAGATCGTAAGTTGTCATAACCATATCCTCCTATGAAGCAATAGGTTGTCTTGTCGGTTTGAAACGCCCGCCTGTCATCAGGCCGGGCGGCGTTGAAGTCCCTTGCGGCGACTTCGAGAGATTAGATAGGAACTGACCGGGAAAGTTTCAAGCCCTTGTTCACTACCGGTCAAGGATATTCGACCGCGACGATCCACAGGCTGCGCTGGCCGCCTGGTGTCGGCACATCGACTTCATCATCCAGCGATTTGCCCAGCAGCGCCCTGGCCACCGGTGAATCGATGGATATCCAGTCGCGCCCGGTATCGGTTTCATCGGCGCCCACGATGCGATACCTGACCCTGGTTCCATCGTCCTGCTCCAGCGTGACCTCGGCACCGAAAAACACCCGGTTTCGATCGGGCGGCGCGCTTTGAACCACCTTGACCACATCCAGCCGTTTCTGCAGGTAGCGGATGCGGCGATCGATCTCGCGCAGCTGCTTCTTGCGGTAGATGTACTCGGCATTTTCCGAACGATCGCCTTCGGCGGCCGCAGCGGTGACGGCAACCGTTACCTCACGGCGAAGCACCCAGATGTCCCTGAGTTCATCCTGCAGGGCGCGATGGCCTGCCGCGGTAATGTACGGACTGGAGGCCCGCGAGGGTGGACGCCAGCGCCCCACGGTATCAGCCGACCCGTGAGATCATAGACCGCCGGCGGTCAGCTTGATCGGGTCCAGCAGCTGCTCCAGTTCGGCCCGCGACAGGTCGGTCATTTCCTCGGCCACGTCGATGATCGGGCGACCTTCCCGGTAAGCCTGTTTGGCCAGTGCGGCGCCCTTTTCATAGCCAATGACCCGGTTGAGCGCGGTCACCAGGATCGGATTTCGAGCCAGCGCCTGGTTGAGGTTGTCTTCGCGCACACGGAATGTCGCGATTGCCCGGTCGGCCAGCAGCCGGCTGACATTGGCAAGAATCTCGATACTCTCCAGCAGCGTTGCCGCCACAACGGGCAGCATCACGTTGAGCTGGAAATTACCGGCCTGTCCGGCGACAGTGATCGTTGTATCGTTGCCGATCACCCGGGCGGCGACCATGCAGACCGCCTCCGGAATGACCGGATTGACCTTGCCGGGCATGATCGAACTGCCCGGCTGCAGCGCTTCAAGTTCGATCTCTCCGAGCCCGGCCAGCGGGCCTGAGTTCATCCAGCGCAGGTCATTGGCCATCTTCATCAACGCCACGGCCAGTGTCTTGAGTTGGCCGGACAGCTCGACAGCCCCATCCTGACTGCCGATGCCTTCGAACTTGTTGGGCGCTGATTCGAATTCGAATCCGGTTGCAGCAGCCAGTTGAGCGGCAACACGTTCACCGAATTCCGGGTGGGCGTTGATGCCGGTACCTACGGCTGTACCGCCTTGCGGCAATCGTCGCATCCGCGCCAGGGCGTCGATCAGACGATCGTAGCTGCTGTCGACCTGGGCGGCCCAGGCACACAGCTCCTGTCCCAGAGTGACCGGCATCGCGTCCATCAGATGGGTACGCCCGGTCTTGGCAACCTGATCCAGTTCAGTAGCGCGCCGGGTCAATGCCTGGTACAGATGCTTGAGCGCGGGAAGCAGCTGCTCGGCCACTCCCAGACAGGCGCTGACCTGGATGGCGGTTGGAATGACATCATTGGAGCTCTGGCTCATATTGACGTGATCGTTCGGATGCACCTCACCGGCGCCCTCACCCCGGGCCAGGTGAGCAATGACCTCGTTGGCATTCATGTTCGAACTGGTGCCCGAGCCGGTCTGGTAGATATCCACCGGAAAATGCCGATCGACCTTGTTGTCAGCGACCTGCCCGGCGGCAGCGACAATCGCCTGCGCGATATCACCATCAAGCAGTTCAAGCTCAAGGTTGGCCCTGGCGCAGGCCTGCTTGATCAGGCCCAATGCACGAATGAAGGAGGCCGGCATCGCACGGCCGCTGATCGGGAAATTGTTCACCGCCCGCTGGGTCTGGGCACCCCACAAGGCGTCTGCGGGTACCTGCAGCTCGCCCATGCTGTCCCGCTCGATTCGATAATCGGTCATTGAAATTTTCCGCTTGAGTCAAACATCACATTATATGTCGCAGATCGTCAGGGTGAGCGGCGCACAGAGGTCGTTCAGAAGTGATATGGCGGTTCGTAGACGCCCTGCTCGGTCACGATGCAGTCGATCAGATCGCCCGGGGTGACGTCGAAAACCGGGTTCCAGGCTGAAAATCCGTCGGGTGCCTGGTTCAGGCCGGCCGCCCGCCAGATCTCGCCGGGATCGCGCTGTTCAATTTCAATTGATTGGCCATTGGGCATTGACGGATCAAGGGTCGAGGACGGGGCCACCACCATGAATCGAACCTGGTGATGGCGAGCCAGTACGGCCAGTGAATAGGTACCGATCTTGTTGGCGACATCACCGTTGGCGGCGATTCGATCAGCCCCGGTAATCACCCATTGAATCCTTCCCGATGCCATCAGCGCCGCCGCAGCACCCTCGACAATGACCTGGCAATCCATGTTCTCCCGGGCCAGTTCCCAGGCGGTCAGTCGCGAGCCCTGAAGCCACGGCCGGGTTTCGTCGGCAAAAACCCTGTCGATCTGTCCGGATCTCACCCCGGCCATGATCACTCCCAACGCGGTGCCGATACCGCCGGTGGCAATCGAGCCCGTATTGCAGTGAGTCAGCACCCCGGTACATTGACCCAGGTGCGCGCTGCCGGCCTCGGCCATCGCGCGATTGGCGCGAATATCGTCGGCGTGAATCGCACGGGCAGCATCAAGCAGGACAGCCTCATCCACCGTATCGGAAGATGCGACCGAGGCTCTCATCCGCTCGACCGCCCAGCCGAGATTCACCGCGGTGGGTCTGGCACTCTCCAGTCGCGCCATGTCCTCCAGCCAGAGCCGCTTGTTGCCGTTGCGATCCCGGGCCGCCAGAATGCTGGCGTAGGCGGCGGTAATGCCGATGGCGGGCGCCCCCCTGACCACCAGGTCGACAATCGCCTCGATTGCCTCATCCACGCTGTTGATCGGCAGCCATTCTTCAGCAACCGGTAAACGGCGCTGATCCAGCAATTCGAGCATGTGACCGTCGAAGCGAATCGCCTGGAAGCCGTTCTCGGGTTGGTCGAAAGATTCATTCATGCCAACATTCTACGATCTCGGGAGTATCCCCCGTCCAATTTCCGGCAAAATCAGTGACGCTGACAAGCTCACCCGGAGCCAGTATCATTGGCAACCCTTTACAACCATTCTGGAGCTTGATAGCTGCCATGCGTATTCTTACCTTCTTTGTTGCATTGCTGCTGCCGATACTGGCTGTTTCTCAGACCGATGAGCCGGCCACGGAAACCGAACCCATGGAGTACCCCAACGTGATTCTGCATACCAATCATGGCGCGATAACCGTCGAGTTGTTTACCGACAAGGCACCCAAGTCGGTGGAAAATTTTCTCCAGTACGCGCGTGACGGGCACTACGACGGCACCCTGTTTCATCGCGTGATTCCCAACTTCATGATCCAGGGCGGCGGTTTCGATGCCGATTTCAACCAGAAATCGACCCGAGACCCGATCGACAACGAGGCCGACAATGGTCTGACCAATGACCGCGGCACCCTGGCCATGGCCCGGACCAACGATCCGCATTCGGCAACATCGCAGTTTTTCATCAATGTCGCCGACAACGCCTTCCTGAACCACCGCGCCAAGCACTCCGGCCAGACCTGGGGCTACGCCGTGTTCGGTCGCGTCACCGAAGGCATGGACGTGGTCGATACCATTCGCCAGGTTGAAACCGGTTCACAGGGCTTCCACCAGGATGTTCCCAAGGAGCCGGTGATCATCGAGCGGGTTGAAATCCCTGAGTGATCGTTGCCCGGGTGGTCATTACGACTACCTGATTTCCGACCTGCATCTGGATGCCGGTCGTCCGGCAGTCACACGCCTGTTGATTGATTTTCTGGCCGGGCCTGCACGACAGGCCCGATCGCTTTACATCCTCGGTGATCTGTTTGAAGTCTGGATCGGCGACGACGCAGTCGCCGACCCCGGCAATGCAGTGGCCGGAGCGCTCACTGAACTGGCCAGCCACGGTGTGGCGATCTACTTTGTGGTCGGCAACCGGGATTTTCTGCTCGGACCCGGCTATTGCGAACAGGCCGGTATGACCCTGCTTTCCGAGCCGGTGCTCCTGCCATCGACCGACGTTCCAACGGTGCTGTTGCACGGTGACGTGTTGTGCACCGACGATCGCGACTACCAGGCATTTCGGCGCAAGGTTCGAAATCCGACCTGGCAACAACGCATGCTGAGCCGACCCATCTGGTGGCGGCGTTTTCTGGGCAGGATTGCCCGTTTCATCAGCCATCGCCGTAACCGTCGCAAGCCATCGGAGATCATGGACGTCAATGCCGATGCGGTTCGTGAGACGCTGCATCAGCACAAGGCCCGACGGCTGATCCACGGCCATACTCACCGGCCCGCCTTCCACGCCGTCACGATTGATGACAGGCCCTGTCAGCGGCTGGTACTGGGCGACTGGCACGATGACCGGGGAAGTGTGATCGAATTGCGGGAAGGTTCAGCCTGGCTGCACGAGCTCACATGCGTCGAACCCGGCCGGATCAAACTGAAACCGATCTGGAAAGCTTGCCCGCCTCCGGACTATGTGATCGTCAGACCGACCCGGGATCAGAATGCCAGCAGGGTACGGGCAGCCGACTGACCGCTAAGCCAGGCACCTTCGATCCGGTTGCCCGCACACCAGTCTCCCGCCACCACCAGCGACTGCGGTTCGTGAACCAGAGCCTGCTGCTGGAGCGGTGCCGGTGATTGCGCATAGCGCCAGCGATGGGCCAGGCACAGTGTTGGCGCTGACAGACCAGCTGACTCGACTCGATTGACAAAGGCCGAGAACAGTTTTCGGGCGGCTGAATCGAATGAGAGTTCAAGATTCGCCTCGCTCCAGGCAGTGCTGGCATGCGCTACCCAGGCGTTGCCCGCCCTCCCCGGTTTGCTGGAATTGCAGGCCAGCCAGGACAACGGTCCTTCGTTATCGAACGCGGCATCAAAATCACAGGACAGGGCTTGCGGATACCCGACCATCAGGGCCCAGGTTGGTCGCAGCGTGACCGATGTCAGGGTGTCCTTCAGCGGATGATCCTTGCCGAGTAGCGCTAAGGCCTGCGCCGGGGGAGCCGTCAGCACCAGATGACGGGCGTTGATCGGGTCCGCTCCGTCGATTTCCAGCGTCCACAAACGGTCGAATGACAGTGCGCTGACCCGCTGCCCGAAACGGCAGTCCAGGTCACCCGCCAGTTTGCTCAGCACCGCGTTCATTCCGGGAACGGCGACCAGGCGCTGATCCGGCGAGTCATTCAATCCTGAAGGACGCACGCCAAAGGTCCGGATTCGCGGCTCCCAGTCAGCGACCAGGCCGCGCCCCTTCCATGCCTCCACCTGGTCCCGGAATTCAGCGCTTCGAGCGGTGAAATACTGGGCGCCATGATCGAACGCAAACCCGTCCTGCCTGCGGGTGGCGCTGCGACCGCCCGGGCCACGGCTTTTCTCGAGCACAACAACCTTGAGCCCGTTGTTGGTCAAACGGCGGGCCGCGCTGAGACCGGCCCAGCCGGCCCCGATCACGATCGCATCGATCGTGGGCATTACCCTGTCACTTCGGGGCGAAGATAGGGAAACAGCAACACGTCTCTGATTGACGGCGAATCGGTCAGCAGCATCACCAGCCGATCAATTCCGATGCCCTCACCGGCCGCCGGCGGCATGCCGTATTCCAGCGCGCGGATATAGTCCTGATCAAAGTGCATCGCTTCGGCATCGCCGGCATCGCGCGCAGCAACCTGGGCGCGAAAGCGCTCGGCCTGGTCTTCCGGGTCATTCAGCTCGGAGAATCCGTTGGCGATTTCGCGCCCGGCAATAAACAGCTCAAAACGATCAGCAAGCTCCGGATCGCTGTCATTGCGGCGGGACAAGGGCGAGACTTCAATCGGATAACCGGTGACAAACGTCGGCTGGATCAGCTGATCCTCGACCCCGGCCTCGAAAAGCTCCATCAGCAATCGTCCCCAGCCCCACTTTTTCTCGACATGAATGCCATGTCTCGAGCAGGCCTCGAGCAATTGCTCATGGTTACGCAGGTTGCCGTCTGCAAGTTCCGGATAGTGCTCGGCAACGGCCTCGGCGACGCTGACCTGGCGGTAGCGTCCGCCGAAATCGATTTCCTCGCCCTGGTAGGTGACCCGTCCGTCCTTGAGGCCGGGCAACGTTGCCACGATCGACTGCAGCATCTCTTCGGTCAGGCGAATCAGGTCCTGGTAGTCGGCGTGTGCCCAGTAGAATTCAAGCATCGTGAATTCGGGATTGTGCCGGGTCGACACGCCTTCATTGCGAAAATTGCGGTTGATTTCGTAAACCTTTTCCAGGCCGCCGACTACCAGCCGCTTGAGATGTAACTCGGGCGCGACGCGCAAGTAGAGATCCAGATCCAGGGCATTGTGATGGGTCACGAACGGTCGCGCGGTCGCACCGCCCGGAATGTGATGCATCATCGGCGTTTCCACCTCGAGAAAGTCCCTGGCATCGAGGAACTGGCGGATCGCGCGAATGACCTCGAAGCGCCGAACAAAGGTCTGGCGGACATCGGGATTGACGATCAGATCGACATAGCGCTGCCGATAGCGGGTTTCCTGGTCGGTCAGACCGTGCCATTTTTCCGGCAGTGGCCTGAGTGACTTGACCAGCAATCGCAGTTCGCTGGCGTGCAGGCTCAGCTCGCCGGTGCGGGTTCGCATCATGCTGCCGGATACGCCGATGATGTCGCCGATATCCCATCCCTTGAACGACTGATAGACCCCATCCGGCAGATCATCGCGCCGCAAATACACCTGGATACGCTCGCCGGAGCCGTCCTGGATATGGACGAACGCGGCCTTGCCCATGATCCGGCGACTGAGAATCCGTCCCGCAAGAGCAAAGGTTTCAGTCAACCCTTCGAGCTGTTCATTTCCCCAGGTTTTCTGGTCCTCGAATCGCTGATTGAGCATCGCCGCGTCGGCGTTGCATCGCCAGTCGTTGGGATAGACTGTTCCCGACTCGCGCAACTGGTCCAGCTTCTCCCGCCTTTCGGCAATCAGGCGATTGTCATCACGAGCGTCATCAGGCGCATCGACAATGCGGTCATCCCTGTGTTCATTCCGTTCGGTCATTCAGGTATCCATTCGCCCATCGGGCGTGCTATTCCAGTCCGGCCTTCAATGAGGCGGCAACAAATTCGTCAAGATCGCCGTCCAGCACCTTCTGGGTGTCGGTACGTTCCAGCCCGGTGCGCAGATCCTTGATCCGCGACTGATCCAGGACATAGTTGCGAATCTGGCTGCCCCAGCCGATATCCGCCTTCTCGTCCTCGGCCGCCTGGGCTTTTTCCCGCTGCTTCTGCAACTCCATTTCATACAGCTTGGCCTTGAGCTGGGTCATGGCCCGATCCTTGTTCTTGTGCTGCGAGCGATCGGACTGGCACTGAACCACGATGCCGGAAGGCTCATGGGTGATCCGAACCGCCGATTCGGTACGGTTGACGTGCTGACCGCCGGCGCCGGAAGCCCGATAAACGTCGATCCGCAAATCCGACGGATCGATGTCGATTTCGATATCGTCGTCGACCTCGGGCGATACGAATACGCTGGCAAACGATGTATGGCGCCGATTGCCGGAATCATAGGGTGACTTGCGCACCAGCCGGTGAACGCCGGTTTCGGTGCGGCACCAGCCGTAGGCATAGTCGCCCTGGACATGAATGGTGGCCGATTTGATGCCGGCGACATCACCATCGGAGACTTCAACCAGCTCGGCTTTCCAGTCGCGCGCCTCGGCCCAGCGCAGGTACATGCGCAACAGCATCTCGGCCCAGTCCTGAGCCTCGGTGCCCCCGGAGCCGGCCTGGATGTCGATATAACAGGGCCGGTCATCCATATCGCCGGAAAACATGCGCTGGAATTCAAGATCGGCGACCAGCCGCTCGATCCGCTGCAGATCGTCGCCGACACTGTTCAGAGTCTCGTCATCATCCTCGGCCAGCGCCATTTCCAGCAACTCACCAGCATCACGAACCCCGTCGATGACCGCACGCTGGGCGCTTACCGAGCGATCGAGCCCGGCTCGCTCCTTGCCCAGGTTCTGAGCATGTTCCGGATCATTCCAGACGTTGGGATCCTCCAGCTCTCTTGTGACTTCTTCCAGGCGTTCCTGCTTGCCATCGTAGTCAAAGATACCCCCTGAGCGCAGCAACGCGGCGCTCCAGATCGTCATGCAGGGCTTTCAGCGCAGTTTGTTCCATGAATTACGGTCAATCCTGAGAATAAGGTTCGCCATTTTACCGCCCGCGCATCGGCTTTGTGACACAACCGGGCATTGCGAACTCCTCAATCATTGGTATATTAGAGACTGGCGAAGGATCAGGGAGCGAGTCAAACCATGCTCAGGGCAAGGCATGCACGCATCGGAGTCTGGACTATAGCCCTGATTCCAACAGCGATTTTCCTTGCCGGAGTCGACGCTCAGGACGTTGCATCCGCCGCTGCGGTATTCAACCTGCTAGGCCGCCTGACCGGGGTCATCGGCCTGGCGCTATTGCTGCTTGCCGCAGCCTTGAGTGCCCGGGTTCCAGGGTTCGACCAACCTTTCGGCGGCTTGACCAAACTCTGGCATACCCATCACCTGCTTGGAGCCGGCAGCCTGATGCTGCTTCTCGTCCACCCGATTTTTTTGGCGATCGGCAATGCTTCCAACGGCACCAGCATCGCCATTCTTACGCTATTCCCGCCACTGTCGGACTGGGCCACCTGGAGCGGCTGGCTGGCCCTGGTCCTGATGATGGTATTTCTCGCACCCAGCTTTTCCTTTTTCGGCAGGCCTCGCTATGAGCAGTGGAAGCGCATCCACGCACTGGCCGGTCCTGCGGTCATCCTTGCGCTGATCCACACCAGCCAGTTCAGTCGCAGCATGCCCGGTCATCTGGATATCCTGATCTGGAGCCTGCTGGCCGTTCTTGCTGTCAGTGCAGTGGCCTGGCGATTCGTGTTCTCGCGCCGCGCGGCACGCTTGAAGCACACCGTCAAGGCGGTCACCCCGGTCGCCAACAATGTCGTGGAACTGACACTTCAACCCGAAGGAAGTCGCCTGAAGTACGCCGCCGGCAACTTTGTCTACCTGACACCGTTTGACAAGCAGCTCAAGGCAGGGCGAGGCGAAGAGCATCCCTATACGCTGTCCTCGTCGCCGCTGGAACCTGATTTGCGGATTGCGATCAAGGATCTGGGCGATGCCAGTCGCGCCATTCAATCGATCCGTCCGGGAACCCGGGTGACGGTAGAAGGACCTTATGGACGCTTTTTCATCGATGGCGATCAGGTTTCCAGTCCCGAGCTATGGGTTGCCGGTGGCATCGGCATCACCCCGTTTCTCGCGCGCATGCGTCATCTCAAGTCGCTCGGAAAGCCCGCTGACATTCACCTGATCTTTGCCGTACAGGACGAAGCGCGAGCGCTTTACGCCCAGGAACTTAAGCAACTGGCCAGCGCGATTCCCGGCTTTGTCCTGACCCTGCACCAGTTCTACCAGCAGGGGCCTGTCAGCGAGGAGTTTCTCAGGTCTCATTGCCCCGACTATGCCAGGCGGCACGCTTATATTTGCGGCCCTCTGCCCTTGAACAAGCTGGTTCAGTCGCACTTGCGAAATGCCGGCGTGCCAATCGACCGTATTCACACAGAGGAGTTTGAACTGCTATGAAGAAACTGGTTTTCGCCGTATTCGTTGCTTTCTGGGCCAGCATTGGCACCATGGTCGCACTCCACGCCATGACCGATGGAGACCATCCAGCGGAAAACACCTCTCTGCCAGAATTCACGCTGGAGCAAATTGCCGAACACGCCACGCTCGACGATTGCTGGATGGCCATCGAAGGCTCGGTATACGATTTTTCCGACTACATTCCGCAGCACCCCACTCCTCCGTTCGTTCTTGAAAAATGGTGCGGCAAGGAGGCCACCGAAGGCATGCGAACCAAGGGCTACGGACGGGATCACTCCGCCGCTGCCTGGGCCATGGCAGAGGATTATCTGATCGGCACGCTGGCAGACTGATGATGAAGCACTGCCTGACGCTGGTTGTGCGGATGCTGGTTGCAGCCGGTCTTGCCACACCGCTGATGGCAAACGATCCTTTGCCGGACTCAGTGACCAACTGCCTGCGCTGTCACGACGGACCGGATGATTCGTCCGCGCTGATACTGCAGACACCGCATGCAGTTCTTGCGGATTCGCGCAACCGGTTTGCCGAAGACGGTTGCGCAAGCTGTCACGGACCAAGCGTTGCGCACGCCCAGTTGCCGGCGTCGATCGGAGGGTCCGCCCCCGATATTGTTTTCGATGGCGAACAGGCCGCCAGCGTTCACAAGCAGAACCAGGTCTGCAGCGCCTGCCATACCGAACCTGACCTGATGTACTGGTCGGGAGGCCATCACGAGTCGGCCGAATTGTCCTGCAGCGATTGCCATGTCTCGCATCAGCCGGTCGATCCGATGCGGGTTGAACGGCTTCAGAACGAGTCCTGTCTGGAATGTCACCGCAGCCAGCAGATCGAACTGCATCGACCCTTCAGTCATCCGGTCGGCGAGGGACAGCTTGCCTGCACGGATTGCCACAATCCGCATGGGGGCCCGGGACCTGCCGATCTGCACACGTTCACCGCCAATGACTCGTGCTTTGGCTGTCACGCCGAAAAGCGCGGGCCTTTCCTGTGGGAACACCAGCCGGTTCGCGAGGATTGCGGCCTTTGCCACGAGCCGCACGGTTCGGTCCATCGGGATCTGCTGACCCAGCGCACGCCGTTTCTGTGTCAACAATGCCATATGGCGCAGTTTCATCCTTCGACCTCGTTGAGCGGCACCGGACTGCCGGGCGAGTCGCTGCCTTCGGGCAGTCAGTCCCTGCTGGGTCGTGACTGCATGAACTGTCATGTCCAGGTGCATGGTTCAAACCACCCGTCTGGCGTCGGACAAACACGCTAGACCGGGAGGATGAGCATGAGACTGCAGCAATCGGCATCCCGCTTTCTGACGGCCTTGTTCCTGGCACCGTCTGCCCTGGCCCTGGAAGCGGTACCTTCCGGTATGACGTCGACCAACCATGTCGAGATCGGCGTGGGTCATGTCAGCGAATCAGACGATCGCTTTGGTCGCTACAACGGACTGGAAGACAAGGGCTTTTTTGCCGTTCTCGGGCTTGAGTACCTGCATCGACCGGCCTTTGATGCCGACCGGGCGGATTTCTGGTCTGTAATGATCCGGGACGCGGGCCTCGATAATCGTCGCTTCGAAGCACAACTCGGTCGGCAGGGCCGCTACCGGGTCGACGTCCGCTATCGCGAACGCTCTGCCCGACACGGCAGCGGATCGACAATTTATTCACCAGGTTCCTCCCAGTTGCTGCTGCCACCCGACTGGGTGCCCGCAGGCACCACGGCCGACATGAGCGGGCTCCTGCCCAGTCTGACCGAAATCAGACAATTCCAGGACCGCCGCGAGCTTGGACTGGCCGGCAAGATCCATCTGAACCGTCAGTGGACGTTTTCGTCCGCAGTCCGGCAGGAAGAACGGGATGGCACCCACCTTGTTGCCGGGCATTTCGGCAACACCGGCGGCAATCCGCGTGCGGCATTTCTGCCAGCGCCGATTGATTACCGCACCCGCCACGTGGATGCCGAACTGGCCTGGGCCCGGAAGGATCGCCAGATTAGAGCGGCATATCACGCCTCCCTGTTCTCCAACAACCAGCCATCGGTGAGTTTTGCCAATCCCTTCAGCACGATCGGCGGCTGGGCCGAAGGCTCAGGGTTCCCGGATGGCCGCGGCGAACTGGCCCTGGCACCGGACAATCAGTTTCATCAGCTAAGCCTGGGCGGCCGCTGGCAGTTACGTCCCAGGTTGAGCGTCCTGGCCGATTTTGCAATCGGTCGACTCCAGCAGGACGAAGAGTTTCTCGCCTACACCACCAATCCCATCCTCGCCCAGAGCGTGGTTCAGCCGCTTCCCGCGGATGGACTGAATGGCCGAATTGATACAACCACACTCAACCTGCGCCTGAACGGCCAGTTCAGATCGAACGGCCGCTGGACATTGAGCTATCGGCTCGACGATCGGGATAACCGGACGCCGGGCCTGGAACTGGTCGGAATCGGCGCCGACTCGCAAACCCAGGACGTTTCCGAAACCAGCTCCAGGCGGCGCTACAACCTGCCATATGACTATCGTGATCAGCGTCTTCGGCTCGACACCCGCTGGACCTGGGCCAATCGCACCCGATTGACCGTTGCTGCAAGCCAACGTCGCATCGATCGCAGTCTGACCGCAAGAGATCGGACCGATGAAACCCGGCTCGACGCCCAACTTGGAAGACCGGTGCTTGACTGGCTGGAACTCGGCATCAAGGCCTCCTGGTCCGAGCGTGACGGATCGACCTACAACGGGGCCAGCGGTTTTCTGGCCAGTCACGATCCCGGCTACACTGACACGCTGGCCAACCAGTGGGTCAATCTTCCGACCTTGCGCCATTTTCATCTCGCCGATCGTCGGCGCACTCGGGTCGGCGTCCATGCCAATCTCACCCCCTCCCCGGCCTGGAATCTCAACGTCGAAGCTGCCACCCTGGCTCAGCGCTATCAGCACAGCGAAGTCGGGTTGACCGACTCCGGCGCTGACCAGCTGAGCGCGCATCTCGGATGGGCCCCGGCCCGCAACGTTCGAGCTCATGCCTTCATCAGTCTGGAACGCCTCGACAGCGATCAGTCCGGCTTCAGCTTCCGTGGCGGCGGCAACCAGGCCAGTGACCTGAACAATCCCGAACGATTCTGGCGGGTCGCACATGAAGATCGCATACTCACCTCCGGTGCCGGTTTCCAACGATCCTTCTTCGATGATCGACTGGACCTGCGGGCCGACGTGGTTTTTGCCCGGGCAACGGCCGAGCTCGATATCACGACCGGCTCGGCCCTGAGCAGCGAACCCTTACCGGATATCAGCAACCGGCTGCGCTCGATCATGATCCGTCTGGACTATCGCCTGACGAAGGCAACCACCCTGAAACTGAGCTTCTGGAACGAGGACTTCCGCGTCCGCGACTGGGCACTCGATGGAGTGGAAGTCAATCAACTCGCCAATGTCATCCTCCCCGGAGAATCAAGCCCCGACTACAACATCAATGTTTTCAGCGCCGCCCTGCGCTACCGTTTTCGTTAAGGAACCTCTGAACAAGTCTACGCGGAGCGCGTTTCAGTCGGAGAAGCCGCAGATCGTGCGGTGCGACACGAGTGACAGTAGCCGCAGCTACGGCCGAGTGGCGCAACGTGCGAGATGCGGCTTCTCCGGCGAAACCCATACGGGACGGGCCTTTGCGGGGCCTCCGCCTCGTTTGGGCTCGCTCATTTGGAATGACCAAACCACGCTCACCCAAGCCAAGCCGGAGACTCCCGCAAAGGCACCGTCGCGCCCGCGTAGACTTGTTCAGAGGTTCCTTAAGTGTGATCTCTCAGTAGATTGTCCATAAAAGCAACCGGATGTTTGGTGGCCAGCGGCGAGTGGTGCCGTCCGCTGGCAAGCCGAGGGTCAAAACGCCAAAGGTGATTGATTCGGCTTCTTAAGGAGCTTGGGTGCCTGCGATTGGTCATCCGCATACTTGAACGGCTAAGCTCTCTTCTTGGAAACGTGGATCAGGAAAGTTGCTGAACCTTTCGTGCCTGCCGCCGTGACCCTCGGCTCGCCATCAGACAACACCACTCCCCGTTGTCAGTTAGGTAAAGGGTGCCGGTTTTCCGCCTATAACAAACCCTCAATCTGCTGCATTGGGGGCTGTCGGGAGGGGCGGGCTGGCCGGGGCGCGGAAGCGGCTTGTATGCCAACAGCATTTTTCGGAGTCCACGAGATTGTCAGGAAGCCTTGAAACGGGCCATCTTCATCGCTGCTTATTCGTTGGCACCCGGCTCCATAGAACTGGCCGACTCATCAAAAGCCGAACGTCCTGGCCAGCCCGAACCGCCCGGCAGCACCCGATGCTCGATGCCCTCTACATCTCAAATTGCGCAGCCTTTAACGTTTTTGTCGTTTTTGTCGGTTTTCTTGGCGCCTCTGCGCTCTCCGCGAGAACAGTCTAGCGTTTTTGACTTTTCACTCATCAAACAGATCGCCGGGCAAGCGGCATGGTCATGCAGCGGCATCCACCGCCTCCGCGGGACAATTCGGCTCCATCGATGGTGACGATCACCTTTTCATCGGCCAAAATCGATCGCTGGCCGCTGATGACCGTGTCGGCCTCCACGACATTGAACCCGGCGCCGGCCAGTGCATCAACCGTATGCTGGTTGTGGGCGTATCCGAGAATCTGACCGGGTCCGAAGGCAAAGAAATTCGCACCGCTGGCCCACTGCTCGCGCTCCTGGTGGAAATCGTCGTTGCCGCCACAGGAAATCGGGGTCAGATCAACATCGAGGGCTCGCAATGCCTCGATGACTCCTGAATACTCGGTAATGTGTGCCGCATTGCCGTTGTCGAACCGGCAGTGATAGGCTCGGCAACGTCCGGGGCCGGTGATCAGCGGCGGGAACACCACGCACTTGTCCCGGTCGATCATCGTGAAGATCATGTCCAGGTGAATGGTCGCCCGGGTCTTGGGGATCTCGACGACGACAAAATTCCGCACCGGACCCTGACTGGCAATCTGGCGCATGAGCTGATCGATTCCGGCCACCGAGGTTCGCTCTCCGTACCCGATGACAACCAGATCCTTGCGGATGACCAGCAAGTCGCCACCTTCGATCGTGACCTCGGAATCCCGATTTTCCGTGCCGTCGAAATAGAAACCGCTGCTTTCGATGCCGGCGTGATACTTGAAAACGGCCTTGAGCAGCAACGCCTCGGCGACCCGCGCCTTGAAAGCCATTGATCCGATGATCAACCGGTCATTCAGACACATCGTGGCATCCCGGGTAAAAAACGTGTTCGGCAACGGCGGAATGGCGTAGCGCGAAGGATTGAGGAACTTCTCCAGGCTGATGCTTCGCTTGGCAGTCCCTTCGATCAACTGCCGGGCCAGCGCCGCGGGCTTCAGATCGAGCAGCTCATCGCGCAGCTCCGGGCACTCGTACAAGCGGCACAGTTCGACTACCAGCGCCCGGCAAACATTCTCCTCGGCCAGCACTTCTGCCAGAAGATCGCGCAGTTCCACCACCCGTGCCACCTGACCGAGCACGCCCTTGAGCTGACGATGTTCTTCCAGCGCCAGTTTGAGCGTCAGGATATCGTCATACAGCACTTCGGCCGCCGTTTGCGGGGTCATGTTCTCGATTTCCTGGCCCGGCGTATGGACAACCACCGTTTCCAGTGGTCCAATTTCCGAGTTCAGGTTTATCCGGATGCTCATGGTGTGTTTCCTGACGGCAAGATTCCAAGCGTCGATAGTGTACGGACTTTGGCCAGAGTCGTCATCCGGCGGGGCTTGGCAGCGATGTGACACCGGTCACATGATCTTGGTATAGTGACCGCCATTCGTTGGCAAGGGGCCAGGCGGGAATGTCAGAGAGCAAACGCTTTGACTACAAGGGCGCGATTGGGCGCGCGTTTGGTAATTACGTGGTGGTTCGCGAGTTGGGCCGCGGCGCCATGGGAGCGGTTTTTGTCGGCTACCAGAAATCGCTCAAGCGCCAGGTTGCCATCAAACTGCTGCCCAAGGCACTCGCCACCACCAAGCTGGCACGTCAGCAGTTTCGCGATGAAGCAGAGACCATCGCCGTTCTGGATCACCCCAATATCATCACCATCTTCGATACCGGCGAGGACGACGAGTTCTTCTACCAGGTCATGCAACTGGTCGACGGCCAGGATCTGGCACAGTTGCTGGAAAGGCTTCGTCGGCACCCGGTGCCGGCTCGCCGCTTGCTTCCTGCTGCCCACGTATTGCGCCTGGTGACCGAAGTCCTGTCCGGTCTGGAAGTGGCCCATGGCGCCGGCGTGGTTCACCAGGATCTGAAACCGGCCAACATCCTGATCGAAAACCGTGACGGGCGAGCGCTGATTGCCGATTTTGGCATCGCCAAGGCCAAGCAGACCGAGTATCTTGCCCGTGGACTGGTGGTTGGAACGCCAACCTATCTGTCCCCCGAGCAGGCTGCCGCCCGAGACACCGACCACCGAACCGACCTCTACGCAGTCGGCGTTATCCTTCTGGAACTTTTGGTGGGGCATCTGCCCATTCGTGATGAAGACGCGCGCGAAACCGTTCTGCGGAAAATCAGGGAACCTGAGTCGTTTTTCCTGAACCGGCCGTCGGAGTGCCACCCAAGGATCACGCCTGCCATTGAGCGCGTGATCATGCGCGCGACCCAAACCGACCCAAAAAATCGCTTTCAGAACAGTGCGGCCTTTTCCGCTGCATTGATGGAATCCTGGAGCTGAATCGACGATGGCCCAAGAAACAACGTCTGGACTGGACGACCGCGCTGCCGAGTTGCTCGCGCGTCACTTCAACACCGCCTATACCACCGTCAGCGGCTATGGCACCGACCATCCGATGAGCGCCCGTGCCGGGGAATCGCTGTTGCAATCGCTCAAAGAGGCCTTCGAGAGTGAATCCGCCGTTACCCTGATGATGGATCGCGGTGCGCTTTTTGTTGAGAAATACCCGGTTGGCCAGCGCTTCAACCCTCGGCGGCTGCTCAACCTGTTGGCCCAGACACGGATTGAATCGATCACTTTTGGCCCGACGGTGCGCCAGTCCGACCTGCAGCAACTGATCGAGATTCTGTCCCATCAGAATCAGTTCCCCGAAGTCAAAGCCATCACCCAGGCCATGATCGAGCATGAAGTCCGCGGCATTCAGCTGAACTACGTCACCTATCGCAAGGTTACGGCCGATCAGAAAGTGGTCGGTAATCAGGAGGCCGGCGCAGACGGTAGTCATGCTTACTCAGGCCGCCAGGGCGATGACAACGGCTCCCCGCTGGACACCTTTGGTTCGATTTCTTCGATGATGTCGCTGTCCGAACTGGTAAAGGATCCGGAAGCCTATGCAGGACGGCTGTCAGAACAGGGTGACGACGACGAGCACCGCGCCCAGCTGGTACGCCAGTTGAGGAACCTGGTCACCCAGATCGAAAGCGGAGAACTGGAAGCGGAAGGCATTCTTTCTTCCAAGGAGTTGCTCAAGGCGGTCAACAGCCTGCGCCAGAGGGTGCGCAAGCAGCATGATCGTCAGCGAGACGTCGAAGTGATTCTGTCCGAGCAAGATCAGGTGCTGGGCGAAATCGACCAGTTGACCTATTCGACGCTGGTCTCGCTGGTGCGTGAAGAGTATCGCGGCGGCAATTTTTCGGCCAAACGCATGGCCCAGATTATCGTTCGCATGCTGCCGGACGCACGCGACCTGAAGCGATTGTTGCCGCAGCTCAAGCAAGGGCTTCTGGGAGAAGGCATGAGCGTGGCCGAGTACGGCAAGCTGGTCCACGAGTTGTCCAGTGAGTTCCGCGGTGATCATCTCGTTCAGGCGCTGGAAAGCGGCGCCGACAGCGTGGGCCTGGATGTCGATGAAATCGTTGCCCAGATTCGCGAAGATCCGGCTGAAGCCGCTCGCCTGATCGTGATGGCAACCGAGTTGCGACGTGGCGGAGTCGATGACGAAAACCAGCTCTCCAGCGCTTTTGCCGACTATATTCATCGGGTCAGCGAAAAGCTTGCGCTGGACCTGGGCAAGCAGAATGGAAATAGAGCCGGTGCAACGGATACGCAGTTGAACAGGGTGCAACAACTGCTGGTCGATCAATTGGGGCGCCAGGGTTTGCCGGACGAGATGACTCGCCGCCTTCAGGCCGATCTGGAAAAGCGTTGCCCGCCATCCCAATCGCCACCATCCGGACCAGACGAACCCAGCAGCGAACCGGAGACAACGACAAATGGAAAAGAACCTGTCAAAAGACCATCTGTTGAATCGGAAAGCGAACCCGAACCTGAAAACAAGCGTCCCGAGCTGCCACAGCGAGTGCTGAACCCTGTGAATACGGCGTTTTTTCTGAAGCGCGAGATCAAGAGCGCCCAGCGCTACAAGACGCCGTTCTCGGTCATCAAGGTTTCGATCGAATATCTGCGTGACAGCAAGGGAATACCCCGCCGGCCCACTGCCGCCGACATCGGCAGCCTGATGCCCCAGGTCTACGACGAACTGATCATCCAACTGCGTGATCTGGATCTGATCGGTTCGCTGGACAAGAAGCTGCAATCGGTCCCGCTGATGATCCTGCCCATGACCGAGCAGGCCGGGGCCGACATCGTGCGCTGGCGTCTGACCGACCTGTTGCGCGACAAGCCCTTCCAGCTAGGCACCCAGCAGGTCCAGTTGATCAGCTCGATCACCGCCGTATCCTACGACAGCAGCACCAAGGAAGAGGGCAACGCCTTTGTCCAGCGGCTGCAGGATCAACATGAACGCAATCGCGCGGCACTGGCCGGCAGCGCTCACGAACAATAGCAAGTCAAGGTGTAGTTGGTGCCCGGAGCCGGAATCGAACCGGCACGGTGTTTCCACCGAGGGATTTTAAGTCCCTTGCGTCTACCAATTTCGCCATCCGGGCCCTGCTCGGCCCCCGGCACCTACCGGAGCCTGAGTAAACTCTGAACGGTCTGCTCAGTAAAGGCGATACCAACGATTCGATGCTGAAAATGGAGGCTAGGCCCGGAGTCGAACCGAGGTACACGGCTTTGCAGGCCGCTGCATAACCACTCTGCCACCTAGCCTTGAGTGAACGTCATTCTAGCGCATCGATGCCGTCAATGGCAGACGGGCCAAAACGAAAAGGCCCCGGTAGCCGGGGCCCAAGGAACTTCAAGTAATTCTGGAGCGGGAAACGAGACTCGAACTCGCGACCCCAACCTTGGCAAGGTTGTGCTCTACCAACTGAGCTATTCCCGCACTCAAGGCCGCACATTTTAGCCTGATTGACCGGCATGTCAAGCAATTCTCGATCCAAACAGGGTCGTTTCCCTATGTCCCTTCAAATCGGTCACAATACCGGGCCTGTTTGGCCACCCAGACACTCTCCGATTCAGCGATCTCATGAACCCGACCGAGCCGACAAGCCCAGCCCGGGAAACCTCCCCATCGATCTCCGTGGTAATTCCCACCCTAAACGAAGGTGCGAATATCGGTCCACTGCTGCTGCGCCTGTTTGCTGCGCTGGCGACTGAAACCGCGGTCGAAGTCCTGGTCGTCGATGACAGTTCAACCGATGACACCGTAGAACAGGCCGGGAAATTCAGTCAAACGCATCCGGTTCGGGTGATCGAACGCCGCGGAAAACCTGATCTGTCCGGTGCCGTGCTCGACGGCGCCCGCGCGGCACGGGGTCAATGGGTGGTGGTGATGGATGCCGATGGTTCGCATCCGCCGGAACGAATCAGTGCCCTGGTCGCGCCGCTGGTCAGCGGTGAATGCGATCTGAGCATCGGCTCTCGCCACGCACCCGGGGGTTCCACCCGCGGCTGGCCCTGGCATCGCCACCTCGCATCGGCAGCCGCTACGGCGCTGGCCTGGCCGTTTACCGAGGTCCGTGACCCGATGGCCGGCTTCTTTGCGACCTCGCGCCAGCGGCTGCTCGCCCTGCCCGGCCACGCGGCCGGCTACAAGATCCTGCTGGAGATGCTGGTCCAGGGCGGCGACGAGGTACGAACGGTCGAAGTACCGATCGAGTTCGAGGACCGTCAACGGGGTCAGTCCAAGCTGGGATTGACCCAGCAGGTCACTTATCTCAAGCGCCTGGCCTACCTGGCCGGTGGCCGTGTATCGCTCGGCAGCGCGTCGAAGTTCATCGTGGTCGGACTCAGTGGCATGCTGATCGACCTGGTGATCTTTCAGATCATGATCAGCGGCCAGTCGCGACTGGGATCGGCCCACGTGGCCAGCTTTTTCGTCGCCACGATCACCAATTTCGTTCTCAACTACCGCTGGACATTTCGTGGTGCGGCCCACACAGACCTGAGCATCAGCGCGCGCTATTTCCGGTTCTTCATTGTTGCCGTCATGGCGCTGATGATGCGCGGTGGCGTTTTGGTACTGCTGGCCGAGGTGTTTGGCCTGGCGCCCATGGCAGCCATCATTCCGGCCATTGTGGTGACCGCCGGGGTCAATTATCTGGGTTCGGCATTCTACGTTTTTGCATCCACGGCCTCCGGGGTGGTTCCTCGAGTGCGCTGGCACCTGGCTGCCATCGGCCTGTTCCTGTATGTACTTGTTCTGCGACTGCTGTACATGGGTCATGTCGAGCTCATTCCGGATGAAATGTATTACTGGGTCTACAGCCAGAAGCTGGACCTTGGCTACCTTGACCATCCTCCACTGGTCGGCTGGCTGATTGCGATCGGGACCCGGATTGCCGGAGACACAATCTTCGGCGTGCGCCTGATGCTGCTGCCTCTGACGTTGATGGGTGTCTGGTTCGTCTACCGTTACGGTGCGACCATGGGCGGGCGTACTGCCGGCCTGATGTGCGTTCTGGCTGTCACCCTTCTGCCCTTTTTCGCCGTTTCCGGACTGCTGATGACGCCGGATGCGCCGATGCTGGTTGCCTGGGCCGCGGCGCTGTACTTCTTCAAACGAGCCCTGATCGACGACCAGGCCGGCGCCTTTGTCGGACTGGGCCTGGCCATGGGAGCCGGCCTGCTGGCCAAGTACACCATCGCCCTGCTCGCGCCGGCAGCACTGCTGTTCATGCTCGCCGATCGTCGCAGCTGGCACTGGTTCGGCAGGCCCGAACCCTATCTGGCGGTCCTTCTGAGCACGGCCATCTTTTCCCCGGTGCTGGTCTGGAATGCCGAAAACCACTGGGCTTCGCTGGCTTTTCAGACGACCCGACGGCTGTTCGAGAACCCGGAATTCGCCAGCCACCTGGTCATCGTCTATGCTCTGCTGCTGCTGTCCCCGGTGGTTGCGCTGGCCGGCTTCATGGCGCTGGGCCAGGCCCGATTTGAACTGAGTCCCGATGGACGCAAGCGCCGGTTCATGGTGATCATGACCGTCGTGCCGCTGGCCGCCTTTCTGATCTACGGGCTGTTTACGGTGATCAAGTTTCATTGGACGCTGCCGGCCTGGATTGCCCTGTTGCCAATGATCACCACGGCACTGGTGCGCCACATCTGGCCGGGCACACAGCCATTGAGCCGCCTGCACGCTCTGATCATGAAAGCCTGGACGCCGACCGTGATCACCCTGATGATCGGCTACGGCCTGCTGCTGCATTACCTGACACTCGGCCTGCCCGGTTTGAAAACCACCGATTTCGGCAGCGGCTACCTGGGATGGGAACAGACCACCGAGGCCGTTCGCCAACTGGAAGACCGGATCATCCGCGAAACCGGGCAACGTCCGATCATTGCCTCAACCGACAAGTGGAGCGGAGCCGCCGCCCTGGCCTGGCACTACCGGCCGGATGGGTTCGACCATATCACCGGCCAGAATCTGATCGGCATGAGCGGCTCGATGTGGGAATTCTGGTTTGATCGCGAAACTGATCCGAATCGTCCCGTCCTGTTGATCAATCGCTCTTCCAAACTGATCGATGAAGACTGGCTGGCACTGGCACTGGTTGAGCTGGGGCCATTGCAATCGGTTGACATTCAGCGCCACGATGAGCCTGCCGGAAAGCTTTTTTACCGGATTGGAAGCGGATTCAAACCCCAACAGGTTCGCTATCCAGACCAAATTCCGGAGTAATTGTGCTCAGAAGCTGGCACAATAACCCGGTTTTGTTGATTAACAATGGAAGGTTATGCCGAAAGACGATCATATTGAAATGGAAGGCAAGGTGCTGGACACGCTGCCCAACACCATGTTCCGGGTCGAACTGGACAACGGACACATCATCACGGCCCATATTTCCGGGCGTATGCGCAAGAATTACATCCGTATCCTGACCGGTGACCGGGTCAAGGTGGAAATGACGCCGTACGACTTGAGCAAGGGTCGAATCACCTACCGCATGAAATAGCAGCGCGTTCAGGCCTCGGGTGCCGCCGGGGCAACGTCCTTGCTGGTCTCGGCAGCCGATATCGACAGATCCAGTGACCGTCCATCGTCGGCGAGCCGAACAGAGACTTTTCCGCCTCCTTCGGACAACTGGCCGAACAGCAACTCATCGGCCAGAGGTCGCTTGATGGCATCCTGGATCACCCGCTTCATCGGCCTGGCACCCATCTGCTCATCAAATCCATGCTCGACCAGCCAGTGCCTGGCATCGCTGGACACATCCAGTATCACGCCCTTGTCGGCCAGCTGGTTCTCCAGGTCCATCAGGAACTTGTCGACGACCTTCAGAATGACGTCGAAGGGCAGTGACTTGAACTGGATGATCGCATCGAGGCGATTGCGGAACTCAGGGGTGAACTGACGCCGGATCGCCTCCATGCCGTCGGGGCTGTGATCGGCCTCGGTAAAACCGATATTTCGCCGGTTCATCAATGCTGCACCAGCATTGGTGGTCATCACCAGAATCACATTGCGGAAGTCGGCCGAGCGGCCGTTGGCATCGGTCAGCTTGCCGTGATCCATGATCTGCAGCAGCAGGTTGTAGACATCCGGATGGGCCTTTTCGATCTCATCGAGCAGCAACACCGCGTGCGGCGTCTGGGTCACGGCCTCGGTCAACAATCCTCCGCGATCGAACCCGACATAGCCTGGCGGCGCACCGACCAGGCGTGACACCGTGTGGGCTTCCATGTACTCGGACATATCGAAGCGGATCAATTCGATACCCAGGGTCAACGCCAGTTGGCGGGTGATTTCGGTCTTGCCGACGCCGGTAGGTCCGGCGAACAGGAAACTGCCGATCGGCCGGTCGGCATCGCCCAGTCCGGACCGCGACATCTTGATCGCAGCCGCCAGGGTCGTGATGGCGGCATCCTGGCCGAAGACGACCATGTTGAGGTCACGCTCCAGGGTCTTGAGCGCATCCCGATCCGAGCGCGAAACCTGGCGCGGCGGAATTCGCGCCATACGGGCCACAACTTCCTCGATCTCATGAACACCGATGGTCTCGGCCCGCTCCTTTTCCGGTCTGAGGCGCTCGCGCGCGCCCGCTTCGTCAATCACGTCAATCGCCTTGTCCGGCAGGTGACGGTCATTGATGTGGCGAGCCGAGAGGGTTGCCGCGGCTTCAAGACCTTCCGGCGTGTAGGACACGCCATGGTGCTCTTCGAAGCGGTGTTTCAGGCCATTGAGAATCTCGATCGTTTCTCCGACCGTCGGCTCGACGATATCAATCTTCTGAAAACGACGGGCCAGCGCGCGATCCTTCTCGAACACGCCGCGATACTCGTCGAACGTGGTTGACCCGATGCAGCGCAGCTCACCATTGGCAAGCACCGGCTTGATCAGGTTGGATGCATCCATCACCCCGCCCGAGGCCGCACCGGCGCCGATAATGGTGTGGATTTCATCAATGAAAAGCACCGACTTGTCGCGATCACGCAATTCGGCCAGCACCGCTTTCAGGCGCTTTTCGAAATCGCCGCGATATTTCGTGCCAGCCAGCAGAGCGCCCAGATCCAGCGACCAGATCTCGGCGTCCAGAAGAATGTCAGGAACTTCACCCTCGACGATGCGTCGGGCCAGGCCTTCGGCCAGCGCCGTTTTTCCGACCCCGGACTCGCCAACGTACAAAGGATTGTTCTTGCGGCGACGACACAGAATCTGGATGGTGCGCTCGACTTCCAGCGCCCGCCCGATCAGCGGGTCGATTCGATCGGCCCTGGCCCGGTCATTGAGATTGATGGCATAAGCTGCCAGGGCAGACTTCTGCTCGTCTGCGCCGTCTCCCTCGGGTTTCTGGACGGCCGCAGCCGGATGGTCGGCATCTTCGACTTTCTTGGCAATTCCGTGGGAGATGAAATTGACCACATCCAGCCTTGCCAGATCCTGCTTGCCGAGCAGATAGACGGCGTGAGAATCCTTTTCGCCGAACATCGCCACCAGCACGTTGGCGCCCAGCACTTCTTTCCGCTCGGCCGACTGCACATGGTAGAGCGCGCGCTGAAGCACGCGCTGGAAGCCGACCGTGGGCTGGGTATCGCGCTGATCGCCGGCCGACAGCACCGGGATGGTTTCATCCAGGACCTGGCCGAGTTCATGGCCGAGTATCCGGATATCGACACTGCAGGAATCCAGGACCTCACGCGCTGACGGATTGTCCAGCAGTGCCAACAGCAGGTGCTCCACGGTCAGAAATTCGTGGCGTTTGCTGCGGGCCGTGTGATAGGCCTGCGAAATGGAAAGTTCCAGGTCCTTGCTGAACATGATCTGCGTCTACCTCTCTGCGTCGCCTGTCATGAGACCATTATGCTAGAAGATGATTCCGGAAGGTGTCGTGACGAGCATCTCAATCGTTGCCCGTTTCTTCCAGCGTCGACTGCAAGGGGTGTTCGTGTTCGCGGGCATAGTCGTTGACCATGACCACCTTGGTTTCGGCAATTTCGTAGGTATAAACCCCGGCCACCCCGCGGCCGCGGGTGTGGACGTGAAGCATGATCGTGGTCGCCTTGTCGTGAGACAGCCCGAAAAACCGCTTTAGAACCTTGACCACGAACTCCATCGGGGTGTAATCGTCATTGAGCAGGACGACTTTATACAGCGGTGGTTTGCGTACCTTCGGCCTGGCCTCCTGAAGGGCCAGGCCGTCGCCACTTTCAACATCGGACGGATTTTCGTGCTCGCTCATGTATGACCGCAGTAAAAGCCTGAAAGACCTTCATCATACTGCGGCACGCGTCGATGCTTTTCAAGCGCCGATCAGGCGGAAGCAGCCTCGTCAAACTGTTCTTCCTCGGTCGATCCGCTCAGCGCGCTCAGCGACGACTGGCCGGCGCTGATGGCCTGTGCGAGTTGATCGAAATAGCCGGTACCCACTTCGCGCTGGTGACGGGTCGCCGTATAGCCTTGAGATTCAGCCGCAAATTCGGCTTCCTGCAGCTCGACATAGGCCGACATCTGGCGTGCCTTGTATCCGCGCGCAAGCTGGAACATCGAGTGGTTGAGCGCGTGAAACCCGGCCAGGGTAATGAACTGGAACTTGTAGCCCATGGCTCCGAGCTCGCGCTGAAAACGGGCGATGTCGGTATCGGACAGATTTTTCTTCCAGTTGAAGCTCGGCGAACAGTTGTAGGCCAGCATCTTGTTCGGAAATTCGGCGCGGATGGCCTCGCTGAAGGCCTTGGCCTGCTCCAGGCTCGGGGTCGAGGTTTCACACCAGACCAGATCGGCATACGGCGCGTAGGCCAGCCCGCGGGCGATCGCTGAATCCAGTCCGGCGGTGGTCCGGTAGAAACCTTCGCTGGTTCGCTCGCCGGTCGCGAATTCCTGATCACGCTCGTCGATGTCGGTGGTGATCAGGCTGGCACCCATCGCATCGGTGCGCGCGACAATAATGGTCGGAACATTGCAGATATCGGCAGCCAGACGTGCCGCAATCAGCTTCTGAACCGCTTCCTGGGTGGGCACGAGCACCTTTCCGCCCATGTGGCCACACTTCTTGGCCGAGGCCAGCTGGTCCTCGAAATGGACCCCGGCCGCGCCGGCTGCAATCATGTCCTTCATCAGTTCGTGCGCATTGAGGACGCCGCCGAATCCGGCTTCGGCATCGGCGACAATCGGCGCAAACCAGTCGATATCGCCCTTGCCTTCCGAACTCTGGATCTGGTCGGCCCGTAGCAGGGTGTTGTTGATGCGACGAACCACGGATGGCACCGAATCGGCCGGGTACAGCGACTGATCGGGATACATCTGACCGGCCAGGTTGGCATCGGCTGCCACCTGCCAGCCGGACAGGTAGATGGCCTGCAGACCCGCTCGAACCTGCTGCATGGCCTGGTTGCCGGTCAGCGCACCGAGTGCATTGACATAGTCCTGCTCATGCATGAGCTTCCAGAGCTTGTCAGCTCCCATTCGTGCCAGGGTGTGCTCGATGGTGATGCTGCCGCGCAGGCGCATCACTTCGGCGGCGTCGTAGGGCCGTTCCACGCCATTCCAGCGCGGATTCTCCAGCCATTCCTTCTGCATGTTGATGATGCTGCTTGCGTTCATTTCAGTTGCTCCGTATCAAAAAATCAGGTTCATTCGGGTCGATGCTGGCTCAGTCAAGCTGCTCGTAAGCCGGCAGGGTCAGAAATTCCACGAACTGATCGCTGGCGGTAACCTCGGCGAGCAGTGCGGCGGCCTGGTCAAAATGACCTGCCAAGAAATCTTTTTCGCCCAGTTCATCGCGGATCGAGGCCAGGGCATCGCTGTGCCATTCGGCAATCAGCTCGTGAGTGATATCCCTGCCGTCGTCGAGACGTCCGGCCGGATGCCGAATCCACTGCCAGATCTGTGCCCGGGCAATTTCGGCAGTCGCTGCGTCTTCCATCAAATGATGAATCGGCACGCACCCCTGGCCGCCCAGCCAGGCTGCCATGTAGCGGATCGCGACATCCAGGTTGCCGCGAACGCCGGCCTCGGTAATCGTGCCCTTGCACGGTTCGATCAGCGCCTGGGCCGACACCTCGACATCGTCCCGCAGGCGCTTGAGCTGGTTGCGACCGTCCAGATGACGGTCAAATATTTCCATCGCCAGCGGAATCAGTCCGGGGTGAGCCACCCAGGTGCCGTCATGTCCATCGCCCGCCTCGCGCTCCTTGTCCTCGCGCACTCGCGCCAGCGCCTGCTCGTTGGCCTCCGGATCGTTCTTGATCGGAATCTGGGCCGCCATGCCACCCATCGCGAATGCCCCGCGCCGATGGCACGTGCGAATCAACAGCTGCGAATAGCTGCGCAGGAACGGAACCGTCATGGTGACCTGGGCCCTGTCCGGAAGTACTTTGTCAGAATGCCTCTGGAAGCATTTGATATAGCTGAATATATAATCCCAGCGGCCACAGTTCAGACCGACGATTCGGCTGCGCAGTGCGTGCAGGATTTCATCCATCTGGAAAACCGCCGGCAGGGTTTCAATCAGCACCGTCACCTTGATGGTCCCGGGATTGAGCTGCAGCGCTTTTTCGATATCGGTCAGCACCGCCTCCCACAAGGCCGCTTCCCGCCAATGCTCCAGCTTGGGCAGATACAGGTAGGGCCCGCTACCCTGCTTGAGCAGGGCTTCGGCGTTGTTGAACACGTAGACTGCCGCATCGAAGATTCCGGCAGGTATGGCATGCCCATCGATCTGCACGTGCTTTTCGTCCAGGTGCCAGCCGCGGGGTCGCACGATCAGGGTTGCCGGATCGCCCTTGAGGGAGTAATGCTTGCCCCCGGGAGCCGTCAGTTCGATAGTGCGCCGGACCGCGTCGTACAGGTTGACCTGTCCGTCAATCATGTTCTCCCAGGTCGGCGTCGAGGAATCCTCGAAATCTGCCATGAACACGCGTGCACCGGAATTGAGCGCATTGATAATCATCTTGCGATCTACCGGGCCGGTAATTTCGACCCGGCGATCCCGCAGATCCTCCGGAATGCGGGCGACAGTCCAGTGACCGTCGCGAATATCGCTGGTTGACGGGTCAAAACCCGGCACTTCACCGCTGTTGAAGCCAAGCTGACGCTCGACGCGATCGGCAAGGAGCGCATCGCGCTGAGGCCGATACACACGGGCCAGATGCCCTAGCAGATTTTTCAACGCCGTCGGAAACAGGGGCTGTGCCCGGTCAGGCAATCCGGCGGTGAACGTCGGTTGAGCATCGCTGGCCACCAGGCCATCGCCGGGATAGTGCTGGGACGGAAGATTCATGATCAGACCGTTCGCTACCGTATGGAGTCAACCCCAGACTATCCACGACAGGTAGTATTTGGCAAATTAAACCTTTTGATTTTTAGTATTGGTATTTATAATACTCCTTCCCGAATGGTCGATTGCAAGACCGACCAATCCGAATCGAACCGGTGGTAGTGGCATGTACAAAGGCAATCTGCTCAAGCATTTGCGGGCATTCATTCAGACATCGCGGACCGGCAGCGTATCGGCAGCCGCCGAACGCCTGTTCCTCAGCCAGCCTTCGATCAGTCAGCAGATTCGAGCACTGGAAGAGGAGCTGGACCGCCCGCTGTTCGAACGACATGGGCCCCGCATGCACCTGACCCCGGCCGGCAAGGCGCTGCTGGAGATGGCCCGACCACTCGTCGACCGCCTCGACGCCCTGCCCGATGACTTTGCCCGGCGCTACGGTTCACTCGAATCCGGCGAGATCCGGATCGCGGCCGGCGAGTCGACCATCATGCATTTGCTGCCGTCACTGCTGATGCGCTTTCGCCGCAAGCATCCCGGCATCTTCGTTCACCTGCACAATGTGACCGGTGCCGACGGGCTCGGGATGATCCGCGCTGATGAAGTTGATTTCGCGGTTGGTTCCATGCTCGATGTCCCGACCGACATCGACTACCAGCCGATCTACCATTTCAATCCGGTTCTGATCATGAATCCGGACCACCCGCTCAGTCGCAAGCGGCACCTGAGCCTGGCCGATATCTCTCCCCACGGCCTGATCCTTCCGCCCCGCCGCCTGACCACGTATCAAATGGTCGACATGGTGTTCCAGAAACACGGGTTGCCTTTTCGAGTCACCCTGGAAGTCGGCGGCTGGGAAGTGATCAAGAAGTACGTTTCTTTGGGCATGGGGCTGTCCATCGTCACCAGTATCTGTATTACCGACGCCGACCGCGAGCGCCTTCTGGTGCGCGACATGAGCGAATACTTTCCGCGCCGTTCCTATGGGGTGGTCATGCGCCGCGGTGCCTACCTGTCACCACAGGCGGAGCGATTTATCGATCTGATGAGTCCCGAGCTGTTCAGCGAAGCCGGCTGAAACGCTTGCCGGCAAGCATTCTGCCCCCATATCGTCCCTCATGGAGAATCTGATCATGGTTGCGATGTCCGGCGGCGTCGATTCGTCGGTGACTGCCTGGCTGTTGAAAGAACAGGGCCAGGCCATTGCCGGCATGTTCATGAAAAACTGGGAAGAGGATGATGCAAGCTCCGGCTGCACCGCGGAAGAAGACGCTGCCGATGCGCGCCAGGTCGCCGAACGCCTGGGCATCCGCTTTCACGCACGAAATTTCGCCACCGAATACTGGGAATCGGTGTTCGAGCATTTCCTGGCCGAACTCAAGGCCGGCCGCACACCCAACCCTGACGTTCTGTGCAACCGGGAAATCAAGTTCAAGGCGTTTGTCGAGCACGCTGCCGATCTGGGAGCTGCCCGGATTGCCACTGGGCACTATGCGCGCCGGCGCGACAACCCGGACGGCAGCGTATCGCTGCTCAAGGGTGTGGATGGCGCCAAGGATCAGTCCTATTTCCTGCATGCCCTGACCCAGGACCAGCTCCAGCGAGCGTTTTTTCCGCTCGGCGAACTGGACAAGCAGCAGGTCCGCGAACTCGCCTCCCGAGCCGGACTGGAAGTCGCCACAAAGAAGGATTCCACCGGCATCTGCTTTATCGGCGAGCGCAACTTCGACAGCTTCGTCGACCGCTATCTTCGCTCAGAGCCGGGCGACATTCTCAGTGCCGATGGACGCCTGATCGGCCAGCACAATGGCCTGATTCACTATACGCTGGGCCAGCGCAAGGGCCTGGACATCGGCGGACTGAAGGACTTTCCGGAAGCCCCCTGGTATGTCGCTTTCAAGGATATCGAGCGCAACCGTCTGATTGCCGTCCAGGACACGCATCATCCGCTGCTGATGTCCACCCAACTCGAGGCAACCGACATGAACTGGATCAGCGGTAAACCGGTGCCGGTGGGTACCCGCCTGACGGCCAAGGTGCGCTATCGCCAGCCCGACCAGGACTGTTGTGTCCTTGCCTGCGATGGTCACCGCATCAGGCTGGCGTTCGATCGGCCGCAACGGGCGGTTACGCCCGGCCAGTCAGTGGTAATCTACGATCAGGAAGTCTGTCTTGGCGGTGGGGTCATTGAAAGCAGTAATGCCCCGCTCCCGACTGATCCCGAAACCCAAGCTGAAGAAACCCGCTGATGAGAGAGTCAACCATCGCCTTTGCCGGAATGCTGCAAGCCAGCGAACTGGTGCGCCAACTGGCCACCTCGGGCACCTGCAGTCAGCAGGCAGCCCGGGCCAGCCTGGCCAGCGTTTTCAATCGTTCTCCCGAGTCGACCGAAGACGTTTTCGGCGGCCTGGGCGGCGTGCGCATGGGTCTTCGTGTCATGGTCGAACTGTTCAGTGCCAGAAACAGCCAGGAAAACCTGCAGAGTCTGAACTATGCGCTGGGGCTGGCCAAACTTGCCGCCAAGCTCGGCAACGATCGCAGGCGCCAGGCTGAACTGGGACGAGAAATCGACTTGATCGAATCAGCCTGGAATCAGAGCGAGGACAGTCTTGACAGCAGCGTACTGAGCCAGCTGGGCGATGCTTACGAGCGACATATCTCGACTATGGATTTTCGCTTGTCGATCAGCGGCAAGCCCGAGTTCCTGAAACAGCCTGACAAGGTTGCATTCATCCGCGCCCTGCTGCTGGCCGGCATTCGCTCGGCCATTCTCTGGCGCCAGGTCGGTGGCCGCCAGTGGCGACTGGTCTTTCAGCGACGTCGAATGCTCACTCAGGCCGAACAGCTGCTGGCGGCATGACCGGCGACGAAAAGCGCCCGCCTGCAGCCACCGATAAGCTGGATGGCACAACCAGGCTCCCTGAAAAGACAAGGTCGCTTGGAAGTACCGGCATCGGCCAACCCACCTCCGCGATGGAACCCGGCAACCGGCCGGATGACCGTGCCCCCGACCTGGCAGTTGGCACCGTGCTGCGCCAGCGCTTCAAGATCCTTGGCGTGCTGGGCCGCGGCGGAATGGGCACGGTTTATCGCGCCACCGACCTGCTCAAGGAAGAAGCGCACGATCGCGACACAACGATCGCGCTGAAAGTCCTGAAACCCGGCATCGTCGATGCCGATATCACCTTCATGGCCCTGCAACGCGAAGCCCGCCGGGCCCAGCAGCTGGCACACCCCAATATCGTCACCGTTTACGATTTCGACCGAGCCGATGATGTGATCTTCATGACCATGGAGTTCATGCGCGGTCGCGGTCTGGACAGCCTGCTCGAAGACGGCAAACTGCCCCTTGACGAGGTCCGCCGAATTACCCGCGAAGTCGCCCAGGGCCTGGCTTATGCGCACAAGCAGAAAATTGTTCATGCGGACCTCAAGCCTGAGAATGTTTTTATCCTTGATGATGGCCGGGTCAAGATTCTGGATTTCGGAATCGCCCGGGCCTGGCAATCCGAACATCGGGATTTTGTTGAAGAAGCCGTAGCAGGCTGCACGCCGTCTTATGCCAGTCCGGAAGTCATGAGTCGCGAGCAGCCCAGCCCGGCCGATGATGTGTATGCGCTGGGTTGCGTGATCGCACAAATGGCCAGCGGGGATCATCCCTACGACTGGCACTCGGGTCTGGAAGCGCGCAAGGAGCAACTCAAGCCCGTGCGGCCAGCCGGTCTCAAGCGCCGCGAATGGCGTGCGCTGAGCGCTGCGCTGCAGCTTGATCGTGAATCGCGACCCGCTGATGCCGACGCTTTTCTCAAGCGCTTTTCCCCTTCACCGGTGCGGGCCACCGCGTGGGTGGTGGCCGTAATCGCCATCATTGGCGCCATTGCTTACAGCTGGTTTTTTCAGCCCGAACCCGGCCCTGAAGTGCCGTTCTCTGCCCTTTCTGCGGAACTTCAAGACCAGATCACGCGCAATCTGCAAGACGCCGATGCGTTTCTCGCCCAGGGCGATATCAATACCTCGCTTCAGCTCTACGATATGGTGCTGCAGTCTCATGCCGGCAATCTCGATGCGGTCAACGGCATGAACGAGGCGACAGACCTTGCCCTGGAACGTTTGCTGGCCACTCACGCCGAAGGCCAGATCAGCTCAGACGCATTGAAAAACACGCTGCGTTCACTGCTCGATTACGACACCCTGCCCGGTCGCGCCCGCGACCAAGTCAGTACAGCCATTGAGGGAATTCGCTGATCACGAACGTTACTCGTGAAAATCACCGGATTGCATTCGTTCATCTTTTCGTCAACAATCGCTCGGGCAGGGAGCCCGTTTCACTGACACGCTGTCATCAGGCCTGAGCGCCGGCAGCCGGGAGGGTTACCATGAAAGACCGCCGCGCGTTACCACTGTTGCTCGCTGTAGCAATGGGAGTGTCGTCGTTTTGCTGGGCGAATGATCCGACCGAAGCGGACACGCACCAAGCCACCGCCGAAACGGAAGGATTCGAGGCCGTGGACGATCTGTATGTCGTCGACTGCCTGCTGCCCGGTGAAGTCCGCCAGATGGGACGAATGACCTACCTGTCACCGAGAGTCCCCACCCGAACCACCGCACTGGACTGCCGCATCCGCGGCGGAGAGTACACCGCCTACAGTCGGGCCGACTATCGCTCGGCACTGGCCGTCTGGCTTGAAAAGGCCGAGTCCGGCGATGCCCAGGCTCAACACATCGTCGGCGAAATCCACGAGAAAGGCCTGGGCATCGCGCCGGACTTCGAGCAGGCAGCGCACTGGTATGCACTCGCCGCCGAGCAAGGCCACAACCGGGCCATGATGAACCTGGCCTATCTGCACGAACAGGGACTGGGCGTCGAAAAGGACCTGCTCGCCGCCCTCAACCTGTATCGTCGCGCATCCGGCCTGAACGAGGATGATCTGATGTTTGCGGCCGCGGCACGCGAACGCCTCGAGTCCCAGGAACGGGAGTTGACCGCCGCGCTCGAACAAGCCCGACAGGAACAGCTGGTACTGCGGGAACAGGTCGAGCGCTTGCGTGTTGAGCTGGCCGAGCAAAGTGAACAGGCCAGCGGCGCCAGCGAAACCATTGCCACCCTGGAACGACTGCTGGTCGCGGCCAGCACCCGGGTCGATGATCGCAGCCAGCAGTTGGCGCGCATTCGCGGAACCCGGGCCGAACTGCCCGCGGCATCACCCGCTGATTCCTCCCCCCCGGCGCTCAGCATGGGACAGTTTTCCTTTGGCCGATATTACGCGCTGATCGTCGGCCTCGAGCAATATCAATACTGGGATCAGCTCCAGTCACCGCACAATGATGCCCGGCGACTCGCCACCGTACTGAACCAGCGTTACGGCTTCGATACCACGATTCTGCTCGACGCTTCTACTCGAGAGATCCTCAGTGCGATCAATGATCTGAGAGAGAAGACGACCTCCGAGGACAATGTGTTGATCTACTTTGCCGGACATGGTCAACTGCTGCGTCCGGATGACCGCGATCTGCGCCGTGGCTACTGGCTTCCGGTCAACGCAGAATCGGACCGCACCACGTACTGGGTACCCAATTCGGCGATCAACGATCACCTGGCGCTGATCGAGGCTCGCAGCGTGCTGGTCGTGGCCGACTCCTGTTACGGTGGCGCGATGTCGACCGATCCCGCTTCGCTGCTGACCGGCATCAATGCTCCCTTGTCCAACGCCCTGGTCGAACTCGGACTGGCTCGCCCCGCCCGCTACGTGCTGTCGTCCGGTGGGCTGCACCCGGTCCTTGATGTGGGCAGTGGCGACCATTCAGTGTTTGCACGTGCCCTGATCGACGTCCTGGAGGGCAATAGCGCGCTGATGCGTGAGCAGGAACTCTACACCGCCGTGACCGAGCGTGCCGAGCAGATCAGCGCCAACCTGCCGTTCGCGCAACGCCCGGAACTTCGTCCGATTCGACCCGCCGGACACGGAGCAGGAAGCTTCTTTTTCGTGCCTCGAATCGGACAGGACTGAGGAGTTGCTGCCGATGAACCTACAAACCCGATTGAGTACTTTGCCCGATCTTCGCAGGATTTCGATTCGCCGCCAAAGCGCGCTTGTGATGTTTGCGTTGTGCAGCCTGTTGCTTGCTCCGGCGGGACATGCCCAGCTTGAGGAAAGCGCAGCCGTGGTGCTCCACGACAGTCGCCTGGATGCAGGCGCACAGTGGACCGCTACCCGCGTTGATCTCGACGAGGACGGAGCTCCCGACCTGATCCTGGGACTTCCAGACCATGATCGCAACAGCGGCCGGGTGATCATCCTTTACGGCCCGGACTCGGAGTGGCCTGAGCGGATTGATCTGAACGCGTTGCCGGAAGGACTGGCGCATGAATTTCGGGGAGAGTTGCCGGGCGACCGAATGGGACACGCCTTGCTGGCACTCGCCCTGGGAGATGACCCGAATCAACCCAAACTGCTGATCGGCGCACCCGGCGCACGCAACCCGGATGGCCTTTCAGGGAGCGGCTCGGTCTATGTGATCCATGGTCTCGACAGATTGTATGAATACTCGACCGAGATGCTCGACGGGCAATCCGGCTATCGTATTCTGGCGGGCAGCCGACAGGATGGCCTGGGTAGCAACCTGGTCGCCCTGGACGATGGCCCCGGATTGCCGGTCGCGCTGTCAGCCTCCCCCTGGAGCAGTTTTTTCCACGATGTCGAACCACCCTATCGCCCCGCCTACTGGCCTGGTGATACCAACACCAGTCCGGTGCAGTCCATTGGTCATCTCGCCGGACTGTCCGTCAAGCGGCATCAACAACGGCTCGCCGACGGCAGAGAATTCCTGACCCTCCCACCGGCCAATGGCCGTTCAGCAACGATCCTGAGTGCCTCCACGCAAACCGAATCAGGCGGCCTGGCGCTGGAACTCCATCCTTCCGGCTTGATCGGCACGGCCCCCCAAATCAACTTCGGCGATGGCATTGCCGATCAATATGTTCTTGCCGGTGAGTTGATGACCCTGGACTTCGTGGTTTCAGACGATGTTGATCCGCCGGAGTTCCTGAACGTCAATGCAAGCTTCCTCAGCACACCGCTTCTCATTGATTTCCAGTCGCTCGCACTAAGCGGGACGGGAACCATTCGCACACTGGTCGCGCAAACCCTGACCGGGTTTCCTGACGGTAGCGAGAACCTGGAAGTGTCCGTCACCAATTCCCAGGGCGTGGATGCCGTGGCCCCTTTCGAGGTATTCGTGCTGAACAGTTCCATCCCGGAGATCAACGGCGGACTGGGACTGGCCGACCAGACCGCAGATTCCGGCGACCTGCTCGAAATTCCGTTCACCGCCACCGACCTGTTGTTCGATGCCGAATCATTGACCTATCAGGCAACTTCATCGGACCAGACCTTGCTACCCGATAGCGCCCTGGTGCTCAATGGCGATGGTTCGGGCCGATTGCTGAGTATTCAAACGGCCCCCGGTCAGGGCGGCCAGACGACCATCAGCGTGGAAGTGACCAACCCGCTTGGAGAGTCGGCGGTTGCAGATTTTGTCTTGACCATCAACACACTCGGAGGCACACCAGCCATCAACGGCGGAGCCGGCATCGGCGACCAGGTCGTCGTGGCCGGAGAAATCCTCAACGTCCCGTTCCAGGTCAGTGATCCGGTCGATCTGCCGCAGGATCTGGTGGTAACCGCCCAATCCGATAACCCGGCCGTGATCGACAATGCCAGCCTGTTATTGATCGGCACCACCCAGAACCGGGCATTGCGCATTCAAACCCTGCCCGGTCAGACCGGCCTGGCCGGGATCACGGTGGAAGTCGCCAACCTGGGCGGCCTGACCGCCAGCGCTGACTTCAGCGTATCAGTGATACCCCGCTCTCCACCATTGATCAACTTTGGCCAGGGAATCCCGGATCGAAGCGCAACAGCCGGTGATCTGGTCGAGATCAATTTGTCCGTTTCAGACCAGGTTGACCCGCCGGGCAACCTGCTGCTGACCGCTGAATCCCTGGAACCCGGACTGGTACCCGACGAGGCGTTGCAGGTGCACGGAACCGGTACCAGCCGAATTCTGCGGATCGCCACCGAACCCGACCAGAGCGGAACCGCCGGAATCCGCCTGACCGTAACCAGCAGTGCAGGACTCAGTACGCAGGCCAGTTTCAACCTGGAGTTAACCGCACGTGACGGCCCGGTCATCAATGACGGCGCGCCTTTGCCTGATCGAACCCTGCCGCCTGACCAGATCTCCGTGGTCGAGTTTGTTATCCGTTCCAGTGACGGTCAGCCAGGTGACTTCGAATTACGAGTGTTCTCAAGCGATCAGGACGTGTTGCCTGACGATGCTCTGAGACTGGACAACGACGGCCCGGACTGGACACTGGAGATTGATACCTCGATTGGTCGACCGGGAACGACTCAAATCACCGTTGAAGCTCGCCAGCCCGATGGTGGTGTCAGCCAGACCAGTTTCGAACTGACCATAAATCCGGCTTCGACCGAGCTGGCGATCGAAAGCGAAGTTCTGGGCCAGCGAATCGGCGACCAACGCCTGGCTCGCCTGGTTGTCGAGAATTCCGGCGCGCACCCGGCGTTTGACCTTCGGGTAACCCTTGTCGGAGTCAACGAACTCGAAGTGACCGGCACCTGGTCGCAGGCCAGCGGTTGTTCGGTCAACGACGGCGAGGTTGGCTGCGAGGACCTGGCAGGAGCCGCCTGGCAATGCCAGGATGAGGGTGCGATTCGAACCTGTCGCCTGGATCAGTTGTTAGCGGAATCCACTGCCGTACTGATCGTTGCAGTAACAACTGCGGCGGGTGGCCAACTTGAGGTCAACGCCGATGCCGCCAATGCCGATGCCGTTACGGCAAGTCTGAACCCGGGGGACTGACCGATGCCTTTTAGGAACTTTCTGTTTTGCAATGCGTTGATAGCAATCGGTTTGTTAAGCATTCCGCTGGCCGAAGCCCGACCCGACGCCGTCCAGTTTCATGGAATGGTGACTCACTCAGGCCAGATACGAGCGCTTGGTTCCGGCAGCGGATTGCAGAGTGCGCTGGATTGTGAAAGTCAGCCGGATATCGCCTTCACGTTCAGCGAAACCGCTTCTCCGGAATTGCTGGTGCTTGATCTGGACGGTCAGCGCCAGGGCATGATCAACCTGGTCCTGACGATCACCGGCACTTGCGGGTCCGGATCGGCAAGCTTCGATTATTTCCACGAATCCGAAATCGGCCTGCCGGGGTTCGGTCCAGGCATCAGCGTTTCACCCAGCGCGATCCAGCTGACTGTCCCGCTGGAAACGGGTGCCAGCCGCAGTCTGCAGATCAATTACCAGATGGAAGGAGACCGGGCGCTTTCCAGCCGCTGGCGCCTGATCGGCGAGCAGATAACCTTCGTGATCGGAGAAAGTTTCGGCCAGGCAGCGGCCCGCCGCGCCCTCGCCCAGGTCAATTTTCGCGGCAGCGTGGTGGTTCCGGATGAATTCACCGGTTCTGACCTGCGTCGTTTGCGCGATGCTGGAACGGCGCTCAACCGGGCATGCCGGCGGGCCGCCGAAGGCTCTCGGCTTGAAGAAGTGTGCACAAGAATACGTGAAAACGCCACATCGACCAGTCGTCAGCAGCAGGCCGCGAGAGCTTTTGACGGCAACGCGTTGGCCAGCATCGCGCGCGCCGCCGAACTCGGCGGAAAAATCCAGAATCAGAATGTCGGTGAGCGCCTGGCGGCCCGACGCCAGGGCAGCAACGGCTTCAGCGCCAGTGGACTGACGCTGAGCCTGGCCGATGTTCAGTTTGACAGTCGATTTTTGCCGCTAAGCCTCCAGAACAATGATAGCGGCGAACAGTCCGGCAGCCGGTTGTTGGGTGAGCGATGGGGCGCATTCATCAATGGCAATATCTCCATCGGCAAGCGTGACAGCCGCGAAAAGGAACCCGGCCTGGATTTCGACAGCTGGGGCATTACCGGTGGCATCGACTATCGCTTCGACAACGGCAGCATCGCCGGTCTTGCGGCCGGTTACGGCAAGAGCCGTTCAGATCTCGATCAGGATGGTGGCGAGGCGGATTCCGACCACTGGTCATTACAGCTTTTTGGCAGTCTCGACCTGGCTGAGAATCTTTACCTTGATGCCACCATCGGGGCGCTTCGGGGGCAGTTTGACCAGACTCGCATCGTCGACCTTTCCGGTATCGGGCCATTGACTCGCGAAGTTTCAACCGGCTCGACCGATACCCGCGAATGGTCGGCCAGCGTGGCCATCAATTACCGCTGGCAGCTGGAAAACGGCTGGACCGTCACCCCGTTCGGACGCTTTTTCTACGCCGATATCGAGATTGACGGATTCGGCGAGTCAGGCAGCGTATTTTCCTTCTCCTACCCCGACCAGTCGTTCGAGTCTGAACAATGGTCAGCCGGTCTGCGCGTTTCAAAGCCCGTCAATCTCGAGCGCGGCGTGATGCTGCCGTTTGCCAACCTGACCTGGCAACACGAAGCCGGACTTGGCGGATACTCGATTCAGCCCAGCCTGTCCGGCACCGACATACTTGGACCGACCGTGGAAATCAATGACCCGGATCGCAATGTAGGCCGGCTGGATCTGGGCTTTTCCTGGGTATTTGCCTCCGGCAATCAGTTCTTCGTTCATTACAGCGGCCTGCTGTTCGACAGGAACCGTACCGAGAACGCCTTGTTTTTCGGAGCCCGCCGGGAGTTCTGAGTAGGTTCTGAACAAGTTTCGCGGGAATTCCTCCCTCGTCTGACGGGTTACCGGCGGAATGGCCATGCTAAAATCGTGGACCTGCCGGGCGGCAGCTGGTTTTGGCCATGCCGTTCTGAACTGACGTTTTGGAGGATGCAATCACATGCGCAATGAGCTTGACTGTCTTGATCAATTCGAGGCCAACGGAAAGACCTACAACTTCTACAGTCTTCAGAAACTGGCCGACAAGGATTCTGCCGTCCAGCGGCTCCCGTTTTCGCTGAAAGTTCTGCTTGAAAACCTGCTGCGACACGAAGATGGCGTCAATATCACCAAGGACGACATTCAATCCCTGATCAACTGGGATCCGAAGGCCGAGCCGGATCAGGAAATTGCCTTTACGCCGGCACGAGTCGTCCTCCAGGACTTTACCGGCGTTCCCGCCATTGTCGATCTGGCCGCGATGCGCGATGCAATGAAGGCGCTCGGCGGCAAAGCCAGCCTGATCAATCCGTTGTCGCCGGCAGAACTGGTGATCGACCATTCCGTGCAGGTCGACAACTACGGCCGCGCCGAGGCACTTGACCTGAACAACCGGATCGAATTCAAGCGCAACAAGGAACGCTACGCATTTCTTCGCTGGGGCCAGGGCGCCTTCAACAACTTCAAAGTCGTACCACCCAATACCGGCATCGTCCACCAGGTCAATCTGGAACATCTCTCGCGAGTCGTTTTCGGCGAAGAAGTCGACGGTGAACTGATGGCCTGGCCGGATACCGTGGTCGGCACCGACTCGCACACCACCATGATCAACGGTCTCGGCATACTCGGCTGGGGCGTGGGTGGCATCGAAGCTGAAGCAGCCATGCTGGGCCAGCCCATCTCGATGCTGGTGCCCCAGGTTGTCGGCTTCAAGCTCGGCGGCAAGTTGCCCGAAGGCACCACCGCTACCGATCTGGTGCTGACGATTACCGAGATCCTGCGCAAAAAGGGTGTTGTCAGCAAGTTCGTGGAATTCTTCGGCGACGGCCTGAGCCACCTGCCGCTGGCCGACCGGGCCACGATCGGCAACATGTCGCCGGAGTTCGGCTCCACCTGCGCGATCTTCCCGATCGATGCCGAAACCATTCGCTATCTCAAACTGTCAGGGCGCAGCGACGACCGTATCGCTCTGGTAGAAGCCTACGCGCGCGCCCAGGGCATGTGGCGCGAAGACGGCGACGCAGATCCGACGTTCACCGAAGTGATCGAACTGGACATGGGCGATGTGGTACCCAGCCTGGCCGGTCCGAAACGTCCCCAGGACCGGGTGCTCCTGAGCAATGCGAAAAATCAGTTCCTGGCCGACAGTGCCAAGCTGACCGCAGAACGCGATGCCGGCAAGGATGGCGATGTCGCGCGCTTCAAGGGTGAAGGAGGAGGAACCGCCGTGGGTGCCGCCGAGGCCGCCGGCGCTGCCGAGGTAACTTACAAGGATCAGACCTTCACGCTCAAGGATGGCGCCGTCGTGATCGCCGCCATCACATCTTGCACCAATACGTCAAACCCGGCTGTGATGCTGGGGGCCGGCCTGTTGGCTCGCAACGCTCGCCAACGCGGGCTGAGCGTCAAACCCTGGGTCAAGACTTCTCTGGCTCCAGGATCGAAAGTTGTTACCGATTATCTCGAGGCTGCTGGTCTGGATGATGATCTGGAAGCACTGGGCTTTTACACCGTGGGCTACGGCTGCACGACTTGTATCGGCAACTCGGGACCGCTGCCGGAATCAATCGACCAGGCCATTCGCCATCACGAGTTGGTCGCCTGTTCCGTATTGTCGGGCAATCGAAATTTCGAGGGCCGCATTCACCCCGAGGTCAAGATGAATTATCTAGCCTCTCCGCCGCTGGTCGTGGCCTATGCCATTGCCGGCAGAATGGATGCCGACCTGGTCAATGACCCGTTGGGCGAAGATCCCGACGGCAACCCGGTCTACCTGAAGGATATCTGGCCCGACCCCAAGGAACTGGCCGAATTCATCCAGAAGAATGTCTCGTCGGCCATGTTTACCAAATCCTACGATGATGTCTTCGAAGGCGATGAGCTGTGGAAGAGCATGGATACTCCGACCGGTGAAATGTTTGCCTGGACCGAAGATTCAACCTATATCCAGAACCCTCCTTACTTCGAAGGCATGAGCATGGATCTGCCCGAGATTACCGATATCAAGGGCGCTCGTGTTCTGGCCAAGCTGGGGCACTCGGTGACTACCGATCATATCTCCCCGGCCGGCTCGATCCAGGCCGATTCTCCGGCCGGTTTGTATCTGCAGGAACAAGGCGTCAAGCCGGTTGATTTCAACTCCTATGGGTCAAGGCGCGGAAACCACCAGGTCATGATGCGCGGCACCTTTGCCAACGTTCGAATTCGCAATCAGATTGCTCCGGACACCGAAGGCGGATTCACCAAGTATCTGCCGGATGACGCCGTCATGCCGATCTTCGACGCCGCCTTGAAGTATCACGACGATGGCACGCCCTTGATCGTGATTGCCGGCAAGGAGTACGGCTCCGGCTCATCGCGTGACTGGGCCGCCAAGGGCACACGGCTGCTCGGTGTCAAGGCTGTCATCTGCGAAACCTACGAGCGTATTCACCGCTCCAATCTCATCGGCATGGGTGTTTTGCCGTTGAACTTCAAGGATGGGGACACGGCCGAGAGCCTGGGCCTGCAGGGTACCGAGACGTTTGATATTGAAGGCCTGGACAACGGCAACGCCAAGGAAGTCGATGTCACCGCGACCAACAGCGACGGCAAGAAAACTCGCTTCAAGGCGCGTGTCCGGCTGGATACGCCCAAGGAAGTCGAGTACTACCGCCACGGGGGCATCCTTCACTACGTCCTGCGCCAGATGGCAGACGGCGATCCGGGCGAAGCTCAGAAGGCGGCCTGAATCATGAAAAAGCTATTGACATTGATCACTATCGTTCTGGTTTTTGGCCTGGTCACACCGGTCTTCGCCGATGAACTTGTTCCGACTCGGGAGTTCTTCGAGAAGGCTCAGGTCACCGACATGAGAATCTCGCCCGATGGTCAGCATGTAGCCTTCACCTATGAAGAAGGCAGCGAAGTCAAGCTTGCAATCATGAATCTAGCTGAAAGCAGCATTACCACCTCGTTCGGTTTTGGCGAAAACCAGCATGTGTTCAGTTTCTGGTGGGGTAGTGACGAGCGCGTGGTGATGTCAGTTGGTGAAGTCACCGGCAACCTGGACAACCTGGGCCGACCGGCTCATCTGTATGCTGCCAATATCGACGGCAGCCACCGCCAGCAGATCTTTGTCATGGAGCGATCCAGCTACCGGGTACTGCACACCCTGCCCGATGATCCGGATCATATCCTGATTGCCCGCTATCACTTCGCCGACGGTGGAGTACCCAAGGGCAATCTTCTCAACATCCACGACGGTGATTTGAGTTACGTTGCCGATCAGCCGCCCAGCAATGATCTGACCGGGCTGCTGGCTGACAACAGTGGTGAAATCCGTGTGGCCACCGAGTTCATTCAGGGCGAGACCTTCGACGATCGCGAGCTCAACCTGTTTATCAAGAAAGGAGCAGACAACTGGGAGCGGCTTGAAATCGAAGCCAGTCGCCAGCCGGTCAGCACCAGCCTCCTGGGCTTTTCGGCGGACAATCGTCAGGCATATTTCCTGTCCAACCATGACATGGTCGAAAATGACAGGCGAGGTGTGTTTCGGTATGATTTTGCCACCAACGACATCGAGCTGCTTTATCGCCACCCCGAGGTCGATATCAGTGGCGGCATATCCGGCCATGACGGCGAGATGCTTGGCGTTGTATCACGTTTTGGACCGGCCACTTATACGTTTTTCGGGGATCTGGCCAGCACCAATGAGGACGCTATCCTGCGCCAGCGTCTGGCCCTGTCATTCCCGGAGCAGAACGTCGGTATCACGTCTTACAGCCAGGACGGCAAGCTTGCCGTAGTTTCCGTCAGCGGAGACCGCAATCCCGGTGAATACTACTTGTTTGATACCGAAAGCATGGAAGCCCGCTTTCTCGCAGCCCGCCTGCCAAATCTGCCGCGCGACGCGCTCGTGCCAATGGAAGCGGTTCGCATCGAGGCACGCGACGGCCTGGTGCTGCACGGCATGCTGACCCGTCCGGCCGACCAGAAGGAAGACCTGCCATTGATCGTCAATGTCCATGGCGGGCCGTTCGGCATTACCGACTACTGGGGCTACCAACCCGAAGCACAGTACTTTGCTCAGCATGGCTACGCCACGCTGCAGGTCAATTACCGCGGCTCCGGCAATCGGGGCGATGACTTTCAGAATGCCGGTCGACGCGAATGGGGCGGCAAGATGCAGGATGATGTCACCGACGCCACTCGCTGGGCAATAGAGCAGGGAATTGCCGATCCGGACAGAATCTGCATTTACGGCGGCAGCTACGGGGGTTATGCCACCTTGATGGGCGTGATCAAGGAGCCCGAGCTCTACGCCTGTGGAGTCGGCTACGTTGGCGTGTACGATCTGGTCTGGTTCCGCGAAGGTGACGGTAACGACGGGTCACGCATGATGGGCCGCGAAGCAAGACAGGGGCGTGAGCGCTGGATGTCAGCCTGGGTAGGGGAAAATGCCGAGGATTTGCGCGATGTTTCTCCGGTCCACAACGTCGACAAGATCGAGGCCGAGCTATTCATCGTGCATGGCGGCAGTGATGTGCGCGTGGTGGTGGGTCATGCCCATCGCTTGCGCGACGCGCTCGATCGAGTTGGCAAGTCTTACGAGTGGTTGATCAAGGAAGATGAAGGCCATGGCTTCTATGACGTCGACAACCGGGTCGAACTGTATGAAAGCATGCTGGGCTTCTTCAACCGCCATATCGGCCCGGAGCGGGACCGCGTTGCGAACAATTGACGATTGATTGATCGACAGATTGGTGGCGGCCAACGCGCTTGGCCGCCACTGTTTCACCGAGGGAGCAAAAACTGATCATGCCGAAGTCAATGCGCGTGCCACATACCCTGGTCCTGATGTTCGCGATGATGATCATCGCGCTGACCATGACCTGGCTACTACCTTCCGGGCAGTTCGAAACCGAGCAGAACGAAGCCGGACGTGACGTCGTGATTCCCGGCACCTACCAGGTGCTCGAGGACCCCCCGGTACTGTCGCCATTGGCATTGTTTACCGTGGTCCCGCGGGCCCTGGCCGATGCCCAGGGGATCATCTTCTTTGTGCTGATCATTGGCGGCGCCCTGTCAGTCGTGCGTGAAACCGGAGCAATAGACGCTTTCCTCGCGCGCGTGATCGAACGATTCGGCAATGTCCCTGCCCTGCTGATTCTGATTGGAATTCTGGCCTTCGGCTTTGCCTCGGCGACCCTGGGCATGGCCGAGGAATACATACCGTTCGCTGCGATTCTGATCGCGCTGTGCGTTTCCATGCGCATGGATACGGTGACCGCCATCGGAATCATGGTCGTCGGCTATGGTATCGGCTATGGTGTGGCGATCCTGAACCCGTTTACCCTGTTCATTGCCCAGGAAGTCGCTGAGTTACCGCAGGGGTCGGGAATGGGTTTTCGTCTGGCGCTGTGGCTTCCCTTCTTCGCCGTCGGCTTTCATCACGTCTGGTCTTACGCCAGACGCGTGCGGGCTAATCCGGAAGCCAGCCTGGTGTTTGGTATTGCCAATGCACAACCCCCCGAGATCACCGAACAGCCACCGCTGAACGGCCGACGAATCGGTGTACTTCTGGCCACCCTGCTCGCTTTGGCCGTTCTGGTATACGGAATTTCCGAACGGGGTTGGTACCTGATTGAACTGGGTGCTGTCTTCATCGGACTCAGCATCCTGGCTGGCGTTATCGGCGGACTGCGACTGGACGATATCGCATCGACTTTCAGCAAAGGCGCTGCCGAACTGGCCGGCACTGCCGTATTGATCGGCTTCGCCCGTTCGATTGCGATGCTGCTGGAAGACGGCCTGGTTCTGCATACCATCGTCAACGCGCTGGCGACACCGCTGACCATGGTGCCCGCCGAAGTGTCTGCGGTGGGCATGCTTTTCATTCAGAGCGTGCTCAACCTGTTCATTCCCTCCGGCAGCGGCCAGGCCTATGTCACCATGCCGCTGATGGCACCGATCGGCGACCTGGTCGGCGTCAGCCGCCAGGTCAGTGTACTGGCCTTCCAGTTCGGCGATGGCTTCATGAACATGATCGTACCCACCAACCCGGTTCTGATGGGCATCATCGGCCTGGCAGGAATCCCCTACGATCGCTGGTTCCGATTCATCTTTCCGCTGATCATCAAGTTGCTGATCCTGGGATCACTGGCTTTGATGATTGCTGTCTGGATCGGGTATAGCTGACCTCAATCGACGTACAACGAGCTGACCGACTCACCTTCCGACATCCGTCGAATGGTTTCAGCGAGCATCTGGGCGACGGAGAGTTGGCGGATGCGGTCGCAGCGGGCGGCGGCTTCACTCAGAGGAATGGTGTCGGTGACCACGATTTCATCGATGCGGGAGTTCTCGATATTTTCGATGGCCTTGCCTGACAGGACCGGATGGACGCAGTAGGCCACGACCCGGCGAGCTCCCTTGTCCTTGAGTGCGCCGGCGGCAGCACACAAGGTGCCGGCGGTATCGATCATGTCATCGACCAGCACGCAGATCTTGTCTTCGACATCTCCGATCAGGTTCATCACCGTGGCCTCGTTGGCACGCGGGCGACGCTTGTCGATGATGGCCAGGTCGGCATCCAGTCGCTTGGCGATGGCGCGCGCGCGCACCACCCCGCCCACATCCGGCGACACCACGATGATTTCATCCGAGGTGTAGTGCTTCCAGATATCGGCCAGGGTCAGCGGCGAGGCATAGACATTGTCGACCGGTACATCGAAAAAGCCCTGGATCTGGTCGGCATGCAGATCCACGGTCACGACCCGATCGGTGCCGACAACGCTGATCATGCGCGCGGCAACCTTGGCCGTGATCGGGACCCTTGAAGAGCGCGGGCGGCGATCCTGCCGGGCATAGCCGAAGTACGGCATGATCGCGGTCACACGAGAGGCCGAGGCGCGTTTGAGCGCATCGATCATGACCACCAGCTCCATGAAGTTTTCGGCCGTCGGCTGACAGGTTGGCTGAATCAGGTAGGTGTCCCGTCCGCGGACGTTCTCCATGATTTCCACCATCACTTCGCCATCGCTGAATCGCCCGACATTGGCCCGTCCCATCGGCACACCGAGACATTCGGCAATGGATTGCGCAAGGACCGGATTGGCGGTTCCGGAAAAGACCATCAAGGAGGATTGCGTCACGGAATCACCCGACTGCTTCTTGGCGCTACGGTACGAAAAATTGGCTGGGACGGCAGGACTCGAACCTGCGAATGCGGGGATCAAAACCCCGTGCCTTAACCAACTTGGCGACGTCCCAGCAGCGTAACTGAACGGAGCCCGCCAAAATCAGGCAAGACCACGACCAATCGGGAACGCATTATAGCGGGTTTGTTTCAGGGTTGAACCCCAAGTTGCCATTGACGCAGAACAATTCTTACTCGATACGACGAACTGGTGGCCTCCAGACGGGCCGGCAACAGCACATCCTGCGCGTTGACATAACGTTGAAACTCCAGCACCCAGGGCGGGGAAAAGGCGCCGGCCAGGGTGCCGTCCTGGGCAAACTCGGTGTCTACAGCGTTGTGCGGCGGCAGCAGCCCCCGAATCCAGTAGACCAGCTCAGCCACCGGAATCGGCCAACCGACAGCCTGTTCAACCAGGCCATCCGGCCCAGGCCCCTCGATAACACCGACATCACTGCCCTCCAGCAGCGCATGTGCGCGATCAAAAACCAGCCGCCATTGCTTGCCGCCGGTCATTGTTCGTAAAAAAACCCGGTGCTCATCACCGTCAGCCTCCCAGGTAAATGACAGCGATCCCCCACGCTCACCGTCAGACAGCCCCACCCTGCCGCTGACCGACCATACCGAATAGGCCTCGAACAGGGCGGTACGATCCGCGAGCCAGCTTCCCTCCGGACGCGTTTCCCGGGGAGCACAAGCACTGAGCAGAAAACCTGTCGCTACCAGAATCGCGACCCGAAGGATGGATTGCACCCTCATTCTGACGCAGATTCCAGGCGATCTCGCGTGTCACGCAAGAGCCGATCGTCCGGATACTGATCAAGCAGGCGACCGATCAACTCTCGAGACTCATCGCGCCGTTGCAGAACCCAGAGAACTTCGGCCAGGTGGGCACCGATTTCCGGGTTTTCGTCCAGCTCGAAAGCGTCTTCCAGGTAGCCCAGTGCCTGCTCGGGCTGTCCCAGACGAAACTTCACCCAGCCCATGGAATCCAGTACCGCTGGATCCTCCGGCTCGAGCTCCAGTGCCCGCTCGATCAGGCGAAGTGCTTCATTGTGCCGACTGGTCAGATCAGTCAACGTATAACCTAGCGCATTCAGTGCCATCGCATTGTCTCCGTCGATCTGAATGATTCGGCGAAGATCCTGTTCGGCCAGCTCGAGGTCGTCATTGTCGACGGCACAAATGGCACGGGTATAGAGCAGCCAGATGCTTTCCGGACGGTCGCGAAGAACTCCTGTCAGCAATTCGACGCATTCAGCCGGGCGTTCTGCCTCGCGCAGGAGGTCGGCTTCGGTCAGCCAGGATTGCTCGATCAGATCGGCATCATCACCCAGCCTGACCGCGCGCAGCAAGTTGCGTGCCTCCATCAGATTGCCCTGCTGTCCCTCCAGACCGGCCCGGTGAAGCAGCGCGCGGTTGGCGTTGGGTCCGGATTCCACGCGCTGGTACCAATCCAGCGCCTCGCTGTCGAGATCGGCCAGCTCGGCGAGAAACCCGGTCAGATAGGCATGCTCGAGGGGGTCATCGGGCGCTTCGATTGACGCCAGTCGGGTCCAGACCTGGCGTGCCTCCTCAAGCTCGCCGGATTCAACGTGATAGAGCCCAAGCGTGTACAGCACGCCGGTATCGGCCGGCTGCGCCGACAGCACGTCTAGGGCTTCGTCATTGCGTTCCAGCAGGCGCAGGACCTCTGCCTCGGCAAGGGCAAGATCGTTGTCGTCCGGATCCAGTCGGCGCGCCTGCCGGTAGTATTCCAGCGCACCGTCCAGATCGTCATTGGCAGCAGCGAGCTGAGCCGCCCAGACCAGGCGACCTGGCGTCGGCTCCATCTCTACAGCCTGCCGGGCCAAAGTCAGCGCTTCATCAGACCGACCCAGTTGCCACAGCAACAGGCTGCGGCTTTCCAGCGACTGCTCGGACTCATCGGGACCCAGGCGTTCCACCACGGCATCCATCGTTGTCAGTGCCGATGATGCCTCGGCCGCCGAGGCCAGCAGCAAGGCTGCCTCGCGCCAGCCATCGGCAGGGTCTGCTGCCCGGCCAACCTGGTCGGCGAGCCGCCGGGCGGCGCGCTCGAACTGGCCGGAATTGACCTCGCTCAGGACCAGCAGCTGAAAGGCGGCGGAAGACTCGGAATCCAGCTCCAGCCAGCGCGCAGCCGCCTGTTCCATTGCGTCCCAGTCTTCAAGCTGCATGGCCAGGCTGACCGCCTGACGGGCGAGATCGGGATTGTCGGAGATTTCGGCGGCGCTGAGTGCATGCTCCAGTGCCTGCTCCAGATCACCTGCCGCGCCCATTCTCTCTGCGGCCAGCGCGTGGAAAAGCAGGTCGGGATCCAGGTCTTCCGCCGATCGGCCGGCAGTTGCCTCAGCGTCGTCGACAGGGTCCGTTTGAGTGTCGTGACTGCCTGGGCTGGCACAACCGATTACCATGGTCAGCATCAGGAACAGAATCAGCAACAGCGCAAGCAACTTGCGCTGTCGGGTATTCCATACGAGAATGGGGAGTTTGTCTTCTATTTTGATGTGCATGTCGTTATTCGTCTTGGGAATCAGCCATCAGACCGCTCCGATCGCCATTCGCGAGCGCCTGGCATTTGCTGCTGAGCATTTGCCCGAGGCCACATTGAGCCTGGCTGGCGTACCCGGCGTGGACGGCTGTGCCATCGTCAGTACCTGCAATCGAACCGAACTGTATCTTTCCGGTTCACAGCCTATCACGCGGGCGGCCAGCGAGTGGCTTCACGATTGGCACAAACTGGCACCCGGACAGTTCCAGGAGCACCTCTATCAACTCGAGCAGTCGGCCTGCCTGTTCCATTTGATCAAGGTCGTCAGCGGCGCCGACTCCATGATCATTGGCGAACCGCAGGTTGCCGGTCAGGTCAAGCAGGCCTGGCACACGGCCGGCGAGATCGATGCCCTGGATACCCGGCTGGACCGCATGTTCCAGCATGCCTTTGCCGGTGCCAAGCGAGTTCGAACCGAAACCGATATTGGCCGCGATCCAGTCACCTTGCCGTTTGCCGCCTTGCGTCTTGCCCGCCAGATTTTCGGGCCGCTGGATACGAAACGTGCCCTGCTGATCGGTGCTGGTGAAATGATCGAAGACTGCGCCACTCATTTTACCGACGCAGGTCTTGGCGGTCTGACCATCATCAATCGCAATCCCGAGCGTGCCGCCTGTCTGGCCGCCCGCTACGGCGCAGACAGCGATGGACTCGAGGCGCTGCCAAACCTGTTGCCGCGACATGATCTGCTGATTGCCTGCACCGCCAGCCCGACTGCCGTTGTGACCCGGAACATGCTCGCTTCTGCTCTGGCCCAACGAAGGCACAAACCGCTGTTTGCGCTGGATCTGTCAGTTCCTCGAAACATCGAGCCTGCCAGCGCTGAATTGAGCGACCTGTTTCTGTACACAATCGATGATTTGCACAACATCATCGAGAGCAATCAGAAAAAGCGCCAGGATGCACTGCGCCAGGCAGTGAGTCTGATCGAGTCCGAGGTCACAGCCTTCGAGCGCTGGCTACACCTGCACGAATCCAGTGCCACGTTGAAGCTGATGCGTGCCCGCGCCCAGTCCGAACGCGATGAGCTGCTGTCGCAGGCCCGCGCCCAGATTGCTGCAGGACAGGATCCGGAAGCCGTGCTGCAACGTTTCAGTCACCGCCTGGTCAATCGACTTCTGCACAGCCCCAGTATCCGACTTCGCCAGGCTGCCGAACGCGCCGACGATGAATTGCTGGCTGCCGCCCGCTACTTTTTTCTGGACCAATCATGATGAACCCGGGAATACGCCAGCGTCTTGTCGAAGTCAGCGAACGCTTTGAAGAAATCGAGCACCTGCTGGCCGATCCGGAAATCATCGGTGATCGCAATCGTTTCCAGGCCCTGTCGCGCGAATACAGTGAACTGGAACCTGTTGTCGGCCTGCTGCGCCAGGTTCAATCAGCCGAACGCTCGGTCAGCGAGGCGGAGGAAATGCGCCAGGACGGCGATCGCGAGCTGCGCGAAATGGCGGCTGAAGAATCGGAAAAGGCGCAGCAGCAGCTCACTCGCCTGCAGGCCGAACTCCAGCGCCTGCTGCTGCCCCGAGACCCCAACGACGAACGCAACATCTTTCTGGAAATCAGAGCCGGGACTGGTGGCCAGGAAGCCGGCCTGTTTGCCGGGGATCTGCTGCGCATGTATTCGCGCTACGCGGAACTTCGTCGCTGGAAGGTCGAAATCCTTTCGGCCCATGATAGCGATGCCGGCGGTTATCGCGAAGTGGTCGCTCGGATCATCGGTCAAGGCGCCTATTCGCGGCTGAAATTCGAGTCCGGTGCGCACCGCGTCCAGCGGGTGCCAGCCACCGAATCACAAGGCAGGATTCATACTTCGGCCTGTACCGTCGCCATTCTCCCCGAAGTCGACGAGGTCGATGAGATCGACATCAATCCCAATGATTTGAGAATCGACACCTACCGATCCTCGGGAGCCGGAGGGCAGCACGTGAACACCACGGATTCCGCGATTCGCATTACCCATCTGCCCAGCGGTATTGTCGTGGAATGCCAGGACGAGCGCTCGCAGCACAAGAACAAGGCCCGGGCTTTGAGTCTCCTCAATGCCCGTTTGCTCGAAGCAGAACAGGCTCGCCAGCGCAGCCAGCGCGCTGAAGACCGGAAACTTCAGGTTGGCTCGGGGGACCGCTCGGAAAGAATCCGGACCTACAATTTCCCGCAGGGACGAGTCACCGACCACCGCATCGGATTGACCCTTTACGACCTGGACAACATCATGGAAGGCGACCTTGATCCGATCGTCGATCCTTTGATGGAAACCTATCAGGCCGAACTTCTGTCCGAACTCAGCGGGTGATTAGGGAACCTCTGAACAAGTCTACGCGTAGACTTGTTCAGAGGTTCCTTAGGTGTGATCTCTCAGTACGTTGTCCAAAACAACGTTGAAAACGTTCAAGCCTGTGGAATTTGAGATGTAGAGGGCATCGAGCATCGGGTACTGCCGGGCGGTTCGGGCTGGCCGACAGCACCCAATGCAGCAGTTTGAGGGTTTGCTAAAGGCAAAAAACCGACATCTTGCAACCCTCCGACAACACTCGCCGCTGGCCACCAAATGTCCGGTTACTTTTGTGGGCAAGCTACAGAGAGATCAAACTTTGAACACTCCAGATCCAACCCGGGAACATGGTTATTCAGTCAACGGAATCTTCATTAGAGTGTTATAATATTGCGGTCTGTTCCAACAGAGCATTGTCATGGACCTTGATCCGCTGCTGCTGTCTCGTATCCAGTTTGCGTTCGTCGTTTCCTTTCACGCCATCTTTCCCGTCTTCACGATCGGGCTGGCGTCCTACGTTGCCTTGCTGGAAGCGATTGCCTATCGAACGAAAGATCCTGTCTATCAAAAACTCTCGCAGTTCTGGATCCGCATTTTTGCGATTGTTTTCGGCATGGGCGTGGTCTCCGGAATCGTCATGGCGTTCCAGTTCGGGACCAACTGGAGCGTGTTTGCCTACTCGGCGGCAAATTTCCTCGGGCCGGTTCTGAGCTATGAAGTCGTAACCGCCTTTTTTCTCGAGGCAACCTTTCTTGGCGTGCTGCTGTTTGGTCGCGACAAGGTGCCGCCCGGTCTGCATCTGCTGGCCGCCTGCATGGTGGCCCTGGGAACGTTCATCTCGTCGTTCTGGATTCTTTCCGCCAACAGCTGGATGCATACGCCGGCCGGGGTCGAGTTTGTTGATGGCATGGTTCAGATGCAATCCTGGACGCAGGCCATTTTCAATTCATCCCTGCCCTACCGCTTCGCCCACATGGCACTGGCCTCGTTCATAACCGGAGGATTTGTCGTGGCCGGTGTCAGTGCCTGGTACCTGTTGCGAGGCCGAAATCCCCGTTCAAGCCGCAAGGCACTCCGGATGTGCGTGATCATGCTGGCGATCGCTACCCCGTTGCAACTGGTGGTCGGAGACCTGCACGGCCTCAATACCCTGGAAAACCAGCCGATCAAGGTTGCCGCGATGGAGGGCCACTGGGAAACCCGCCAGGGGGCCCCGCTGATTCTGTTCGCCATTCCCGATTCGTCGGCCGAAACCAATCACTTCGAAATCGCCATCCCCAAACTGGGCAGTCTGATTCTGACCCACAGCCTGGATGGCGAAGTTGCCGGCCTGAAATCCGTTCCGCCGGAAGACCGACCTCCGGTAGGCATCGTGTTCTGGAGTTTCAGGGTGATGGTTGGGCTGGGAATGATCTTTATTGCCGTGTCACTGCTGTCGGCATTGCAACTCCTGCGCGGTCGATTGTTCGAGTCCCCGCGCCTGTTGCGAGTCATCAGCTGGATGATTCCGCTGCCGTTCGTGGCCGTTCTGGCCGGCTGGTTCGTCACCGAAATCGGCCGCCAGCCCTGGATCATCTACGGCATCCTCAGAAGTGCCGATGCGGTCACCCCGTCGCTGACTGGCTGGATGGCCCTGGCAACCCTGATCGGATATATCACCGTTTACGCGGTCATTTTCAGCGCCGGCCTGGTGTATCTGAAGCGCGTGATCGCGGCCGGTCCGGATCCGATTGAAGCAAGCACTCAGGACCAGTCAGCCCGTCCCAAGCGCCCGTGGTCTGCAGTGCCGTCTGACGCGGCAGAAATTCCAAAGCCGGCAGGAGCCTAGAAGATGGAACTGATCGATCTAACCCTGATCTGGGTCGGCATTATCGGCCTCGGTATTTTCATGTATGTCCTGATGGATGGCTTTGACCTGGGCGTCGGAATCCTCTTCCCATTCGCGCCCGACGACGAATCGCGCGATCTGATGATGAACTCGGTAGCACCGGTCTGGGACGGCAACGAAACCTGGCTGATTCTTGGTGGTGCCGGCTTGCTGGCGGCCTTTCCACTGATCTATGCGGTGTTTCTGCCAGCCCTTTATCTGGGCGTCTTTCTGCTGCTGGCCGGTCTGATCTTTCGTGGCGTGGCATTCGAATTCCGGTTCAAGGCCGGGGCGCGTCGCTATTGGTGGGATCGGGCATTTGCCTGGGGATCGACAGTGGCATCTTTCGCCCAGGGCGCGGTAGTCGGAGCCTACATCCAGGGTTTTGAAACCGAGGGCTTCCGCTATATTGGCGGCGCTTTTGACTGGCTCACGCCGTTTACCGTGATGACCGGGCTGGGCGTCGTAGCCGGCTATGCGTTGCTTGGCATCACCTGGACGATTCTCAAGACCGAGGGAAAAACCCAGGCATGGGCCTATCGCATCGCACCCTGGCTGCTGATCATCGTGATGACGTTTTTCGTGATTGTCAGCCTGTGGACACCACTGGCCCATGAGCGGGTCATGAGCCGCTGGTTCGACAACCTGTCCTGGTTGTGGCTGTTTCCGGTGCTCACCATGGCCACCGGCGGCTGGGTGTGGTGGCGAATCATTCAGCGCGCTGAAATCTCACCATTCATCGGCTCCATGGTCCTGTTTGCACTGTTCTATCTTGGCCTGCTGATCACCCAATGGCCTTACGCGGTGCCGCCCGACCACACCTTCTGGGATGCCGCGTCCGATCCGGGCAGCCAGTTGTTCCTGTTGATCGGCGTTCTTTTTCTGATCCCGATCATCCTTGGCTACACGGCCTGGACCTACTGGGTGTTTCGAGGCAAAGTCCGGACCGGGGAAGGCTACGGACACTGACCGACCAGCTACTGACGAGGCCTGGCTGAAAGACCTGGCGCCCGCCTGGCTCGGTCCGCTGTCGGTTGTCCTGGCAGGCCTGGAAGCAGCCAGCCTGATTGGTCAGGCAGCCCTGATTGCCCTGTTGTTCGACGCTGTACTGATCGATGGACAATCCCCGGCCGAACTGATTGTCCCTGTGCTTGCCTTGCCTGTGGTATTTGCGCTCAGAGCGATGGTCATCGCGGTTCGGACCTGGCTCGGCCAATCTGCCTCTTCGGCAATCCGGCGGGACCTGCGTTGTCAATTGTTTGCGACCGCCGGCAACGCCAGCCCGGCGGCCCTTTCATCAACCAGTGTCGGTGCGATGACCTACGGACTGGTCGACCGAATCGAGACGCTTGACCCCTATTACGCGCGGTTCCTGCCTCAGCGTGCTTCCGCCGTGATCATCCCGGGTTCGATTTTGCTGGTGGTTGCGCTGCAGAACTGGCTGGCGGCTGTGCTGCTGGCAATCACCGCCCCGGCCATTCCGTTGTTCATGGCCCTGGTTGGAATGGGTGCCGCCAGACTGAGCCAGCATCAGGCACAGGCTACCGCACGCCTGGCTGGCGCTTTTCATGACAAGCTGAGAGGCCTGGATATCATTCAGCGCTTTGGCGCCACCGGCCAGGTTATCGACCGACTGAGTGTCCAGGCCGAGGAGTTCCGCAGCCGGACAATGAGCGTGCTGCGATTGGCATTCCTGTCCTCTGCCGTGCTTGAGTTTTTTTCCGCAGTCGCCATTGCCACGCTGGCCATTTATATTGGCCTTGGACTGCTCGGTTACATTGAACTGGGGCCTTCATCGCAGCTGACGCTCGCCAGCGGACTTTTCATTCTGCTGCTGGCACCCGAATTTTTCTCTCCATTGCGGCTGCTGGCTCAATCCTGGCATGACCGCGCCGATGCACTGGCATGTGCCGCCGACCTTCGCTCCATGGCCAGCCTTCCTTCCGGCCGGACAAGCCCCAATGCCATTATCGTTGCGACCGAGCGATTGCCTGTGGCCGCCTGCCCTGTATCGATCCATTCGCTGAGCTTTTCCTACGTTCCCGATCAACCCATTCTCGATCAGGTCGATCTGGATGTTCCTGCCGGCCAATCCATTCTGATCACCAGCCCCAGCGGCGGCGGCAAGACCACCCTGCTCAACCTGATGGCCGGATTTCTCGAACCTGAAACCGGACAGATCCGGTTTGACGAGGTATCACTGAGTTCGCTGACCCAGAATCAGCTGGCCCGGTGTCGAGGCTGGGTCGGCCAGGCACCGGTTCTGTTCGACGGCAGCATTGCTTTCAATATCGGTCTGGGACGGGATACGGTGGACCGCGACCGAATCCGGGCCGTTGCCGGCCTGTGTGGAATCGACGGGTTCGCGCAACTTTTGCCGGAAGGCCTTGAAACCCGGCTCGGGCAGGACGGCAACAACATATCCGGCGGTCAGGCCCAGCGGATCGTCCTGGCCCGGGCCCTGGCCGAGCCGCGTCCGGTTTTGTTCCTGGACGAGCCCACTGCCAGTCTGGATGCCCATGCCGAAGCCGGGTTCTGGCAATTGTTGACCGGCATTCGCGAGCAACTGCCGATGACCATCATCTGTGCAAGCCACAGCCGGCAAGCACGCGAATGGGCAGATCGAACCGTCGAAATTCGCGCCGGAACCTTGCACGAGACCACGCGATGATTGGTCGCATCGGACTTCTGCCGCTGGTGCGCCGTCGGCTGCCCTGGCTTCTGGGCGGCCTCGGGCTTGTGCTCCTGACACTGATATCCGGCCTGGCCCTGCTTGCCTTGTCCGGCTGGTTTATTGTCAGCTCGGCCCTGGCCGGTCTGGGTCTGATTGCGATGATCAACATTTTCACACCCGGCGCGGGTATTCGCCTGTTCGCCCTGACACGCACCGTCGCCCGCTATGGTGAACGCCTGGTCAGCCATTCGGCAACGTTTCGGCTGCTGACCGACTTGCGGATGCATGTCTTTGAAAAACTGCTTGGCCAGGATGAGGCCCAGCTACGGCGGCTGCAGCGCAGCGACATCCGGAGCCGCCTGAGCGCCGATATCGACAACCTGGACCACCTGTATCTCGGGGTTGCCAATCCGGGCCTGGGCGCGCTGCTGGCGACAGCATTGACCTTGATCGGGATCAGTCTGCTCACACCCATGCTTGCCCTGATCTGCGCCGGATTGTTTCTCCTGCTGAACCCGACAATCGCATTGACCTGTTACACCTCGGGGCGCGCCCAGAGCGAAGCACTGGGAAATGCACTGCCCGAATTGCGCAACCGGGTCAGCGAAGGACTGGAAGCGCGCCAGGAACTGGTCGCGCTGGGCCTGCTCGATGCAATGACCGGACGTATCGACCGGGACACTGAACGCATCAACACCATTCAACAACGAATCGCCATCATTGACGCCATCGGTAATGGTGGTGTTTTGCTGGTCGGTCTGATGACGGTCTGGATCGCATTGATCATGTCGCTGGCCCTGGTGCATGAAAATGCACTGAGCGGCGCCCTGGCCGGGTTGATCATTCTTGCCCTGCTCGGTCTTGGCGAGTCTTGGCTGGCAATGCCTGCCGCCTGGCGACGGCTGGCCCAATGCCGGGTCGCCGCCGGCCGCGTCGTTCGAATCATGGATCAGCCCAGCGAGTTGCCACAGCCCGAGCGACCCAGGCCGTGGCCCGGCAGGTTTGATATCAGGATCGAATCACTGCATTTTCGCTACCAGGCCCATCAGCTCCCCGTTATCAATGGTCTCGATTTGTCGATTCGCCAGGGGGAGCGGCTTGTCATCAGCGGGCCCAGCGGTTGCGGCAAAACCACGCTGGCCCGATTGATCATGCGCCAGATGGACCCGGATCACGGTCGAATCCTGCTCGGTGGAATTGATCTTCGTGAACTCGATTCAAAAGATTTGCGCCAGCGAATCGCCTGGCTACCGCAACAACCGGTGCTCTTCCAGGACAGTCTTGCCGCGAACCTGCGTCTCGCCGCGCCCGCCGCCAGCGACGAAGAGCTGCATCAAGCACTCACTGCCGTCGGACTGGCTGCGTTCGTCGCCCAGCGGCCCAACGGACTGGACACCTGGATCGATGAGGCCGGCGGCAATGTTTCAGGCGGTGAAAAGCGACGAATCGCCCTGGCTCGACTGTTTCTCACTCAGCCGGACATTGTCATACTTGATGAGCCGACCGCGAGTCTGGACCATCAGACAAGCCAGCTGGTCAACGCCGCCCTGACCAGCTGGCTCAAGCAGAAGACCGCTATCCTGATCACTCACGAGCCCGGCCAGCTGAGGGTCGACGGGCGACATCTGGTCATGAGGCCGGCTGGATTGATCGAGTCGCAATAAAACGTATTGCACTTTAATACGTTTGTGGTATATTCGTGCTCAGACAATTCGGAGCCTGACCGTGGCCAAGCAAACCGTTACCTTGCGACTGGACGAAGATGACCTGACCTATCTGTCCCAGGTCGAGATTTCCGGCGCCGCCAATTTGAGCGAGAAGATTCGTACCCTGCTGACCGAGGCCAGGGCTCAACGCGACGGGATGCACGATCCGGCTGCGGCTCACGACTTTGCCCGCCGCCTGTTCGCTCGCGTTGAACGCGACGTCAGCACAACCGAAATGTCCGAGCGAGTTCGATCCGAGCTCACTCACCGGGTGCTGTCCTGGTTACCCGAAATCACCGCTTTCGCGCTATCGGCCGGCAGCAACCCGTCTTCCGAGCAAGCCGTCGTCAACGCCCGAATCCTGGAACTGGGCCTGGCCGAGCGGGTATTCAGCCTGGCGGAATCCATGCAGCAATTGGCCAACGCCGATTTTCCCGGCTGCCTGGAACGCAAAAAGCTGGCAAGCCGGGCCTCATTTGCGGTAAAAGAACGTTCTTGATCACTGAACCGTTTGAGCTAGAGATTGCTACAGCCAATTATCCAAGGAGAAGATCATGAGTGAGTCCTTACGACAACGCGTCGGGCGCCTGGTCGCCGGCGGATTCAATGCCCTCGTCGACGCGGTAGAAAACGCCGCGCCCGAGACCGTCATGGAACAGGCCATCCGCGAGATCGACACCGCCGTCAGCGAGGTACGCAAGGAGCTGGGCATCGTCGAAGCACAGCGTCACCTCACCGCCAAGCGCCTGGCCGATGACGGCAAGCGCCATGACGAACTGTCCGAGCAGGCTCAACTGGCCCTGGAGCAGGAACGCGAGGACCTGGCCGAGGCCGCCGTATCGCGGCAGATTGATCTGGAAGCTCAGATACCGGTTCTGGAATCACGACTGGCGGATCTGGCTGACGAGAAGGGGCGGCTCGAAGGCTACATTGGTGCACTCAAGGCGAAGAAGCGTGAAATGGGCGAGACCCTGGAAAGCTATCGCCAGGCTCAGCGCCAGCATTCAGGCGGCAGCGATTCTGCATCATCAGGATCGTCCGGAGCCAGCACTCAGGACCGGGCTGATCGAGCCACAGCGGCCTTTGAGCGCGTTTTCCAGCGCGAAACCGGCCTGGCCGGCAGCAGTTCCGGGCGATCCGGTGACGATGCCCGACTGGCCGAGCTCGAGGAACTCACCCGCAAGAACCGGATCCAGGAGCGCCTGGCAAAGCTTAAATCCGATCCGTCGTGATCGAGTACTTCACCGCCCCCGGCAGCGTGCCGTTCAGCATCGCCCTGCTGGTGATGCTGGGGCTGCTGCTGTTTGAAGTGGCTGCGCTGCTGATCGGCTTCGGTGCCAATGACGTCATCGATGATTTCGTGATTTCAAACATCGATTTGCCGGAAGAACCCTGGGGCGGGTCACCTGACATGTCGACCGGCATTGAGGGCGGTGGAGCCCCGGAAGGCGGAAGCGCGTTTGGCCGCCTATTGGCCTGGTTGTATATCGGCAAACTGCCGATCCTGATGGTACTGGCAATCTTTCTCACGATTTTCGGGGTCACCGGACTGGTTGCACAGTCCCTGCTTCGTCAGAGCTTTGGCCTGGCCGTCCCCGGCATCATTGCCGCACCCGCTGTGTTTTTCGCCACTCTCCCGCTTGTTCGCTGGTGCTGTGGCGGTCTTGCCCGAATCCTGCCCCGGGAAGAAAGCAGCGCGATCAGTACAGCAACGTTTGTCGGCAGAACCGCAACCGTTATCGGGGGCGATGCAAGGCAGGATCTGCCGGCCCAGGCACGCCTGACAGATCGGTTTGGAACCACTCACTATGTTCTGGTCGAGCCGGAAGATCACGATCAGGTACTGGCCAATGGCACCCTGGTCCTGCTGGTCCGCCAGATCAACGGTCGATTCAGCGCCATCCCCAATCCGAATGCCGCGCTGGCCGACAACGATCACTGAATCGAAACAATGAATCGGGACATTCAAACAACGATGGGAGTCTTTTACTGATATGGATATGGATATGAACCTGACCAACGTGCTGATTCCGGCTGGGGCATTCCTGCTCCTCCTGTTTCTGCTGGGGCTGATCTTCGCGCGGCTTTATCATCGCGCCAGCAAGGAAATCGGTTTCGTCCGGACCGGTCTGGGCGGCGAAAAAGTCGTTCGTGACGGCGGTGCGCTGGTGTTTCCGGTGCTCCACGAGACCATCCCGGTCAACATGAATACTCTCAAACTGGAGGTTCAGCGAGCCCGCGAAGCGGCCCTGATTACCCGTGACCGCATGCGCGTCGACGTCCAGGCAGAGTTCTATGTGCGGGTCAAACCGGATGCCGAAGCCATTTCCACGGCAGCCCAGACGCTGGGCCGTCGCACCATGGAGCCGGAGGCGCTGAAGGAACTGGTCGAGGGCAAGTTTGTTGATGCCTTGCGTGCCGTTGCGGCCGGCATGAGCATGGAAGAGCTGCATGAAAATCGCGTCGACTTCGCCCAGAAGGTACAGGTCGCCGTGGCCGAAGACCTGCTCAAGAACGGCCTCGAGCTCGAATCCGTCTCCCTGACCGGGCTGGATCAGACCTCATCGGAATACTTCAACCCGCAAAACGCCTTCGATGCTCAGGGCCTGACCAAGCTGACCCAGGAAATCGAGCGGCGTCGCAAGGAGCGCAATGATATCGAGCGCGACACCAAGATCCAGATCGAAAAGAAGGATCTGGAAACCGAGCAGCAGTCGCTGCAGATTGCGCGCGATCAAGAGTATGCCCGATTGATGCAGGACCAGGAGGTCAAGGTCCGCGCCGCTGAAACCGAGGCCACGGTTGCCCGGGAAGAAGCGGAACGCCGGCGCGAGGCCGAAGAAGCCCAGATCGATTCCGAACGCGCCATCGAGGAAGCTCGAATCGGCAAGGAGCGCCAGGTCGAGCAGCGTGAAATCGAGCGCCAGCGCACCATCCGAATTGCCGAGCAGGAGCGGGAAATTGCGATTTCCCAGAAATCACAAGAGGAGTCGGCTGCCCGCGGGGAAGCCGATCTGGCTCGGGCGAAAGCGGTCTCTGCCGAAGAACAGGTCAAGACGGTTCGCGAGACCGCCGAAGCCGAGCGCTCGAAGCAGGTTCGGCTGGTTCAGGCACGCGAGGAGGCCGAACGCGATGCCATCTCCATTACCGTCTCCGCCGAAGCCGAGAAACAGGCTTCGGATGACCGCGCTGAGGCCATGCGTGTCGCGGCGACCGGTGAAGCCGATGCCGTTCGCATTCGCGCCCAGGCTGACGAGGAACGGTATCGGGTCGAGGCCGAAGGCAAGCGCGCCATCAATGAAGCCCGTAATGCACTGAGTCCGGACCAGATCGCGCTGGAAATCCGGCTGGAGCTGCTGCGCAACCTGCCGTCCATCATCGAGCAGTCGGTCAAACCGATGGAACGCATCGATGGCATCAAGATCATCGACGTTCGGGGCATGGGCAACCATGACTCGGGCGGCAATTCCGATGCTGCCGGAGGCGGTGACGGCAACCTGGCCCGATCGGTAGTCGATCAGGCCCTGCGCTATCGGGCGCAGCGACCGTTGGTCGACTCATTGTTGAACGAAGTGGGACTGAGCGATCTGGCCGATCTCAGCGGTATGGTTGGCGGTGGCAAATCGGACAAATCTCCTGGAAACAAGGCCGCCGCATCCAATGACGACGATGAGAACACGAAACCGTCAAAGCGTGAACCCCAACGTATAGCCCGCCCGGCAAAATCCAGAACGAAAAAACCGGATGACTCGACCCCACCGGCAGATTCCGGCACTGACGACAACGAATAGAGCGGGAAAGGTCGGCCGGCTCGCTCAGCGTGCCGGTTGTCCGGTTTTTTGTCGGCCGGCCAGAGCCACAAGAAGCGCCAGGAAAAACGGAATCAAACGCTCGGCTGCGTCGCCGGGCGCATTGGGTAGAAAACTCAAGGCGACCGTGAGCAGCGCACCGGTCAGCATGGCCGCCAGTCGATAGCGTCCGGCAACATCCCCCGAGAACAGCAGAACGATCAGCAAGGGCCCGAACGCGTTTCCGAGCACCTGCCAGGCAAACAGGACCCGCTCAAAAATCGTCGCCGGAAAAAGCAGGGCCAGCAACAGCGCGGCAATTCCGAGCAGAATGATGACTGCGCGATCCAGCTTCAGCGAAATACGTCCTCGACGCAGATCATGACTGACCGCGGAACCGGCAACCAGCAACTGGCTGTCGGACGTCGACATGATGGCCGCCAGCACCCCTCCGGTCACGATTCCGCCGAGGACGGCGGGCAGCAAATCAACTGACAGTACCAGCAGCACTGATTCGCCGTCAGCCAACTCAGGGAGCAGAACCCTGCCCGACCAGCCCAGTACAACCATGCCGATATAGATAAGACAAGCCCAGGCCAGCGCGATGTTTCTGGCGAACCGAATCTGGCCGGCCGATTCCAGGGCCATGAATCGATTGACCACATGAGGTTGACCGGGATAGCCCAGTCCGATTCCGAAAAGGCCGGCAACAAAAATCATCGCCATCAGCAGACCCGGCTGGTCGACAAGACGAACCAGGGATGGGTCTCCGAGCGACTGCAGACCCTGCCACAACGCTGAAGGCCCACCAACGGCAACAACCGCGAAAACGGGCAGCACCAGCGCCACAGACAGCATCATCAGGCCCTGGACCGCATCGGTCACACTGGCGGCCCAGAATCCGCCGAGGAACACATAAGCAATGACAATGAATGCTCCGATAGCCATCGCAACACCGGCGCTGATCGGTAACGCGGTACTGATGGCAGTGCCGGCGGCCTGGAACTGGGAAGCCACGTAGAAGGTGAAGCAAAACAGAATGATCAGGGCGCCCGCCGTCCGCACAGCCGCCTCGCTGGCAGGCTCACTACCCTTGCCGAGAAACTCGACCAGCGTCAGGGAATGATTCTGATGACTGGCCGGCTGCAGACGAGGTGCTATGAATACCCAGTTGATGAAGAACCCGGAGACAACAGCCGGAATCAGCCAGACGGCCTGCAAACCCCAGGCGTAAGCGGCGCCACTCATGCCGAGCAAGGTCCAGGCTGATGATGAGCTGGCTGACGCGCTCAATGCAGCCACGATCGGCCCCATGCGTCGACCGGCAAGGTGAAAATCTTCAGAATTTCCGATGCGTCGCTGGGCCCAGATACCGATACCCAAAAGGATGATCAGGTATACCAGCAGGGTTAGAACGATCAAAAGCCTGACTCCGTCTAGTCTTTTCGATCCGACGAGTCAAATTCTGGCATATCGTCGCTGATCCGGGGTCCTGGGTCCGCTTCGGCAATCTCGTCAGCCGGTTCGTCTTCCGACAGGCTGCGTCCCGGCAAATCACCTACCCGAACCAGCTTTTCGATTCGGGTGAACACCTCGGCCCGGCCAAACGGCTTCTTCATGAAGTCATCGGCACCGATCCGCTCAAGATAGAACTGCTCGGCAGCCTGGGGATTGCCGCTGATCATGATCACCGGAATCCTGGCAGTGCGTTCGTCCTTGCGCAGGCGCCGCAGTGCGGCAAAACCATTCAGACCCGGCAGGACGATATCGAGAAAAATCAGGTCGGGCTGCTCCGAGACGGCCAGTTCCAGACCACGCTCGGCATCACTGGCTCCCAATGGAAGATAGCCACTCTGACGCAACATGTGACTGAGAGCAGCAACGACGGTGCGAGAATCGTCGATCACCAGAACCTTGATCCCCTTCCGCGCATCCATGCGATGAGACTGGCGCCGTTCATCGGCACGCCCAAGCCCCAACAATTTGCGGAAACGGCCCAGCTGACTCACTACACTTCCCTCGGAATGAAGGTCTTGATTTTACTTCATTCCTCGTCTGCCTGCATGGCCGAAACCAGCAAGGTCTTGACACGCACACCCTGGGCGCCATCCGGCAGTACCTCATCAATCCTGACCGGATGCCGACCCTCGTCATCGCGCATCTCGGCAAGATCGAGTCGTCGTCCGGCCCGGTAGCCACTCGCGCCCGGGATCAGCAGCCTGACCACCGGGTAGAAACCATGTCCGATATTGGTCTCTTCGACAATGGCCAACTCGCCGCTGGATAGCCGAACCAGCGTTCCGGGCGCCACCCAGCCCATGAAATGAATAAAGGTTTCCACCATCACCCGGTCAAACTTGCGACCGCGCCCACGCCACAGAATGCCCAGTGCATCATGGTGTGAGCGCGCGGGGCGATAAACGCGTTCGGACGTGACCGCGTCGTAAACGTCGACCACAGACACCAGCATCGAGACCGGGTTGATTTCGTCGGCCTTGCGGCCATGGGGATAGCCCAGCCCATCGGGCCGTTCATGATGCTCCAGCGCCGCCAGGGCCAGATCGGGGTGGGTATCGAGTTCGCTGCAAAGCAGCTCATAGCCGATGGTCGTGTGAGACTTGATATGCTGATATTCACTGGCGCTGAGGCGACCGGGCTTGTTGAGAATCGCCAGATCGAGATTGACGTTGCCCAGATCATGCAGCAATGCAGCCACACCGGCCCGCTCAACCCGCTCCTGAGGCCACTCCAGCGCATGGGCCAGTCCGAGCGCCAGAATCGCACAGTTGATCGAATGCTGAGCCGTGTAGTCATCACGGTCCTTGATCCGGGTCAACCAGACCATCGCCACCAGATTACGTTCGAGATACTCCGACAGTTCGCCAACGACTTTCTCCGCCGTCTTGACGTCGGCAACGCCGCGATCGGCAAAGGTCTTGATCATTCGTCGAGCCTGGTCATCGAGCAGGCTGTAGGCCTTGAGAGCGGCGCCGACGGACTCGGCATCCAGTCGCGCGCCACGCAAGCTGTTGATCGGGTGCCCGGGATCGGTCTGGCGTGCGCTGCGCGCCGCCTCCTCACTCAACTGACTGGGTTCGGGCCGAAGCTGGTTGGGGCTGCGCGAGAAATCAATGACAACCCACTGACAGTGGTCGACAAACCATTGCTTGGTTGACTCGGAGTCAATTAGAACACCCTGCAGCGGAAACGGTGTGTCGAGCCAGGGAATATCGAGACGAATCACGAAATGACCGACCTCAAGGTCGATCGGATGAATGATCAGCTCGGTCTGCCAGAAAGACTGACCCCCGTTTCCGCTTGTGCCCGATTTACTCATGAAAGTTGCTGATTGACGATCTCGTGAATAAGTGATGCCTAGAATTTGCACGCTCGATCGCACCCCAGGCCGTCACGATGCGATTGAATCATCAAGCTGTCGATCCCTTCTGCTTTATAATGGGTAGACATAATTTGTTGCGGAAAACAGGCTACAAAACCGGCTTGTCCGGGAAAGTGCCTCAATCAATGCTCCGGCCTCCATCCCGTCAACCTGTCGATCAGGATCAATGCTGAATTTAGCACGGTCCGGGGTGTCTGAAACCTTTTCAAGGGTCGAGTCGATCGAAAAACCTCGGAAAACCAAGGATTGAATGCTGTGAACGTCATGATGAAAGGACTGCTTGTCGCCCTGTTTGCGCTGATTGCCGCAACCGGTCTCGCCGCCGAGCAGGATGAGCCTTCCGGGTTGTGGGTCGTCGAGTATGAAAACGACATCTTTGCCGGCGAAGATCGCTACTACAGTAGCGGAATTCGCTTGTCGCGCGTTGGACTCACCCGCAACCCGCCTTCATGGCTGGAATCGGTTGCCCGTCGTTTTCCGGGGTTTGATGACGCCGAGGCCCTGCCCTACAGCCTGTCGATCAGCCATAATATCTTCACCCCGGCCGATGTCGAAAACCCTGAGTTTCCGCCAGACGACCGACTGTACGCCGGATGGCTGAACCTGAAATTCTCGACCGGAACTCTGCATTCGCGCGGAGCTGACCGGGTAAGAGTCGGCATCGGTATCGCCGGCCCGGCCGCGATGGGCAAGCAGATTCAGAAAGGCATCCACCGATTGATCGATGCCGATCGTCCGGTGGGTTGGAGCGAACAGCTGAGAAACGAGCCGACCTTGCTGCTTGGCTATGACCGCTTCAGACGCCTGTTTGAAATTGGCACTCAATCGGGTATGAGGCTGGATTTCAATGCCCTGGGGGGGCTGACCCTCGGCAATGCCTACACCAATCTGAGCGCTGGCGCTTTTGTCCGCTGGGGTTCCAACATGGCCAACGACTACGGACCGCCGAGAATCACGCCGGCGGTGTCGGGCTCCAGCTATTTTCAGCCGCGCGAAAACCGCAGTTGGTATCTTTACCTGGGAACAGAAGGTCGTGCAGTCGGCCGCGACCTGTTTATCGAAGGCAACACCTTCGGAGGTCGAGATGGCGTCGAGGCTCGGCGCCTGGTCGGTGAGCTGTTTGGCGGCATAGTCTTTACCCAGGGTCCGTTCCGACTGGCCTACACCCACGTCTGGCGAAGCCGCGAATTCGTTGGGCAGGAAGCGGCCCAGGACTATGGTGCGCTGTCGATGTCCTTGTGGTGGTAGACCAGACCCTCAGAAGTCGGAAACCCGGCTTTCATCGCGCGATTCGATTGATCCTGGCCACAACTCCTGCATGGTCCGGACCAGCCGTTCCGGCGTCCAGTCACTGTGACACTCACTACAGGCATTGGGCGCCCGGTCAAGCCCGAAGCGAACACTGTCCTGGGGATTGGGTAGCGAGCTCATCTCGTGCGTCCGGGTTCGCTCCCAGATACCGGTATTGAGCTTGGTAATGTGTCTGGGCATATGACAGTCGTAGCAGAAGCTGCCAGGCTCACCCGTCTCGTGCGCCGTGTGTCCGGCAGGATCGCTGCCGATGTCTTCATGGCAACCGCTGCAATATGCATTGGATGCTGACGAAGCTGCGAGGATTCCCGGAACCGCTTCGGCCTTGTTCTGATGCGGATTGTGACAGTCATAACAACGTACTTCAGCCTGGTCGTAACAGGCCGACTCGATCAGTGAGCGAAACAGCATCCCGATCCCCCTGGGGCGACCGTTTTGCCAGACTTCAACGGTTGGCGTCATGCGACCCGGTGTCAGCGGGGCCTGGCGAAAGTACTCCGACAGATCATTGATCCGGCCGCTTCGACTATACCCCGGCTCGTACAAGCGGTAAAAATCCTGGTGTGCCGAAAAGATGTCTGCGCCGTGACAGCGCGCGCAAACTGACATCGCCTGTTCCTTGGGCAGCTTGTCGGCGTTGGCCACGTAGGCCACAGGCCGGCCCTCGAGATGGTTGCGTGCGAACATCGCCACCCGATTGACCGGTGAGGATTCCATGTAGGCCACATGCAGACTTCCGGGACCATGACAGGCTTCACAGCCGATTCCTTTTTCCTGCCAGGTCACACTGGCACGGGTATGCCATTCATCGCGTTCATGAATTTCCAGATTGGTCGTGTGGCAGCGCGCACAGTAAAGATTCCAGGCCGAATTCCTGGTCTCCATCTGGGCCCACAGATCCGGAAGCGTCTGGACGCTGTTTTCCTGAATATTCCAGTAGGGGAAAAAAGCCTGCTTCGCTGTTGACCACTGCAGCGGCAGACGTCGCAGCACCCCGTCAGCTTCCCGGAAAAGGTACTCCTGACGGTACTGGTAGCCAACAACATAGCGAATCGGAAAACCGACAAACTCGGGTTTCTCGGGGTGACGCAGCGCCATGTAATAACGCCCATCACGCTGGAATGTTCGGGCGACGACTTCACCGGCCAGCGGATCGGGGCTGTCCACGGGAAGACGAAACTCGCCAGCGGCAAAATCGCCAACAACAGAACCGGAGTCCGGGTCGCGAACCATATTGGCATGAGGCGAGGCCGACCACTCACCATGCACTATGGTGTGACAATCACCACACACTGCCGAGCCCACATAATCGGCATCGAACTGCTCTTCAAACTGTCCGGCCTGCCACCAGCTCCAGGAGCCGGCTGCGGCAACCGTACCAATCAGTACCAGCACAATGGGCAAAAACCGGCCAAAACGGCCGAAGCGTCGGCCAATTCGTTCACTGCCACGCTGACTCATGTTTCCGACGTTATCAGTTTCGGTCGCGAGTAGAGGAAGCCCTGGAGGAAGTCGATGCCGATCTCACGACACAGGGTTGCGGTCGTTTCCGTTTCTATCCCTTCTGCCAGGGTCCTGATGCCCATGTCGCTGATCATGCTATTCAGGGTCTCCAGCAGACGAAACTTGGCCGAGTCGCGGTCCTCAAGTCCGCGAACCAGGGAAATATCGAACTTCAGATAGTCCGGGGGTACCTCGACCAACTCGAGCAAGCGTGCCTGCCCGGCACCGAAATCGTCATAGGCAAGCTCGATATTCATGCGGGACAGCTCACGTCTGACCGAGGCCATTGCGCTCTGATCCGTGACCGCCGCCTCATGGACTTCGAAAACCAGTCGCAATTCCGGAAATTTCGACCTCAGGCTTGCCAACTCGGACAGCAACTCGTCAAAATTCTCGCACTCGGTCGGATGATTATTGAAAAACAGCGGTGCCTTGAGGCCAGCCTTGCTGGCAGCCTCGAAAGATCGGCGTCGCAGAAGCCGGCTCAGGCGCACCTCGGCATTGAGCGCTGCCGCCAATGCGAACAGCTGACCAGGCCCCTCCGTCAACTCCTCGTGGGTGCTTCGCCCGAGCAATTCGTAGCCGTAGAACGTTCCGTCGCCACGATGGATTGCCTGATAGAAAGAAGCCACCTTGCCGTTTTCGAGGAGATCGAAAAACGCCGCCATCTGCAACGGAAATTCACGCGGCAAGGCACTCATGCCAACCACGGTTTCGGCCGAGGACACCGAGCGGCGCACAAGACCCGCCCCTTGCTCCCGCATCAGGCGAAATTCATGATCGGCCAGATGGACGACATCGCCCACCTTGACCGTGGTCAGGTCCTTGATCAATTCGTGATTGACAAACGTACCGTTGGTGCTGCCCAGGTCTTCGACCCAAAGCTGACCATCACGCAATTCAAACCTGGCGTGCAGGCGGGAGATACGGTCGACATTCAGCTGCACATTGCAATCGGGGTGACGCCCGACGGTGGCCGGAAACGCATCAAGCTCCAGTCGCCTGGGCAATTGAGCCTGGCCTCTGGAGCTTTCAAGATAAAACCGATCGCTCATCCCTTGACTTTCCCATCAATTGTGCGCCCCGCTCTTGCCCCAGTATCCCGAGATTTGACCGAAGCTGCAAGCTTACCGACGTTGGCGCTTTTCCGCACGCCGTACGCCTCGCATCAACATCCGGAAATATCGCTCCGGGAACCAGCGCTTCAGCCGCCAGACCCAGCGGGTATTGCCATGTGTCAGCAGCAAAAATTTCGGCCGCTGCACCGCACGAACCACCACCTCGGCGACATCATCAGGGCTGACACCGGAATTCTGCATCCAGCGCTCGACCCGGCGCTGGTAGCTGTCGTCAGGCGCACGCATGGTTTCGGTCAGACGGGTCTTGACGAACGCCGGACACAGGGCCGACACCTCGACCCCGGCATCGGCCAGTTCGGCACGCAGCATCTCCGACATCGCAATCACCGCCGCTTTGGCCGTGCCGTAAGCGTTGATACCAGGGGCCGCAGCAAAGCCGGCAAACGAGGCCACGTTGATAATATGACCACTACCCTGCGCGCGCATCATCGGTGCAAAGGTCTTGCACCCGGCGACCACGCCAAGCAGGTCGATATCCATGACCCAGCGCCAGTCGTCCATCGTGGTCTCTTCCAGCGTCCCCCCAGCGGCAACCCCGGCATTATTTATCAGCACATCCAGCCGACCGAAATCCTGCTTGACCCGACCCAGTGCTGCCTGCCAGCCGTTTTCGTCGGTCACGTTCATGGCCAGGTGTCCACTGCCGGCTCCCAGATCATCAGCCACACTGCGAGCCCGCTGCTCGTCCAGGTCGGCCACCAGCACGGCGTATCCAGCCTTGGCAAAACGACGTGCCATGGCTTCACCCAATCCGGCACCGCCGCCGGTAATCAGTACAGTTTTCTTGCCCGTCAGTTCAGTTGTCATAAACGTGTCTCGTCCAGTTCGACCACGGCAGTGGCATAACGGCTACCTTCCTGCTGGGCTTTCAGATCGCTGATCCGATCCTCCAGCAAGGCGCTGAAATCAGTCATTGTTGCCTCGTGCGAAGTCAATCCAACGCGCTAGTGTACCCGCTCCATCAGTTACCATCGTCGCTTCGCCTCTACGACGCTACCCAGAATGGTTTCGAGGAAACGCGCACCGGCCCGGGAAATTTTCGGCTGGGCCATGTTCGACTTTGCCAACCAGGCCTACACCCTGTTGATCATTACCGTGATCTTTGGCGACCTGTTCACCCGCGTGATCGTCGGCGATGCCCCGGATTATCGCCTCGGCAACCTGCTGTGGAGCATGGCGCTGGCCGTAAGCTACCTGCTGGTCGTGATCGTCAATCCGCTGTGCGGTGCGGTCATGGATCACTCCCGGCTGCGCAAGCGCTTTCTGCTGGCCAGCTATCTGCTGACCGTGCTCAGTACCGCCTTGCTCTGGCTGGTGGAACCTGGCTGGATCGTTCTGGCCATGGTGCTGATCATCATCTCCAATTTCGCCTATGCGATCGGAGAATCGTTTATCGCCAGCTTTCTGACCGGCCTCGGACCCCGACGGGATCTGGGCTGGATATCCGGCCTGGGCTGGAGTCTCGGCTATGTGGGCGGACTGGTGTCGACCGCGTTTGCGCTGGTCTTTCTCGGCGACGTCAGTCTGGCCAACTACGATCGGGTCCGATGGGTTGGTCCTTTTGCTGCCGGTTTCTTTTTGCTGGCGGCTCTGCCGACCTTTATCTGGATGCGTGAGCGTGGCCGCCGACGTCCGCTTGCAGAAGGCCAGACCTACATCGGCATTGCTCGACAACGAGTGCGATCAACGCTGGGGCAGCTGGGTCACTTCCACGATCTGAGCTGGCTGATGCTGTCGATATTCTTCACCATGGCCGGAATCTACATCGTGATCAGCTTCGCCTTCATTTATGGCGCTCAGGTGATTGGCTGGGACGACAACGTGCGGGTTCTGATGTTCGTGCTGGTCCAGATTACTGCCGCCGTTGGCGCCCTGGGGTTCGGATTTCTGCAATCCTCTCTGGGCGCGCTTCGCACCTACATGATCACGCTCTTTCTGTGGCTGGCAGCCATTCTGGCGATCTGGCAGACACCGGCCGTTGCATCGATCATGCAATCCCGCTTCGGACTGGATTGGCAGGCCCAGCACATCTTTCTGGTTGCTGGCGTACTGGCTGGTCTGAGCCTGGGTTCCTCGCAATCGGCCGGACGGGCTCTGGTGGGCATTCTCACACCCAACAGCAAGTCGGCCGAGTTTTTCGGCTTCTGGGGAACTGCATCCAAACTGGCCGCCGTCTTCGGAATACTGGGCCTGGGTCTGCTCCAGGTCTGGCTGGGCCTGGAAACCGCGATTGCCTTCTGTCTGCTGCTGTTCGGCATGGCCATTGTTGTCGCCCTGCCGGTCAATGAAGCTCGCGGCAGCACGGCGGCCGAGCAATGGCGGGAAGGGAGCTGAATCGATGCGTATCGTTGCCCACACCTGTTCCAACACCGAGATCGTCTGTGCCCTGGGTCGCGCCGACTGGCTGGTCGGGATCGATGATCACTCGGATTATCCGCCGGATGTCGTCAGGCAGGTCGAACGTATCGGTCCGGACCTGGATATCGATGTCGACAGGATTGCTGCACTTCGGCCCGACCTGGTCATTACCTCGCTCACCGTACCAGGCCACGAGCGCTGCCTGGAACGACTCGAAAAGGCCGGCCTGCCCTGCCTGGTCACTCAGCCCCACAGCCTGGCCGATGTCGCCAGCGATATTCGCCGGATTGGTCGAGCAATCCAGGCCGACTCACTTGCCGAGTCGCTCGCCGCACGGTTTGACCGGATTCTCGCTGAAAATCAGCCCGTCGACGATCCCGTTCCGATCCTGGTCGAATGGTGGCCCAAACCGGTCATCGCACCCGGCAAGCGGTCCTGGGTCAATGAAATGCTGACCCTGGCCGGCGCAATCAATCCGTTTTCCGATCAGGACTGTGAAAGCCTGGAAATATCCACCGAAACCGCGATCAGTGCCGCTCCGGCAGCCATCGTGATGAGCTGGTGCGGAGTGCAGGAAGACAAATATCGCCCCCATGTCGTCAGTCGTCGCCCCGGCTGGGAACAGATCCCCGCCATCCGCCACAACCGTATCGTACCGATCAGCGAAGCCTGGCTGGGCCGCCCCGGCCCTCGCCTGTTGGAAGGCATCGAAAAGCTGCGTGAAGTCGTCCAAGCTACGCATGCAGTTCGCCCATAGTGAGGGCAACAGGAAAAAATCTTTCTGTCGCAAAGCAGCGAAGCAGCAAAGCAACAAAAAGTTAGAAAGTCTTTTTCATTCTTTGCTGCTTCGCTGCTTTGCGTCCAAGAGATTTTCTTGTCTTGGCGACTTTGCTTCTACCTGAATCTCAGTTGACGAGTAAAATGGCAAAATGAAAGCAACTGAAAGCAATGCACCGTCGGTCGGGCTGGTGTCACTGGGGTGTCCGAAGGCGCTGGTTGATTCGGAGCAGATCGTTTCGCGGCTGCGGGCCGAAGGTTATCGCCTGGTGCCGGACTACGCCACGGCCGACCTGGTCGTGGTCAATACCTGCGGCTTTATTGATTCAGCCAAGGCCGAGTCGCTGGAAACCATCGGCGAGGCACTGACCGAGAACGGCAAGGTGCTGGTGACCGGCTGCATGGGGGCCAGGCCTGACGAAATCACCGCGATACATCCCAAGGTGCTTGGCGTATCGGGGCCGCATCAGGCCGATGCGGTGCTGAAATCAGTACACCAGCACCTGCCGCGACCGCACGATCCACGCATCGATCTGGTGCCGCCCGGCGGTCTGAAACTGACCCCAGATCACTATGCGTATCTAAAGATATCAGAGGGTTGCAACCACAAGTGCAGCTTCTGCATTATCCCTGATATGCGCGGCAAGCTGCGCTCCCGTCCGCTGGGCATGGTGATGCGGGAAGCTGAAAGCCTGGTCGAACGCGGGGTCAGTGAACTACTGGTCATCTCCCAGGACACCAGCGCCTACGGGGTTGACCTCAGATATCAGACCGACTACTGGCGGGAGCAGGAATACGAAACTCGCCTGTATGACCTGGTCCGTGCCCTCGGGCAACTGGACGCCTGGGTTCGCCTGCACTATGTCTATCCCTATCCGCACGTCGACCGCATCATCTCGTTGATGAACGAGGGCATGGTCCTGCCCTATCTGGACATTCCGTTCCAGCACGGAAGCCAACGGATTCTGAAAGCCATGAAGCGGCCGGCCGCGGCCGAAAATACGCTTGAACGGGTCGCCCGCTGGCGCCAGGATTGTCCTGACCTGGTCATTCGCAGCACGTTCATTGTCGGCTTTCCCGGCGAGACCGAGGCCGAGTTCCAGGAACTGCTGGACTGGCTGAGCGAGGCGCGCCTGGATCGGGTCGGATGCTTCAAATTCTCACCGGTCGATGGTGCCGCCGCCAACAAGTTGCCCGACCCGGTGCCCGAGCCAGTCAAGGAAGAGCGCTGGCAGCGTTTCATGGAACATCAAGCCAGCATCAGCGCCGAGCGGCTGCAGCGACGCCTGGGCCAGGTAGAGCCGGTGATCGTCGATCGCCTGGAAGGCAGTACCGCCATCGCCCGCAGCTACGGCGATGCGCCTGAAATTGACGGCAACGTCATCGTCGAGCAGGCCGGCGAGGTTCAGGTCGGCGACTTCATCGACGTCCGGATGACCGGCGCCGATGATTATGATCTTTTTGCTGAGCGAGTCGCAGATCGGTAGTTGTCGGCACGGGCTTCCGTAGATTATTGCGACATGGGCCTGCGACATGGTCCAATGTCCGAATTGCGGAGACTCCGGAAACATGGGCCCGTCGGGGACGTCGCCCCGACCTACTCAAAAAAACCGTTTTTCCTGAACCCTGAAACCTGAACCCGGAACCCTTTGTTTTATTAATGTCGGCAATACCAGCCGAGGACGTGGCCGAGTTCGTGGAAGTATTCCATGGTTGCCGGCTGCCAGGCATCGCCGCCTTCGCGTTCGAAGAACAGCGGGCCTCGCTCGACTGACTCGGGAGCGATCTGGTTCATGGTCGAGGCATCGTACAAACGGCCGTTCAACATGGTGTAGGCGACATTTTCGCTGACCCGGATGTTTTCCAGTACGTCACCGTCAATGACCACCAGGTCAGCCAGTTTGCCTTCCTCGATCGAGCCGATATCGGCATCCATGCCGAAGTAGCGTGCCCCGTCGATGGTCGCGCCACGCAACGCTTCCCAAGGGCTGAAACCACCCTGCACCATCATCCACATTTCCCAGTGGGCGGCCAGACCGGCCAGTTGACCATGAGCGCCGATTACGACCGGCACACCCAGTTCGTTCATCTGATGGGTCATTTCAGCCACAGCGACATGGTTGTACAGCTCGTCCGGCGCAGTCGGGCGGCGAATCGAACGCGGATAGACCACTGACTTGGGCACGAAGTTGAGCAGCCGCTCGTTCTTCCATACCTCGGTGCGGTCGTACCAGTACTCTTCACCCATCATGCCGCCGTAGGCAACGCCAAAAGTCGGCGACCAGACCACCTCGGTCTGGCTCCATAGCTGCTTGAGATCGTCGTAGGCGGTGTGGATCGACAAACTGTGCTCGATACCGGTATGTCCGTCGACAATCTGGCTCATGTTCTGTTCGAAGCGCATGCCGCCTTCCGGCACCACCATGATATCGAGCTCGCGTCCGGCCTTGAGCACTTGCTGGCGCTGGTCGCGGCGCAGATAGTTGTAGCTCTTGACCGAGATTGCACCCAGTTCCTTCTGCCGCCGGACATGAAACTCGGCGTCCTCGTAGCTGTCGATTCGGGCAGTGACACCCGGAAAAATCGCGCCGTAAAGAATGCGCCCGGTCGAATAAATGCGCGGTGCCAGCACGTCCCCGGCCCGTTGCAACTCGGCCATTGAAAAGATCGCGGCATTGTCATTGGACGGATCGTGTATCGCGGTCACTCCAAAGGCGAGATTGGCCAGCTGGGTCCAGTTCTGCTGCGGCGTCAGCTGCTGATTGCTCATCGGCCCGTGGGCATGGGCGTCGAACAATCCGGGGATGACGGTCTTGCCGTCCAGCTCGATGCGCTCATAGCCGGCCGGAATATCGATGTCGGATGCGCTGCCGACCGCGGTGATCCGGTGCCCATCGATCAGGATCACACCATTGTCGATGACTTCCTGCTCGTCACCGGCATTGCGCATGGTCACGATCCGCCCTCCTACCAGGGCGATTTGCCCATCATGGCGGTCAGCGTCGACCATGATCGACAGATCCCGACCCTCGGTTTCCGGCTCAGGCAACTCGTCCGGGGTATCGGACAGAAAGGAAAAGACATCGCTCAGAGAGCGGGTGTACAGGGTCGCGCCATGTGACCAGGCCAGGGTCTGACTGTCGTCGGCAAAATGCAGATTGTCGCCGGCCCGGGCCGAGACCTGGCGCACCGGGAAAGCACTGGTTCCAGCGCCCAGCGACACTCGCTTGCCGGCCGCAAAGAACGGCGCCACATACGCCTTGTAATGCTCGGCGAAAGCCACCCAGCGACCATCCGGTGAAACCTGATATTCGGTGATCCAGTCACCGACCAAGTGCTCACGCCGATCCTGGCCATTCAAGTCGACGCTGGTCAGCGCCAGCTTCGAATCCTCCACTCGCTCGGAAAACAGGATGCGGCTGCCATCGGCCGAGAATTGCGGGTCCGACCCGCTGTCGAGCACGAGGACCGGCTCGTCATCGTCCACGCCCACCCGGTAAATGCCGGTGCGCTCGGACCAGGCCGCCGAAGTCAGGTAGCCACCACTGGTCCGGCGGAAAACCACCTGCTGGCCATCCGGCGAAAACGCCGGCTCGAGATAATGGCCCGGTTCACTGGTCAGCACTCGCCCGCGGCCACGCCCGACCGGATGAACCCGAACACTTCCCAGATCATCGTCGTCAAAGGTGGTGTAGACCACCTGGCGGGAGTCCGGCGAAAAGCTCGGGTAGAACTCCCAGTGATCGGTCTGGCTGGTCAGGCGACGATGGGAGTCGCGATCCAGATCGTGCAGCCACAGGTAACCCAGCGCCTGGTAGATCGCAAGACGGCCATCGGGGCTGGTCTGGGTCCAGCGCGCCATGCGTACCGGAAACTGGTCGGGCGAGACTTCGACCGTGCGCTTGAGCGCCGGATGAATCTGCTTTTCGGCCTGAATGTGAATATCGATGCGCTGTTGCGATCCGTCGGTTCCGATTCGATGAAAGCCTCCATCGGCCCAGATCACCAGCGATTCGCCGTCCGGATGCCAGGCAAAGCCCGGATAATTGCCCATGTCGCCCGAGGTTTCCTGCTTGTCGCGATCCAGTCCGTCGAACAGCGTACGCTCGATGCCGGAATTCAAGTCACGCACCATCAGCCGCGACGACAGCTCGGTAGGATTGCGCCGCACAAACGCCAATTGATCACCGTCGGGAGAGACCACCGGGCGAACCGCGCCGCCCGGACCCCCGGCTACCGTCTCGGACTCACCGGTTTCCAGATTCAGGCGACGGATGGCGAAAATGCCCTTGATCGCATCACGGTTATATTCCCAGACACTTCCGCCGGTAATGTCCTGACTGAAGTACACATACTCTCCGTCGGGTGAGAAGAACGGCTCGGCAATATTCTTCTGGGACTGCGCGCCGTGGAGGCGCTCGACCAGTTCGACGCCACCGCCACCGGAGCGGTGATACATCCAGATCGCACCGGCCGGAATGGAGCGCTGCGAGACATAGCCTTTGCGCGCGGCAATGTAGTTGCCGTCAGCCGACCAGGCCGGATTGTGCAGCAAGTGTTCCTTCTCATCGGTAACCTGGGTCAGGTTGCCGCCATCGGCATCCATGATCCAGATGTTCTCGGCACCGCCGCGGTCAGACACAAAGGCTATGGAGTTTCCATCAGGGCTGTAGCGAGGCTGAAAATTCCAGGCAATATCAGCCGTCAACGCTTCAGCCTGGCCGCCGTCGATGCCAACCCGGTAGATATCGCCAAGCGCATGAAAGACCAGGGTCTGTCCGTCAGGACTGATATCCACATCTGCCCAGGTGATCGAGCGGGTGTCTATCGAGATCGTCTGCCATTCGCCGGGTGGCTCAGTGACCGACCAGTCCTCTTCGGCTTGTTCACTTTCACCGTTGCCTTGTTCAGCAGTTTCGGCACGGGTCTCCGCATCGGGCTCGTCTGCCGCCAGCGGAAAGGAAAGCAACAGGCCGAGAAAAATGGCGAACACGATCGATACTTGATGGATTTTCATAAGAAGGCTTCTTTTCGCTTGAATGGTTTTCAAAAAAATGTGAGAGGCGACGATCAGTCGTCCGACGTCGGCGGCAACTCATTGGCGACGCCGTGCGGCACATGCCCGGTTGCGATGTCCCGACTGGCGATCGAACAGTGCATCTGCTGATCATCGAAAAAGATATCGGCGCCGAAAGCGCGCAGAAACGGCGCCTTCTCCCGGCCGCCGAGAAACAGCGCTTCGTCAACCCGGATTCCCCAGGCCCGAAGGGTCAAAATCACCCGCTTGTGAGCCGGTGCTGATCGGGCGGTAATCAGGGCGGTGCGAATCGGGTTTTCCTCGACCGGGTAAGCTGACTGAATGCGTTGAATCCCTTCCAGTACCCGCTTGAACGGGCCCGCCGCCAATGGTCGTGAGGCCGCCAATCGTTCGGAATCGGAAAAGGCCGCCAGGCCCTGCTCCTTGTAAACCCGCTCGGCTTCGTCGGAAAAAATGACCGCATCACCGTCGAAGGCCAGTCTGAGTTGACCCGACCGATTCTCGCGCGTCGCCGAAGGCAGAATGGTAGCTGCGGCATAACCGGCCATCAGCACCCGGCGTACATCGTCGTCATTGGCCGACAGAAACAGCTGCACACCGGAGGGTTCGATGTACTGGGACGGACTGGCCCCATTGGTAAAGACGGCTCGCTGAATGTCGAGTTCGTGGTGCTCGATGGAGTTGAAAATCCTCAAACCGGTATCGGCGCTGTTGCGCGACAGCAGTATGACTTCAACGCCAGGATGATTCATGCCATCCGTGTTCAGCGCCAGCAACTTCTGCACCAGGTTGAAAGCAACACCAGGCTGGAGAATTTCGTCCTCACGTTCGCGCTGGTAGGCCATGTAAGCTTCAAGGCCTCCGTCCTCATAGATCGTGTGGCTGGCATCGAGATCAAACAGAGCACGCGAAGAGATGCCGACCGTCAGCGGTCCGGGAGAATCCTTGTCCTTCGTTTCCTGGCTGGCCATGGGATCGATTCTGGAAGGTCCTTGCGAATTCAACTGAGAAACTGCTCGTTGAGTATTCGCTCTTCGAGTGAATGCTCCGGATCAAACAGCAGCCGATGACGAATTTTCTCGCTCTGACTGACTTCCACCCAGTCGACATCGCGAAACTCATCGTAATCGGCCGTCGCGCTGACCGGCCGACGTCGCGGCTGATCAACCTCGAATCTTACCATTGCCGATGCGGGAAGGATCGCACCTTGCCAGCGGCGAGGTCGAAACGGACTGATCGGAGTCAGTACGATCGCATCGGTACCCAGCGGAAGTATTGGTCCGTGAGCCGACAGGTTGTAGGCCGTCGAGCCGGCCGCTGTCGCCACCAGAGCACCGTCGGCGACCAGCCTGGGCACCCTTTCCCGGCCGTTGACCAGAATGCGAAGATGAGCCGCCTGGTTGGTCTGGCGCAATAGCGAGACTTCGTTGATGGCCACCGCGGAGTGGGTTTCACCGTTTGCTCGTCCGGCCGTCATCAACAGCGGTGTCAACTCCACCTGACGAGCCGCGGCGATACGTTCAGGCAGATCCTCCAGCGCATGGCGGTTCATCAGGAACCCCACTTCGCCGAGTCGCATTCCGAACACCGGCAAGCCCAGATCCACATGCTCATGCAAGGTATGCAGCATGAAACCGTCACCGCCCAGCACCACCAGCACATCGGCCTGTTGCGGAGTCACGCTGCCATAACGTGCCCTGAGCGCTTCTGCCGCCTCCCTGGAACCGGGATGTTCGCTGATCAGAAAAGCAAAGGCCGGCGTGTCACTCATCAGGACGTGGCGTTCAGCAACTGCCCCAGGCCCTTGATGGCCACCTGCATCGACGGATAGTCGGCGGCCCCGGTGTTGCGCATTTCTTCGAGCATGACCGAAACGCGCGAGACTTCGGCCTGATAGCGCTGAAACCAGGCCTTGACCGGGTCGGCCTGGTCACCGGCCTCGGACAGCACCCGTTCGGCCAGCTGTCGATGATAATTGAACAGTTCATCGCGCAGGTTGCCACGGGCATGGGCGTGCCACTGACGCTCGACAGGCAGTGTTTCAACCTGGTTGCGCAACCACTTCAGACTTAGCTGCTCAAGCAAAGCGAAATAGATTTTTCCGACCTGTTCGACGGGAAGCTCCTGGTTGCGAGCTTCATCAACGATATCCAGCGATGAGTGAAGATAACGCAGGCCAGCGATACGCGTGGCCAGACTCTCAGGAAATCCGGCCTCGACCAGATCATTGCGTCTTCCGACCAGTTGCGACTTGAGTTCATCGGTGAGCAAATCCTTCAGGCCGCTGGAAAAAGCCTCGATGCCCGGCGCGAATCGTTCGACCTTGCTGGAAATATCGATGGCATATCCACCCGGCAGCGCGATCAGGCGACGGCTCATCTGGCGCAGCAGGTTCCACATCTCGAGATTGGCCTGGGTCTGCAGCTCAGCCGGCACCTCATTGTCCAGCGCCTCCACGGCCGCCCAGTAATCGCGGGCCTGGAAGATCTCCCTGACCACGGTATAGGCCTTCGCGATAGTTGCCGAATTGGCCCCGGTATCCTCCTTCAAGCGCATGGCGAAATGCGCGCCCATGCGATTGACGATCGAATTGGTCACCTTGGTCGCAATGATCTCACGCCACAGGCGATGCTCTTTCATCAGTTCACTGAACCGGTCACTCAGAGCATCCGGAAAGTAGTCTTTCAGTTCGCGCGACAGATACGGATCTTCAGGGACATCGGAATCGATCAATTCCTTGTACAACGTGATCTTCCCGTACGATAGCAGCAGTGACAATTCAGGTCGAGTCAGACCACGGCCGCGAGCCACTCGCTCGCGCAGTGCATCTTCATCAGGCAGCTGTTCGAGATCACGGTCGATGACGCCCTGCCGATCCAGCATCGCGATGAAATGCTCTTCGGCGCCAAGCCGATCACCGGTCAGGCTTTCCATCATGCTCAGCGCCTGGGTTTGCAGATAATTGCTGCGCAGCACCAGACCGGATACATCATCGGTCATCGACTTGAGCAACTGGTTGCGCTCTTCAACATCAACCAGACCGCGATCGAGCGCCAGGTTGAGCAGGATCTTGATGTTGACCTCGTGGTCAGAGCAATCGACGCCGGCTGAATTGTCGATGAAATCGGTATTGACGAGACCGCCGTTCAGGGCAAACTCGACGCGTCCAAGCTGGGTAAGACCCAGGTTGCCGCCCTCGCCGATTACCCGGCAACGAAGCTCTCCCCCATCGACTCTGACCAGGTTGTTGGCCAGATCGCCAACATCGGAATGGGTTTCGGAACTGGCCTTGACATAAGTTCCAATACCACCATTCCAGAGCAGATCGACTGGCGCCTTCAGCAAGGCCCGTATCAATTCCTGGGGAGAAAGCGACTCGGCATCGACATCCAGCCACTCGCGTACCTCCAGGCTCAACGGGATCGATTTTGCCTGCCTGGAAAACACTCCGCCGCCTTTGGAAATCAGACTGCTGTCGTAATCTGCCCAGCTCGATCGAGGCAGATTGAAAAGGCGTTCACGTTCGGCAAAGCTTTTTCCAGTATCCGGGTCCGGATCCAGAAAGATATGCATGTGATTGAAAGCTGCCTTCAATTGTATGTGCGGCGAAAGCAGCATTCCGTTGCCGAATACATCGCCGCCCATGTCACCGATTCCAACCACGGAAAACGGTTCGGCCTGGGTATTGATCCCCAATTCGCGAAAATGGCGCTTGACCGACTCCCAGGCGCCCTTGGCGGTGATGCCCATCTTCTTGTGGTCATAACCGTTCGATCCACCGGAGGCAAAAGCATCGTCCAGCCAGAACCCATGCTCGGCGGAAATCGCATTGGCGATATCGGAAAACGTCGCCGTGCCCTTGTCGGCAGCGACTACCAGGTAGGGATCATCATCATCGTGACGTATGACCCGATCGGGCGGCAAAACGGTCTCACCATCCAGGTTGTCGGTAATATCCAGCAGGCCATGAATGAAACTGCGGTAGCAATACACGACCTCCGCCATCAGGGTGTCGCGATCTTCACCCTCGGGCAACTGCTTGACAACAAATCCGCCCTTGGCACCGACCGGTACGATCATCGTGTTCTTGACGTTCTGTGCCCGCATCAGGCCAAGCACCTCGGTCCGAAAATCCTCGCGGCGATCCGACCAGCGCAAACCGCCTCGCGCAACCTTGCCGCCGCGCAAATGAATCCCTTCGACACGCGGCGAATAGACCCAGATTTCGCGATAGGGCCGAGGCCGGGGCAGATCCGGAACCAGTTTCGAATCCAGCTTGAAACTCTGATATTCATGAAACTCGCCGCGCGAATCGTGCTGGTAGAAATTGGTTCGCAACATGGAGCGAACCAGATCATAAAACGCGCGCAGGATGCGATCCTGGTCGGCTGAGCTGACACTGTCGATGGCTCGCAGGATCGTCTTGCGGATCGGCAATGCATTATCGCCCGAAGGATGAGCTTCCATATGCCGCAAGGCCTCATCCAGCAACTCTTTCAGTACGTCGTCGTTGTAGTCTTCACTCAGCGTTCGGCATTGCGTTTCCAGTCGCTTCGAGGCAGAGGCTGAGCGACTCTTCGACCAACCTGCACGATCAGGATCAAAGCGGGTCTCGAAATAGGCCACCAGCAGTCGGGCAACCAGCGGCCATGCGGCCAGTGTTTGCTCCATATAGGTCTGCGAAAACGGAATGCCGGTTTGCAGCAGGTACTTGCAACAGGCTCGCAGCAGCGCGACCTGGCGCCAGTTCAGGTGAGCACGCAGGATCAGGCGATTGAATCCGTCATTTTCGCAGCGTCGTCGCCAGGTCTGTTCAAAGGCCTCCTGAAAGTTGTCCCGGATCAATTCCAGACGAATGAGATCCCCTTCAGGAGGACGCATGTCAAAATCCTGAATCCAGACTCGATGACCTTCTCCGAGACGCAATTCATACGGCCGTTCCGACACGATCCGCATCCCGAGATTCTCGAGCATGGGCAATACATCGCTGAGCGGAATCGGATTACCGTGTTTGAACAATTTGAACCGGACAATGCCGCGCCCCCGCTGGCGCGGCTTGTAGAGACTCATGCGTAGATCATCGAGATCACGCAGTTTGGAAATATTGATGACATCGTAAGCCGCAACACTGGGTGAGACTTCTTCCGTGTACGAAGCCGGAAATGCCTCACCGTATCGGCGGCTCAATTCAAGACCCAGTTCCTCACCATGCTCCTTGACCAGGATTTCCCCCAGCTCGTCGGACCAGGCGCGAATGGCCTGCTTGATCTTCTTCTCGATCTCGGCAATGTTGAAATCGACCTTCTCACTGCCCCGAGGGCGAACCACGACCTGTACTCGCGCCAGCTTCGACTCACTGACCTGGACGGCAAAGTCGAGCCGGTCGCCCTTGAAGGCGCGCTTGAGGATCTGCTGAATCTTTTCGCGGTTCTCGGTATTGAAACGATCCCGAGGAATGAAGACCAGGCAGGAGAAGAACCGGCCGAAACGTTCGCGTCGAACGAACAATCGGGTCTGGCTGCGTTCCTGGAGGTCCAGGATTCCAACCCCCAGATCGAGCAGTTCGGCGGCCGAGGCCTGGAACAATTCGTCGCGAGGCAGCGTTTCGAGAATGTGCAGTAATGCCTTGCCCGCGTGGCTGCTGCGGCGCAGACCGCTTTGTTCCATCACCTCGGCCACTTTCATCCGGACCAGCGGCGTATCCACGCACCGGCGAATATAGGCACCCGAAGTAAACAGTCCGATCAGCCGTTTTTCGCCGCAAACCCGCCCATCGTCATCGAAATACAGGACGGAGATGTAGTCCATATAGCCACCGCGATGGACAATCGACTGGGCATTGGTCTTGGTAATGATGATCGGGTCATGGATCGATGGCTGATCCGATCCCCTGGCAAGATCCTCGAGCCGGCGAGTCGGGGACTTGCGGTGCTCCGGGTGCATGATGCCCAGCCCACTCTCGATGACAGGCTTGAGCACCAGGCCCTCATCGCTGTCCTCGATCACATACTCGCGATACCCGAGAAAGGTAAAGTGGTCATTGGCGAGCCAGTCGAAAAAATCGCGTGCCTCCTGAATGGCACTGGCTGACATGTCCGCGTGAGTCTCGGCCAGTTCGTCGGAAATCTGGTGGGCCTTGCTCACCATGTCTTTCCAGTCAGCCACTCCCCGACGGACATCCGCCAACGCGCGCTTGACGCGCCGCTCTATCCTGGCCAGGCTCTCCGGATAGGTCTGACGGTCGATTTGCACGTGCATCAGCGATTCGGCGATCGCACTGTCATCATCATCGTCAGCCAGGCCGAGCCAGTGACCACCGGCATCCCGTCTTGACCGCACGACCGGATGCACGATCAGATGAGCTGACAGCCCCAGCTCCGACAGTGCCAGAACCACCGAATCCACCAGGAACGGCATATCGTCATTGACGATCTCAAGCACCGTGTGACTGGTCGTCCAGCCTTGCTTGTCAGACTCCGGGTTGAACAGACGCAGCTTTGGCTCGCCAGGCATGCGCTGACGGGCAAACTCGAAAAAATCGGTAGCCAGTGCGACGTGAGTGGACAGCTCTTCGCTGCGAATTTCACCGGCTGGTGCACGCCGAAAGAGTTCGACGGCGAATTCAGCGGCCTGCTCACCGCCTTTTGCGTCAAGAATCCGGGCAGCTACGGCCTTCAAGTGCTGCTGTTTTCTCTGCTCTTCACTATTGCTCATCAATTTCAGGCCCCGACTCCTGACTACAAAACTGAATGACGACTCACGCCGGCACTATCTGATCAACGCAACCCGGTCTCTGAACGAGCAATCACCATGCGTTGGATCTCGCTGGTCCCCTCGTAGATTTCAGTGATCTTGGCATCGCGAAAGTAGCGCTCGACCGGCATTTCCTTGCTGTAGCCCATGCCACCGTGCAGCTGCACCGCCTGGTGACTGATCCACATCGCCGCTTCCGAGGCCACCAGTTTGGCCATTGACCCGTCCACGGTAAAGCGGGCGCCGGTTTCAACCGACTGAATCTTGGCCCAGGCAGCCCGCAGCGTCAGCAGCCGCGAGGCCTCCAGCTTGCATTTCATGTCGGCGATCTTCTGCTGAATCATCTGAAAAGTACCGATCTCCTTTCCAAACGCCTTGCGCTCGCGAGCGTATTCCAGACTGGCCTCATAGGCCGCCTGGGCAATCCCCACGGCCTGGGCAGCAATACCGATTCGCCCGGCATCCAGAACGCTCATGGCGATCTTGAAGCCCTGGCCTTCGTCGCCGAGACGATCCTCAACCGGACAGCGATAGTCATTGAGTTCGATTTCGCAGGTCGCCGAGGCCCGAATGCCCAGCTTGGGCTCGGTCTTGCCGCGCGAAAAACCTTCCTTCTCGGTATCGATCAGAAAAGCGCTGATACCCTTGGCCCCCGCTTCCGGGTCGGTGGCCGCAAACAGCACCAGGTAGCGGGCGTAGGGCCCGGAGGTAATCCATGACTTGCGTCCGTTGATCAGGTAATGACTGCCGTCCTCGCTCAGCACCGCGCGCGAGCGCATGCTCGAGGCATCCGAGCCGGACTGGGATTCAGTCAGGGCGTAGGCACCGATCTGCTCGCCGGTGGCGATGGCACGCACGTACTTCTGCTTCTGCTCTTCCGTGCCGTATTTCAGGATTCCGTTGCAAAACAGGGAGTTATTGACCGACATGATGGTTCCGTGAGCCGCATCGGCGGCACAGATCTCGATCATTGCCAGAACATATCCGATGGTATCCAGTCCGGCACCACCGTAAGCCTCGGGTACTTCGATACCCATCAGGCCCAACTCGCCCATTTTCCGGATGTTGTCCAGGGGAAATTCACCCGATGCATCGAATTTGGCTGCTACAGGGGCAATTTCGGTGCGTGCAAAGTCTCGCGCTGCAGACTGGATCATCTGCTGTTCTTCGGTCAATCGAAAGTCCATAAGCCTGGAATCTACCTCGTGATGCGGAAATTCGGCGTGCCTGCCGGTCGAAAATCTATGGGTTGCGAAGTATAACGCTGTCCCGTGATCATGTGCCCGATTGCTGGCTTTCGGGGGCCATCAAGATGCTGTTCGAGTGGAAATTATGAGATTTAAGTCACACTATTGCACTTTTGCCCTTGACACGCCCCGCCGCTACCGTAGAATCTGGGTTTCCGGAGTGGGGTTCCCCCCTTCCCCTATCCGGTTCGTGGCCGAGGTTCCCCCCTTGCCTCGGCCACACCTAATAACGAATCGGCCGGATTCCCACGAATCCGGCCGATTTTTTTGTCAGAATGCTGACAAATACCTTCGCCGCGCTTATAATGCGCGGCCACACCGATGCCCAGGTGGCGGAATTGGTAGACGCGCTAGCTTCAGGTGCTAGTATTCGCAAGGATGTGGGAGTTCGAGTCTCCCCCTGGGCACCACTACTACTCCAAACCTCTCAGTCTACGCACCTGAAGCGTTATAAAAAAGACGCGGAGCCGGAGTGTTAGAGCGCGCCAGCGCTCGTGAACGCAGGCGCAGCCTCCCTATCCGCTAGTATTCGCAAGGATGTGGGTGCTGAGGCCTTTTACCAAGCACTATCAGCCACAGCGCATTGAGATCCACAGCCGCCCGGCAAACGATTCCAATCGCGAAGTGAGTACGGTTTTGCGCGCAGCGCAAAGAAGAACTCACGAAGCACGTGCCCAGCTCGAGTCTCCCCCTGGGCACCACTACTACTCCAAACCCCTCAGCTTACGCACCTGAAGCGTCATGAAAAAGTCGCGGAGAGGGAGCGGTAGAGCGCGAAGTGATCGTGAGCGGACTCGTAGCCTCCCCAAAAAACTAATCGCGCAACGAGTGCGGTTTTTTGCGTAGCAAAATGAAGCGCTCGTGGAGCACCGCAAACTCGCAAGGATGTGGGTGCTGAGGCCTTTTACCAAGCACTATCAGCCACAGCGCATTGAGATCCACAGCCGCCCGGCAAACGATTCCAATCGCGAAGTGAGTACGGTTTTGCGCGCAGCGCAAAGAAGAACTCACGAAGCACGTGCCCAGCTCGAGTCTCCCCCTGGGCACCAAAAATCGCACATCGGGTGGCAACCGAAAGCCATGGCCGTCGGGGATGTCACCCCGACCTACTCGAAACCGCTTTTTCTGAACCCAAAATGGTGCCGAGGAGAGGACTCGAACCTCCACGCCATAAAGACACCAGGACCTAAACCTGGCGCGTCTACCAATTCCGCCACCTCGGCACTGAGGGGAAGTTTCTGAGGCGGGAATTCTACCAGCATTCCGCTACAATTCGAGGCATGTGTGGACGAGGTGGACTTGATTACGACTGGTCGCGATTGTGGGAATATTTCAATCTCACCGGACAAGCGCCGGATGCTGGAATCCGGATACTGAACCTGGCGCCTTCCTGGAAGTCCGGGGACCAGGTCCACTGGACCCGGGTACCGGTCATCCGGCCGACCGATACCGGACGCGAAGCTGCCGGCCTGGTCTGGCCATTGATTCCCGTGTGGCTGAAAGGAGAACTGCCGAAGTTTTCCACCGCCAACTGCCGCTCGGAAGCGGGCCAGGCCTTTTCCGATACCGTGAGCAAGAAGCCGACGTTTCGCCGCGCCTGGCAGAAAAACCGGCGCTGCCTGGTCCCGTTTTCCTGGTTCTACGAGTGGGATCAGCGCACCAAGCCCAAGCAGCCCTGGCGCATTCTCCCGGCCAGTGAACCTTTCCTGGTGATGGCCGGACTTTGGGAACGATCTCCGCTACCCGACGGCGATTCGCTGGATTCATTCACGATCGTCACCACCGACCCAAACCAGCTGCTGACCGATATCGGCCACCACCGCTGTCCGGTCATGCTCGACAGCTCCCAGTGGGACACCTGGTTGACCGGCCCGCCTGAGGAGGCCGAAAAACTGATCCACCCGCCCCCGGACGACCTGATGCGAGCCCACAGGGTCACCACCCGCGTCAACAACCCTGGCTACCAGGAAGAAGATCTCCTGAAGCCTGAAGCCTGAACATCAGCCCGGCTTCCGGTGAAGGCCTCAACATGGTCCGTCGGGGACGTCGCCCCGACCTACTCAATACCGGGTTTCCTGAAACCTGAGCCCTAGTCGCTTTCTTCCAACAGCCCTCGCCGCTCCAGCAGCGGTTCCAGGGTCGGCTCACGGCCGGCAAAGTCCATATACAACTCCATCGCATCCTTGCTGCCGCCGGTGGACAGAATGGTGTCGCGGTAGTGTTGACCGGTTTCCCGATCCAGCCCACCGTTTTCCTTGATCCAGAGCACACTGTCAGCGTCCAGCACTTCCGACCAGATGTAGGAGTAATAACCCGCTGAATAACCGCCCATCATGTGCGAGAAGTACGGCGTACGGTAACGCGGGGGCACAGGATCGTAGTCAAGACCGGCATCGGCCAACACCTGGGCTTCGAAATCCATCACCCCGTCGGCACCCGGAATCTCGTCCACACTCAACTGATGCCAGGCCTGATCGATTATTGCTGCACCCAGATACTCGGTGGTCCGGAAACCTTCATTGAAGATCTCCGACTCGATGACCTTGTCCAGCAGTTCGGTCGGGATGGGCTCACCGGTCTCATGATGGGTGGCATAGTTGGCCAGCACTTCCGGCCAGGACGCCCATACTTCGTAAACCTGTGACGGATACTCGACAAAATCGCGCGGAACGCTGGTGGCCGCAAACGTCGGGTAGTGCACTTCAGAGAACAAGCCGTGGACGGCGTGACCGAACTCATGGAACATCGTCGTCACTTCATCCCAGGTCAGCAGCGTCGGCTGCCCTTCCGGTGGCTTCGGCACATTCAGATGATTACCGACCACCGGTGAACCGCCGAGCAGGCCGGAATTGATGCGATAGGAATTCATCCAGGCACCACCGCGCTTGTTCGAACGCGAGTAGAAATCGGTAATGAAAAAGCCCAGCGAGGAACCATCTTCCTCGAACACTTCCCAGACCGTGGTATCGGGGTGATAGCTCGGCAAGTCAGGACGTTCGCGGAAAGTGATTCCGAACAGCTTCTCGGCTGAAAAGAAGACGCCGTTGACCAGCACGTTGCGCATTTCAAAATACGGACGAACATCCGAATCATCAAAGGCATAGCGGTCCTGCTTGACCTGACCGGCATAGAACGACCAGTCCCAGGATGCCAGTTCGAACGGCTCTTCCTCGGTCTCGTTGATCATGGCCTGAATGGCATCGCCTTCCCGGCGGGCACTGGCCACCGCAACCGGGGCCAGGCCGGACAGCATTTCGTTGACTCGATCGACCGAACCGGCGGTCTGCTCTTCCAGGATGTAGTCAGCGTGAGTGTCGTAACCCAGCATATTGGCCCGACGGGTGCGAAGTTCGACGACGCGGCTCACGATCGCCGTGGTGTCATGCTCGTTGCCACGGCTGCCACGGGCCAGAGAAGCCTTGTGGACACGCTCACGAGAAGCACGATCAGTCAGCGAAGCAAGTGGCGGTTGGCCCGAGGTATTCAGCAAAGTGATTACATACTGACCTTCGTCCAGATCACGGTCGGCCGCTTCGGAGGCGGCTGACTGGATGCGTGAATCGCCCAGCCCGGCGAGTGCCTCGGCATTGTCGAAAACGACCGCCGAGTCGTTGACCTCGGCCAGGACCTTCTGGCTGAACTCCGTACCCAGCTGGGCCAGCTCGCCATTGATAGCGCGAAGCTCATCCTTTTCTTCCTCGGTCAAGCGTGCACCGGCACGAACGAACTGGGTGTGATAGCGCTCCAGCAAGCGCAGGGACTCCGGATCCAGGTCCAGCTCCTCGCGCTGGGCGTGCAACGCCTCGATGCGGGCGAACAGCGCCGGGTTCAGCGCAATGGCATCCTGGTGAGCCGCCAGCTTCGGCGACATCTCACGCTGGATAGCCTGGAGATTGTCATTGGTGTTGGCGCCGGAAAGATTGCCGAATACCCGCATCACGTACTGCAGCGTCTGCCCTGCCCGCTCCATTGCCACGATGGTGTTATCAAAGCTGGCCGGTGCGGGATTGGCCGCAATCGCCTCGATTTCGTCCAGATGCTCCTTCATGCCCTGCTCGATAGCCGGCTGAAAATGCTCGTCACGAATCTGGTCGAACGGCGGGAAACCGTGCGGATTGTCACTTTCCATCAGCAGCGGGTTGGATGCAATATCGGCATCCGGTGTCGCAGATTCGCCCTCGGCGCTCATTTCGGCATCGGCGTCGATCTCGGTCTCCGGAACCGGTGGCGGTTCGGGAACATCCGGCTCGGAGCAGGCCACAAGAGCGAGGCTGGAAGATAGTGCGAAAACAACAACTAAAAAGCGTTTCATGCAATCACCTGAGGTGGGAACGTATGTAATCAATCCACCATATTAGCATCCTGGTGTCGACAACCGGCATGTGCCGATAGTCATGCCTCCTTTTAGCGCCGACGGCGGAAGAATTCGCTCAGCATGGAGCTTGCCTCCTCGGCGAGTACCCCGCTCAGGACCTCGCATCGATGATTCAGCGCCGGGTTGTCCAGCACATTGAATACCGATCCGGCAGCCCCGGTTTTCGGGTCTTTGGCGGCATACACAACACGCTGAATGCGCGCATTGACGATCGCCCCGGCGCACATGCTGCAGGGTTCGAGCGTGACGTACAGCGTGGTCCCCGGCAGCCGATAGTTGCCAACATGCCTGGCGGCCATGCGAAGCGCTGTCATTTCGGCATGGGCGGTCGGGTCGTGATCGGCGATCAGTGTATTGAAACCGGCCCCGATGACCTGCTCATCCTTGATCAGCAGTGCGCCGACAGGAACTTCCCCGCACTGCTCGGCCCGATGGGCCAGGGCCAGGGCCTGACGCATCCAGTAATTGTGCACTTCAAGCGTCGCCATGGCGCCCTGCGGACTCTTCAACACTCCCCCTATCAGCACGCTGACGAAACAGTCGGGCTTGGGCGATATGCAATACGTTGGCAACGGTCCAATACAACACCATGCCCGAGGGAAATGGATAGAACAACAGAAAAAAGGCAACCGCCAGAAAGCCGAGAAACAGATTCTGGCGCCGGCGATCAGCCGCCGTCGCAGCTGGCGCTGGCGACAGCTTGATCGTCAACAACGTCGTTACCGCCATCAAAACCGGCAGAATATTGAACCAGGAGCCGAAAAACGGAAGATCGATGCCAAACCTGAACAACTGATCCGGCTCGGCCAGAGAATCGATCCACAGAAACGACGCATCGCGCAGTTCATAGGCCTGTCCGAGCACATGAAACATGGCAATGAAGATCGGCACCTGGATCAATACGATCAACAGCGGCTTCAGACCTGCCAGCGGGCTGACCCCGCGGCTTTCATAGAGTTCGAGGATACGCTCGCTCTGCTCTTCGCCCTTGTATTGCCGCTTGATCTGGACAATTTGTGGCTGGATAACCCGCTGCACATCGGCAAAGCGCTGCTGGCTGATCAGCGCCCAGCGCACCAGCGGATGAAGCATCACGCGAACCAGTACCGCGAGCAGACAGATCGCCAGCCCCCAACTTGGAATCAGGGCGTAGAGCACTTCCAGCAACCAGAGCAAGCCCAGTGCCAGCCCCCGCATCCAGTTCCACAGGTTGTGAAACAGCAACTCGGAGTAGGAATCGTCACCATCGGATCGCAGTCCGACAAGAGACTTCGGCCCGGCGTACACGTCGAACTGCCACGTCACAGGCTCATCCGCAGTCAATTCGGGAACCGGCAGATGCAGACGCAACCAGGGCAGATAACGCGCTGGCGGACCATCAGGGATATTTGTATCGTCCAGACCCACGCTCAGGCCTGACGGTTCAGTGCCGGCTCGAGATTCAAGCAGTAGTGCAAAATAGCGGCTGTTCAGCCCCACCCAGTCGCCTTCCTGCCAATCGCTCAGATCCAGCGATGTCCAAGGTTCTTCGGAGTCGAGATCCGGTGTAAAAACCGACCCGCCAACACGGGCCACCGGATCGACATAGGAATAGAGTGTGGTTGCGATCCCCATCCCTTCCATGGGCTCCTCCCCCAGCCCGGGACCCAACTGCACAGTCAGCGATTCGTCCGTCCTGGCGGTTCCAGAACGCGATTCCAGGGAAATTGTCAGCAGCCAGCGATTGGTCTGCGCAGCAGGCGCAACGGATAGCTCAAGGAGCGAGTCTCCATCGTCACTTTCATACGATCGATTGGTCGAATGAAGATCACGATCGTCTGCGAGTACCGGCGTCCAGCGGGCGCTTCCCAGTCCAACCTCAAAGTGTCGGCTGAGTGGGTTGCCCGATGAATCCAAACTGACCAGTGACTGCCAGGCCGCATCGTCCGACGTCGGGCGTACTTCCCAACGGGCAATCGCCGCGGACTCCGACGACCAGATCAGGCGGGTGTTACTGGATTCCGACCCGTGACTATCCGCCGCGCCGAGACCAGAACACAAGGCGGCCACAACCAGCAACCACCTGCAAGCCGGACAGCCACTTCTGACTCGAAGTCTCACGAACTGGAAAGATCAGAACTTGGTGTCGTCGGTTTCTTCGGGTGTTGCCTGGGCTTGAGAGCGGACGTCATTGGTCTGCCGCGGCTTCCCCAGGCCGATCAGGCGCAAGAACCGGTGCCAATAAAGTTTGAGCGTGATCGCAATCGCGGCCAGCGCTCCCAGGATCCCCTGAAGAATGGCGCTACCGCTACCCGGGTCCAGATACGCTTGAGCGTTGCTTGACAGTGCCAGACAGATCAGTCCAGCAACCAGAATAATCTTCATGAAACATCCTCCAAGACCTTGATTCTTATGAAACTACAATCAAGATGAACTTATTATGTCAAAGGCCGGCATCTTAGCATGGACCGCCGAAGCAGTCGCTTTTTTATGTTCGAGCCCGCAACCAGTACAACGTTCGCTCTGATCCTTCGACCGAGCGCTTCGCACATATTTCGAAAGCCGGTTCAAATGCCGCTTCAAATCCTTCGACATGGTAGCGATCAAAAATGTCCTTGCGCGAACTGAGCAATCGACGCACCTGACTGTCGGATTTGGGCACAAATTCAATGATCAGGTTGCGACAGATACCGGCAAAGAAATCGGCGATCTTGTCCAGTGGAACGTTGTTGGAGATCGCCAGGTGATGGATCAGCGCCAGGGCCATCGCGCAATCAACCGGCCCGCGCTCGACCAGGGAATCGCGTTCGCTGCTGTTCCAGCCAATCGCACTTGACGGATTGGTCAGATCCATCACCAACGGCAGGATATTCTGCTCGGAGCTTTTGCATGCCTGACGGTAATTGATCTCGACCGCGGCCGGATCAATATCGAAGGCAACGGTCGGAATGCCCTGATTGGACGCCAGTCGACTGAAGTGTCCGGTGTTTGCCCCCAGATCCCAAACAGATGCCGGTCGAATATCGCCCAGAAACGCTTCAATGTGCTTCTGTTTGGCCACAAACGCATCGTTGGAATAATTGGTCGCCTGGTAGTAGTCAGCCCATTCGGTCCCGGCCGGTTTCCATTCGAGCTTGGCAATCAGATTGCGCAGACCACTGACGATGCCGATCAGGCCGGTCTTGCTCAGCGGACGAGCTTTAGGTGACTTGCCAGCCGACTGTTCATCGGAGCCGGCATAAGCCTGCTGAGCCCGGGCGTGCAAATGCAGATGCATCAGCATGCCGGGCCTGAACCAGCTTGAACGCCCCATCAGCTTGCTTGCCAGATCCAGCGGGATGCCATCGATATGCACGCGTGACAATTGACTCAGGCGGATATCACGCCGGGACATCAGGCACAGGGGGGCCAGGAAATGCTGGCAGAACTGGCGATATCCCTCCCAGACCTGCCCTTCCTGATAAGCATCAAACGACAACGTGTCAATCAACACCGGCCGCCCCTGATAAAACTGGATATTGTAGGCAGAGGCATCCTTCAGAATCATGCCGTGATCGATGGCGACGAGCTGAATATCCAATGTTCGCAGCGCCGCATCCTTGAGTTGACCGAAGCTCCACTCGTACGGCCAGGACACAAAAGGCACCGGCTCAGGCTTGATCACCTTGTAGAATCCCTGATCCAGCGCCGCTGGCTCGTCGACTTCCTCATGATTGATCAACCAGCCTCGCTTGACCAGTTCGTGAGAAAGCCCGGAGTCCATCAACTGATCATACGAGGCCTTCCCGGACTCGTTGATCTGGCGGTACAGCGTCTCTTCACGATTGAACATGAAGCCGGCCGGGTCGCGGAAGGAGCCGCCGAGTGAGATGTCATTCATAACTTTTCTGCCAATTGTCTATTTCAATCCTGAACAACGCCGGCAGCATTACTGACTGTCAGTCAGCGTCTGCTCTTCCAGCACAAAATCTACCAACGCAACGCCCAGCTGCCGTTGATCGCCGCCGGTACCTATCTCGGCCGGACTGGCTGCGTCCGGCAATATGAACGTAATCTGAAGCACGTCACTCTCAATCAGGTCAGCGGGAATATCGGCTTCGAGTCGCTGCTTGCCGCTCTGTCTGGCAGTCCATTCCATGACCTGGGCCCCGTTGACTTGCACGATGACACGCTGTTCAGGCAGTTTATCCAGATCAACATTGGGGATCAGGTCCGCAATGAATCGGAGGTCGTATTCGGGCGGGGTAACAAGAAATTCCAGCCCCGCCTCTGATCCGTTGGACCAAACATGCCGATCATCCTGATTGCTCCAGCCGTAATCTAGATAACGTCCGCCATTACCAACCATACCGGCATTCACCAGTGTTCCGTAGTCGTAGCTGCGATCGCGGGCTGCCCGATCAATCAACCGATGTTCGCTGAATGACTCAGCCTGATGAATGCTACCGGATATGTCCACGCCATGTAGTTTGCCTTCAAACAGATATCTGAATGGCCGAATCCGACTCACCGCAGACTCTTCCACCATCGAACGGCCGGGAAAGCCATGCGCGGAAATGCCTGCCTGGTCCAGTATCGTGGCTGCCACGTCGATCACGCTGGTCGGTCGATCAGAAAGCTTCAGCGAGCCCTGGCTGGCAAGCGGCTTGACCGCCATCAATCCCATCAGTCGACGCGGCATGAAATCCGGCTCGAATCCACCACCATGGTCACTGTGAAACAGGATCGCGGTCTGATCATAGATTCCCTCGGCCTTCAACTTCTCGATCAGATCGACCAGCAATGTCACCATGGGTCTCGCTTCGTTGCGGTAATTCTCCAGTGTGTTCGGCAACACTTGTCCGGCAGAACGACCGGAGGAAGTGGTGGAAAATGGAGGGTGAGGTGGCCACAAATGCACATAGTGATAGGTCGGCTGGCCATTCGAAACCGAGATTCGGTCAATGTAATCGGTCAGGAACTGTCGCTGCTGAAAGGCCTTGCCCTGCGCAGGATCATAGGCCAGTTGCGAAATACGCCAGTTGTTGTCGTTGTACATCCAGCGGCGGACAACATGCGGAAGTTGACGAAACAGGGATACATCCAGTAGCTGGGCCAATTCTCGTTGAATACGGTCCCGATCGCTACCGGAATAAACTTGTGGCAACTCGTAGTAATTGCTGGCTGGCCCGTCGCGCATTGACAGCAGCGGAGTCAGATTGACGACAAAATCATGCTCAAGCAGTTCGGCATGAAACCCGTTTATGATAGCCTGCTTGTAGTAGTTATCGGCCGACTGCTCGCCGTCGTAGACCCTTCCGGAAAAAATGGCAGGAACCGCCAGTGCCGTGTGTGGCGCCACTGCCGCATTGTCAGGGAACAACACGAATCCGTCCAATTCATCCTCGAAAGATTTTTCCCGAACGAGATCGAGAAAGACATCAGTCTGGAAATTGTCGAATACCAGATGAACAATATTCAGGTCGGGCGAATATCGGGCCAACGCATCGGGCAACTCGGAAACTGAAGCTTGCCGGGCATCCTCGGGCGTATCCAGCAAGGCCCTGACCACGGGCAATGACAGCAGCACGATGAAGACCGTGGCCGCAAAGGTCAGCGACCGTGCCAGATGGCCTGACATGCTCAGGGCCAGGATCAGCAGTCCCAGCCAGAGCGCCAGATCAAGGGTGCTGAACAGGCCGAATCGCTGCCAATCGATGCCACGTCCGTCCAGAACACCGTACTCCGGCATCAGGAAGGCAGCCTGAGCCCACAACAGCACACCGAGCACGAACAGCATGCTGGCGAGCCTGCGCCGCCAGGCAGACCCGACAATCAATACCGGAAGAGCCATCAGCAGCGCCAGGACCAGGCCAGTTCCCAGCAACCACGGCATCAGAACCGTGAGACTGACATCAAACTCCTCTCGATTCGACAGAAAAATACTGACCGGGCCAAACAAACAAAGACTCAAGGCCGGAAACAAGGCGATCAGAAGTACCCCGGAACCCGACGGCACCTGATCTTCACTGGGGTTTCCCCTGATGCTCATTCGTTACCTCCATTGATCGCATGTTCAAGCTGGAGCCGATAGAGCCCGATGCCGAGCCGCCGAACGTCAGGACTCAGACCAAGCTCTAACGGCGATACGGCATCCGGAAACTCAAAGTCAAAGCGCAGAAAATCCACATCGCTGACGATCTCGGCAGGAATCTGCAGATCGTGCCAACCGCGCCGACCCGTGGAGGCCCATTGATGATCCAGGATATTGTTGACCGACAACCGGATTTCGGGCGGGTCAATCGAACCGCCAGCGGTATAGGGCAAAAAGTCGAAGCGGACTAACAGATCGCCGGCGACCGGGGCATTCAGAATAATTTTAATACTGGCCCTGTCGGAACGGGACCAGACCAGACCGTTGGGGTCCGGCGGACTCCAGCCCTCGAGAAGAAACTCATTATACGGGGAGTCAGGCATGAACCGGATCTCACGACCAATGCTCAAAGTTGCCGTTCTACCCTCATCATTGAGTACGGGAGAAGCCAGCACTCGACCGCTGGCATGCCAGGAACTGGCTGACCAGCTGAAGCCTTCGACCAGATACTCAGTCATCGCGGGCAGGTAGTCACCGTGCCAGCCACGAAACTGATAATGCAGATAGCGCCGGTTACGCGGCCGATCAGCTTCGATCCTGAACATGTTCTCACCGGGTAATTCCGTGCCCAGGACGGTGAAATCAGCGATCGTTCTGGCCAGGTCCGCCAAGGATACCGGGACATCCGATACCTCCATCCTTCCACGAAGCCCCGGAGGCTTGATCAGCACCAGAGGCAGTCCCGAAACCAGGTGTGTTCCGGGAATATCGTCGTTGTCATCAAGACGGATCAGCAACTCGTCTGGCAGGTGATCTGCCTGGATTTCGCTGACGTATTCGCCACCACCATGATCCGAGACAATGGCAATTACTGAATTGTCATAGGCACCAATCTCGCGCAGTCCTCGAAGAAATCGCTTCATCACCTCCAGTGTTGCTTGCGACTGGCGCTGGAATCCAGTCCGGCCGTCCTCTAGTCGGCGCACCTGCAGGTCCTCATCCAGATGAAAGGGTGCGTGCGGAATCAACAGGTGGTAGAGCTTGAACGCGGGCCTGTTCAGGGCGAGGTCTGCCCGCTCTTCCATCTCATGGACAAACCTGAGCGCGGCATGATGACCACCCGTCTCACCGGCAGGACTGTGGCCGTTTGAATCATCGCCGGAATCAGGTTGGCAACTGGCACCCACGATCCCCGCCAGACGCCAGTGATAGTCGTTGAGCCAGAAAGACTTGACCCAGTGAGGGCTGACCCGGAACCATCCCAGATCGAGCAATCGGCCCGCCTCGGTTCGTCGCGTTTCGCAGCCGATGGTCGGCTCGACATTGGAGGCCAGGTCCGGAGAAATCGGTAGCAGACGCTTGAAATGCGGAAACAGATCAACCTGCCAGTTCCGGTCACGCAGAATTCGGGGCAATGACCGGTCGTCAAAAGCCTGATGGAGAAAGTCCTGAATCGGTTGCTGATTGTCGTACCACTTTCCTGTCAGCATCAGTGCCAGACTCGGATAGGTTTTGGAATAGCCAGCCAGTGCATTACGAAAAAAGGTAAATCCGTCAAACTCCTCGCGCCACTGAGGATCGCCCTGGATCAGTTCCTGGAAGATATCCGCCTGATAGGCGTCCAGTATGATCAGGATCACATTCTGATCGCGGGAAAAGGAAAACTTGTCGCGCTCGGAGAAATTGTAACGATGAAGACCAGAGGGCGCGGAATAGTTACTTAACGCCAGAGCCACTGGAATCAGCTGGATAAGCAGGAGCATACCGCAGATTGGTGCTGCGAGCCCGACCAGCCAGCGCCTGCCCAGAAAGACACCGACCAGAACACTGGCCCAGATCAACGAATCAACGGCCAGCGCAGTCGACCATCCCGAATCAATGATTTCTCGGCCGTCGAGGACGCCATAATCCCAGAGCAGGACCTGCCCCTGCAACCAGACCAGTACTGCCATTCCCAGAGCTGCAGCAGTCAGCAAACGGCATACCGGGGCCGGCAGGATGGTTCTGATCACCAGGGCTGCCAGCAGAACCAACAGCATGACTGCCAGCCCCATAGACAGTAGAACAGCAGAAATATCCACAAGTCCAGCCGCGAAATATTCGCTTTCGGCCAGATGAATCTGGATTGGAATCAAGACCATCGGAGGCAGAACGATGGACGCGACCAACAGCAACATCCTGAAAATCTGAGCCATGCGATGATGACTTTCAGACTGATTGTCGTACTCATCGGAGGCCGGATACTGTGTCGTCAACGCCATTCTCCTGTCCCCTTCCGGAAAATCGCTGGCCGACGGAATCACCAATCCACTAGCCGCTTGACATCGCAGGCGTCCGGCGCCCCCAACCCAATATCGCGCGACATTGTAACGGTATTGTCATATTTGAGAAAGGCCGACTGCGAGCTATTCCCACTCGATCGTCGCCGGGGGCTTACCGGAAATGTCATAGACCACGCGGGAAACCCCATGGCATTCGTTGATGATTCGACGCGAGACGTGGTCGAGGAATGCATGATCGAGATACGCCCAACGGGCGGTCATGAAATCGATGGTCTCGACCGCGCGAAGCGCAATCACATACTCGTAGCGGCGGGCATCGCCGACTACGCCGACCGATTTGACCGGCAGAAACACCGCAAATGCCTGGCTGACCTTGTCGTAGAGATCGGCCTTTCGCAACTCGGAAATGAAGATATGATCGGCTTTCTGAAGCGGCTCGACGAACTCGGGCCTGACTTCTCCGAGAATTCGCACACCCAGACCGGGACCTGGAAACGGATGCCGCATGACCAGCTCGGCCGGCAATCCTAACTCGATTCCAATCTTGCGCACCTCATCCTTGAACAGCTCGCGCAGCGGCTCGACCAGTTTAAGGTTCATGTCCGCCGGCAGGCCTCCGACGTTGTGATGCGACTTGATTACTTTGGCTTTGCCCGTGGCGGCTCCAGCCGATTCGATGACATCCGGGTAGATGGTTCCCTGAGCCAGCCAGGCTGCTTCCTGGTGGGTTCGGGCGGCCTGCTCGAACACCCGGATGAACTCGCGCCCGATCACCTTGCGTTTTTCTTCAGGGTCACTGATGCCGGCCAGTGCATTCATGAACTGGTCGCGCGCATTGACCCGCTCGACTCGAACGCCCAGATGCTCGGCAAAGGTCGCCATGACCTGATCGCCTTCTTCGTATCGCAGCAGACCGGTGTCGACAAAGATGCACAGCAGCTTGTCGCCAATCGCCTCATGCAGCAGCGCTGCAACAACGGACGAATCGACGCCGCCGGACAAGCCCAGCAGCACGGTGTCCTCGCCAACCAGTTGGCGAACCCGGCCAATCTGGTCCTCGATGATGGCTTCGGTCGTCCAACTAGCGTCGCAACCGCAAATTTCCAGCACGAATCGTTCAAGAATGCGGCGGCCCTGGCTGGTATGAGTGACCTCGGGGTGGAATTGCAGTCCGTAGAAATGCCGCTGGTCATCGGCCATGCCGGCAATCGGCGCCGAGGGGGTCGTGCACATCGTCTTGAAGCCGGTTGGCAGCGTGGTGACCTTGTCACCGTGGCTCATCCAGACTTCCAGCACCCCGCGACCTTCGGAATTGACCCTGTCCTCGATCCCGCGCAGCAGCTCACTTGAATGACCCAACTCAACCTCGGCATAGCCGAACTCCTTTTCGTCGGAAGGACTGACCACACCGCCAAAATGCATCGCCATGGCCTGCATGCCATAGCAGATACCCAGTAAGGGAATATCCAGGTCAAACACAAGCTGGGGGATGCGCGGGCTGTCGTCAAACGCCACCGATTCCGGTCCGCCCGACAGAATGATGCCGGACGGATCAAAGTCCCTTATTGCCTCATCCCCCGCATCAAACGGTAGAATTTCCGAGTAAACCCCGATCTCGCGCACCCGCCGCGCAATCAGCTGGGTGTACTGCGATCCAAAATCGAGTATCAGGATACGATGAGCGTGAATATCCATCATGTCAACAAAAAGGCTCCGAGTTCAGTTTTTGGCGTCCAAACTTCAGGCTAGGCTCTTCTTCGGTTTTCCTGAAACCTGAACCCTGAAACCTAAGGTTTTACCCCAACTTGTAGTTGGGCGCTTCCTTGGTAATCGAAACGTCATGGGCATGCGACTCGCGTACCCCGGAACCGGTAATCCGCACGAATTTCGACTTGGTGCGCAAATCGTCAATGGTCGCACAGCCGCAGTAACCCATGCTGGCGCGCAGGCCTCCCATCAGCTGGTGAACAATGCCGCTGAGATGCCCCTTGTAGGGAACACGGCCCTCGATACCTTCCGGAACCAACTTGTCCACGGCCGCATCGGTCTGGAAATAGCGATCCGACGACCCCTGCTGCATGGCGCTCATCGAACCCATGCCACGGTAACTCTTATAGGAGCGCCCCTGGAATAGCTCGACTTCCCCAGGGGCCTCATCGGCACCGGCCAACAGTGAACCAATCATCACGCTCGATGCACCGGCAGCAATCGCCTTGGCCACATCGCCAGAAAAACGTATACCGCCGTCAGCAATGATCGGGACACCCAGGTCTCGCACGGCTTCGGCAGCGGCCGATACCGCGCTGACCTGCGGGACTCCGATGCCGGCGACAATCCGGGTGGTGCAGATCGAGCCGGGGCCCTGCCCTATCTTGACCGCATCGGCACCTGCTTCGGCCAGCGCCCTGGCACCATCTCCCGTGGAGACGTTGCCGCCGATCACCTGGACATCGGGAAAGTGCTTCTTGGTCCATGAAACCCGGTCAAGCACGCCGCGCGAGTGACCATGCGCGGTATCGACCACGATGATATCGATACCGGCCTCGACCAGGGCGGTGATCCGATCTTCGGTATCCCCGCCGGTACCCACCGCAGCCGCTGCCAGCAACTGCTCCGAACTGTCCTTGGCCGCGTTGGGAAAGTCACGGGACTTCTGAATATCCTTGACCGTGATCAGTCCGCGCAGCTGAAAAGCCTTGTTGACCACCAGAACTTTTTCGATTCGATGACGATGCAACAACTCAAGCACTTCGTCCTGGCTGGCGCCTTCCTGAACAGTAACCAGCTTGTCCTTGCGGGTCATGATGTTGCGAACCGGATCATCCAGCTTGCGTTCGAAACGCATGTCGCGACTAGTGACGATCCCGACCAGTTCATTGCCATCGACCACGGGCACACCGGAAATATTGTGCTCACGGGTCAAATCGAACACTTCCCGGATCGTTGTCTGCGGCCCGACTGTAATCGGGTCCTTGATCACGCCGGCTTCGTACTTCTTGACGATGCGGACCTGCTCGGCCTGACGTTCGATGCTCATGTTCTTGTGGATGACACCGACGCCGCCGGCCTGGGCCATCGCGATGGCCAGTTTGGCTTCGGTCACGGTATCCATCGCGGCCGATGCCAGGGGGATATTCAGGGCCAGCTCACGGGTGATTCGGGTGGAAAGATCCACGTCCTTGGGCAGGACCTCCGAGTAATCCGGCACCAGGGAAACGTCGTCAAAAGTCAGGGCTTCGTCGATCAGGCGCATGGCGGGCTACTCCGGCAGGTAAATCCCGCTATTGTATCAGGCAATTGGCCGTTCCAGCCACGCTCGACCTTAGTGAATCAGAAAATTCGGCCCTGAATCCGAGCCGATCAGGCCGGTTGACTGCGCCAGAGATAAAAGCGCATGGGCGGCACGTTCAGCAACTCGAATTCGACCTGTTCGGGTTTGCCCAGCAAAGGCTCGCTGATACGAGCGACATGGCCGCGAAATTGATAGGCGAGAAATCGGCCGGCCGGTGCCAGATTGTCACGAATCGCCTCGATAATGGAATCTGCCACGGGTCTGGGCATTGTCGAAAACGGAATCCCCGAAATCACCGCATCCGGCTGAGGCAAGCCGTGAGACTTCAGAATCTGCCCGAGATCGGCCGCACTGCCAATATGGGAAATCAGGCGTGGATCACCGATTTCATCGAGAATCGCCGAAAACTGCGGATCGAGTTCGATCGTCAGCAACCGCCCGTCGGCCGGCATTGCCGCCAGGATCGCTTTCGTTGTGCCACCCGTTCCCGGCCCCAGCTCCACCACGCAGCGCGCTTCAGCCAGCTCCGACATGGCCGTGATCCGGCGCTCCATGAACCGGGAACTCGGAATAACTGACCCGACTTGCTCGGGGCTACGAATAAAGCCACGAAAGAAATCAACACTGCGAACCGAGCGCTTGCCGTCGCGTTTTTCGGTATCTTCCAAAATACTGTTTCTCCTGATAACGGCCGAGCGTTTCCGGGCGGCTGATTCAACCAAGCCGCCATTCTATCAGCATCAGGGCTTTACCCAAACACCCAATAGCGGTATCCTTTCGCGCCTCGAATCGACAGAACCAGCAACCTGCGACGGTCAGCTGAAGTACAATTTGAGTTTACGGAGAGGTGGCCGAGTGGCTGAAGGCGCTCCCCTGCTAAGGGAGTATGGGGCTTGATACCCCATCGAGGGTTCGAACCGAGCCGCAGGCGAGCTCGATGCGCAGGCCGCAAAGCGGCCGAAGCTACCCGGAGCGAACGCGGAGGGCAAGCACCGAAGGTGCGCAGTCCATCCCTCCCTCTCGCGGTTCGTCAGAACCGCCCGATCGACGAAGGTCGAATACGCTACCTGCAATGGGCGGCTGAAGTACAATTTGAGTTTACGGAGAGGTGGCCGAGTGGCTGAAGGCGCTCCCCTGCTAAGGGAGTATGGGGCTTGATACCCCATCGAGGGTTCGAATCCCTCCCTCTCCGCCATTTATCAAAACCCCCAGAAACTCCGAAGCAGGAACCCCCAATGCCCAACACAGACAAAAACATCGTTCCCATCGTCAAGATGGCGATGAACAACGACGCTTTCCGCGACGAAGTCATCACCGGCAAGGAATGCCAGGTGGTTCTGATGACCATCCAGCCCGGCGAAGAAATCGGATCAGAAGTCCACGAAGACCATGACCAGATCCTGGTATTCGTCGAAGGTCAGGGACAAGCCGTTCTCGACGGCCAGGCCCGCCAGATCGGAGCCAACGACCTGGTTTTCGTCCATGCCGGTGCCGAGCACAACTTCATCAACACCGGCACCAAGCCACTGCGCCTCTACACTGTCTACGCACCACCGGAACATGAGGCCGGAACGCGCCATGACAGCAAAGCTGAGGCGGATGAGGCTGAGGACTAAATAGGGTCAGAAAGACTGAAGCAAGAGTATTCGGGCTTCGGCAGATGGCTTATAATGCCGCGCTCAGGAGAGGTGGCAGAGTGGTCGAATGCGGCGGTCTCGAAAACCGTTAACGGGTGAACACCCGTTCGAGGGTTCGAATCCCTCCCTCTCCACCAATTATCGAAGCCTCGAAAACTCGGGGCTTTTTTATGCCCGAATCCCAGCTCAAGGGAGGGAGTCGAGCCCGATTAGAGGGTTCGAACCGAGCCAAAGGCGAGCTCACTGGAGCGAAGCGACAGCCCGCAGGGCAAGCCGCCAACGGCGGCGCAGTAATCCCTCCCTCTCCACCATATTTCGAGCTACTTGCACAAAATCGAGTAGGTCGGGGCGACGTCCCCGACGGTCCATGTGGCGGAATCCACCGGGAGTTCATGTTTTTGGCAGCTAATGGTGCAAAGGCTTGTGGGTAAGTGCCAAACACCAATCTGTTGGAGACAACTGACTGGTATGACCGTCGGCCACGTCGGGCCGACCTACTCTTTCAATTTGCCTCTTATCAAGCCTTCAACGGATTTCAACGCTCCCGGCAACGCCGCCGCATCCGACCCACCCGCCTGGGCAAAATCGGGCCGGCCACCACCCTTTCCGTCGACCTGGGCGGCGACATGGTTGACGATGTCGCCGGCCTTGAAGCGGCTGGTCAGGTCCTGGGTGACGCCAGCCACCAGGCGCACGTTGTCGCCGGCACCGGTGCCGAGCACGACAATCGCCGAGCCCAGCTTGTTCTTGAGCTGATCCACGGTGTCGCGCATGCTGTTCGGGTCTACACCCTCCAGATGGGCCGAAATCAGTTTGATGCCGTCGATTTCAACGGCCTGGGAGGCCAGGTCGGACCCGGCCGCTGACGCCAGCTTGCCCTTGAGACGCTCCAGTTCCTTTTCGAGCGCGCGCGAGCGGTCCAGCAATTGATCGACCCGCTCAGAAAGCTGTTCGGGACTGGTCTTGAGCTTGCCGGACACATCGCGAACCGATCGATCGAGCTGTTGCAGCCATTCAACAGCGACCCGTCCGGCCACAGCCTCGATCCGTCGTACGCCCGAAGAAATGCCGGTTTCACTGATGATCTTGAACAGACCGATATCGCCGACCCGATTCACATGGGTGCCGCCACACAGCTCGATCGAAAAATCACCGAACTTGAGCACCCGCACCTCGTCGCCGTACTTGTCCCCGAAAAACGCCAGTGCACCGGCTTCCATCGCATCATCAAACGACATTTCCCGCGCCTCGGCCTCGGCATTGGCCTGAATCTGCTCGTTGACCATCCGCTCGATGGTCGCAATCTCGTCTTCGCTGACCGGCTCATGGTGCGAAAAGTCAAAGCGCAGCCGATCGGGTGCGACCAGCGAACCTTTCTGCTGAACATGCTCTCCGAGAACACTTCGAAGTGCCGCGTGCATCAGATGCGTGGCCGAATGATGCCGTACCACATCATCACGTCGCGCGGCGTCGATCCGTGCCGAAATCGAATGCCCGACTTTCAGCTTGCCCGCTTCCAGCTTGCCGACATGGCCATGAAACGCCCCCGCCAGTTTGCGGGTGTCGCCGACAATAAAACGAATGCCCTCGCCTTCCAGCACGCCAGTATCCCCAATCTGCCCTCCGGACTCGGCATAGAACGGCGTGCGATCCAGAATTACCACGGCTTCCTGTCCCGGCTCGAGTGACTCGACCGGCTTGCCGTCAATCACGATCGCAACGATCTCGCTGGCCTCAGACTCACACACGGAATAGCCCAGAAACTCGGTGCGCGGCAAGTCAGCGATCAAATCAGCAGGCAACCCATCCTTCGACCCGAAACTGCCCGCTGCCCGCGCCCGCTTGCGCTGTTGGCCCATGGCGCGCTCGAATCCTTCCTCATCCACGCTCAGATCCCGTTCCCGCGCGATATCACGCGTCAGATCAACCGGGAACCCGTATGTATCGTAGAGCTTGAATGCCACCTCGCCAGGAATCTCGCTGCCATCCATCTCGGCAATCGCGCCTTCCAGCAATTTCATGCCCTGGTCCAGGGTCTCGCCGAAACGGGTCTCCTCGCGCTCGAGCACATTGGCCACGTGCTGTTGCTTGTGTTCAAGCTCCGGATAGGCCTCGCCCATCACCTCGGCCAGCGGCGCGACCATCTTGCTGAAGAACAGGTCTTCGCAGCCGAGCTTGTAGCCGTGCCGGATGGCCCGCCGAATGATTCGGCGCAACACATACCCCCGGCCCTCGTTGGATGGCAGTACACCATCGACAATCAGAAACGAGCAGGCCCGGATATGGTCGGCAATAACCTTGAGCGACGGCGACTGGCGATCCTCGGCACCGGTCAGCCGGGCAGCAGCAGCAATCAGATGCTGAAACAGATCGATATCGTAATTGCTGTGACCACCCTGCAGAATCGCTGCCAGGCGCTCCAGGCCCATGCCGGTATCGACGCACGGCGCCGGCAGCGGGCGCATGCTGCCGTCATTGGCCCGATCGAACTGCATGAACACCAGGTTCCAGATTTCGATGTAGCGATCGCCGTCCTCGTCCGGCGATCCGGGTGGTCCGCCCGGCACGTCCGGTCCGTGATCGTAGAAGATCTCGGTGCACGGTCCACACGGCCCGGTATCGCCCATGGCCCAGAAATTGTCGCTCTCGTAGCGCTTGCCCGGCTTGTCGCCAATGCGTGAAAAGCGCTTCGGATCAGCGCCAATGTGATCGAGCCAGATCGACGCCGCCTCGTCATCGTCCTGGTAGACCGTCACCCACAGCTTTTCGGCCGGCAAGCCGCAAGTTTTGGTCAGAAATTCCCAAGCAAATTCAATCGCTTCGCGCTTGAAGTAATCACCAAAGCTGAAGTTGCCCAGCATCTCGAAAAAGGTGTGATGCCGGGCCGTATAGCCGACATTTTCAAGATCATTGTGCTTGCCGCCGGCACGCACGCAGCGTTGCGATGAGGTCGCCCGCTTGTACGAACGCTGTTCGGAGCCCAGGAACACGTCCTTGAACTGAACCATCCCCGCATTCGTAAACAGCAATGTCGGGTCGTTGCCGGGCACCAGTGAGCTGGAAGGAACGACCCGGTGGTCGCGCTCGGCAAAAAAGTCCAGGAAGGCCTGGCGAATATCGGCAGTGGTTTTCATCAAGAGGACTCGGAAACAACGAATATCATGGGACAGACGTATAGTCTAAGGGGTTGAGGGGCAAGGAGGGAGAAAAGGGAAAGGGAAAAGGGAAAAGGGAAAAGGGGAAAAGGGAAAGGGTTTGGTTAGCAATGGGTTAGTTCTCGGATGGTAGCGTGATCGAAGCCTCTGCGGGCCAACGCCTGCTGGCGGCGGGATTTCTCTTTCATGTCGGCGGGTGGTTCGGAGCCGTAGCGGCGTTCGTACCAGTTGGCAGCGCGTTCGAACCAGTCGACTTGAAGTTCACGCAAGGTCTTGTCGATCAGGGGCCTGTCGATACCCCGGTCGCCCAGTTCGGCGCGAATGCGCATCGGGCCGTAGGCTTTTTCCGAACGGGTTCGGGCATAGCTTTCGGCGTAGCGCTCATCGGACTGCAAGCCGGCGTCTGCCAGCTCTGACAGGATAGTTTCGACACCGGCCTCGGGCCAGCCTTTACGAACAAGCTTGTGGGTCAATTCCCGGAAAGAGTGCTCGCGCCGCGCCAGCAGGCGCAACGCGGCTTCGCGGAGATCAGCGGGGTTGACCGCCGCTGTCTCCTCGTTCATCAACTCGCCTCGGCTTTCTCGGCCTTGCTGTCCTCGGGCTCGGCTTCGGCCTCGGGTGCTCCCTTGCTCTTCGGCAGCAACAGGGCGCGAACCTTGCGCTCGATGTCGTTGGCCATTTCCGGGTTGTCTTTCAGGAACTGGCGAACGTTGTCCTTGCCCTGCCCGATGCGGTCATCGCCGTAGCTGTACCAGGCACCGGATTTCTTGATCATGCCGTGCTCGACGCCCAGCTCGATCAGTTCGCCCTCGCGCGAAATCCCTTCGCCGTAGAGGATTTCAAACACCGCCTGGCGAAACGGCGGCGCCATCTTGTTCTTGACGACCTTGACCCGGGTTTCGTTGCCGATGACCTCGTCGCCGCGCTTGAGCGCGCCGATACGACGAATATCCAGGCGTACGGACGCATAGAACTTGAGCGCGTTGCCACCGGTAGTCGTCTCGGGCGAGCCGAACATCACACCGATCTTCATCCGGATCTGGTTGATGAAGATCACCATGCAGTTGGTGCGCTTGATATTGCCGGTCAGCTTGCGCAGTGCCTGACTCATCAGACGGGCCTGAAGCCCGACGTGCGAATCGCCCATCTCGCCTTCGATTTCGGCTTTTGGCGTCAGTGCGGCGACCGAATCGACGATCACGATGTCGACGGCCCCGGAGCGGACCAGCATGTCGGTAATTTCCAGCGCCTGCTCACCGGTATCCGGCTGCGAGACCAGCAGGTCGTCGACATTGACACCCAGGGCCTGCGCGTAGCCGGGATCCAGCGCGTGTTCAGCATCGACAAATGCGGCCGTGCCGCCGAGTTTCTGGGCTTCAGCCACTGCATGCAGGGCCATCGTGGTCTTGCCGGACGATTCCGGGCCGTAGACTTCAACAACCCGTCCGCGCGGCAGCCCGCCAATGCCCAGTGCCACGTCCAGCGCCAGCGAACCGGTAGAAACCACCGGAACATCCTTGTTGCGGGCATCGTCGCCCATGCGCATGATGGCACCCTTGCCGTATTGCTTCTCGATCTGTCCCAGCGCTGCACTCAGCGCGCGTTTGCGATTCTCGTCCACTGCATCAATTCCTTTTGTTCGGTTCAAAGGGGCCACGCCCTGCGTGATGCCCGGATTATCTCACATGCCCTGTCGCTGCCAAGACGCAAACCGTCCGTCGAGCGATTTTCCTAGGCACCTCCGGGGCGTTTTCCCAGCTGCTTTCCATGACTGTACAAGCCAGTAGTTGACGATCATTCTACCGGCCAGGTTCTCAAAACCTGATAAGGCCTCGATGGAATCGACTCGATCAGGGCGATTTCGGGTGGGCTCCACAGTAATGGCGGCGGTTCAGGCAGGGACGGCCGTTGGTGAATCTTCCGGTACAAGGTCACGTGCGGCACAAAAGGGCGTGCGTCGAAGCGCAATCCCAGGTCGCGCATGCCTTCAGCCAGTTCCTCGACCCATGGCGCGGCCTGCTCCGGCGCCTCGCCGCCCAGCCACAGAACCTTTGCTGAACGAAACCAGCCGAAGCGATCCAGACACAAGCTCATCGAAGGCGGTCTCAGCCGGTCAGCAACGGCTTGAATTGCTTCCATGCTGTCGGCCGGCTGATTGCCCAGGAACAGCAGCGTCATATGCAGATTGTGGTCCGGTACCCGCCGCCGACCGGGATTTCCCAGCAGCTCTCGGCGCTCGACAATGCCATTGCGAATGGTCTGGTCGGGCCAGAATGCGAAAAACAGGCGCCTGGACGTTGCTACCATCTTACAACCGAGCCAGCAACCCGTTGAGCGCATACGCCACGGTCTGACGGCGAATGCCGTCGCGATCACCGGCAAACAGACAGATTTCGGTCTCGGCGCTGTCTTCAGACAGGGCCCAGCCAAAACAGACCGTCCCCACCGGCTTTTCGGGACTGCCCCCGTCAGGACCGGCAATGCCGGATACCGACACCGCAACATCGGCCCGGCTGAGCTGGACTGCACCACTGGCCATCGCGGCAGCCACCTCCTCGCTGACCGCGCCAAAGCGATAAATATCGGAGGCACGCACCCCCAGCAGTTCCTGCTTGGCTTCATTGCTGTAGGTCACCAGGCCCCGTTCGAACCAGGCCGAACTACCGGCCAGATCGGTACAGACCTTGGCAATCCAGCCGCCAGTACAGGATTCAGCCGTAGCCAGCATCCGTCCATGCGTCTTGAGCTCGGCCGCCACGGCCGAAGCCAGCATGACCAGCGCTTCATCGTCGTATCGAGACAGGTTTGATGGATTCATGGGTTCTATAATGATGGAAAAGACAGCCCCCTTCCAGATGCCAGCCGAAACCACCCAACATACCCCCCTGATGCAACAATACCTCCGGATCAAATCGGATTATCCGGACATCCTGCTGTTTTTTCGCATGGGCGATTTTTACGAGCTGTTCTATGACGATGCTCGGCGGGCGGCCAAGTTGCTGGACATTACGCTGACCACGCGTGGCCAGTCCGCGGGTCAGCCGATTCCGATGGCGGGGGTGCCTTATCACGCGGTTGACAGTTATCTTGCCCGGCTGATCAAGAAAGGCGAGTCCATTGCGATCTGTGAACAGGTCGGCGATCCGGAAACTGCCAAGGGACCGGTCGAGCGCAAGGTGGTGCGTATTCTGACCCCCGGCACGGTGACCGAAGAAGCGCTGCTCGACGATCGCCAGGAGCATCTTCTGGCCGCGATCGCACCAGCGAAAAAAGGCTACGGGCTGGCCTGGCTGGACCTGGCCGGCGGACGCCTGCGGTTTTCCGAACCCGGCAGCGCGGCCGAACTGGGCTCGGAGCTGGAACGTTTGCGACCGGCCGAAATCCTGTTTCCCGAAGACCGGGACTTACCCATATCCGGCCAGATCGCCGCACTTCGGCCCACCCCGCCCTGGCATTTCGACGCCGAGACCGGCGAGCGTGAGTTGTGCCGCCAGCTCGGTGTCCAGGACCTTTCCGGCTTCGGCGTTGAGCATCGCGGCCCCGGCCTCGGCGCGGCCGGCGCGTTACTGGGCTATGCCCGTGACATGCTGGCCGGCGAACTGACCCATCTGACCGGGATTCGGGCGGTCAATGCCAGCGAGCATCTGGTTCTCGACTCAGCCACGCGCCGTCATCTCGAAATTGATATTCACCCGGACGGCCGCCTGGAACACACGCTGGTCGGGCTGATGGACAGCACCGCCACGCCGATGGGTGGTCGCAAGCTCAAGCGCTGGCTGACCAATCCCCTGCGCTCTCGTGAGCGATTGAATCAACGTTTCGGCGCGATTGCGACCCTGCTGGAAAAATATCTGACCAGCAAGCTGCGCGAACCACTTTCCGGCATGGGCGACCTGGAACGCGTACTGACCCGGATCGCGCTGAACTCAGCCCGACCGCGCGACCTGGCGACCCTGCGCGAAGGCCTGGGCCGTCTGCCCGAACTCAACCAGATTCTCGATGACCAGGATGACGACCTGCTGGGGCACCTGGGACAGGCCATTGCACCCTGCCCTGACCTGCACGACTTGCTGACCCGAGCCATCGTCGAGCAACCGCCGATGGTGATCCGCGACGGCGGCGTCATCGCCGATGGCTACGACAGCGAACTCGACGAATTACGCTCGCTGAGCCAGAACGCCGGCGACTTCCTGGTCCGCTATGAAGAACAGGAAAAGCAGCGCACCGGGATCAGCACCCTGAAGGTCGGCTACAACCGCGTTCACGGCTACTACATCGAAATTTCAAAAGCCCACTCCGAGAAAGTCCCGACCGAATACAGCCGGCGCCAGACGCTGAAGAACGCCGAGCGCTACATCACCGAGGAACTCAAGGGTTTCGAAGACAAGGTGTTGTCGGCGCGGGAGCGTGCCCTGGCGCGCGAGAAAGCACTCTATGAGCTATTGATCGACGAGTTGGCCGACCAGCATCGCCGGCTGGTCGCGATCGCTTCGGCCCTGGCCTCGCTGGATGTGCTGGTCGCCTTTGCCGAACGGGCCGAAACACTCAACCTGACCCGCCCGGTGCTCGATGATCAGCCCGGACTCGACATTCAGGACGGACGCCATCCAGTGGTCGAGCAGGTTCAGGACGAAGCGTTTGTGCCCAACGACTGTCGCCTGGCGCCGGATCGACGGATGCTGGTAATCACCGGCCCGAACATGGGCGGAAAATCCACCTTCATGCGCCAGAATGCGCTGATCGTGATTCTCGCCCACGCAGGCAGCTTCGTGCCGGCGGCCAGTGCCCGCATCGGTCCAATCGACCGGATCTTCTCGCGCATCGGCGCCGGTGATGACTTGACCCGCGGACGCTCGACATTCATGGTCGAGATGGTCGAAACCGCCAATATCCTGCACAACGCTACCGAGCAATCACTGGTACTGATGGACGAAATCGGTCGCGGAACATCAACTTTTGATGGCCTGGCCCTGGCCTGGGCGGTGGCCACCGAACTTGCGCTGAGCCTGCAGTCGAATACCTTGTTCGCGACCCATTATTTCGAGCTGACCCGCCTAGCCGAAGATCACGACGGTATCGCCAATGTTCATCTGGACGCCCGCGAACACGGCGATCGTATCGTCTTTCTGCACACCGTCCGCGAAGGCCCCGCCAGCCAGTCCTACGGCATCCAGGTCGCCCGACTCGCCGGTGTCCCCAAGCCGGTCATCGCCCAGGCCCGCAAACACCTCAACCGCCTGGAAAACGACGCCGCACGCGCCGCCTCACCCCAACTCGGGCTGTTCAGTGCATCCGAAAGAAAACAAGAATCCGACCCCGAGCCAAACCCACTCGAAGAGTTTGTCGCCGACCTGAACCCCGACGACCTCACCCCCCGCGAAGCCCTGATCTACCTCTACCGCCTAAAAAAACTGGCGGACACCTGAACAGGCCCGTGTTAACGAATGGGCGTAGCGCAGTTTGAAAAAACCTTTGTAACCACGGAAGACACGGAAATCACTGAGAACAAGTTTTTGAAGTTTCAGTGTATTCAGTGTTTTCAGTGGTTACCCGCTTTCCCTCTTTACTCTCTGTGTCTCTGTGGTGAATCTGGAAGTCAGGAGCGCTGGATCGGCATGTCGAGGGCTTCGACGAATTCCACCGGGAATTTCTTCCAGTAGTATTTCAGCGGATCATCGTCGGACCAGGTCTGATAGATCGCGTCCCAGTCGGTATCGCGGTTGTACAGCCCATAGTCTCCGGTGTGCAGATCGAAACTGCCGTAGTTGAACGGCGTGTCCCAGGGCTGAATGCAGTTGTCCAGCGACAACCGAAGCTTGCCCGGCAGCAGGTTTGACTGGCCCTTGTGGAAAGTCAGCGTGCTGAACATCAGTACGTCGCCACAGCGAAGATCCTGGCTCAACCAGCGACATCCCTCCGGCGGCTCGTCGATCACCAGGCCATTGTCGGCCAGCCGTCGTGAGCGTGTGGGGCCGAGCTTGTGCGAGCCTTCCAGGATCGCCAGCGAGCCCAGCTTTTCCGGGCAGTCGCCGACCGGAATCCAGGTATTCCAGACCTCATCGTGGGTGGCGACGTTGGGGTAGTCCTGGTGGACCGGCCAGACCTGCCCGGTGCCGTGCGGCATGGTCCGCAGCACCGTGCGCGCATGCGGCAGCGGATCGCGTCCCCACAAGCGTCGGTACACGTCGAGAATGGCGGGATGCTTGGGAATCCCATGCACCTGGCGCAGGCGGTAGGCTTCCGAATAATAGGGCCCGACCCGCTCAGCATCGATCTCCCCGCCCGGTCCGATCGGTGGCCGATCGTAAAAATCATGCTTTTCACACAGCTCAACCAGCTGCTCACGCAGTGCCTCGACCTCGCCCGTCGGGAGCAGCTCACTGAAGTACAGATAGCCGTCCTCTTGCGCCCGCTTGCGCAGCGCTTCCGTATCGCCAATCAAATTCGATGAATCAACAAAAGCCATGGTTCCGGTTCCAGCGTCCAATTCCTGGGTGCAATTGTAATATAGATGGGTCGGCTTCCAATGCGTTCCCGCAATTCCGGTTTCCCGCGAGAACCTACCCTGTATGCTGGGAGCTGATTACAAAGGAGACTTTGCATGTGCCGCTGGCTGGCCTATTCGGGCCCTGAAATCTATCTTGAAGACCTGATCATCAAGCCCTCACGCTCGCTCCTTGTTCAGAGCCGCTTCGCCCGTGAAAACTACGTGGAAAACATGCCCGGTCTTCCGGATGGTGCGTTTCCGACCAATGGCGACGGCTTTGGTGTGGCCTGGTACGGCGAGCGCGATCAACCTGGTCTGTACCGCGACCTTCGTCCGGCCTGGTCGGATCGCAACCTGGTCAATCTGGCCGAGCAGATCAAGTCCGGTCTGTTTCTGGCTCACTTGCGGGCGGCCTATCACGGCCTGGTTCAGCGGACCAACTCGCATCCGTTCCGCCACGGTTGCTGGACCTTCCAGCACAACGGTGAGATCAGCGACTTCGACAAGATCAAGCGCAGTCTGCAGATGACCGTCGATCCCGACCTGTTTATCCGCATCCAGGGCACGACCGATTCGGAGACCGCGTTCTACCTGGCCCTGTCGCTGGGCCTCGACGACAATCCCAAGAAAGCCATGGAACGAATGGTCGGCCTGGTCGAGAGCGAACAACGCAAGGCCGGGATCAAAGGACCGTTTCGACTGACCTGCGCATTGAGTGACGGCACAGCGCTCTATGCCATCCGTTATGCGACCGATGGCGAGCCCAAGACCCTGTACCACAATCGACCCGGATCGGATCTCGGCGACGTCCTCGGTTCTGACAGACCTGACCCACCGGATGGCATCATTCTGTTGTCCGAACCGATCGACGACTGCCCGGAAAACTGGCACAGCGTCGCTCCTTCCAGCTTTGTGACCGTTGCCGACGGAAAGGTCAAGGTCGAGCCGTTTAGGCCCGAACACGCATCCTGACGTGTTCACGGTATGATTAGCGTCGAATCTCGTCTCCAGGCTCCCCAAAAAGGAATCCGCCCCATGACTCTGATTGCCCGACTTCTGCTGCTGATCGCGATTGCTGCCGCCCTGATGCTGCTGGCAGCGGGCCCTGGAACCCGGCTGGACTTCTGGGAGTTCGGCTTCGGCTTCACCCTGATGCGCTGGGCGCTCTACCTGGGAGCCGGCAGTGCCATCCTCGCCCTGCTTCTAGTTCTGATCCCGCGCACCCGGAAAGGCAGCGCCGGTGCCCTGACAATGACACTGATCATCGGCCTGGCAACCGCGGCAGTACCGCTGATTCTTGTCCAGCAGGCCCGCTCACTGCCACGAATTCATGACATTTCGACCGATACCCTGAACCCGCCGGAGTTTATCGAGATTGCCCCGCTTCGTGCCGACGCACCCAACCCGGTGGACTACCCCGGCGAGGAAGTGGCCAGGCAGCAACGCGAGGCTTATCCCGACATTCTCCCGCTGAGCACCGATATCTACCCGGCCATCGTGTTTGATCATGCCCTGGCCACTGTCGAAGGCATGGGCTGGGAGATCGTACTGGCCGATCAGGAGACGAATCGAATTGAAGCCACTGACACCACCACCTGGTTCGGTTTCAAGGACGATGTTGTGATCCGAATCCGGTCCAGCAACGGCGGCAGCGTAATCGATGTCCGCTCCAAATCGCGGGTAGGTGCAAGCGATGTCGGTGCGAACGCAGCACGCATCCGCCGCTATCTGGATGCGTTGGAAGAGCGAATGCAATAAAAACAACCGTCTACGGTAAAACAATGGATAGGGGTCGGAAAGGGCTGAAGCCCTCCCCGCCCTCCGAACCGTACGTGCGGTTTTCCCGCATACGGCTCTCCAGTCGGTGGTTGTCCTCATCGGGATTGACTGGCCAGGGCATGGGCTTCGGT
>Ga0208979_100100_pt1 | contig 165020 bp, 127 predicted proteins | sample HotLakConsUCCSLE_FD_184738 | JGI IMG/M metagenome (GOLD analysis project Ga0208979, IMG submission 184738) | Hypersaline microbial mat communities from Hot Lake, Washington, USA - Hot Lake Consortium UCC-SLE (SPAdes) | ecosystem: Environmental > Aquatic > Non-marine Saline and Alkaline >... | reverse complement strand
CCAGGGCAGGCTTGTGCTTTCAATGAGTGCCAACGCTGCAGTCAAAAAAGACATGTTGCAGATTCTTGATGCCTTGAAGGGCGCTGCTTAGACCGCAAGCCTGTCCGAAATTATGCAACACTGGGGTTTACTCAGAGTCTTGTTTGGCAGTCAGTTCCGACTCCAGCCACTCGAGTGGATCAACGCCGAAGCAGGTCTGCATTTCCTGGTACAGCTCGGGGTGGTGTTCCTTGAGCTGGCGCGGTTGCTCATAGAAGGTTTCGGTCAATACGGCGAAGAACTCGGCCGGGTTGGTGGCGCCGTAGTGGTCGAGCACGGTTTGGGCACCGGCGTCGGCATGCCGGCGAAGTTGCTCGTATTCTCTCTGCATTACCCGCGCCCAGCTGGTGAACTGCGAGCGCTGGGCCAGGATCGGTGCACCGTCGACGCTGCCGTCGGCATCGTCAAGCTTGTGGGCGAATTCATGCAGAACCACGTTGTGTCCATCCCGGATATCGCGGGTACCGTGCAGCACTGAATCCCAGGCCAGTACGACCGGGCCGCGGTGCCAGGACTCGCCCAGTCTGGCTTCCTGCTCCGTGGACGCCAGTACCCCATCGTAGCTTTCCTGTTCGGCAATGAAGGTGCTGGGATAAACGAACACTGACGAAAAGTTGGCATACTCCGGATGGGGCAGGCCGAGCAGCAGGATGCAGGCATTGCCGGCAATGGTGACTCGAACTTCATCGGTGATGACCAGGCCCTGAAATCCGTAGAACTGCTTGTCGTTCAGGAATATTTGTATGTGACCGTGAAGTCGCTTCTTGAGCTTGTCCGGCAAGCGACGGTAAAGCGGTACGTTGCGTTCGAGAATCTGCTGCCAGTCATGGGGCAGGGGAGCCTGAAACAACTGCTGGCGGCGACGCTTGCGCCACCCCAGCCACCCCAGCCAGGCGACAAAAGCCAGCGCAGCGACGAGCAGGACTTCCATCAGGCCGTTTTCTCGAAAACGATCGACTCGCCGGCCCGAGCCACCAGCTCGGCATAACGAGCTTCGATCGCGTCGCGCCGCAATTTGAGTGTCGGCGTCAACATGCCATTTTCGGCCTCCCAGGGTTCACTGGTCACAATCAGCCGGCCGAGTCGCTCATGGGGTTCGAGATCAGCGTTGACCTGCTGACGGGTGCGTTCAAGTTCGACCTGCAGTTCATGTCGATCGCGTGGCGCTGTTTCGGCCAGCTGAATCAATGCAACCGGTTGCGGCAATCCGGTACCCATGACGCAGGCCAGTTCAATATGGTCGTTGCGTGCCAGCTGGCTTTCAATCGGAACCGGTGCAATATATTTGCCCTTGGTGGTCTTGAACAACTCCTTGACCCGGCCGGTGATGTACACCCAGCCCTCCGAATCCATGGAGACCCGGTCGCCGGTGCGAAAAAAGCCGTCGCTGAAGCTGCTTCGGGTTTCTTCTTCGGCCTGGTAGTAGCCCTGCATCAGGCACGGGCAGCGAATCAGCAGTTCCTGCTCGTCGCTGACCCTGAGCTCGACCCCGGGCAAGACTTTGCTGATCGCTCCGAAGCGCGGGGACTGGCCGGCCGGTAACGAAGTGCCGTAGGCAAAGGTCTCGGTCATGCCCCAGCCTTCGCTGATTGGCACTCCCAGCCGGTTCCACCATTCCAGCAGGGAGGTGGCAATCGGTGCGCTGCCGCTGGCATACCAGCGCGCCTGATCCAGGCCCAGGCCGCGCTTGATCTTGCGTCGAATCATTCCACCCAAAAACGGGATTCGCAGCAGCCGATCCAGCTTCTGCTGCGGCAGCTTTTCCAGCACCCCGATCTGGAATTTTTTCCACAATCGGGGCACCGAGCCGAACAATGTTGGGCGGGCGTGGGCCAGGTCGGCCATGAAGGTGTCGATGGATTCGACAAAATACAGCGTGCTTTCGGCATAAAAACTCGCGGCTTCGACATAGGCCCGTTCAGTACAGTGCGATAGCGGCAAATATGACAGCACTCGATCGCCAGAGGCCACGCCGATGGCTTCTGGCAAGGCTTGTCCCACCCAGGCGAAGTTGGCATGACTGTGCATCGCGCCCTTGGGCTTGCCGGTGCTGCCCGAGGTGTAGAGCAGGGTAGCCAGCTCGTCGGGTTTGCGCTCGACCAGCTCGAATGGTGTATCCAGCGCGGCATCCAGTAACGCCTGCCAGGACTGTTGACCCACGGCCTCGGCATACGGCATCGCGATGGTCTTGATGTTGTTCGATAACTCGGCCAATTGGCTTTCAGGGTTATCGATCTTGCCGACGAACAAGGTGCGGGTACCGCTGTGTTCGACAATCTGCCGTATGGTTTTCGCATTGGCCGTCGGATACACCGGAACGCTGACCAGCCCGGCCAGGATGATGGCCAGATCGGCCAGCACCCAGTGCGCGCAGTTGCGCGAGATGATGCCGACCCGATCGCCTGGCTCCAGACCTTGAGCCCGCAGGGCCATGGCCATTTTACTGGCTTCGGCAACTGCCTCGGCCCAGGTCCATTGTCGCCATTGGCGGTCAACCGGCTGGCAAAGGTAAGGCTGGTCGGCCGATGCGCTGGCACGATGGAGAATTTGCTGCTGAATGGATCTTGTCATGGCCGGGCCTCAAACCGTCAAGCCTTAAAGTAGCATGACATTGCGGGTCATCCCAATATCCGTTTGCCGCGTTGTACACTGATCAGATCAAACGATCATGAGAGAACGTCCATGCTCCGGGAAATTCTTCGATTTCGTAACCATTTCTTCGTCTTCGCTTGCGGCCTGACTGCTTCGGTTGTCGGTGCCAATGACGAGATACCGGATGCGCAGCAGCTTGCTGCCGGGGTCTCGGAGCAGGTGGTTGCCTGGCGCCGGAATTTTAACCAGCATCCCGAGCTGGGAAATCGAGAATTTCGCACCTCGGCGCTGGTTGCCGAGCATCTCGAAGCCTTGGGGCTGGAGGTCAGAACCGGTATCGCGCACACCGGCGTGGTCGGCATTCTAAGGGGAGGAAAGCCGGGTCCGCGCATTGCGCTCAGAGCCGATATGGACGCACTACCGGTGACCGAACAGGTCGATCTGCCATTTGCTTCCGAGGTGACCACGGAATTCCGCGGCCAGACGACCGGCGTGATGCATGCCTGTGGCCATGATGCGCATACCGCAATTCTGATGGGCGTGGCGGAAGCCTTGGCTGACCACCGGGAGCATCTGGCCGGCGAAGTCATGTTCATCTTTCAACCGGCCGAGGAAGGCCCGCCGGAAGGAGAGGAGGGCGGTGCTTCGATGATGATCGCCGAAGGACTGTTTGACGACTTTTTGCCCGACGCGGTTTTCGGGTTGCACGTCGGGGCCGGCATTCCGTCGAATGTCATTGCACTTCGTTCCGGACCGATGATGGCGGCTGCCGACAGCTTCAAGATTGTCGTGAAGGGGCGGCAGGCCCACGGCTCTCGACCCTGGAGCGGGGTTGACCCGATCGTCGCGGCCGCCGACATTGTCAGTACAGCGCAGACCCTGGTCAGTCGACGGGCCGATCTGACTCGCGCACCGGTCGTCGTCACCTTCGGTGCCATTCACGGCGGTATTCGGCAGAACATCATTCCGGACGAGGTCGAACTGATTGGAACTATCCGGACATTCGAGCCTGACATGCGCCAGGACGTTTTTGACGGGCTTGAACAGATCGCCGCTGACATTGCTTCAGCGCACGATGCGACGGTTGAATCCGAGATTCCATGGATGGACGGTTACCCCGTGACTCGCAACGAACCGGAATTGACCGCCCGGATGCGCCCGACCCTGGAGCGCGTGGCCGAAGGCCGCGTGGTGGAAATGGCGCCGATTACCGGTGCGGAGGACTTTTCGGAGTATGGCAAGCTGGCCCCGGCGATGTTCTTCTTTGTCGGCGCTACCCCGCCGGATGAGGATATGGACGCTGTCGCGAGCAACCATTCACCGCTGTTTTTCCTGGATGAAGCGGCCCTGCAACTGGGTACTCAGGCGATGCTGGCGCTGGTACTGGATTATTCAAGCAACTGAATTGCGAACCCGGTCAACGACGTGCTGACCGGAGTCTGCTATTGTGCAGTGCATAAACCTTACTCCGGCGGAACCCATGCTCTATCAATTTTATGAATTCCAGCGCTCCTGGCTCAGCCCGTTCAGTATCTGGGCCGAGGCCGGTTCGCAGATTTTTTCCAGCGAAGCAAGCCTGTTTTCCAAAATGCCGGGTGCCGAGCAACTGGCCGCGGGATACGAGCTGTTCCACCGGATCGGCAAGGATTACCACAAGCCGGAGTTCGGCATTGACAGCGTCTGCGCCCACGGACACGAAGTGCCGGTTGTCCAGTTGAATGCGCTCAAATTGCCGTTCTGCAATTTGCTGCGCATGAAGCGCTACACCGATGAGCCAGATACCATCGCCGATCTGCGCAATGATCCGACCGCACTCGTGGTCGCACCCCTGTCGGGCCATCATTCCACGTTATTGCGTGACACCGTACGTACGCTGCTGCCGGAGCACAAGGTCTACATTACCGACTGGATCGACGCACGCATGGTGCCGGCCTCGGAAGGTCCGTTTCATCTTGACGACTATGTTACCTACATCGAAAAGTTCATTCGCCATATCGGTGCCAAGGACCTGCATGTGATCGCGGTCTGTCAGCCGGTGGTGCCGGTGCTGGCGGCAGTGGCGCTGATGGCAGCTCGCGGCGAAACCCAGCCGCGCAGCATGACCCTGATGGGCGGCCCTGTCGATGCGCGCAAGAGTCCGACCGGTGTCAACGACCTGGCCACCACCCGTTCGATGAGCTGGTTTCGCGGCAACGTGGTCCACCCGGTGCCGGCCAACTATCCCGGGGCGGGAAGAGATGTGTATCCGGGCTTTCTGCAGCATGCCGGATTCATGGCGATGAACCCGCGCCGCCACGCTTCTTCCCACTGGGACTTTTACAAGCATCTGATTGCCGGTGACCTGGAAGATGCCGAAGGGCATCGTCGCTTCTACGACGAGTACAACGCGGTGCTGGATATGCCGGGCGAATACTATCTGGACACCATTGAAACTGTGTTCAAGGACTATCGACTGCCGCTGGGAACCTGGGAAGTCAACGGCGAAACGGTCAAACCTGCCGCGATCGACAAAACGGCCTTGTTGACGGTTGAAGGGGAACTCGACGATATTTCCGGGCTGGGCCAGACGCAAGCCGCCCATGAGTTGTGCGATGGCATACCCGAGAAGCGCCGGGCCCATTTCGAGGCTGTCGGGGCCGGTCACTATGGTATTTTCAGTGGTCGTCGCTGGCGAACCGAGGTTTACCCGGTCGTGCGTGACTTTATTCGGGCTGCCTGATGTCCGAATGTCATTGGATGGAGGAATCATCATGTTCCGCAATGCATTGATCCTGCTTGGTGCATTGCTTGGAAGTCTGGGCGCGGTCACGGTTTCATTGGCCGCTGAATCTGACGACTGCGAATGCAGTTGCCGTGATTCGCGCTCATCTTCCGAGCCTGCACTCCGGCAGTTGCTGGACGAGTTTCTGGCCGGTGCATCGATCAATGATGCCACTGTCCATGATCGCTTCTGGGACGAGGAACTGATTTACACCAGTTCAGCTGGTGAGCGATTCGGCAAGAGCACCATCATGGATGGCCTGTCTGAATCGGATTCCGATTCCGATTCCGAATCCGAAGATGCCAATCCGCCGCATTATTCGGCTGCCGAGGTCTCGGTCAATGAATTTGGTTCGACGGCCGTAGTCACCTTCCGACTGCTTGCCGAGCAGGATGGATCGCTGGTCGGGGAGTATTTCAATACCGGTGTGTTTCGTTGTGCCGAAAATTCCTGGCGGGCGGTGACCTGGCAGGCGACGCGCGTAAAAGCGCAATGAGCTGAACAGAACCCGGTGGAATCATGGTCGAACTGACTCCCGTTCAACGCTTTTCATCGACCGACAAGACAGATTTCCTGTCCCGCTTCAAACAGCCCGCCCGGCCGGCGGTCTTTTCCGAACTGACGGCAAAATGGCCCGCGCGAGCCAAATGGCAGCCGGAATACCTGCGAGAGGTCGCCGGGGATCTGGTCGTTCCCTTGTACGACAGTCAGCCGTCCCGTGGTCGCAAGCATCAGCATGCGCCCGCTGCCCGGCTACCTCTGGCGGAATATCTCGACCGGCTGGAGCAAGGCGAAAACGATCTGCGGTTGTTCTTCTTCAATTTCCTGTCGGCCATTCCTGAGCTGACCAAAGATTTTGAATATCCCGATATCGGCCTGAAATTCTTCCGCAAGCTGCCGGTGCTGTTCATGGGCGGGCGGGGTAGCCGGGTTCAGTTGCATTTCGATATCGATATGGCGGATATCCTTTTATGCCATTTTGGAGGACCCAAGCGGGTCATTCTTTTCCCTCCGGATCAGACGCCTTATCTCTACCGGGTCCCGTTTTCATTCAGCGCACTGTTCGATGCCGGAATCGATCCGCCGAACTATGATCGCTACCCTGCACTGAAGCAGGCGCGCGGCTACGTCGCCGACCTGGTTCATGGAGACGCGTTGTATATCCCCCCCGGCTACTGGCACTACGTCAAATACCAGGACATCGGTTTTTCGATGTCGCTGCGTGCCTTTCCCCGTTCGCCAGCCAACCTGGCCAGGATGATTTACAACCTGACCGTCATTCGCGGGGTCGAAGGCATGATGCGCAAATTCGTTGGTCAACCCTGGAATGACCGGAATGAACGGCGCGCTCGGCTGAAAACGCATCGGGCGCTGGGACTGCCACTCTGAGTACCCGTCAATGACCTCAGCACATGGTCTGACCTGTCTTCTGCAACGTGCCGGCGATGGCGACAGTCAAGCCGCGGACCAGCTCGTTCCATTGATTTACGACCGACTTCGTCAGATTGCCCGGCAGCAACTTCGGCGCCAGGCCAGCAACCCCATGATGTCGACCACCGTACTGGTGCATGAGGCCTGGCTGACCTTGCTGGCGGAACAATCCAAGGCACTTTCCTTTGACGACCGCTCTCACTTTTTCCGCTATGCAGCCCGAGCCATGCGCAACATCCTGATTGACCAGGTTCGCGCCGGTCAGGCGGCCAAACGTGGGGGTGGAGCGGTTCATATGGGTCTGAATGATCTGACCGCAGGAGTGGAAAGCCTGCCGCATGAGGAACTGCTGGCGCTGGATGCTGCGCTGGATCGTTTGTTTGTGATCAATCCACGTCTCGGTGAGGTGGTTCAACTGCGTTTTTTTGCCGGTCTTGAAGTCAGTGAAGTTGCCCAGGTCCTGGCCGTTGCCGAACGCACGATCGTCCGTGACTGGCGCAAGGCCCGCTTGCTGTTGCAGGGGCTGCTGGACGACCAGGCAGGTTCGATTGATGAACAGTGAGTCGACGCTGGACTGGCAGCGAATCGAGCGGCTGCTTGATGAAGTGCTTGATGCGTCGCTTGAACAACGCGCCGAGGTCCTGAATCGCCACGGGGCTACGTCCCTTGAGTGCGACTGCATTGCAGCGATGCTTGAAGGCGAACATGCTGATGGCGGCCGTCTGAATCGCCTGATGGGAGTTCTGGCCCACCCGGTGCCGATTCCCCGGGCCGGCCAGCGAATGGGTCGCTGGCAGCTTCTCGAGCTTTTGGGGAAAGGGGGAATGGCGACGGTCTGGTTGGCCGAGCGAATTGATGGCGAAGTGAAGCATCAGGCTGCCGTCAAGTGTCTGGAGCCGGGCATGAACCCGTCAGGGCTTCGGGCCCGCTTCAAGCAGGAGCAGGGTTTTCTGGCTCGACTGGAACACCCGCACATCGCCAGACTGTTTGACAGTGGTGTTGCCGACGACGGCACGCCCTATATCGTCATGGAGAGAGTCAGGGGTAGCGTCCTGACCGAGTGGTGCAGGCAACACCAGGCAACGCGGGCCATGAGACTGACGCTTTTCCACCAGGCGCTGAACGCGCTTATGCTTGCTCATGGGGAGCTGATCGTTCATCGTGACCTGAAGCCGGCCAATATGCTGGTCGATGTTCACGGGCAGCTCAAGCTGCTGGATTTTGGTATTGCGGGTCTTGTCGACGGGCCGGTCAGCGGGACTGACTCGCACTACCGGGCGCTGACTCCCGAATATGCGGCGCCGGAGCAGCTTGCCGGTGAGCCTGCCGGTGTAGCGGCCGATATTTACTCCATGGGGCGGGTCCTGGAGGAACTGCTCGCTGATGTCATGCCTCGTTCGAAATCCAGCCTGTGCCAGATTCAAGCTGTTATTGACAAGGCCAGGGCGACCAGACCAGAGGATCGTTACACCAGTGTGGCCGAGCTCAAGGCAGATCTCGATCGCTTCTCAGGCTTTTGCCCGGTCACTGCCAGGCCCGCAGGTGTGGGGGTCCGGAGCCGGTTGTTCCTGCGTCGACAATGGTTGCCCGTTGGAGTAGGTCTGCTGGTTTGTGCAGCGCTGGGATTGGGTCTGGTTCTTGCGCTGGTTCAAGCCGAACGTGCCAATACAGCCCGTGCGACCGCCGAAGCCGCTCAGGAACGCGCAGAGGCGATCAATCAGTTTGTTATCGCCCTGTTCGAAGGTGAAATTCCCATGGTGCCGGCCGACGAATTGCCGAGCACACGCCAGATTGTCGATCGCGGCATCGCATTGACCCGCGACCCGGCCGGAGGCCCGTCCGAGATGCGAGCCGCATTCCAGCTTACTCTTTCATCGATTCTGCTGGCTCGTCGCCAGTTCGAGGATGCACGGGAGTTGCTTCAGCTGGCGCAAGATATGCTGTCCGCCGGAACAGGTAACTCAAATATCGAGGTCTCCGATCTTCGCGCCCGGGCTTTGATGCTGGATGCTTCGATTTATCGAGCACAGCGGGATTTCGACGCGGAAGCCGAGCGTCTTGACGAGGCAGTGAGGCTGCTTGCCGACTATGATCCGGGCGGCGCCGAGCATCTGACGGCACAGGTCCAGCGAGCGTTTGTGGATCTTAGAATGGAACGTCTCGATATGGCGCAGACTCGATACGAAGCCATCCTGTCCCAACCTTCGGATTTGAGAAAACACGGCTGGCTGTATCGTGATGTGCTGCGCCAGCTCGGCTTGCTGGCCGCGCGTCGGGAAGATGTCGCAACGGCTGAGCATTACTTTCGCCGGTCCCTGGAAATGGTGCTGGCGGATTCCAGCGCAGACCTTACTTCGCGGACCGGGGCATTGCATGACATGGCCAGTACGCTGATGGCTCAAGGCCGATTTGCTGAAGCCAGGGTGACACTGGAGCAGATCCTGGATCTGCTGTCTCCGCTGGCTGATCGGCCGACCCAGGTGCAGGCAGCCACCTGGTTCGAGCTCAGCCGAATCGCCCGATATGAAGCTCGGTTCAACGACGCACTCGTGGCGATCGAGGCCAGCGCCGAGCATTGGCGCCAGGTGTTGAATCAGACGTCGGTTGACGAAAGTTTCTTTATTCATTATCAACGCGGCCTGATACTGTCCGATGCCGATCGACTGTCCGAAGCCATATCGTCGCTGTCACAGGCTCTGACCCTGATGCGGTCGGATCCCGAGGTGCCGGTACAGCGAATCGCCGAGGTCGAGGCTATCCTGTCTGGCCTGGAGTGCCGTCAGGGAGACCTCGTCAATGCCGAATCTCGTCTGAACAGCCTCTCGATGAGCGATCTCGGTCGATTTGGCGCGGCCCTCAGTGAGGCACATGGCTGGTGCCTGCTGAACGGATTGAGTCTTGATGTCGGTCCTGCCGACCTGCTGGCAACTCTGGAGACGGTACCGGGCGCGTTGCCGGGGCTGGGCGTTGAGCAAGCCCGGCGAGGATTGCTTCGTGCCCGCCTTTATTTGCGAGAAAACGATGTGTCGGCGGCCAGAGACGCCGTGGCCGAAGCTCGGGCTCGCCTCAAAATTACGGACGCCAGTCACCCGTTGTTTGCCATGGCGGACCGGATCGAGTCGACCTTTCGACCGTAAATAATTTCATTCTGCTGTCCTCTCATGGTCATTTTTCTCGTCAAGTGGGCCAACTGACTCCCTATTCGGAAATATTCTGCCCATGAAACGGCTTCTCTGTCTGTGTCTCATCCTGGCTTGTCTGGACGTTTGCGCTGCGACCCGCTTCTGGCCAGGCTCTGCACCCTGCAACGGGACGCTGCAGGCCTGTATTGACGGCTCCAGTGCTGGCGATACCGTTCTGGTTGTTACCAGCACGCCGATTGATGAAACCCTCAGTATTACCAAATCGATGACGCTTCGCCGTGGTCCCGGGCACCTGCCCGTGCTTGCCCAGAACCGGTCAATCAACAGCACGGCTTTTGCTCCAGTGGTAACCATCGATGGTTTCCGTTTGATCGGAGGCGATATCACCATCCAATCCGATGGAGCGGCCCGGCCGACCATCATCAATAATCGGCTCGAGGGAGGTCCGAACGGAGGCGGGCGTATTCAGGTCATCAAGAACACCGTCAACGGGTCCCTTGAACTGGAGATCAGCAACAACCGCCTGTTCGAGCAGCAGCGTCCCGAGGGCGAACCTTCCATCAAGGTGGTCAGCAGTGCAGTCACTACCGGCAGGATAACGTTCAATCGGGTGCTTTCCGTTCAACCCTTGCCAGGGCGCGGCATCAGTGTCGATCTCAGTCCCAGTCATGCCAGTTCCATGGTCGTATTTGCAAATCGTATCGAAGGAGCGTTTGCCCAGGGCGCGATTCATCTGACCTCCGTGCAGGCGCTCTCAACCGGGGGAACCAACACCATCAACATGCGTGCCCTGGGCAATGTGGCGATTTGCCCAGGTGCGTCCGGTGCCCCTGGAGTTGGAATCTATTTTGCGGCGGGCTTTGCTGCTACCTATATCGTCAACATGATCAACAACACGGTTGTCGGTTGCTCCGATACCGGGCTGTTCGTCGATAGCATCGTGACCGGAGCGAATGTCAGTGGGGCCGTGCACAACAATCTGGTGGCCTTCAACGCCTGGTCAGTCGGGATCTCAGGCAATTATGTCGACGATTTCAGCCTGACCCGAAACCTGGTGCACGGAAATCTGTTCAATACGCTACCGCCATCGGCCACCAATACGATTACATCCAATCCGATGCTGTTCTCGCAAGAGCTTCCGCGCCTCAATGCCGGGTCTCCGGCGATCAATGCCGGTGATGCACTACTGATCCAGATTGCCCTGTCCCAGGCCGGGGTACCGCAGGTGGATGCCGATGGCCGACGGCGCACCATCGGCACCGGAGTCACGGCCGTGGACATCGGTGCCTACGAGTTCGGTGACCGTCAGGACCTGGTTCAAAAAACTTTACCGGCTGGAAACAATCTGCTTGGCCTGGGGTTTGCCGGTGAGCCGAATCTTCGTCCCCAGATTGCCAAGGTCTACAATCCGGTCGCGACAGGCGACACGGTCAGCAATCCTTCTCCGATGGCTGTATTCGAATTTGGCGAGTGGTTCGCCTACACCATGAACGGAACGACGCCGCAACTGGCCTGGCTGAATGTCTTTGTGCCTGGGCAACAAGGGGCGTTCGGCTCGAGCTATTTGCATAGCACCAGCGCGACCAACAACAATCTCTCCGAAACCCGCCTGAGTCAGACGTTTCTGAACTCGCGCAGGCCTGACCAGGCCATTGTGCTTGCAAGCCCGGTATGGCAAGGCGGCAGCGAGAATGATCGCCACACGGCTATGTCCTATATTTGCGACCCGGACGGATCCCCGGCTGCCAATTGCTGGGTCGTGACCAACCTTGGCATGGGGGAAAACATGCCCACTGAATTCGGATTTCATATTTATGCGCAGGACCGCAGTCCGAACGCTTTTGTCCACCAGGTTGAGCAATCCGGCTCATCCAGCAGCAGCCTCCACGCTCATCCCATACTCGGCAATGACCCGCACCGTTGCGCGCGGCCAATTGCTACCCCGTTCCTCAGTCCGTCGGCCCCCGCGAATAACGCCGGCTTCGATTTTGAACACGATCAACAGCGTGCCTGGTCATTGTTCAGCTACGGAGGCAACTTTCCGTTAGGTGCGGAATTTTTCATCTTTGTCGATGAGCGGGAGTTCGAAGAGTGTGTGCTTGGCCGCCAGGATTCGATATTTGCCGATCGATTCCAGTAAGATTCGTTTCATGTCGAAACCAGAATCAGCCCCGGAACTGAGCATCGTCATTCCCTGCTTTAATGAGGCCGATGGTGTCGAAGCGCTGGCCACCGCGCTGGAGCCGGTGCTCGGTGAGCTGGAAATTGATGGTCATGAACTTGTCCTGATCGATGATGGCAGTACCGATGGCACGTTTGCTGCGCTGGAATCCTGGCGCACCCGTTCCGACGCGGTCCATCCCATTCGCCTGGCCCGGAACTTCGGCAAGGAAGCGGCGATGACCTGCGGGCTGCACTTTGCCCGGGGTCAGGCGGTGATCATTCTGGATGCCGATCTGCAGGATCCGCCGGCATTGATTCCTGAAATGATCCAGAAGTGGCGCGCCGGGGCCGACATGGTGCTGGCGCACCGAAAACTGCGCAATGAAGACGGCTGGTTCAAGCGCCTGACCGCAGCGGCGTTCTATCGGGTCATGGGGGTCCTGGCCGGCAATCGGGTGCCGTCGAATGTCGGGGATTTTCGCCTGATGGACCGGCGCGTGGTCGATGCCTTGCTGCATCTGCCCGAAAAGACCCGTTTTATGAAGGGCCTGATGAACTACGTCGGGTTCACGGTTGCAACGATTGACTATGTGCGTCCCGGTCGCCATTCCGGTCAAAGTCGCTGGAGTGTCTGGAAGCTCTGGAACCTGGCTCTGGAAGGGATTACCTCGTTCAGCACCGCACCGCTCCGGGCCTGGGGCTATCTGGGCTTTGTCTTTGCCCTGGTGGCGCTGTTGTATGCGAGCTGGATCGTGCTGCGTACGCTGCTCTACGGTGTGGATGTGCCAGGTTATGCCTCGCTGGCCACGCTGGTGCTGTTCTTCAGCGGCTTGCAGATGATCAGTATCGGTATTCTGGGGGAATACCTGGCCAGGATTTTCATCGAAACCAAGAATCGTCCGCTCTACGTGGTCGAACGCATGGAAGGCTTCGATGCTGACTGGGTGGTCGGCCAGTCCAGCCGACTGGTCGGAAATGTGGTGTTGCCGCGAGGCTACGATTCGAGCGCGCCACCACAACTCGATCCCTGACCTGCCGTGCAGCCATAGCAGTGATCGGCGACGGCGATCTTTTCGGGAACACGGCCGCTTTCCAGCAACTGCTCCAGATGGCGAGGCTCACGCTGGTTGCCGAGCGGTAGCTCAAGCATCTGGTTGAAGTCGCAATCGTAGAGATAGCCGCGGTAGTCGACACTGATCAGGTCGCGACACATAACGGCCTTGAGATTATCGGCGCGATAGGCGTTCTTGAGCAGGTTCATGTATTCGTCGAACTGGCCCTTGGCAGCCAGAATGGCACCAAAGCGCTTGATCGGCATATTGGTAATGGTGAACAGCCGGTTGAAGCGAATCCCGAACTCCTCGCCGAGCAATTTCTTGTAGTCGGCTTCCAGTGCTCCCTGGGGCGGCGGCAGACTGGGGCCGAGCGGGTTGTAGACCAGGTTGAGTTCGAGGCCGGAGTCCGGATCACCATAGCCGAGATCGTTGAGAGTTTTCAGCGCCTTGATCGAGGCTTCGAACACCCCGTTGCCGCGCTGCGAATCGACATTGGCTTTGGAGTAACAGGGCAGGGAGGCGACAACTTCCAGCCGGTGCTCAGCCAGAAACTCGCCCACCCACTCGTAGCCGGGTTCTTCCATGATGGTCGGATTGAGTCGGTCCATCACATGAATGCCGCGTGCACGAGCCTGCTCGACCAGCCAGCGGAAATCCGGATTCATTTCGGGTGAGCCACCGGTCAGATCCAGGGTCCTGATGCCGAACTTGTCCGCTACCGCCAGTGCCAGTTCCATGGTGCTGCGATCCATCAATTCGGTACGATTGGGGCCTGCCGCAACATGGCAGTGCAGGCAAGCCAGGTTGCACAAGTAGCCCAGGTTCATCTGCAAGGTACTGATCCGTTCCCGCCGAATCGCCGGAAAGTCAGTATTCTTCAATAACGGCCAGGTATCACGCATTGCCTTGATTTGTTCTCTTGATCCAGATCATATCTTTGTCTTCCTCTGCGCCTCAGCGTCTCTGCGCGACAATTCTGTTTTGATTTTCGTTCTCTCCGCTCGTTCCGGGTTGCGGAACGGATTGAGCAACAGGGATATCAAGCCCTGATCAGCGGGGTCCCGGTATTCGTTCAGACCAATCGGCATCGTCAGCTCGTTTTCACGCGGTTCGGCGGTATAGCTGGCAAACAGCCGGTCCCAGACCGACAGGTGAAATCCGTAGTTCGAGTCGGTTTCCCGGCGCCAGGTGGAATGGTGAATCCGGTGCATGGAGGGGGTGACCAAAAGCCAGCGCAGCGGACGATCAAGTCGTCGCGGCAGGGCGAAGTCGCTGTGGGTAAACAGCGAACCGGCCGCAAGCAGCACTTCAAACATCAGTACGGCAACCGGGTGCGGGCCCAAAGCAAAGACCAGTCCCAGCTTGATCGCCATCGAAAGGCCGATCTCCAGCGGGTGAAAACGCACGCCGGTGGTGACGTCGAATCCAGTATCGGCATGGTGAACCCGATGCAGTCGCCATAGCAGCGGGATCATGTGCATCAGCCGATGCTGCCAGTAGATGGCCAGGTCAAGCATCAAGACCGCCAGCGGGATACTGAGCCACAAGGGCCAGTCCAGCCAGCCGAACAATCCCCCCTGACGCTCGTAAACCAGCATGGCAAACCCGACGGCCAGGACCGGGAAGGCCAGGCGCACCAGCAAGGTATCGATCACGACCAGTGCGGCGTTGACACCCTGGCGCCGCGACCAGCGCCCATCGCCACGCGCGGGCCACCAGTGCTGAATGGCCAGCATCAACAGCAGCGTGCCGACAAAGGCCAGCAATCGGATTTCGGGTTCATGCTCGAGCAGGTTCACCCGTGAATCGTAGCAGTACCGCGTAGTCAGCGGGTAAGTACGGACCAGGGATCAACCTGTCCGGAATGCTTCCGGCCAGGTCAGCAGAAAATCGAGCAAACGACGATGGTCAGGCAGCGGGTTTTCCAGCTGACGCAGCTCGACGATGATTTTCGGCACATCCTCGATCCGGTCCAGGTCAGTCAGCCCCGGTAGCTCGCGCCATTCGCCGTGGGTCTTCATCCTTGCCCTGAAGTCGCGAGCAGTGGTCCCGCGGCTGTAGTCGACGCCGGTCCAGTCGACCTGAGGCAGAACACGATTGGCGCCGAAGGTCCAGAATCCGCCATCGCTGGCGGGTCCCAGGCAGAGCCGGGGAGTGCTTTCGGCCAACCAGCGGTTGGCCTGCTGCAGCCAGTCTGGGTGAAACTGGACTGCATCGGCGCCCAGCAAGAGTGCACTGCCATGGGATTGGACCAGACCGGAGTGCACCCGATGCATGCGCTCGCCCAAATCACCCGTGCCCTGGCTGACCACCGGCAAATCGGACCAGCGGGGATCGGCAAGTGCCGAGGTTTCGGCCACGGCCCAGTAGACCTCGCCGATCCCGCTTTGCTCAGCCAGAGTCCTGACGGCCTCGGCGGCGCGAATGTGCCAGTCCTCCGCACGCTGCTGCCCAATGCTGGCCGCCAGCCGGGTCTTGAGAGCCGAATGCCCAGGAGTCTTGACGAAGATGGCAATGGCAGTCACGGACGCAGACTGCCTTGACGAGCATTGCGAATCAACTTGCGTGCGGCAAACTGGTGCTCCAGCGTGGTTCTCAGCCAGCCCCGTTCACGGTACCGGCGTGCACTGGTTGTCATCGTGCCGTCCAGCGGCCGGACATCCAGCCCGAGCCGGGCGGCCCGGATCAGAAAATCCAGATCTTCACCCCGAGATAGATCCTCACGAAATCCGCCCAGAGTTTCGGAGTCTGAACGCCGAACCAGGTATCCCTGGTCGCCATAGGGCAAATTTAACCAGCGCGAACGAATATTGGCACCCAAGGCATTGAGGCGTGACAGCCACGGTCCGTCAGGTTCAAATTTCAGGTCACAGTAACCCAGCATCCGTTCGTCCTGGCTTGCGATTTCATCGACACTTTCAATCGCTCGTTGATCGGGCAGGCAATCGGCATGGACCAGCCAAAGCCAGAGTCCCCGGGATGCGGCTATGCCCCGGTTGAGTTGCCTGCCGCGCCCGGGTGCGCCTTCCACGCGTCGACAGCGATCGGGCACCGACAGGTCAGAACCGCTGATTAGCGAAACCAGGATTTCCCAGGAGGCCGGAAATCGCTCTGGATCATCGAGCAGGCGTGGTCTGGCTCGCTCATGCGGACCGACCGGAACGATCAGACTCAATCTGGTAGCGGATGACATTGTGACAGTCTATCGGTTTCAGCGGCCCTGACTGCTACCATTGTGCTTGTGCTGGTCAGCGAGATTTCCATTGAACAACGATCAACCACGCGGTTTGCCGCCGGCCGGCCGCTTTGCCCTGGCGGCGGCCCTGTGCTCCAGCGTGGGTCAGACCTTCTTTATCGGCCTGTTCGGCGCCGATTTTCGTGCTGAGTTTGGATTAAGCCAGTCGGCGTTGGGCGCGATGTACGGAACGGCGACGTTGTGCAGCGGTGTGCTGATGTTCTGGCTCGGATCGATTGCTGATCACTGGCCGATGCGTCGCGCCATTCTTCTGACCATGGTCGGCCTGGCCGCCGGTGCCTTGCTGGTGGGCAGCGGAACGACCCTGGCGCTGCTGATGATTGGTCTGTTTCTGATTCGGCTATGCGGACAGGGTCTGGCCGGACACCTGGCGGTGGTCGCCGCTGGCCGCTATGCCGTTCGTCGGCGGGGTCGGGCGATGGCCATGGTGACCTATGGCTTTATCATCGGAGAAGCGCTGTATCCGATGCTGGTTGCCGCGGCGATGGGCTGGCTGGGCTGGCGCGGTATCTGGCTGGTGGCCGCGGTGTTGATGCTCGTGGTTGCGATGCCGGTTCTGACCCTGCTCGCGAGTCCGCTTGCTCATCCCGCTGAGTCTGGTAGGTCAAGCGGTGACGGTTCAGAGCCGCAATTGATGCGGCGAGTCACCCTGTTTCGGCATGGTGGATTCTTGCGCGTGCTGGCCGTGGTGCTGGTGCCTCCCATTGTTGTAACCGCGGTATTTCTTCACCAGGGCACGCTGGCAGAACGACTCGGCTGGGCCTTGTCGGACGTCGCTTCAGGCTTCGTGCTGTTTGCTGCGATTCAAGGCGTGTTTGCCTTCGCGGGCGGTCGATTGATCGATCGATTCAGCGCCCGAGCGCTGTTACGCTTTTCGTTGCTGCCGGCGGGTCTGGGTCTGTTATCGCTGTCCCTGGTCTCACCGCAACTCGCGCTGTGGCTGATGTTCGCCGGGGTAGGCATGACAGCGGGGTTGAACGGCGTGATCAGTGGTGCGGTCTGGGTTGAACTGTTCGGTACTGCCCAACTGGGGATGATTCGCGGGGTCTATGCCGCTTTGATGGTGGTCAGCACGGCGATTGGACCAGTCGTGCTAGGGCTTCTTTTCGACTGGCAGGTTTCGCTGCTGACCATGGCGCTCGGATACCTGGCCTATGCAGTCGTTCTGCCCTTTCTGATGGTGCCGGGCATTCGGGGAACCTCTGGCTTTGAGCTCGGTTCCAGGACACAGTCAGAGCGTGCTAACATTTCCGGGCAAGGGGAATAATAAAAAAAGCAGGGAGTTCAAGATGCGAGGGTTTCTTCTGACGCTGGCCGCCAGTCTGTTTGTGTGGCCGACAATCTCATATGCTCAGGTAACGCGCTTTCTGGTTGTCGGCGATAGCTGGGCCGAGGAACAGTGGCTGGATGGTTCTCATCAGGAGGTTTTCGATACCAACGGCCTTGCCGCAGTTTCCGTATCCGGAGAACTGACCACCACCAGCGGTAGCACGGCGGCCGATTGGGTCGCGCCCGATCAACTGGATCGAATCGGAGATGCATTGACGCAATATCCGCATATCGACACGGTACAACTCACCATCGGCGGCAATGACTTTCTGGATGCCTGGAACACCGGATACAGTGAAGCGCAGTTCGATGAATTGATTGGCTGGATCAGCCAGGACGTGGAGTTCGTTGCGACCTATATCCTGAACCAGCGACCGGACATCGAGATTATCATCAGTCTCTATGATTATCCCAACTTCGAGGATACGCGCGATGGGTTGATCTGGACATTTGCCTGCAGCGGGCTTTGGAGCGACCTGGGTCAACCGACACCGCTTGAACTCAATACGGCCGCGGTCGAGGTCATCGATGCGGTTGAACTTCTGGCTGATTCAGACCCGCGTATCAGTCATGTTCGTCATCTGGGCCAGGCTCAGAATGAGTACGGAATTCCGGATTTCCCGCCGGGCACTGTGGCGCCACCCGGTAACATCAATCTGCCCAGTCCGCTGGATGCGATGCGGACCCGTTTCCTCGGCGGCGGCCATGATTGCTTTCATTTCAATGGCGAGACCTATGAAGTGCTGATCGAGAATCTGTTGGTCGGCTATGTTGATGAACGCTTCGAGCCGGGACTTTCGCTGCAGTTCGACTCGCTGCAGGTCGGCTACAACGGACAGCCGCAAGCTGTTCCGGTCACCACAGGTCCGCCAGGGCAGGGGCTGATCATTTCTTACGATGGCAGCCTGAATGAGCCTGTCGACGTTGGCAGCTACGCCGTCGTGGTCACCGCACCGGGCTGGCGCGAAAACCTCGAAGGTGTCTTCGAAATCATTCCAGGCACCCAGCTGATCGATTTTCCGACGCCCACTCCGGTATTGGTGACCGAGACGGAAATCGTACTCAGCGCTACCGCCAGTTCCGGACTGCCGGTTACCTATGACCTGATTTCAGGCCCGGCCACGCTGGCCGGCAATGTGCTGACATTGAACGGCACCACTGGAACGATTGTCGTGGAGGCCACTCAGCCAGGCAATGACAATTGGCAGGCTGCCGATCCGGTTGAACGATCCATCGAAGTGATCGAATTGGTTGATGATCTTTTCCAAGATCGATTTGAGTTGGAATTTTGATCTGATGCTCTTTTGGCGTCCATCAAGAGCTCTGAACCCTGAAAACACCAGGCTGCCTGAGCATGGTGCAATTGTAGGTCGGCCCGACGCGGCCGACGGTCCATGCATCGGTTGCCTCCAAAAACCCGGTTCTTAAGTGCGCACTTTGATGCTTCGCCTTTGTTACTAAAAGCCCACCATACGGTGTCATCTGAAGCATGGACCGTCGGGGATGTCACCCCGACCTACAAATTCATGCAGGACCGAGCGCAGCGGAGGCGAAACGCCTTTGACTTTGAACTAAGTGTAGCCACAAAAACTCAAGTTTCAAGTTCTTCCCATCGCTGGTAAGCCGCATCAAGTTCATTCTGAAGCGCCTGCGCTTCGCCAGTCTTCTTGTTGATGACTTCAACATCCTGCCGAAAGAATGCAGGATCGTTCATTTCCTCACCAAGTGCACGAATTCGGGATTCCAGTTGTTCAACCTTGCCTGGAAGCATTTCCAGTTCGCGTGCGAGCTTGTAGCTGAGTTTCTTCGGGGCCGGTGCCGGCTCGGCTGCCTTCTTGACCGGAGCCTGAGCGAATGGCTGGCTGGATTCTTCACTGGTAGCGGTGGATGCTGAACGTGATCGCTGGCGCAGCCAGTCGCTGTAGCCGCCGACGTACTCGCCGACCTGGCCGTTGCCCTCCATGACCAGGCAGCTGGTAATCACGTTGTCCAGGAAGGCACGGTCATGGCTGACCAGCAACAGGGTGCCAGGATACTCGGCCAGCATTTCTTCGAGCAAATCGAGGGTTTCGGCATCCAGGTCATTGGTCGGTTCATCCATTACGAGCAAATTGGACGGCTTGGCAAATAGTTTCGCCAGCAACAGGCGGTTGCGTTCTCCGCCGGACAGCTTGGTGATCGGTGCCCGGGCACGTTCGGGCGTGAAAAGGAAATCCTGCAGGTAGCCGATGATGTGCTTCTGCTTGCCGTTGATGTCGACAAACTCGCGTCCTTCGGACACATTCTCGGCCGCTGACCAGTCGTCGCGCAGCACCGAGCGGTGCTGGTCGAAGTAAGCGATCTCCAGGCTGGTGCCGGTGCGTACTTCGCCACTGTCGGGAGCAAGCTGGCCCAGCAGCAGTTTCAATAAAGTCGATTTGCCGCTGCCGTTGCGCCCGATCAGTCCGATCCGGTCGCCGCGCATGATCAGCGTGGAGAAGTCCTTGACGATCACCTCGCCGTCCCAGGCGAAACTCACATCCTTGGCTTCGATGACTTTCTTGCCTGATTTGCCGGCAGTGGCCATGGCCATGTTGACATTGCCCTGGCGCTCGCGGCGCTGGGCGCGTTCTTCGCGCATGCGTTTCAGTGCTCGGACGCGGCCTTCGTTGCGTGTCCGCCGTGCCTTGATACCCTGGCGAATCCAGACTTCTTCCTCGGCCAGACGCTTGTCGAAGCGTTCGTTTTCCAGCGCTTCAGCGTGGGCTCTTTCCTCGACCCGACGCAGGTAATTATTCCAGTCGCCCGGCCACGAGGTCACGCGGCCACGCTCGATTTCGATGATGCGCGTGGCCAGCGCCTGGAGAAAGCGGCGGTCATGGGTGACAAAGACCAGGCTGCCCTGGTAGCTTTTGAGAAACTCTTCCAGCCACTCGATGGCTTCGATGTCCAGGTGGTTGGTTGGTTCGTCCAGCAGCAGCACATCGGGCTTCTGAACCAGCGCCTGGCCCAGCAGCACCCGTCGTTTCATGCCGCCGGAAAGCTCGGCGAAAGCCATTTCACCATCCAGTCCCAGGCGATCGAGGATCTTCTCGACCTGACTGTCCAGGTCCCAGCCGTCGGCTGCCTCGATCTTTGCCTGGATCGACGCCAGCGCATCGGCATCGAATTCGCCCTGGCTGACATGGTGATACTCGGTCAACAATGCACCCACATCGCCCAGTCCGGCCGCGACCTGGTCAAACACGGTGCCACCGGCATCGGCCGGAACTTCCTGCTTGAGGCGAGCGACGCGCACGTTTGGTCCGACCACGATCTGACCATCGTCGGGCGTAATTTCACCGATCATCAGTCTGAGCAGGGTCGACTTACCGGCACCGTTGCGGCCGACCAGACAAACACGTTCGCCGGCGCTGATTTCGAGATTGACATTTTCCAGCAGCAGCGGACCACCGATGCTGAAATCCAGGTTCTTGACCGACAGCAGCATTTACTGCCCTCCAGGTGATGCCCAGGCAAGTCCTGAGCGACGGGTAATGAATTTTTCCAGTTCGACCAGCACAAATACCAGTACCGCGAACTGAGCGATGGACCACCAGGCATCAAGCCCGAGCGAGGCCGTGCCGAAAATGGCCTGGGCCGGCGGAAAATAGGTCAGGCCCAGCTGCAGGACAATCAGTACGGCCGCCATGGCCCAGGCCCAGGGATTGGCAAACAGAATCCCCGGTGTAAGACTGAATTGTTGCCAGCGACGGCAACTGAACAGATAGACCAGTTCCCCGGCAACCAGCACGTTCAGCGCCATGGTGCTGGCCAGCGTGGCATCGCCGGTAGCCATCATCACCTGGTTGTGCAGGTAGAACGTGCCCGCGGTCAGAAGCAGGGCAACCCAGGTCACCCTGAAGATCACGAACGAACTCAGCAGCCCCTGATTGATCGGTCGCGGGGGACGGCGAAGCACGTCTTGTTCCAGCGGCTCGAAGGCCAGGGCCAGGGCCAGGGTAACGGCGGTTACCATGTTGACCCAGAGAATCTGTACCGGGGTGATCGGCAGGGTCAGGCCGGCCAGAACGGCCAGAAGAATGACCAGGGCTTCGGCAGAATTGGTCGGAAGAATGAACAGCACGGCCTTGCGGATGTTGTCGTAGACCCCGCGCCCTTCTTCCACGCCGGCGACAATCGTCGCGAAGTTGTCATCGGCCAGCACCATCTCGGCAGCCTGGCGCGAGGCCTCGGTCCCCTTGATCCCCATGGCCACACCGATATCGGCGCGCTTCAGCGCCGGTGCGTCATTGGCACCGTCGCCGGTCATCGCGACCACCTGGCCATTGGCCTGCAGGGCCTTGACCAGGCGCAGCTTGTGCTCCGGGGTGGTGCGGGCAAAGACATCAGTTTGCACGATCCGGCGTTTCAATTCCTCATCGTCAAGCTGGTCAAGATCCTGGCCGGTCATGCTGTTGACCGTGCCCTTGCCAATCTCCAGCTCCCTGGCCACGGACCGTGCGGTTGCGACATGGTCACCGGTAATCATCTTGATCCGGATACCGGCGCTCTGGCAGGCGCGAATGGCCTCCGGCACTTCGGGGCGCGGGGGATCGGCGAAACCCACCAGGCCGAGCAAGGTCAGATTCTGGATGTGCTTTTCCGGATCAAGGTTGGCAGAGCAATCATCCAGCGAAGCTTGAGCCAGCGCCAGTACCCGCAATCCGCTCGAGGTCAGGGTATCCAGTTGCTGGTGCCAGAACTCCCTGTCCAGGGCGCGGGTCCCGTGTTGATCGAGCTGATGCTGACAGTGCTCCAGGATTCGCTCCGGAGCACCCTTGACCACCAGCAAATCGCGGTGACCGCTGGCCATCAGCTTCAGATCCGACGAAAACGGAATCACGCTGAGTCGCGGATATTGCTCCCGCAAGGCAGCAATGTCTGCTCCATGGGCATCGGCCAGCTCGAGCAAGGCTCGCTCCAGCGGATCGCCGTCCTTTCCATCCGGCTCGCTGTCGTTGCAAAGAACGGCGGCTCGCAACAATGCTTCGGCGGCTGGACCGGTCAGGGCCTCCTGTTCCGGCGAGACCGGCCCGTCAACCAGCGCGACCATTCGGGCCTTGAGTTCGTTCATGGTCAGCGTGCCGGTCTTGTCGGAACAGATCACATTGACCGAGCCCAGGGTTTCCACCGCCGGCAGTCGCCGAATGATCGCCTGGCGCCCGGCCATCTGGCGAACGCCAATAGCCAGCGTGATCGAGATGATGGCCGGCAGACCTTCCGGAATTGCTGCAACGATCAGCGCAATGGCGGCAAGCATCCCGTCTGAAAGCGACAGGCTGTGGAGCACGGCGCCGATCATGACCATGGCGACGGCGATGATCAGAATCAGAACGGTCAGGGTTCTGGCAAAGCGATTGATACGGCGCAGCAATGGCGTCGTCAGCGTTTCTACGCTTTCGAGCATGTGACTGATGCGGCCCAGTTGAGTACCGGCTCCGGTGACCACGACCAGTCCGGTTGCCGTTCCATTGGTCGCCATGGTTCCCGAATAGGCCATATTGTTGCGATCGGCCAGATCGATGGGACCGGCCAGTTGACCAGGCTGCTTGCTGACCGATAGCGATTCTCCGGTCAGTGCGGCCTGATCGACCCGCAGTCCATGGGCTTCGAGCAACCTGAGATCGGCCGGAATGCGATCGCCGGCCTTGATCCGCACCAGGTCACCCGGGACCAGTGCTTCGGCTGAAACTTCCTGCCACTTTCCGTTGCGCCTGACCCGGGCCTTCAATGCCAGCATCTTGCCGATGGCCGCCATGGCTTGCTCGGCCTTGCCTTCCTGAATGAATCCGATGGCGGCGTTGATGACAACAACCGCGGCGATGACGGCGGCATCAGCGACATGCCCCAGCAAGCCGGCCGCCACTCCGGCCACCAGAAGTGCGTAGATCAGCACATTATGAAATTGCGCCAGGAAACGCAGGAGTAATGAAGGCCGAGCGGGTTCCGGCAGACGATTGGGGCCGACCGACGTCAGTCTTGAATCCGCGTCGGTGGATGACAGACCGTCCGGGCCAGCATTCAGTTCTTGCAGGAGCGCGTCTGTTTCCAGTGCATGCCAGTCGGGAAGTTTTTCAGTACTCATTCGCCCTCCCAGTCAGCAAGCATGTTCAAAAGTCATGATGGTAGCGAAAACCCGGCGATCAAAGAGCCCGTAGGTAAAAACAATTGAAAACGATGGAAAAACAAACGGGCGGCGGATTGATCCGCCGCCCGTCGGACACGAACAGGTATTCGTGAGTCAGTAATACTCCAATCAGATTCAGGCAGCCTGAGCGACGCCTTCGCTGATTTCCTCGGCCGTGGCTTCACGAACGCTCTTGACCGCAACCTTGAAGTTCAGTACCTGGCCGGCCAGCATGTGATTGCCGTCGATCGTGATCGCATCGTCCTTGATTTCACGGACGATCACGGTCATCGGGCCGGCGTTGGATTCGGCTCGGAAGCTCATGCCGGGTTCGACCTTGTCCATGCCGGCAAAGGCGTCCTTGGGCACGTCCTGGACCAGTTCCTTGCGATACTGACCATAGCCGTCTTCAGGCGGAACGGTGACTTCCAGCTCATCGCCGGGCGCTTTGCCTTCGATCGCCTTTTCCAGGCCCGGAATGATGTTGCTGTGTCCGTGCAGGTAAACCAGCGGCTCGCGACCCTCGGAAGTGTCGATGACCTGACCATCGTCTCCCTTCAGGGTGTATTCGATGGCGACTACGCTGTTTTCAGTGATTTGCATGGGTTTCCTTCGAGAAGTACGTGTGAACCGCTCAGGATACCATGGTGCCTTTTGGAAGTCTGCCCGATGGGGTTCTGGAGCGAACGGCTCAAACACCGCCGGAGCCGCCGCATTCCGGCTCCAGCCGCTACAATACCAGCCTGAAATTCGACTGGATCCAGTGAATATGACGAGCAAGCAGCGGGTACTAACCGGCATTACCACCACCGGGACGCCGCACCTGGGCAATTACGTGGGCGCAATCAAACCGGCGATTGCGGCCAGTCGGATCAATGACACCGATTCGTTCTACTTCCTGGCCGACTATCACGCGCTGGTCAAGTGTGAGGATCCCGAGCGGGTCCAGCGTTCAACGCTGGAAATCGCGGCCACCTGGCTGGCGCTGGGGCTGGATACCGGCCGTTCGGTGTTCTATCGCCAATCCGATATTCCGGAGATTCCCGAGCTGACCTGGCTGCTGACCTGCGTGACCGCCAAGGGTCTGATGAACCGGGCCCATGCTTACAAGGCCTCCGTGGACGAAAACCGTGATTCCGGCGACGACCCGGACTTCGGCATCACCATGGGATTGTTTTCCTACCCGATCCTGATGGCGGCCGATATTCTGATGTTCAACGCCCACCGCGTACCGGTCGGCAAGGACCAGATCCAGCACCTGGAAATGGCGCGCGATATTGCCCAGCGTTTCAATCACCGCTACGGCGAACACTTCGTATTGCCCGAAGCCGAAACGGACGAGCACGTCGCCACGCTGCCGGGCACCGATGGGCGCAAGATGTCGAAAAGCTATGACAACACCATTCCGCTGTGGCTGCCGGAGAAAAAGCTGCGCAAGGCGATCATGAAGATCAAGACCAACTCGCAGGAGCCGGGCGAGCCCAAGGACCCGGATTCCGCGGCGGTTTATTCCGTTTACGCGGCGTTCGCATCACCGGCCCAGCGCGAGGCCATGCGCAAGGCCTTTGCCGACGGCATTGCCTGGGGCGAGGTCAAGCAGGCGCTGTTCGAACTGGTCAATGCCGAACTGGCGAGCCCGCGCGAGCGCTATGAAGCGCTGATCAGCGACCCGGCCAGGGTGGAGCGGGAACTCCAGCAAGGGGCGGAGCGCGCTCGAGATATGAGCCGTCCATTAATGGAACGACTGCGCGATGCGGTCGGCATTCGCCGCCTGGGATGAGCCGGTTGGTGATCGATTGGCAGCCGCCTACCATTGAGGTTGCCGGAGAGGGCAGGTTTCCGATTCGGCACGTCTGGTGCGTGGGCCGCAATTACGCCGAGCATGCGCGTGAAATGGGTGCTGATCCGGAGCAATCGCCGCCGGTGTTTTTCAGCAAGCCGGCGCAGGCATTGACCAACCATGCCAGGCTCGACTACCCGTCGGCGACCGGCGAACTGCATCACGAAGTCGAACTCGTGGTTTTTCTGAAAGAGGGCGGGCGCCGGGTTCCGGCTGAAGAATGGTCGAAGAAAGTTTTCGGTTATGCGGTCGGCGTGGATCTGACCCGGCGGGACGTGCAGGCCCGTCTGAAAAAGGCCGGTCAACCCTGGGAAATCAGCAAGGGATTCGACCAGTCTGGCCCGGTCGGCCTGATCCTGCCGGCGAGCCAGTGGCAACCCAACCCGGACAAAGACATCTCACTGCAGGTCAACGGCGTGATGCGCCAGCGGGGCACGCTGGGCGAAATGATCTGGCCTGTCGCCAAGCTGCTGGAACGATTGTCCACGGAGCTGACCCTGAATGCCGGTGATGTCGTATTTACCGGTACGCCAGCCGGTGTTGGTCGGCTGGTTGCCGGTGATCAGGTAATCGCTCGAATTGAAGGGCTGCCGGAGCTGGCGTTTACGATTGGGGCCGCCTGATCAACTTATGCTGTTGATAGATAACCTTATTCTATTGCCAGTCTGGCTGTTTCTGCTGTGGCTTTACTGGTATTCGACACCGGCCGACTGGTCGCGTCGGCAGTGGGTTATCGATTGGTTAATTGCCGCAACAGCGGTCGTCGGGTCCCTGGCTATTCTGGCCTGGCTGCATTTCAATCTGGGCCCCGAGGTCGAGGGCCTGAGCCGCAATATTATTGCCGTGGTCAGCGCCTACTTGTTCTTGATTGCGATTCTGGGACTCGGCTGGATCAGACGCTTTGTGTCTGCCAGGTAGGTCGGCCCGACGTGGCCGACGATCCATGCGGATTGATTCACCGAAATTGGATCAGAGGTTGGGTTTCGTCAATCTTCGTGCGCTTTCGAGCATCAAGTCAACTGCTGGACCATGCGGAAGCCGGCGATCCAGGTGCCGAGTGCCGATCCGAGGTTGGACAGGAAGAATACGACGAATACGTGCGACACGCGGTTTTTGAACCAGCCGGAAACCTTGACCACATCGTCGCGCAGAGTTTCGAAATCGCCGACTCGTGGTTTTCGAATCCAGGCTTCGACGGCACCGGTCACCATGCCGGCACCGATGGTCGGGTTCAGGGAGGTCAGCGGTGCGGCGACCAATGCGGTCAGAATGGTCAGCGGGTGAGCACGGGCGATCAGCGCTCCGAGTGCCGACAGCCCGCCGTTGATGATGATCCAGGTGGCGATCAGCGACCAGCCAAGTTCGCTGGAACGCGAAAAACCGATTGCAAATCCCGTTAGTACCGCGAGCAGAATGATCCACGGAATGAATTTCAGAACGCGCGAACCCGGCGGCATGGTGTTGAGGGCGTCGACCGTTTCGGCGGGAGAGTCGTTGCTGTTCAACGCTTTTGCAGTTCCGGCCAGGTGACCGGCTCCGAGCACCGCCAGCACTTTTCGACCCGGCTGATCGGCATTTTCCTGGCGCAGGCGGGCGGCCATAAAACGATCACGTTCGGCGATCAGGGCGTCATACAGTTCGGGTGAGGCGTCGGAAAATTCACTGAAGGTCTCGGTCAGCAGATCACCTTCCTTGAGACGCTCGACATCCTCTTCGGTAATTTCCTCACGAGAAAACAGTGAGAACACCAGGCCGTTGATCATGACCCAGCGTTTCCACCAGCCCAGACGTCGACTGGCGCGGCGCAGAGTGATGCCGATTTCCCGATCGATCAGCTGTACCGGCAGTCCTTTTCGCTTGGCCACAGCCATCGCGGCTTTCATCTCGGCGCCAGGCTCGATACCGAACTGCTCGGCAATCCGGCGCTGATAGGCCGACAACGCCAATGACGCCATCATCATTCCTGCCTTGCCTTCACGAAGAATCGTGAAAAGGTTCAGGTTTCGCCAGGTATTTTCATCGGTCAGCGCCTGGTGTCGGGAACTGCACAACTCAATGGCGACAGCATCGTAATGGCCGCTATCGAGCAGACGCTCCACGGTTTCGGCGCTGGTTCGGGAAACGTGCGCCGTGCCCAGCAGGGCGTAGTCCACGCCATCCCGCTTTACATGCTCGACGGGCTCGTCGGCAAACAGTTCTTTTTGCTCAGGGGTCATTGGTTGTAGTCAAAAAACGAGACCGCACAGTGTATCAGGGCTCCTGGTGCCGGGGATTGCCAGGTGATTCGCTATCGGAAAAAAAGACTCCGACAGGACCAATATCAGCGATAATAATGAAGCAGAATCATTGGGCAATGGTAGCGGGAGAAACTCGGAAACGAATGGTCACAGTCACCAGCACGGTTGCACTGCCGATCGAGGCGCAGCCGGATACGACGACCTGCGGTCCGACCTGTCTGCATGCGCTGTACCGATTCTATGGGCGTGACATTTCCCTGGGCCAGATCATCGATGAAATCCAGCGCCTCGATCACGGCGGAACGCTGGATGTGTTTCTTGCCAACCATGCGCTGGAACGCCACTTTTCGGCAACGATTTATACCTATAATCTCAAGGTGTTCGATCCGACATGGTTTGCCAGCAAATCCGTCAACCTGGCGGATAAACTGCAGGCGCAGGCAAAGGCCAAGCGCCGCCTGAAGCTGCAGGTTGCCACCAGCGGATATCTGGATTTTCTGAAAGCGGGAGGTGCGATCCGTTTCATGGATCTGAACCGGGCCTTGCTGCGCCGCCTGCTCAAACGCGGCCAACCCGTTCTGACTGGTTTGAGTGCAACCTATCTGTATCGCTCGGCTCGCGAGTTCGGCCCGGACGATGTCGATGACGATATCAATGGCGAACCGGTCGGACATTTCGTGCTGCTGACCGGCTATGATCGCCACAAGCGCGAAATTCTGATCTCCGATCCGACCTCACCCAACCCCCAGGGCAGCCAGAATTACCGGATCCATATCGATCGGGTTATCGGAGCGATTCTGCTCGGGGCCCTGACCTATGATGCCAATTTGCTGGTGATACGCCCATGCGACAAATGACAGGCGGCAATTGACATGCGCCAACTGATGATCGTCAGCCGGCCGGACGACTGGCCGCTGGAAATTCCCGGTGTCGAGACGATAACGGCACGCGAATACCTGACCAATCCGGACTGGTCGGACTTGCGTTCGGCCCGGGTTTACAACCTGTGCCGCAGCTATCGCTACCAGGCCAATGGTTACTATGTGTCACTGCTGGCTGCGGCGCGCGGTCACAAGCCGCTGCCGTCGATCGGAACCATCCAGGACCTCAAGAGCCAGAATGTGGTTCGGCTGTCTTCGGGCGAACTCAGCCGCCTGATCAGTTCCAGTCTTAAGCCGCTGCAGTCCGATCACTTCGTGCTCAGCATGTATTTCGGACGGAATATGGCGCGTCGCTACGAGCCGCTCTCGCGAGCACTGTTCAACCTGTTTCCGGCACCGCTGCTTCGAGCCGAGTTTCAGCGCCTGGCCGATGCCTGGGTATTGAAGAAACTCAGTCCGATGTCATTTGCCGACATACCGGAGTCGCATCTGGACTTTGTCGCCGAAGCAGCCAAGGGCTTTTTTTCCGGCAAGCGCCCACGCCGTGCCGCGCGGCGTAACAGCCGATTCGACCTGGCGATCCTGCTCAATCCCGACGAGTCCGATCCACCCTCGGATGCGCGCGCGATCGAGCGGTTTGAAAAGGCCGGTGAAGAAGTCGGGTTCAACGTCGAGCGTATCGGGCCGGACGAGATCGGCCGCCTGGCCGAGTTCGACGCCCTGTTTATCCGCGAAACCACGGCCGTCAATCACCATACCTTCCGCTTTGCCCGGCGAGCGGCAGCTGAGGGCCTGGTGGTGATTGACGATCCGGACTCGATCCTCAAGTGCACCAACAAGGTTTACCTGGCCGAATTGCTGCAGCGCAACAAGATCGCCGCTCCGAAGACGCTGCTGGTTCATCGTGACAACGCCGGCGAGATCGAAAAACAACTGGGTTTGCCGGTAGTGCTGAAGCAGCCTGATAGTGCGTTTTCCCTGGGTGTGGTCAAGGTACATGAGCCGGAGGAACTGGCCGAGAGGGTTCAGACCTTGCTCAAGAGCTCGGACCTGATCGTGGCCCAGGAGTACCTGCCGACCGCGTTTGACTGGCGCGTGGGCCTGATCGACGGAAGGCCGCTCTATGCATGCCGGTATCACATGGCCCGCGGTCACTGGCAGATCATTCATCGCGACGGCCAGGGCAAGCACGAGGGCGATGCCGACACGATGAGCGTCGGCGAGGCCCCGGAAGCCGTGATTCAGACCGCGATGAAGGCCGCTGCCCTGATCGGCAACGGTCTCTACGGGGTGGATCTGAAAGAAGTCGACGGGCGGGTCCTGATCATCGAGGTCAATGACAACCCGTCGATCAACGCCGGGTGTGAGGATGCCGTACTGAAAACGGCGCTGTATCGGGAAATCATGGGGGTCATGCTCAAGCGCGTGACCGCCCGAAAATTGGGAGTACGTTAAGCGTTATGCCGACATTGGACCCTGTCACTCCGCTGACTCATCTGGGCGCTTTCAAAGGCTATGGGATCGAGCTGGAGTACATGATTGTCGATCGTGACAGCCTGGCTGCAGAACCGTTGGCTGACAGGCTGCTGGTGGATGCCGCCGGCCAGGTGGTCAACGAAATCGAACACGGCGAGCTGGCCTGGTCGAACGAGCTGGTCGCGCATGTTGTCGAGCTCAAGACCAATGGTCCGGCCGATGGTCTGGGCGGACTGGCCGAGCATTTCCATGCCGACGTTTGCGCCATCAACCAGGCCCTTTCCGGGCATGGCGCTTGCCTGCTGCCAACAGCCATGCATCCGCTGTTCGACCCGTTGCTTGAAACTGTACTCTGGCCTTACGGGCAGAACGAAATCTATGCGGCCTACGACCGGATTTTCGGTTGCAAGGGACACGGCTGGTCGAATCTTCAGTCGATGCATATCAATTTGCCGTTTGCCAACGACGAAGAATTTACGCGTCTGCATGCCGGCATTCGTGTCGTGTTGCCGCTGATTCCGGCGCTGTCGGCCAGTTCGCCGCTGGAACAGGGAAAAGCGTCTGCCTGGCTGGATAACCGCTTGCGCTACTACCGCGATAATCAGCGCCGGGTGCCATCGATTTCCGGGCAAGTCATTCCGGAGCCGGTCAGCAGCATCGAGGACTATCACCGCCAGATTCTGGCTCCGATGTACAAAGCCATCGCGCCGCTTGACCCCGATGAAATTCTGGCCGACGACTGGTTGAACTCGCGCGCGGCGATCGCCCGTTTCGAACGCCAGACCATCGAGATCCGGATCATTGATCTGCAGGAGTGTCCTGCCGCCGATCTGGCCATTGCCGAACTGGTCGTAGCGCTGGTTCGGGCCTTTTACGACGAAAAACTGGCCGACTTCGCGAGCCAGCAGGCCATGGAAACCTCAACCCTGGCCGACTGCCTGTTTCTGGCCGCCGAGCGCGGCAGCAAGGCCGTGATCGAGCACGCGGGCTACCTGGAGCTTTTGGGTATCGACAAGCCGATGACAGCGGGGCAGATCTGGCAGTTGTTGCTGGAGCGACTCACCGATGTCAGTGCGGGATCACGCGCATTGCTGCTCAAGCTGATCAAGCGAGGAACACTGGCCGAAGCCATCATGGCCCACCTGGGTGACCGGCCGAATCCCGATGCAATCAAACACTGCTATCGAAAGCTCGCTCAATGTCTCCAGGACAACCAGCTCTTTTAACCCGCCTTATCCATGGATATGGCGGATTCAGTCCTGATTACAGCCGAGCATGCCAGCAATGCGGTGCCCGGTGAATGGGCGCGATGCTTTTCCGGGCAATCCGATGTTCTCCAGACCCATCGTGCCTGGGATCCCGGCAGCAATGAACTGGCCGATCAACTGGCCAGTCAGCTGTCGGCACCGCTGCTGAAAGGGCAGGTCACCCGTTTGTTGGTCGACCTGAATCGCTCGGTCGGTCATCCGCGCCTGTTCAGCGAGTTCAGTCGCAGCCTTGACCAGTCTGAACGCGATCATCTCGTTCAATACTTGCACGCGCCGCACTGGCAAGCCTTTCGGGAGAAAATCGATCAACTGGGTCGATGGCTGCATATCGCCTGCCACAGTTTCACGCCGGTTCTGGATGGAAAGATCCGAACTACCGATATCGGTCTGCTCTACGACCCGTCGCGAACGCCGGAACGCGACTGGTGCAATGCGCTGGCTGAGCAACTCAGAAAGCAGTTTCCTGCGCTCACTGTTCACGCCAATCAGCCTTACCGGGGCACATCGAATGGGCTGGGCCAGCAGCATCGTCGACACTTTCCGCCGGACAAACTCATGACCATGGAACTTGAAATCAATACCCGCCTGGTCAACTCGCCGGAGTGGTCCGATATTCGCCAGCGCCTGGTGGGGAGCATCGCTCACCAGCTTGTCTGAATCTGTTGTTCAGAGGTTCCCAGGGTGTGATCTCTCAGTAGGTTGTCAACACAAGCAACCGGACACTTGGTGGCCAGCGGCGAGTGGTGCCGCCTGCTGGCGAGCCGAGGGTCAAAACGCCAATGGTGATGGATTCGGCTTCTCCGGAGCTTGGCTGCTCGCGACTCGTAGTACGAATGCTGAAGCTGCGAAGGTCTTTTCCTGGACATTTGGTTGAGCCAAGCTGCTGATGCTTTCTTGTCTGCCGCCGTGACCCTCGGCTCGCCATCAGACAACACCACTCCCCTTTGTCAGATGGTTGCAAGGGGCCAGGTTTTGCCTTTACCAAACCCTCAATCTATCGCATTGGGTGCTGTCGGGAGGGGCGGGCTGGCCGGGGCGCGGAAGCGGCTTCAAGGCCAACAGCATATTTCGGACTCCACGAGATTTTCAGGAAGCCCTGAAAAGGGGCCATCGTCATCGCTGCTTCTTCGTTGGCACCTGGCTCCACAGAACTGGCCGACTCATCAGAAGCCGATCGTTCCGGCCAGCCCGAACCGCCCGGCAGTACCCGATGCTCGATGCCCTCTATATCTCAAACTCCACAGACTTGAACGTTTTTATCGTTGGTGTGGACAACGTACTGAGATTGCACACCTAGGGTCGTTTTGCTGCATGTTCAGGCTGTCCGGGAAGGGGCGTGATGTGGTAATATTTCGGGTTTGTTGCGCCCTGTTTTCATTGGTCCGAGCGGGATCAAAAAGCTAAGGTAAATAGCTTTGAATACAAGGGCTTTCCGAGCATAACTAATCCAGTTTAGGAAAACGCCTGATGGCAGAACTCGCACGGGAAGTACTCCAGGTCAACCTGGAAGACGAAATGCGCCAGTCGTATCTCGATTACGCGATGAGCGTGATCGTCGGTCGAGCCCTGCCGGATGTGCGCGACGGGCTCAAGCCGGTCCACCGGCGGGTGCTTTATGCGATGCATGTGCTCGGCAACGACTACAACAAGGCCTACAAGAAATCGGCCCGCGTGGTCGGCGATGTCATCGGTAAATACCACCCGCATGGCGATACCGCGGTCTACGACACCATCGTGCGCATGGCCCAGCCGTTTTCCCTGCGCTACATGCTGGTAGACGGACAGGGCAACTTCGGTTCGGTCGACGGCGATTCGCCGGCCGCGATGCGATACACCGAAGTGCGCATGGCCAAATTGGCGCACGAAATTCTGGCCGACATCGACAAGGAAACGGTCAATTTCGTTCCCAACTACGACGAGTCGGAACACGAACCGACCGTCATGCCGACCAAGGTGCCCAATCTGCTGATCAACGGATCCTCCGGTATCGCAGTTGGGATGGCCACCAATATTCCGCCGCACAACATCACCGAAGTGATCGGTGCCTTGCTGGCGATGATTGACGATCCGGATCTGGGCGTCGACGGCATCATGACCTACATGCCGGGTCCCGATTTTCCGACCGCGGCCATCATCAACGGCGCCGATGGAATCGATCAGGCCTATCGCACCGGACGGGGACGAATCTACCTGCGCGCCCGCTCGCACGTGGAGATCGATGATGCGACCGGTCGCGCTCGCATTGTCGTGACCGAACTGCCTTACCAGGTCAACAAGGCGCGCCTGCTGGAAAAGATTGCCGAACTGGTCCGGCACAAGAAGATCGAAGGCATTTCCGAGCTTCGCGACGAGTCCGACAAGGACGGCATGCGCATGGTCGTCGAGATCAAGCGCGGTGAGGTGCCGGAAGTTCTGCTGAACAATCTCTACCAGCAGACCCAGCTGCAGACCGTATTCGGCATCAACATGGTGGCGCTGGTCGACAATCAGCCACGGATTCTCAACATCCGCGAGATTCTGGCTGCTTTCCTGTCACATCGTCGCGAAGTGGTCACACGCCGCAGCCTGTACGAGTTGCGCAAGGCGCGCGACCGGGCCCATATCCTGGAAGGCCTGACCGTTGCGCTGGCCAACCTCGACGAGGTTATCGCCTTGATCAAGGCCTCGCCGACACCGGCCGAAGCGCGCGAAGCCCTGCAGGGGCGCCGTTGGGATGCCGGCCTGGTGAAGGCATTACTGGGACAGGCCGGAGCCGATATGTCGCGTCCGGAAGCCTTGCTGCCCGAGTACGGACTCAGCGACGATGGCTACCAGCTTTCACCGGTCCAGGCCCAGGCCATTCTCGATCTGCGGCTGCAGAAGCTGACCGGTCTGGAACAGGAAAAGCTGGCCGACGAGTACCAGGAGATTCTGGGTCAGATCAAGGAGCTGATGCGTATTTTGTCCGAGCCCGATGCGCTGATGCAGGTGATCCGTGAGGAGCTCGAAGCACTCCGGGACCAGTTCGGTGATGAGCGTCGCTCGGAAATCGTGCGCGATCATCTCAACCTGACGATGGAAGACCTGATCACGCCGGAAGATGTCGTGGTGACGCTGTCGCATGCCGGGTATGCCAAGTACCAGCCGCTGGACCGCTATCGCGCCCAGCGCCGCGGTGGTCGCGGCCGCACGGCCACAAAAACCAAGGACGAGGATTTTGTCGAGCGTTTCTGGGTCACCAACACCCATGACACGCTGCTGGTATTCACCAGTGCCGGCAAGGTCTACAAGACCAAGGTGTATGAACTGCCCCAGGCGGGCCACAACAGCCGTGGGAGGCCGATGGTCAATCTGCTGCCATTGGAAGAGGGCGAACGAATCAACGCGGTTTTGCCGACGCGCGAGTTTCCGGATGACTGGTTCGTGTTCTTTGCGACCCGCTCGGGCCGGGTCAAGAAGACCCCGCTGTCGGATTTTGCCAATATCCGTTCCAATGGCATCTGGGCGGTATTACTGGAGGAAGGTGATGAACTGGTCGATGTCGCCTTTACCGACGGTACGCGCGATGTACTGCTGTTCTCATCGGCCGGAAAGACCATCCGCTTCCACGAAGATGACGCCCGCCCGATGGGCCGGCAGACACGCGGCGTGATCGGCATCCGCTTGAAGAAAAACCAGCAGGTCGTCTCGATGCTGATTACCGGTGACGATGCCGGTGACGTTCTTCTGGGCACGGCCAACGGTTATGGCAAGCGCACCGCGCTGGAAGATTTCCCGGTGTACAAGCGCGGCGGGCAGGGCGTGATCGGTATTCAGGTCTCCGAACGCAACGGAGCGCTGGTAGCGGCGCTATCGGTTGCCGACGATGACGATGTGATGCTGACCTCCAACGCCGGCACGCTGGTTCGCACGTCAGCCGGAGAGATCTCACGCCTGGGCCGCAACACCCAGGGCGTCACCCTGATCCGCCTGGCCGACAAGGAACAGGTCATCGGAATGGCCCGCGTAGCTGCCTCCGACGACGACGAACCAGAGATCGACGAGGACTAGACTTGAAATAAACCACCGAAAACACCGAACTCACCGAGAGAATGATAAGACGTTTCGGTGTATTCGGTGCTTTCGGTGGTTCCAATCATTTGTAGGTCGGGGCGACGTCCCCGACGGTCCATGTCGAGACATCCACCGGACGTCGGGATTTTGGCGATGAACGCCGAGATTACTCTACAAACCACTCAAACCGATCGTCAAAGACGCCATCCTCAGCCGAAAACACCGTCACATCCACGGTAATGACTGCCAGCGGTAAAGTCGGGTCATCGGTGGTCAGACAAAGCACCGCCTGATAACTGCCTTCCAGCAACTCAGTCGCATCGACTTCAATCGTGATCTGATCGGACTGGCCGGCCAGCGTCGATCCCGAGGTCTGTTCCAGGTTCAGCCAGGCGACATTGTCCGGCGCGGCACACTGGGAAGGCGGAAGCTTGTGCAGGGTTATCGTGACACCCGACCATTGCATCGTGTCTTGATAGGTGTTTTCAAAGTCGAATTGCCACTGACCCAGATCATCCACGCCCGGATCTCCGAACGGCAGTTCGTCAATATGCTCGCTGCTGTAAGTGCCGTCTGCTGATGATCCGCTGCCGTCAAAGTCCCAGGGCGGGTTTCCCGACTGAAAGCCACCCACCGAAAACGAGTTGCCTTCAGGCGCTGAAATGGTCATGGCCAGGTCCGAAGCCCAGGTCGAAGCGCCGCTGATACCGGTGACCGTCCCCTGAAAACTGAAACCGGTGACCTGACCGCGACTGCTCTGCCCACCAGGGATGGACCGATTGACACTGTCCCCGCCCGGGAGAGTGAAGTCATCCAGGTTCAGATCTTCATCGAGTGCCGGATCATGAGTCACTCCCCGGACAGCGGCCGGAAGTTCGGACGCCAGGCTCCATGCCAGCGTTCGCGAACCGATATTGCTGATCGTGATCGACTGCTGGCCGGTTTGGCCGGCGGCCAGGTTGTAGTCCAGATTGTCCGGATTGACCGCAGCGATGCGTTCCTGAATCCAGACCGCTTCCGGTACGCCATCCTGGTTTTCGCTATTGGTCGCCTGGATGAAAAGCAGACGCGGCACCGAGAGATCAAGCTCGTCGAGTGCCAGATCGGCGGCAAAGCTGGCCGTCGTGCCGTTTTCCTGCAACGTCAACGCATAGGTTGTGGCAGCCAGCGCAGGGGGCAGATCAAGACTGGCCGTGACGGTCTGGATGTCGTGAACGGGATCATTGGCAGGCGCTTCAGTAACGCCGCCGCGTGCATAGCGAGTGTCGTCGGCCAGGCCTTGTATCAGTAGCATGTCCTGCGCTCCGTCATACGCGGCACTGGCGGCGACGACATCCGGTCCGGATGGTGCCAGGTAAGGCTGTTCGGCAGCCTTGGCGGTATAGACCAATGATTGAAAGATATCTGGCCAGATGTTGTCTTCGAAACTCTCGCAAGACTGCTGGAAACTGGTGCCAATCTCATAGGTATAAGCGGCCACACCCAGGGTGCCATGAGCAAAATCGGTCATCGTGCCACCAGCCGAGTAAAGGATGGCACGACCGACCTGGTAACCGGTAAAGAATCCCAGCTTGCGGCCCAGCCAGGCGAGTTGATTGTGATTGGGGGCGTGGTTTGTAGAACCACCTCCCAGACCTTCCCATGGAAACAGGATCAACTCGCTGTAAGAATGCAGTGACAGAAAGATGCCCTCGGCATTTTCTGGAACCGGGTCGGACAGGTCGTCTCGATAGTCATTGAAAACCGTGCCCAGATATTGCTGAACGGCCTGGGTCTCCGGCTCCGAGGCCGGATCGGTTCCACGAAAAGTTTCACTGCAGGCACTACCACTGCTGTTGCTGTCGTTACCCCAGAATTCCGAACTGTTACGATTCAGATCGACGCCAACAGTGCCGCCTGGGCAGGCATTCTGGTTGGCATTCTTGCGCCACATCGAAGTGCCGAGTTCAACCTCTCGCCTGCCATCCGGGTTTTGCTGGGCAATAATGTGAATCTCGCGATGATCAAGCAGCCACCGGGCCGTCGCATCGGACGCGTAGTTCAGCACCAGCCATTCGGCAAAACGGGTCGCGGATTCGGCGGTCACCAGCTCGCGCGCATGCTGAGCGGCCATGATGACCAGTGGTGCCCGGGGATGAGGGCTGTTCTGATTGCCGACGACGAGAACATGCAGATCATCGCCTCCACTGATCCCATTGGCCTTGCGCCAGGTTTCGCCGATCACTTGCCACTGAGCAAGATCAGGATAGTCGGATGCCAGGCTGGAAAGATCATTCTGAGTTTCATCCACAGTCCGATAGCAAGGCCGGCCCGGAATGCCTCCGATACCGCCTTCTGCCCATGCCTGCCGATCAATCGCAAGAAACTCGCGCAGTTCGGAAGTCTTGCGCTGATCGGTTTCCACCCGATACCCCAGTGCCTCCACGGCCTCGCGACCGCGCGGTGTGACGTAAAGATTGACGTAATCCTCGCGCCAGTTGATGCCCCAGAAATCACCGAGGTATCGCAGTTGACCATAGTCTGAACGCGAAACTTCGTGGACTTTGATGACTTCGGAAGATACGGCTGGCAATGGCACGGCAGCAAGCCAGACCAGCATTATCAGCAGGACTCTGGGGGATGAATTCATGGGGTCTGGATCTCGTTCGTGCAAATCAGCCCCGGCCAGTCAGGCTGGCCGGGGCTCGTTCGGTTTTCCCGTTGAGTCAGGGTGACTCGAAGCGATCTTCAAACACTTCGTCGGGGTTTTCGGTAACGCTCAACTCGACAGCCATGGGCACCATCTCGGCGTTCGGGTCATTGGTGCTGATGCACAGATATCCGAGGTAGTCATCCACGGCCAGACCGGTTGTATCGACGGTGATGGTCACCTGCTCGGAGTCGCTTTCAGCGACTATTCCGGAAACTGGATCTACCGAAAGCCAGGGCACCGACGTCAGAGGCTCCTGACAATAGGGCAGGGGTTGCTTCAGCAGCGTCACGGTCACATCACTCCAGTTCATGGTGCCGGCGCTGGCGCTGGCCCAGCCATGCTGGAAGGTAAGAGTCCAGTCGCCCTCATCGGCCGTGCCGTCCGGCGCAAATACATCGGGGTGAGAGCTGCTGTAGGTGCCATCATCGGCGGAGCCGCTGCCCTGGAAATCCCAGTCGTTGAGCACATCGGAAAAGCCGCCCACATTGAAGCTGGCACCATCGGGACTGGTGATGATCATGCGCAGGTCCGAGGCCCAGTCGGAATTGCCGGTGATACCCGAGACCGTCCCTTCGAACTCGAAGCCAAGCACGGTACCTGAACTCATGATGCCGCCGGGGATGATGAACTCTTCGATATTGCCGCCGGACGCATCGCCGGTCACGCTGAAGCTGCCCACGTCCAGAACTTCGTCAAGTCCCGGATCGATCGTGCCGCGAGCGGCCACGCTGCCGAGTTGATCGGTCTCGACACTCCAGGTGAGGTTGCCGGTCCCGGTGTTGCCGATGACCAGTTGAGCTTGCTCGCTCGCACCACTGGCGACGGTCATGCTGAACTGGCTGGCCGAGAAGTCGGCTACCGGTTCCTGGCGCGTCGTGAACGAACGCACCTCGCCCCACGCACCTTCACCGCAAAGATTGACACCGGCAACACGCCAGAAATACTCGGTGCCTGTTGCCAGGTCACTGGTGGGGGTAAAGCTGGTCGCGGTGACGGTCTCGTCAATTACCAGGGAAGTGAATCCGGCATCGGTGGCTACCTGAATGGAGTAGTCATCGACATCCGTGATCGCATCCCATGAAAACTCCGGCGTCAATGAGGTATCCGTGGCCGCATCTGCCGGGGCAATCAGGGCCGGACCGTCGACAAGAGCTGCATCCAGGGTCAGGGCCAGGTCGGATGTGTGAATGTCCTGCCCGTCATCACCGCCGACCGTCAAGGTGCCGCTACCGGGAGTTGCCGCGCTGTCGATATTAATTGTCCAGGTTGACGATCCCGGAACGACCACGCTGGTCGGGTCCAAGGAACTGGTTACACCGGTCGGACCTGTACTGGCTGTCAGATCCACGGTGCCGCTATAAACCCCCAGGGTTCCGAGGTTGACCGTGACATCCTCGTCAATGCTGCCGCTGTCGGGAATGCAGACACCCAGAATCTCCGGCTCGATCGAGACGGTGAATGTCGGATCGCCAATAATGCAGTTGTAGCAAGCCAGCGCGAAATCCTGGCTGGGTGCACCGGGGTCATAGGGATTGAGTGCATCGCCGGCCAGGTCGGCCGCGGTGACGGTAATGCCGACCGCACCATTGTGCTGGGCCGGACTGAGGAAAACCCCTTCGAGGTTGTTCCGATCATCGGCCGTGCCACCGGTCGCGGACCAGCCGTCGACACCGATCACGTTGCCCAGATAAGTATCACCATCAGCGTCAACGCTGAGATCCAGGTTGTTGACCCAGGCCGGCGTCGTGCCGCCAAGACCGGCGCCGGGTGCGTCGGTCCAGGCCAGCATGATACGAATGGGCTCAGAAGGATCGACGGCGTTCAGAGCCAGCGACCAGTCCTGACCCGTCGAAGAAAAGACGGTTTCCTGGTCGGTCATGAACACTTCGACACCGTGGTTCATAACCTGCTCCAGATCCAGTCGGCCATAGCCCTGGAAACGGTCTGGACGGTGGCCCATGATGCCGCCGTCGGCGTTTGGATTGCCGACCAGATCCTGGGCAGCGGCGGTGAAGACAGCCTTGACCAATGCCGGAGATGGGTTGACACCTTCGGTGTCGACATAATTCTCGGCCCACACGGAAACCGCGCCGGACACCACCGGTGATGCCATTGATGTCCCGCAGAAACTTGCCGAATGCGCGGTATCGGAAGTGTTGGTGGTGCTATCAGTACTGCAACCGGGAGCGACGATGTGAGGCACATTGCGGCCGTCACAGGCCGGACCATGGCCAGAATTCGTCGAAATTCGGAAAATATTTCCCAGTTGATCGCCGTTGGAGTCCTGGAGTGCTGTTGATCCCACTGCAAACAGATTCTTTGCTTCATCGGGAGACCCAAGGGAACTGGGCGCGCAGGCACCGCCACTGTCGCCATTGCCATTCATGATGGACCAGACTGCCAGCACCGGCTGGTCTCCCGCGGTATCGGGATCGGCGTCGCGTGAGATAAAGTCAATCTGCTGGGTGGGGATGTCGTAGCCTTGTGGACTGCCGGTTGGTCCCCAGGAATTATTGGTCAGCAAAGCGCCACTGTCAGCGGAGTCCTGGTAGATCTGCAGGATGCCGTCAGCCACCATGCCGCCGGGGCCACCACCAAGGAAAGGACCGTATTCCTGGGTCACGATATTGGCACCGGGCGCCACACCCTGTCCTCGCAGGAAACCGTTAAGCAGCGTTCCTGTGGCACCCGTTCCGGCGATCGCCCCGGCCACATGAGTACCATGGGCATCTGATCCTGAGGGTGTGCAACTGCCATTGGTGCCGAGGCACGGTGACATCCGATCTGCCAGATCAACGTGGGTCGTGCGAACACGGCCATCGACGACCCCAACGGTGATTCCCGATCCATTGAAGCCGGTGTCCGAAAGCCAGGTGGCAAAACCCGGAAACACATCCCCGGCACCATCAATGTTGCCAACGATGGACTGGTTGGACATTTCACCTCGAGGTCCCGCATCTTGCGGCACGTACTGAACAGCATATACAGCCGGCAGCTGGGCCAGCTCTGAATACAGATCACCAGCGACGTCCATCTGGATGACCCGGAAATGGCGGCCCAGCGATGAAATCCGCTGAACTTCACCAATCCGGCTCAGATCGGCCCGGAGTTCGTGCGGATTGACGTGCGCACTGGCCAGCATCATGGTTGGCCGAATCTCGTTGCCGAAATTGCGTTGCTCGGGCTGAACCTTCCAGTCCGATTGCATGGGACCCGTCCAGCGAACGTTATCGAGACTGCGTGCGGTACTCATTTTCGCCGCATCTGCCCAGACGATATAACTGAAAGGGTGGAGTGGCTGCACCACTTCAATGCCCTGGGCGCGCAGATTGCTGACCCATTCCGGTCGAATGGGTCCATCGAATTGGACCAGGTGGAAATCACCATCGGGGTTGGCCGTGTAGGCGATCGTGTCGGAGTCCAGCGGATCGAACGACTCTCCGCCCAGATTCAATACAAAGGGATTGCTCGAAGCGTTGACCCGAATGCCCTCCGCCCGCAGTTGCTGGATCGTCTGCCCATCGAGCTGGCCCCACAGCAGACTGCCGTAGTCTTCCAACGCGGCGGACTGACGCAGATAGTTGAGTGTTGCGTTGTCACCGGAATGGTGAATCCGGACCCACTGCGAGCCGGACGCAAGGACCGTGGAGCTGATGATACAGACTAGAAGGACAAGAGCATAGAACGAGAGGGATGCGCGCCGTTGCGCGGAGGTCGTTGATATCATTATTGGTAGTTTCCGTCAAAATTCAATGTCTGGCGTCTGGGGCTGCCTGGGACGATCTTCCTGCACGGCACAGCCGTTCCCTCATGCAGAACGTGGACGCTGAATCACGTTCGGCAAGCTCGTCAGGCGGTAAAGCAACTAACTAAGCGCCCGATATTACCCCAACACGCGGTATATTTAAAAGCCATGACTTCTGGCCCGTTCGACTGATGATTTTCAAGGTTACACTTGATGCGCTGGTGGGCGCTGAGCCTGCCAAACCGTTACTTACTGATTTTCAAGGCACTTTCTGATGAAAAACCCCACTCTGATTCGACTGCTGGCGCTGGCTGGCCTGCTCCTGATGACCGGGCCGCTGCTGGCCGACACAAAAATGCTGCGTTTCCCCGACGTTCACGGCGACCGACTGGTGTTCACATACGGCGGTGATCTTTGGGGCGCACCGGTCAGTGGCGGTACCGCTTATCGCCTGACCAGTCATCCGGGCCTGGAGCTGTTTCCGAAGTTCTCGCCGGACGGACGAAGCATAGCGTTCACTGCCCAGTACGGTGGCGACGAACAGGTCTATGTGATGCCGTCCAGCGGCGGCGAGCCGCGCCAGTTGACCTGGTATCCGGCCACCGGCCCGCTGCCGGCACGCTGGGGTTATGACAACCAGGTCTATGGCTGGACGCCGGATGGGTCGGCCGTGCTGTTTCGCTCGCAGCGCGATGCCTGGGGCTCGAGTACCGCGACCCTGTTCACGGTCGACCTTGACGGCGGTCTGCCGCGATCGTTGCCGATTCCGGTAGCCGGTGCGGGAACGTTCAGCGATGACGGACGACATGTTTTCTATTCACCGCTGTTTCGGGATTTCCGGACCTGGAAGCGCTACCAGGGCGGCTGGTCCCAGGACCTGTGGCTGTTCGACCTCGAGGCCAACGACGCCCGCCAGATCACCGATCATCCGCGCACGGATCGCGACCCTATGTGGATCGACGGCATGGCCTATTTCGTCTCGGATCGTGATGGCAAGCTGAACCTTTTCAAGGTCGATCCTGAATCGCTGGAAACAGACCAGCTCACCGCTCATCGTGATGGGGATGTGCGCTGGGCCAGCGCTGATGAGCAGGGTCGGATCGTGTACGAGCTCAATGGTGAACTGCGACTGTTCGACACCAATGACAGCAGTGACCGGGCGGTCGAAATTCTGGTGCCCGATGACGGCATCAACCGGCGCGAGCGCTGGGTGGTGGTTGGCGAGCAGATTAATGGTGCGCGCCTGAGTCCGACCGGCCAGCGCGTACTGTTCGAAGCTCGCGGCAACCTTTTCAATGCACCGGTCGGTGATGGCATTACCCGCAATCTGACCAATCGCTCGACCGCCCACGACCGCGAAGCTGCCTGGTCGCCGGATGGTCAGTCAATCGCGTTCGTTTCGGATAGCAGCGGTGAAGAAGAGTTGTATATCGTCCCCGCTGATGGCAGCGAATCACCGCGAGCCTTGACCCGGGGCAACCAGAACCGTTTCTACAACCCGCAGTTTTCTCCTGACGGCGACCGGATTGCGATCTCCGACAAGGATGGCCGAATTCTGGTGATTCGCAGCGATGGTGAAGGCTCGCCCCGTGAGGCGGGAAGCGATCCCGGCTGGCGCAATCGTGATTACACCTGGTCACCGGACGGCCAGTACCTGGCTTTCAGCCTGACCCAGGAAAGTGGCTTGCGGGCGCTGTATCTGTACAGCGTCGACGAGGATCGGACCCGGCAGATTTCCGACGGCATGTATTCGGAATATCAGCCGGCGTTCTCTCCGGACGGACAACTGTTGTACTTTCTGGGAGACCGCGAGTTCGCGCCGCAGATATCGCAGCGTGAGTGGAACTATGCTGTCAATCGCACCACTGGCATTTTCGCGTTGGCCCTGAATGCATCGGTCGACAATCCGTTCGCACCGGAAGATGCTGAAGAAAAAGGTCTGAATGCTGACGATTCTGAATCCGATAACGGCAATGGCAAGGATGACAAGGATTCGCCTTCGGCAACTGAGGTGGACTGGGACGGACTTGCCCAGCGCTTGATCAGAGTTCCGGTTGATGCGGGAAATTACTATGAGCTCGCTGTCGTGGAACAAGGCGTGCTTTTTGTGGAAGGCAGTGCGTTCTACTACGGTCGCGGACCAGAAAGCCAGCCGCGATTGAAACTGTTCAAGTTTGACGACGAGAAAGTTGTCGACTTTCCGAACGGCCAGCAGCTGGTTGACCTGAGTGCCGACGGCAAGCGATTGCTGACTCGCAGCGGCAGCAGCTGGCAGGTACTGGATGTCGCCAAGGAAGGCAAGGATTCGGAAAGTGTTTCCACGGACGGTTTGCGTGCCCGGATCGATCCTGCCGCGGAATGGGCAACGGCGTTCGACGAAGTCTGGCGGCGTTTCCGCGACTATTTCTACGTGGAAAACATGCACGGCTACGACTGGGAAGCGTTGCGCGATCAGTATCGGCCGTTGCTGGAGCATGTTGCGCACCGCTCGGATCTGAACTACCTGATGGGTGAGATGATCGGCGAGCTCAATATTTCTCATGCCTATGTCAGCGGCGGTGATGAGGGCTTGCCCGAGCGTCATCCGATTGCGCTGCTGGGTGCGCGCTTCGACATTCAGAACGACCGCTACCGGGTCAGCCGCATTCTTCCCGGTCAGAATGACGAGCCACGCTACCGGTCTCCGCTGACCGTTGCTGGCGTCAATGTCAACGAGGGTGATTACCTGGTCTCGATCAACGGCCAGTCACTGACCGCCAGCGACAATATCTACCAGCGCCTGATGCTGCCACCCGGAGAGCCCGTTGCGCTGGGCGTGTCGGAGCGTGCCGATGGCCGCGACATGCGCACCGTACTGGTCGAGCCAATCAACGATGAAACACCGCTGCATTATCTGGCCTGGGTACTGGACAACCATCGTCGGGTAACCGAGGCCAGCGATGGCCGGGTGGGTTACCTGCACGTACCGGATATGGGGCCGAACGGCATCCGCGAGTTCATCAAGTGGTTCTATGGTCAACTTCGCAAGGATGGCCTGGTGATCGACGTTCGCTCCAACGGCGGCGGTAACGTGTCGCAGATGTTGATCGAGCGCCTGTCACGTCGTCCCCTGGCACTCGGCTATTCGCGCACAATGCCGCACGCATCAACCTATCCCAACCAGGCTTTCAACGGCCACCTGGTGGCACTGCTGGATGAGAACTCGGCTTCCGACGGCGATATCTTCCCGTGGCAGTTCCGCAACGCCGGCCTGGGTCCGCTGATCGGCAAGAAGTCCTGGGGTGGAGTCACCGGCATTACCAGCCATGGCCCGCTGATCGACGGTGGATCGGTCAACGTGCCGGAATTCGGCTTTGCCGACGTCAATGGCAACTACGTGATCGAAGGCGAGGGCGTGGAACCCGACATCGAAGTCGACAACGATCCCGCCAGCGTCATCGCCGGTCGCGACCCCCAGCTCGAACGCGCCATCGAAGAAATGCTGAACAAGATCGAAGCCAACCCCCCGCGCTTCCCGGAACGCCCCGAGGATCCAGTCAAGCTCGATTAAAACCTTATCTCGCGCAGAGGTGCAAGAGCAACACGGAGCGATGATTCTGAGTAGGTCGGGGCGACGTCCCCGACGGTCCATGTCGATCAATTCACCGGTGGCTCAGCGATATCGTGACAATGAATTCCTGTTGCTTGCCAAACTTTCAGACCTCTGGTGGCAACTGTTGACCATGGCCGTCGGCCACGTCGGGCCGACCTACGTTTGCATCGATTAGACCTTTGCGCATAGGGCGTCAACTGGCGTCTTGCCAGGCTTCCATGGGTGGGCAGGAGCAGATCAGGTTGCGGTCGCCGTAGACATTGTCGACGCGGCTGACCGACGAGAAGAACTTGCTCATGCGAAGTGACGGGACCGGCCAGCCGGCGACTTCGCGGCTATAAGGGTGCGGCCATTCGTCGCTGGCCAGTTCCTGGATGGTGTGAGGGGCGTTTTTCAGCGGGTTGTCTTCGGCATCCCACTGGCCGCTGGCCACCTGGTCGATTTCCTTGCGGATGCTGATCAATGCATCGATGAAGCGGTCGAGTTCGGCCAGTCCTTCGCTTTCGGTCGGTTCGATCATCAGCGTACCGGGTACCGGCCAGGACATGGTCGGGGCATGGAAGCCGTAGTCGACCAGGCGCTTGGCGACATCTTCCTCGGTAATACCGGACTGTTCCTTGAACGGGCGCAGGTCGACGATGCATTCATGGGCAATGCGACCGTTGCGACCAGTGTAGAGAATGTCGAAATGGCCTTCCAGCCGCCTGGCGATGTAGTTGGCGTTCAGGATCGCGACCTGGGTCGCACGGCGCAGACCGTCCCGGCCCATCAAGCGAATATAGGCCCAGGAGATCGGCAGGATACCGGCACTGCCCCAGGGGGCACCGGCAACGGCCGGATTGGAGCCCAGGTCAGGGCCCAGCAAGCCGGTGACGTGGCCGGGCAGAAAGGCTTTGAGATGATCGCGCACGCCGATCGGGCCGACTCCGGGACCACCACCGCCGTGCGGAATGCAGAAGGTCTTGTGCAGGTTCAGGTGGCAGACGTCGGCAAAATCAGCCACGCGTGACCAGCCGACCAGCGCATTCATGTTGGCGCCATCCAGATAGACCTGGCCACCGGCAGCGCGCACCTGGTCGCAGATCGTGACCACTTCTTCCTCGAACACGCCATGCGTGGACGGATAAGTGATCATCAGTGCGGCCAGTCGGTCGCGGTACTTGTCGATCTTGCTTTCCAGGCCGGCCAGGTCGATATTGCCCTTGGCATCGCAACCCACCACCACGATGTCCATGCCCACCATCTGGGCGCTGGCGGGGTTGGTGCCGTGGGCCGACGACGGAATCAGGCAGACATTGCGGTGACTATCGCCATTGCTTTCATGGAAAGCCTTTATCGCCAGCAGGCCGGCATACTCGCCCTGTGATCCGGCGTTGGGTTGCAGCGAGATGGCTGCAAAGCCGGTCAGGCTCTTGAGCATGTCCTCGAGCTCACCGATCAGGGTGTGGTAGCCGCGCGCCTGGTCCCATGGGCAGAACGGGTGCAGGCTGGCAAACTCCGGCCAGGTCACCGGCATCATTTCAGCCGTGGCATTGAGTTTCATCGTGCACGAGCCCAGCGGAATCATCGCGTGAGCCAGGCTCAGGTCGCGATTCTCAAGGCGCTTGAGATAACGCAGCATCTCGGTCTCGGAGTGATAACGCTCAAACACTTCGTGGGTCATGAATGGCGACTGACGGCGAAGTGACTGGGGAATTGCGCTGTGTTCGGCGGGCAGCGAACGATCCAGTTCCATCAGATCGTTTTCATTGCCGGTAAACAGCTTCAGCAAATCGCTGATATGACGTCGGCGGGTGCACTCGTTGATGCTGATCCCGATGATGCCATCCTGATCGGCGCGCAGATTGAGACCGGCACGCTGGGCGCGGTGAAGCAGCGCCTGACGCAGCGGTTCGTCGACCCGGACCGACAAGGTATCGAAATACTGATCGTTGACCAGTTCAAAACCCTCGGTCGTCAGGGCCTGGGCCAGCAGACAGCAGTGCCGATGGATACGGCGCGCGATCTTGCGAATGCCGTCGGCACCGTGCCAGACGCCGTAGAAGCCGGCCATCACGGCCAGCAGGGCCTGGGCCGTGCAGATATTGCTCATCGCCTTTTCGCGCCGGATATGCTGCTCGCGCGTCTGCAGGGCCATGCGCAGAGCCGGTGCGCCGAGACGATCACGCGAAACGCCGATGATGCGGCCCGGCACACTGCGGCGATAGTCCTCGCGGGTAGCCAGAAACGCGGCATGCGGACCGCCGTAGGCCATCGGGACGCCGAAGCGCTGGGCCGAGCCGATCACCGCATCGGCATCGAACTCCCCGGGAGGCGTCAGCAGGGCCAGCGCCATCAGATCGGAGGCCACGGCAACCAGCGCGCCCTTGTCGTGCGCCTTGCTGATCATCGCGGCGATGTCGACAATCCGTCCGTCACTGCCCGGATACTGGGTCAGAACGCCGAAGCAGTCGGTTTGATCGAGTTCCCCGGTAAGGTCATCGGTCACCCTGACCTCGATCTCCAGATGCCGGGCGCGATTGGCGACCACGTCAATGGTCTGAGGAAGCGTGTTCGCATCGACCAGGAATACATTGCTCCTGGCCTTGCGGTTGACCCGGCGCAGCATCGCCATCGCTTCGGCCGCGGCCGTGGATTCATCCAGCAGGGAGGCGTTGGCCAGTTCCATGCCGGTCAGGTCCATGACCATCTGCTGGAAGTTGAGCATGCCTTCCAGCCGGCCCTGGGAGATCTCGGCCTGGTAGGGGGTGTAGGCGGTGTACCAGCCCGGGTTTTCCAGTACATTGCGCTGAATGACCGGTGGCGTGATCGTCGGGTGGTAACCCAGTCCGATCATGCTGTGGCTCAAGGTGTTGGTGGCGGCAATTTCGCGCAATTGCTCGAGAACACGCTCTTCGTTGTCACAACGCGCCATTTCCAGCGGCTGGCCATCCCGGATGCTGCCCGGCATGGTCTCGTGCATCAGACCATCCAGCGACTCACAGCCAATGGCGGTCAGCATGCGGGTGATATCGGCTTCACCGGGCCCGATGTGGCGCGCGATGAATTCATCGTGCGCTTCGAGTTGGTGCAGCGGCGAGACGGAATTGGACGGATCAGACATGAAGTCGGTCTCTTTCAAGCTTGAAGTTTAGAGATAGTGATCAACCAGCAAAAAGGCAAACAGCGCCATCAGGTAGATCACCGAATAATTGAACATCTGCATGGCCAGCTGCTCGCTGCGCGGGCGAAGCATGGCCAGCGCATAGCCAAGAAAGCCGATATTGAGCACGATCGAGCCGGCCAGGTAGACCACGCCGCTCATGCCGGTCAGCCAGGGCAGCAAGGTCACCAGCACCAGGATGATCGAGTAGAACAGGATCTGCAGTCGGGTGAACTTGACCCCGTGCGTCACCGGCAGCATCGGTACGTCGGCGGCTGCATAGTCGTGGCGGCGGTAAATGGCCAGGGCCCAGAAATGCGGTGGGGTCCAGACGAACACGATCAGGAACAGGATCAGCGCATGGGCATGGATATCGCCGGTAACCGCGGTCCAGCCCAGTATCGGCGGGGCCGCCCCGGCAGCACCGCCGATGACGATATTCTGCGAAGTGGCCCGCTTCAACCAGGCGGTATAGATCACCGCGTAGCCAATCAGGCTGGCAAAGGTCAATACCGCTGTCAGCACGTTGATAAAGGCAACCAGCAGGATCATGGAGATGGCGGCCAGTACCAGCGCAAAAATCAGCACCTGGCGCTCGCTCAATTCACCGCGGGGCAGGGGCCGATTGCGCGTTCGCGCCATGATCAGGTCGGTACGCGCATCGAGCAGATGATTGATCGCTGCTGCACTGGCGGCTGCCAGTCCAATACCGAGACTGCCGATGATCAGGGCATCGAGCGGAATCATGCCGGGGACGGACAGGGCCATGCCGACGATGGCCGTGAACACGATCAGCGCGACAACACGCAGCTTGCACAATCCAAGATATCGCCCGACCAGGCTGGGCGCTGCAGTACTCATCAACGAGTTTCGGTGGGCAAGGTGGTCAGGGCCAGCAAATACACCATGGCTCCGAGCAGCAGTGCGGCCACGCCATTGTGGGCAACGGCTACGGCCAGCGGCAATCCCAGCAGGATATTCAACAGACCCAGGGTAATCTGGGTGATCAGCAGCGTGGCCAGTACGGCGCCCGGTCGCACCATGCCCGGCGTGCGGAATAGCAGCCACAATAACCAGCCAAAAACGCCCAGGACCACGACCGCACCCAGGCGGTGCGCCATATGAATGGCCATGCGGGCCGGCTGATCCAGAAGGCCGCCCTCATAGTCCACACCGATGCCACGCCACAACTTGAATCCTTCGCGGTAATCCTGCTCGGGCCAGACCTGGCCCATGCAGGTCGGAAAATCGGGACAGGCCAGGGCGGCATAATTGGTGCTGACCCAGCCGCCGAGAATGACCTGGCCGACCAGTACGACCAGGCCGATCAACACCGGAATGCGGAGCCGGCGTTGCGGCAGTGTGACCGGCAACGACCGGGGGCGGGTTCGCCAGTAGAGCCAGGAAAGCAGACTGAAGGTCAGCAGACCACCCAGAAGGTGGGCCAGAACGATGGCCGGTTTGAGCAGCAAGGTAACGGTCCACATCCCCAGTGCTGCCTGGAATATGATCAAACCCAGCAGGGCCAGCGGCAAGGCCACCGGCTGACCGGGTTCGCGCCGGCGTTGCCAGGCAAAGATAGCCAGGGCAAGCACAATCAAACCCAGGAACCCCGCGACGTAGCGATGAACCATTTCCCGGATCGCCTTGCCCGTTTCCACCGGCCGTTCGGCCCAGCGTTCGTTGGCCTGGCTGATGGATTGCTCGGTCTTGGGCCAGGTCAGTTCGCCATAGCAGCCGGGCCAGTCCGGGCAGCCCAGTCCGGCGTCGGTCAACCGAACCCAGGCGCCCAGCACGATGACCACGAGGGTCACGACCAGGGCAAACAGGACCAGGCGATTGTAGCTGCGGGCAGTCATTGAATTCAGTCTCGTTGAGTCCAGGTCAGCAGGCGGCGCAGATCCTTGCGGATGCCATTGGGATCCGCCTCGCCGGGGTAGCGCAATATTATATTGGCCATCGGGTCAAGGATGTAGTGAGCCGGGGCATTCTCGTGTCCGGGAAAGCTTTCAACCAGCCGTTCTGCGGCTTCTCCATCAATAATAGCGAAGTCATCGGCCAGTTCGGTGATTTGGGCGCGCACTTCGGCACTGACCTCCACCTGGCTGATCAGCAGCAGACCAACATCCGGCTGGTGACGATCCTGGGCTCGACGGACCTGACGCAGCCAGTAGAGATCGCGCAAGCATTCATCATCACAGGCGCTGTTGCGCAACTGGACCAGCTGCCAGCGATCCAGCAGGCTGGCGTTATCGATGACTGAACCCGGTCCGTCGGGGGTCGAAAATGCCGGCAATGGCACGACCGGCTGGATCAGTTCGCCGTGATTGCGACCACCTCCCGGCTGCCAGTCTATCCACTGACTGTTCAGCAGAATGGCCACCACGACCGGGGCGGCAAACAGCACGAAGACCAGAATCAGGATTTTTCGGTTCACGAAGCCTTTCCTCGTTTGAACAGGTTTTTCAGGGTCAGAATCGACCAGATAACAACCAGGGCGATGGCGATGCTTGCCCACTGGAACGCATAGCCCCGGTGTCGCTCCGGTCCCATGCTGATCAGAGCCCATGGATCGCCGCTCAGATGGGCCGGGTGATCCGGATCGAGCAGAATGATTTGTTCGGCCACGGGTCTGTCCAGGGCCTTCTCGACCAGGTCAAGTTCCAGGTAGGTCATCAGGTTCGGCCAGTTTTCAACATCCAGCGCTTCGGCCTGGCCCAGACGAACGCCCGGACGGGGCGGCTCGTTGATCCGGCCGGTCAGCACAATGTCGGTTTCGGGCGTGTCGAACTCGGGCCAGCGACCGGAGTTTCGCTGCCACGGTTGCCAACCGCGATTGACCAGATAGAGTCGATCAGAGTCTGCCGGCTCGAACAGGCTGAAAACGTGAACGCCGGTATGATTGTTGCGGATCTGGTTGTCGAGAAAGATATGGCGATCCGGGTCGAAGCGGCCGCTGGCGCTGACCCGGGTGTAACGGGGCAGGGCAATGTCGTCGTCTGTGAGCGAAACGGCTGCCGCCGCATCCCACTGACTCAGCAGCGAGGCCTTCTCCTCGGCCCGGTCCAGCTGCCAGAAGGTCAGGCGAATGCACAGAGCGATTGCCAGTATGGCCGCCAGATGCGGGATTATCCAGAGGGCGGTTTTTCGGGTTCCTGAAATCACTTTCGGATCGCTCACTGCACCACTTTATAATGCAAGCCTGTCAATTCGAGGTCGCCACTCGTGCTAAGCAAAGTCATCATCATCGCTATCTTTCTGGCCATTCTTTACACCCTGGCGTCCAGCTTCTATTTTCTGGTCAGTGATCAGGGCGAGGGAGATCGCGCTGTGCGCCGTTTGAGCTGGCGTGTGGGATTATCGCTGGCCCTGCTGGGTCTGCTGTGGGGAGGGTTTCAGCTCGGTATCATCGAGCCGCAAGGCGTCAACCCGGTACGCTACGAACAGTCGTCGCCCTAGTCGGGCGAGCAAAGTCTGCCAGTTGACTGATCAAAGCTGCTCGAGAACGTACTCGGCGCTGGAAACCCTGAACTCGCCGGGACTTTCCACCATGATCGCCTCGACGATCCCGTCATTGGCAATCAAGGCAAAACGCTGCGAGCGCTTGCCCATTCCGAATGCACTGGCGTCCATTTCCAGGCCCAACGCACGCGTATAGTCACTGTTGCCGTCAGCCGCCATGGTCACGCTGTCGTTGACCTGTCCCTGCTTCGCCCAGGCCTCCAGTACGAAAATGTCGTTGACCGCCATGCAGACAACTCGATCAACGCCTTTTTCCCGGAATTGAGCAGCATTCTCGACGTAGCCCGGCAGATGTCGTGCAGAGCAGGTCGGCGTGAATGCACCGGGAACAGCGAACAGAACAACTCGGCCTTTGCCAAGCAGTTCACTAACGTCTTTGGGTTCGGGGCCGTCAGGGCCGGCGACAGTGAGAATACCTTGGGGCAATCGATCGCCAGTCTGCACAGTTTTCATCAGCCGTTGAGCGCCTTGTTCATGGCATCGATCAACGTGCTTTTATCGACCGGCTTGGTGATGTAGGCCGAGGCGCCCTGGCGCATTCCCCAGATTCGATCAGTTTCCTGATCCTTGGTGGTCACAAAAATCACCGGCACGTTGGCAGTGGTCTTGTCCTTGGAAATCTTGCGCGTCGCCTGAAAGCCATTCAATCCGGGCATGACCACATCCATCAGGATCAGGTCGGGAATTTCGGCGATGGCCTTTTTTACTCCCTCTTCACCATTGTTGGCGGTGACCACTTCGTGGCCGGCACCTTCAACAATCTTGGTCAGCGAATACAGCTGGGTTTCAGAATCATCAACAATCAGAACTTTGGCCATGTTGCACCCTTTTTGAGGACATCAGTTGCTTGAAGCAATTGCGTAAGCATTCATGATACTCGAATTGCCCCGCTTCGGTAACTTCTAGTGTACCCCAATGCGAACGGGCACGCGCCCGCGACCCTGGCCATCCAGCAGGCGTCCGAACACCGTCGAGAGCTCCTCCAGATTGACCGGTTCGGCGGCGATAAGGTCAAGATGCCGTGGTTTCCAGTCTGTTGCCAGCCGTTTCCAGATCTTCTCTCGCAGCGGATAGGGGCAGCCGGCCGAGTTGATACCAAGCAAACCGATACCGCGGATAATGAAGGGCATGACGGTTGTCTGCAGACCGATACCGCCGGCCATGCCGCAGGAGGCAATGTTGCCCCAGGGCTTGATGACCCGGGTCAGACCCGACAGCGTATCGCCACCGACATTGTCCAGCGCGCCGGCGAAGCGGGTCGAGGCCAGCGGAGTTTCCGGCCAGTAGAGATCATGGCGCGAGATGCACTGGTCGGCACCGAGTTGATGCAGCCAGTCGAATTCGTCCAGTTTGCCGCTGATCGCGGTGACCTGGTAACCGGCTCTTGAATAGATGTCGACCGCCAGCGAGCCGACGCCGCCGCTGGCGCCGGTAATGCAGATGGCCCCCATCTCCGGGGTCTGGCCATTGGCCTCCATTCGATGCAGTCCGAGCGCTGCAGTAAATCCCGCCGTACCAAGCAACATTGCTTCTTTCAGCGTCAGTCCCTCAGGCAACGGCACCAGCCATTCGGACGGCACCCGCAGATACTCGCTGTAGCCGCCGTCGCGCACTTCCGACAGGCCGCAGCCGGTCATCAGCACTTCATCGCCTTCCTTGAATCGACCAGACTGGCTCATCGCCACCGTGCCGGCCATGTCGATCCCGCCGTTGAGCGGGAACTTGCGCAGAATCTTGCCCTTGCCGGTGCCCGCCAGCGCATCCTTGTAATTGACACTGGACCAGCTCACCCGGACGACGACATCGCCGTCGGACTGCTCGTCGATGGACTGCTCGACGATCTCGGCCCGGTAGCCGTCTTCGTCGTCGGAAATGCGCAGGGCTTTGAAGGTTTCTGGGATGTTGTTGGTCATGATTTGATGGGAAGAGGGAGAGAGGGGAAGAGGGAGAGAGGGGAGGAGGGAGAGAGGGGGAGAGGGTAACTGAAAATTGCTTTTACCTTCTTCCTTCTACTCTTCTACCCCTCTACCCATTTCCTTAATTAGCCTTGTGAATTGCGCGCTTGTCCACCGCCAGTGCGGCTTCATGAACGGCCTCCGACAAAGTCGGATGAGCATGAACGATGCGGGCCAGGTCTTCGCTGCAGCCGGCAAATTCCATCGCCACCACACACTCGGCAATCAGCTCGGATGCGCCCGGGCCAATGATCTGGACGCCCAGAATCCGGTCGTCCTCTTCATCGGCCAGGATCTTGACATGGCCGGCCGCGTTGCCCATCGCCAAGCCACGTCCGGTGGCGGCGAACGGGAAGTTGCCGGAGCGATAGGCGGTGCCGGCCTCTTCAAGCTGCTTTTCGGTCTTGCCGACCCAGGCAATCTCGGGGTCGGTGTAGATAACCCAGGGAATGGTGTCGAAATTGATGTGTCCATGGCCGGTAGCCAGCTTTTCGACCACCGCAATGCCTTCTTCGGAGGCCTTGTGCGCGAGCATCGGGCCGCGTACCAGGTCGCCGATGGCCCAGACATTGTTGGCACTGGTCCGGCAGTCGTCGTCCACCTTGACCTGGCCTCGATCGGTCAGCTCGACACCGCTGTCGTCTGCCAGCAGGCCATCGCTGGCCGCCTTGCGACCCACCGCGACAAGCAAACGATCGAAAACCTCGGTCTGCTCGCCCTTGCCGTCCTGGTAGGTCACCTTGACCTTGCCATCGGCGATCTCGGCACCGGACACCTTGGCGCCAAGGCGAATATCCAGGCCCTGCTTCTTGAATTCGCGAGCAGCCGCGCGGGACACGTCCTTGTCCACGACCATCAGCAACTCGTCCATCGCTTCGAGCAGCACGACTTCCGAACCGAGACGCGACCAGACGCTGCCCATTTCCAGGCCGATCACGCCGGCCCCGATCACGCCAAGCCGTTCGGGCACCGCGTTGAATTCCAGCACGCCCTCGTTGTCGACAATGTGCTTGCCGTCGATTTCGACGTTGGGGATGGAGAAGGGCACCGAGCCCGCCGCCAGCATGACGTGCTTGCCGGTGGCGGTGAACTTCTCTCCGTCGTGCGGCGATACCTCGACCTGACGGTCGGCCAGCAGCTTGCCGCGGCCGTTGACGAACTCGATCTTGTTGGCCTTGAACAGCTGCATCAGGCCACTGTTGAGCTGTTTGACGATCTTGCGCTTGCGCTCGATCATCTTCTCGATATCCATCCTGACGCCGTCCACAGCAATACCGTGGTCGGTGTAGTCGTGCTTGATATGGTGGTAATGCTTGGACGAATCCAGCAAGGCTTTCGACGGCACGCAACCGACGTTCAGACACGTACCACCCGGAGCCGGCTTGCCGTCCTCGCCCTGGCGATCGTCGATCAACAGGGTTTTCAGTTCCAGTTGGGCTGCACGAATGGCCGCTGCGTAGCCGCCCGGCCCGCCGCCAATCACGATCAGATCAAATTCCTTGTCAGCCATTCTCGTTATTCCTTGGTTGATTCAGTAGTACTCGGTCAAAGGCCAAGCAGCATGCGGGCCGGGTCTTCGAGTGCTTCCTTGACCGCGACCAGGAACTGCACGGCATCCTTGCCATCGACGATCCGATGGTCGTAGGACAGCGCGATGTACATCATCGGCCGGATCACGATTTCACCGTTCTCGGCGATCGGACGCTCCTTGATCGTGTGCATGCCCAGGATGGCGCTTTGCGGCATGTTCAAAAGCGGCGTTGACAGCAGCGATCCGAAGACACCACCGTTGGTGATGGTGAACGTGCCGCCCTGCAGGTCTTCGAGCTGGATCGAACCCTTGCGAGCCTTGCTGGCGTAGTCGGCAATACCGGCTTCGATCTCGGCCAGGCTCAATCGATGGGCATCGCGCAGGATGGGCACCAGCAGTCCGCGGTCGGTCGAAACGGCAATGCCGATGTCCTGGTAGCCGTGATAGATGATCTCATCGCCATCGACCGAGGCGTTGACCACCGGATGCTTCTGCAATGCTTCACAACAGGCCTTGACGAAGAACGACATGAAGCCCAGCTTGATGCCGTGCTTGTCGGCAAACGCTTCCTTGTAGCGCGAACGCAGGTCCATGACCGCCTGCAGATTGACTTCGTTGAACGAGGTCAGAATTGCCGCCGTGTTCTGGGCGTCTTTCATCCTTTCGGCGATGCGTGAACGCAGTCTCGACATCTTGACCCGCTCTTCCTGGCGCGGACCGCCGCCGCTCTGAACGTGCTTCATGACATCGGGCTTGGTCACCCGTCCGCCGCGCCCGCTGCCGACAACTTCAGCGGTATCGACGTCGTTGTCAGCGGCAGCCCGGCGTGCCGACGGTGACGGAGCACCGCCTTTCTTGCCGCCATCCTGCTCCGAGCGCTTGCCGTCGTCGGACTCTTTTCCTTTTGATTCCTTGCTCGCGAAATCCTTGTCACTGGAATCCTGTTCCCCGGAATCGTCGTCCTTTTCAGAGCTCTCCGGGGCCTCACCTTCTTCCAGCAGTCCCAGCGTCTGACCTTCGGTGACCGTTTCACCGGTATCGGCACTGATTTCCTTGAGAATGCCGTCAGCCGGTGCGGGCACTTCCAGCACGACCTTGTCGGTCTCCAGATCGACCAGGTTTTCATCCCGTGCGACGTGATCACCTGGCTTCTTGTGCCACTTGGCTACCGTGGCATCCGAGACCGATTCCGGAAGATTGGGGACCTTGATTTCTAAACTCATTTGATAATCCTTACGCTATGCCTTCGCCGTGAGTCAACGCCTGGTTGACCAGTCGTTTCTGTTGTTCGAGATGGACCTGGTAATAACCGACTGCCGGTGACGATGAACCTTCGCGTCCGGCATACTTGAGTGATTGCTTGTCGCCGATGCAGGCCTGCAAGTGATGTCGGATCTGGAACCAGGCACCCTGGTTCATCGGTTCTTCCTGACACCAGATCACATCACCGGCCTTGCCGTAGCGCTCGATGATGGCCTGAACCTCTTCGCGCGGGAACGGGTAGAGCTGTTCGACGCGAACCAGTGCGATATCGTCGATTTCCTGCTTTTCCTTTTCCTGAGCCAGGTCGAAATAGACCTTGCCGGCACAGAATACGATGCGCTTGACCTTGTCCGCTGCGGGCTTGGACGGATCGTCGATCACCACCTCGAATTGACCGTTGACCAGGTCGTCGAGTGATGAGGTCGAGGCCTTGTGACGCAGCAGCGACTTCGGTGTCAGCACGATCAGCGGCTTGCGGAACGGGCGCAGCATCTGTCGGCGCAGCATGTGGAACATCTGGGAGGGCAGGGTTGGCACGCAGACCTGGATATTGTTGCCGGAGCACAGTTGCATGAAGCGTTCCAGGCGGGCCGAAGAGTGTTCCGGTCCCTGGCCTTCGTAGCCGTGGGGCAGGAACATCACCAGGCCGCATAATCGGCCCCACTTGGCTTCACCGGAGGCGATGAACTGGTCAATGACCACCTGGGCGCCGTTGACGAAGTCGCCGAACTGGGCTTCCCAGATCACCAGTGTGCCGGGATCAGCCGTTGCATAGCCATACTCGAAGCCAAGAACCGCCTCTTCGCTCAGCAGCGAATCGATGATGGTGACCTTGTGCGGTTCAGGGGAAAGATCGACCAGCGGGATCCAGGTGCGACCGTCATTCTGATCGTGCAGTACCGAGTGGCGATGGAAAAACGTGCCGCGACCGGAATCCTGACCGACCAGGCGCAGGCCATGGCCGTCGTTGATCAGTCCGGCATAAGCCATGGTCTCGGCAAAGCCCCAGTCCATCGGCTGCTCACCGGCGGCCATCTTGCGCCGTGATTCGATAATGCGTTCAACCTGCTTGTGGAGCTCGAAGCCTTCAGGCAGTTCGGTCATCCGTTCCGACAGCTTCCGTATCTCGTCGAGACCCATACTGGTGTCGGTCGTTTCGCGCCAGTCCTTGTCCAGGTAGGGTTGCCAGTCGACCGTGACCAGGGCCTCTTCCTTGGGCACCAGTTCAACCACCGGTTCGCCGGCATCGAGCTTGTCGCGATACTCGGAAAACGACTTTTCAAGATAGTCCTTGTCGATCAGGCCTTCATTCATCAGAGTGTCGGCATACTGCTTGCGCACCGAGTCGAGCTGGCGAATGACCTGGTACATGCGTGGCTGGGTGGCTGCCGGCTCGTCGGCTTCATTGTGACCGTGGCGGCGGTAGCAGACCAGGTCGATCACGACGTCTTTCTTGAACTGGCGGCGGAAATCGGCAGCCAGGCGGGTGGCGTAGATGACCGCTTCCGGATCGTCGCCGTTGACGTGCAGAATCGGCGCCTGGACCATCTTGGCGACTTCGGTGCAGTACAGGGTCGAGCGCGCATCGATCGGATTGGAGGTGGTAAAGCCGATCTGGTTGTTGACCACGATGTGGAACGTGCCGCCCACCGCAAAACCACGTGCCTGGGACATGTTGAGCAGTTCCATCACCACACCCTGGCCGGCGATCGCAGCATCGCCGTGAATCAGTACCGGCATGACCTGCTCGTGGGTATGATCACCGAGCCGGCTCTGGCGGGCCCGGGCCGAACCGGCCACGACCGGGTTGACGATCTCCAGGTGTGACGGATTGAAAGCCAGGGCCAGGTGCATGATGCCGCCCGGGGTGCGCACGTCCGAACTGAATCCCATGTGATATTTGACATCCCCTGAACGGTTGGGATCATCCTTGGCAATGGCTCCGTCAAATTCGGCGAACAGGTCGCCCGGACTTTTGCCCAGGACATTGACCAGCACATTCAGGCGGCCGCGATGGGCCATGCCGAGAACCATTTCACAAATACCCTGGCTGCCGGAATGGCGAATAAGCGTGTCGAACAGCGGAATCATCGACTCTCCGCCTTCCAGCGAGAAGCGCTTCTGGCCGACGTACTTCGAGTGAAGATACTTTTCCATCCCCTCGGCCGCAGTCAGCTTGTCGAGCAGGCGCAGACGATCTTCCTTCGACGGGGTGTAATTGCCGCGGGTCGTTTCCAGCCGTTTCTGCAGCCACTGGCGCTGTTCGGTATCACCAATGTGCATGTACTCCACGCCGATCGACCCGCAGTAGGTCTTCTGGCAGATGTCGATGATCTCGTTGAGCGGGAGATGATCTGGTGCCGCCAGCGATCCGGTATGAAACGAGGTTTTCAGGTCCGACTCACTGAGACTGTGAAAGCCCAGATCGAGATCGGGAACTCGTGGGCGAACGCTGAGGTCAAGCGGATCGAGGCGGGCGCGCTTGTGGCCGCGCACCCGGTAGGCGTTGATCATGCGCAGCACGCCAGCCTGCTTGAAGTCCTCGGCAAGCTGCGCTCCGAGACCGCCACCGTTGGCGCCCAGCTCACGGAAGTAGCGCGCGATGGCCTGGTGGCGAGTGTCGTTGTCCGAGTTCTCGTTGAGTTGACCGAAAATCGTCTGCCAGTGCTCGGGAACGGTCTCGGCATCGTCCAGCCACTGCTCGTACAGTTCCTCCACGTACGCGGCGTTGGTGCCGGACAAGTGGGATGCCCGGTACTGCTCCTGGAGGTAGTCACTCATGGTTGAACGCTCTGGACTCGGTGAAAATCAAGACAACGCGTGATTATAACGGGGCTGGATCAACGTTGGGCAGCTAAACGCCGAAAACGCATCAGACGATATGCGGGCGAGGGGGCTGGTCGATTGCGGCCAGTTCGATCAATTGTTCGAGCGCTGGACGATTGGTGAGCCAGTCACGACCCAGCTTGCGAGTGCGACACAGGTTGATCGCCTGTTCATGGCCACAGGCCAACTCCTCGCCATTGACGATCAGGACCAGCTTGTCATTGCGCTCGACGATCGCCAGCCGGGCACTGGCTGCAAGTGGCAGGCGCCGACCGGCGCGAAGCTGTTGCGTGACCTGGCTCAGCGAAGGGGATTCTTCCCCGGGCCAGAGCCTCCAGCTGGTCAGGAATCGACCCAGCAGGGCCGCCATTTCATTGTCGTCGAGATTCAGGCATCGCTCGAGCAGCTGGCGGGCGTCCTTGACCAGGGCGGGATCGATGATTTCCGGCAGATCCCGGCTGGACGATGACGGGCGCAATCGTTGTCGACCGCGCGGCTCGGTCGAAATGCTCTCGGCCAGATAGAACATCAGCTCGGGTCCCGACGGGGTTCGCAATCCCACTGACCAGGTCTGGCAGTCATTCTCGGCCACGCCATGGTGACCGACGCCGGCCGGAAGATAGAGCACATCGCCAGGGACTGCGACGATTTCGGTATCTGCCGCCCAGTCCTTGATCAACGCCAGCTCGAAGCGCTCGTCCGGTTCGGGGTCAGGATTGTATTGAAGCTGCCAGCGACGCTGTCCGGCAGCCTGGACCAGGAACACATCGTAGGCATCCAGGTGCGGACCCACCGAGCCGCCAACGACGGCCTGGCTGATCATCACGTCATCGATCATCCAGTCCGGCAGGAACCGGAACTTCTCCAGCATACGGGCCACGTCGGAGTCGACCTTGTCCATCTCCTGAACCAGCACCGTCCAGTCACGCGCCGACGCCGGCAAGTCGCTGTCGCTCAGTGGTCCGTGGCTGACTGCCCAATCCTCGTGATCGACCGAGCCGCTGACCAGGCGCATCGGCAGTTCATGTTCGTCAGCGGTTGCCAGCAGGGTGTCCAGTTCCAGTGCTTGCGGAGCCAGCCAGTTGCGGATCAGGCAGGGCTTTTTTTGCCACGATTCGGTAAAAAAACGCTCAGCATCGAAACCATCGACGATGATCAGTTCGCTCATACGAAACGCGGAATCGCCCGGGCCATGTCGGCGGCATTGCCGATATAGCTGGCGGGAGTCAGTTCGAGCAGACGGTCACGCTCGGCCTGGGGGATTTCAAGCGCCAGGATGAACTCACGCAGGCGCTCACGGGTAATGCCCTGTCCGCGGGTCAGCGCCTTGAGTTTCTCGTAGGGTTCCGGCACCCCGTGCAGGCGCATCACTGTCTGAACGGCCTCGGCCAGGACTTCCCAGGACTTGTCCAGGTCTTCAGCCAGTCGCTGTTCGTTGGGTGCGATCCGGTCAAGGCCTCGCAGGATGGACTGCCAGGCCAGCGAACAGTAGCCAAAGGCGGTGCCCAGGCTGCGCTGAACCGTGGAATCGGTCAGATCGCGTTGCCAGCGTGACACCGGCAGCTTGGCCGCCAGGTGTTCCAGTAGCGCGTTGGCCAGGCCGAGATTGCCCTCGCCATTTTCAAAATCGATCGGATTGACCTTGTGCGGCATCGTGGATGATCCGACTTCGCCTTCAACCAGGCGCTGGCGAAAGTAGCCCAGTGAGACATAGCCCCAGGCATCGCGGGCAAAATCCAGCAGCACAGTATTGATCCGGACCAGAGCGTGACTGAGTTCGGCCAGCATGTCGTGCGGCTCGATTTGGGTGGTATAGGGATTGAACACCAGGCCGAGGTCTTCGACCACGGTGCGGGACAGTTCCGGCCAGTCGATATCGGGGCAGGCGACCAGGTGGGCATTGAAGTTGCCGACCGCACCGTTGATCTTGCCGCTCAGTTCGACCTGGTTGAGACCGCGTCGTTGCCGGCGCAGGCGAAATACGACGTTGGCCAGTTCCTTGCCCATTGTGGTCGGTGATGCGGTCTGGCCATGGGTTCGCGCAAGCATCGCCAGGTCGGCGGTCTTGACTGCCAGTTCTTCAAGCTGGCGGTCCAGCCGTGCCAGCAGCGGATCGAGCTCGGTCTCGATCGCCGCCTTGACGATCAGCGCCCAGGACAGGTTGTTGATGTCCTCGGAGGTCAGGGCGAAATGCACGCATTCCTGTGACCTGGCCAGTTCCGGACGCGAGGCCATCTGTTGCTTCAGCCAGTATTCGACCGCCTTGACGTCATGGTTGGTGCTTTTCTCGATGGCCTTGACCGCGGCGGCGTCTTCGTCGGAAAAATTCTCCACCAGCGCATCCAGAAACGCCTCGTCGTCCCGGTGGAGTGAGGGCAGGGCGGTGAATTTCGGGCAGGCAGACAGGGCCTTGAACCAGGCAACTTCGACCTGAACGCGGTGGCGAATCAGACCGGCTTCCGAGCACAACAGGCGAAGTCCGGACAGACGCCCGGCATATCGCCCGTCAAGCGGCGAAAGGGCGGTCAAAGAGGTCGAATCCATGGGAACGCGCCAGACAGTGAGGGTCAGCTGCGTATGATACCGAAAACCTTCTGGTGCGATGTCCTGGGGTGGGGTTTGGTGGCTGGCGGCGAGTGGTGCCACCTGCTGGCGCGCCGAGGGTCGGATCGGCCTGGTCGATTGAATCTGGTCAGGTGGAGCTTTGGTGCCCGCGAATCGTTTTCCAAATGCTGGAGTCTCGACGCTCACTTCAAGTGGACGTGGTTCAGGAGAGATGCTGATACGTTGGTGAAGGCTGCCGTGACCCTCGGCGCGCCAGCAGGCAGCACCACTCCCCGTTGTCGGTTGGGTGCAAGGGGAGGCTGGGTGGATTTGTGGAGACTTCTAGAGTCGCCAGCGCTTTAGCAGGTCCTGGTAGGCGTCGATGCGTCTGTCGCGCAGGAATGGCCAGAGTCGGCGGACCTGTTCGCCTCTAGCCAGGTCGATATCGGCCACGATGACTTCGGCCTCGGTGCCGGCTTCATCGATGATTTCGCCCTGGGGACCGGCGATCAGGCTGTGGCCCCAGAATTCGGCATCCAGACCGGCGCCTGAGCGGTCGGGTTCGAAGCCGACCCGGTTGCAGGCAACCATCGGGATGCCGTTGGCCACCGCATGACCACGCTGAATCGTTCGCCAGGCGTCCAGTTGCCGCAATTGTTCGTCTTCGTCGTCATCCGGATTTTTTCCGATGGCGGTCGGGTAGATCAGCAGCTCGGCACCGGACAGGGCCATCAATCGAGCCGCCTCCGGGTACCACTGATCCCAGCACACCAGCACACCCAGTCGTCCGACGCTGGTGTCGATCGGTTCGAAACCGAGATCCCCTGGCGTGAAGTAGAACTTCTCGTTGTAGCCGGGATCATCCGGGATATGCATCTTGCGATAGAAACCGGCCAGCTCGCCGGTACGCTCCAGCACGATGGCCGTGTTGTGAGCCAGGCCTGCCGCGCGGTGCTCGAAAATGCTGCCGACAATGACCAGGTCGTGGCGTCGGGCCGCATCGGACAGTGCGTGACGGGTCGGCCCGTCGAGCGGCTCTGCCAGCTCGAACAGGTCGGGGTCCTGATACTTGCAGAAGTATTCGGAAGCATGGAGTTCGGGCAGAACGACCAGCTCGGCGCCGTCGGCAGCCGCCTGGGCAATGCCGTCCAGGGAGGTCTGCCGATTGGCTTCGATATCGGGACCCATGGCGTGCTGGATCAGGGCGACGCGAATGATCGGGGTACTCATCCGAGTGCCGCCGGAATATTCATCGTGGCGCAATGCGGGCCGCCAAATTGGCTGATCATGGTCTGGGCTGGAACCGGTTCGATCGATCGTGCCGGAAACAGCTCGGCAAGAATGGCGCAGGCATGCTCGTCGGCGGGAACACCATAGGCGGGCACCAGGCAGGCGTCATTGATCAGCAGGAAATTGGCATAGTTGGCCGGCAAGTCGGGATTGAAGCCGCCGGCATGCGGCAGTGAGATCAATCGATAGGACTGACCGCCGCGTTGTCGAAGTGCTTCGAGCTGGCTGCGTATCAGCAGGCTGCGCTCCGGATCAGCCTGCAGCTGGAAAATCAGTGTGGAGGTATCGGCAAACCTGACCAGGGTATCGATGTGACCGTCGGTATCGTCGCCCGCCATCGGCTCGATGTCGATCCCGATGACTTCATCGACGTTGAGCAGATCGCACAGCTCGTGTCTGATTTCGCGCCGCGACAGGTGTGGATGCCGGGTCTGCAGACAGTGCCAGTTGACCAGCAATCGCCCGCGGCCGTCACTGTCGATCGCGCCGCCTTCCAGCTCGAACAGGGACTGGCGAAATGGAATGCGGTTGAACAGTTCGTGCCGGGACAGGTGCAGATTGACCCGGTTGTCGCGCGCCGCCGGATGCTTGCCGCCCCAGCCGTTGAAGTGGAAGTCCAGGGCCAGGCGCTGGCCGGAAGAAACCAGGGTGATCGGGCCGTAGTCGCGACACCAGGTGTCGTCAAACGGTATTTCGAGACAGTGCAATCCGGCCTGGTCGCCCAGCCGCGCTGCAGCTGAGCGATCTCCGGGCTGAATCAGAACAATCGCTTGCTGGTGCCGAAGAATCGCGGTGATCAGAATGACAAATTCGTCCCTGATCGGATCGAGGCGGTCAGCCCAGGCGCCTGACTCATGCGGCCAGGCGAGCAGGACAGCGCTCTGACGCTCCCATTCGGCGGGTAAACGAAACTCGGGATGAGACATGGATGCGAACCGCTGATCGCTGGGTCAGTTTGACTGACGATCAGCCTCACGCACCACGGCCTCGTGGTGGAGGACGCTTTCAATCACCAGACGATGCTCGAAGTAAACGCTGTAGTCGGAATAGGTCCAACGCGTGATCGGTGGATCGCCGACCGGACCGGACCGGCTCTGCGGTTCGCCGTAACGGGATTCGACCTGGTCCATGGTCAGGCCGTTGACCGGCAGATCGAGGAGCATGCGCTCGCGGACCTTTTCGATCAGCAGGATGTCGGCGCTGGCCACGCTCATGAGACTGATGAAAACCACCCCCCAAATCAGCTTTGCAAGATGCTGTCTGATCATGGTGCTTTTCCTCTTGAAGAAAGTCGTGTTGACACGGAATATCATTCGACAAAAGCAGCAATGAACGCCAGCTTTTGTCGACCCACTACCGTTGAGCATCTGACACCTCAACAATCGCCGCAAAAGTTTAGCATAGGGGCCGGAAGGAATTCGTAGGTCGGGGTGGCATCCCCGACGGTCCATGTTGCGGGATCCACCGATGGGGGAGTTTTCGGGATCAATCTGCGTGCTACTCGGTTTTGCTTGAATCGACAGGGTCCCACCGGCATGTAATTGATTGGCTACTTCAACGACAAGGACAGCACTCATGAAAACTGCATTGATCACCGGAGCCAACCGCGGCATCGGACTGGAAATGGCGCGCCAGTTGAAGGATCGCCACAAGGTCATCGCCGTGTGCCGCTCCAGTTCGGAGCCGCTCGATGAACTGGGAGTCCAGGTCGAGTCCGGCATCGATATCACCCGGCGCGAGGATCTGAGTGATCTGAAGCAGCGTCTGGACGGACAGACGATCGACTTGCTGATCAACAACGCCGGGTTGCTGCGCTCGTCCAGCCTAGAGAACATCGAAGACGAACTGGATGACTGGCGGGCCCAGTTCGAAGTGAATTCACTGGCCCCGCTGCGGGTGACCAGCGCACTTCAGGATCAGTTGGCCGATGGCGGCAAGGTCATCATCATCACCTCACGGATGGGCTCGATTGCCGACAACACCTCCGGCGGCGCGTTTGCCTACCGGATGTCGAAAGCAGCGGTCAATACCGCCGGCGTTTCCCTGGCCCACGCGCTCGCGGATCGCAAGATTGCGGTGGGTCTGCTGCATCCCGGCTACGTCCGCACCGACATGACCGGTAAAACCGGCCACGTCGACCCGGACGAGGCCGCTCGCGGCCTGATCGCCCGTATCGATGAGCTGAGCATGGACTCCACCGGCAGTTTCCACCACGCCAACGGCGAAGAACTGCCTTGGTAGTCGAAAGTTGCAATCAGGTGATTACCTAGAGACATCGAGCATCGGGTACTGCCGGGCGGTTCGGGCTGGCCGGGACGATCGGCGTACGGAGAGGCGGCGAGTTACCTGGAGCTGGGTGCCAGCGAATCCGCTCTGGCGGAGTCTGGCAACTTCCCGGTTTCCTGAATGGACCGTGCAGTCCGAAAGATGCTGTTGGCACCGAAGCCACTTCCGCGCCCCGGCCAGCCCGCCCCTCCCGCCGCCGGCCACCAAATACTCGGCTAAGTTCGTGCGAACAACCTAATAGATTCCTAGCGCGACAGTCGCACTTGCTCGTTGAGTAGGCGCAGCCAGGCCTGGTAGCGGAAGTCCGGTAACTCGCCATTTTCTGCGGCGATGCGAACTGCGCAGCCGGGTTCGTGATTGTGCGAGCAATCGCGAAAGCGGCAGTTGGCGGAAAACGGCGCAAATTCGGGAAAGCCTCGAACCAGTTCGGTTCGCGGCATCACCCACAAGCCATATTCCCAGACGCCGGGTGTGTCCAGCAGCCAGCCGCCGGCGGGCAGGGCACACAAGGTTGCCGAGGTAGTCGTATGCGTGCCTTTGCCGGTCACCCGCGACAGCTCTCCGGTCTGGGCTGCATAATCCGGGATCAACGCGTTGACCAGCGAGCTCTTGCCGACGCCGGACTGACCGGCCAGCAGGCTGGTGCCCCCGCTCAGCAGGGATCTGAGCGCGGCAACGTCCGGCTCCGGCTTGCATTGAACCCTGACAACTCGGAACCCCAACTCGACCAACCCGCCCAGCTCGGTAAACGGGGCCTGATCGGGCTCGTCCAGATCGCTCTTGTTGACCACGACCACCGGTTCGATTTCGCGAATCAGGCAGGCGGCCAGGTAGCGATGAATCAGGTCCGGACTGGGCGACGGCTGGGCGGCGATGATGATCAGCGCCAGGTCGAGATTGGCCGCGACCGGTCGAAACCGGCCCCGGGGATCGCCGCGTCCGAAGGTGTTGCGGCGTTCCTCGACGACTTCCAGCGAACCGTTGTCCGCCAGCTCGATCCAGTCGCCGGGCAGTGGCCGTTCCAGGCGGCGGGGAAAATGGAAGGCGGCAAGCTGACCGTCCTCGTGCCGGGCCACGCCGCGATTGGAGTAGGCCTCGACCACCCTGGCACGACGGTTTATCTGATTGCCTGTGGGGTTGCTCATCCCATTTCACCAGGCTGGTATATTGCCGACCAATCCTTCCAATGATGTCTGCAGCCATGAACAACACCCATCTGATCTGGATCGACCTGGAAATGACCGGGCTGGACCCGGCCACCGACCGGATCATCGAGATTGCCACCATCATCACCGACCAGGAGCTCAACGAACTGGCCACCGGCCCGGTGCTGGCGATTGCTACCCCCGCCGAGGTGCTCGATGCGATGGATGAATGGAACCGTCGTACCCATGGCGAATCGGGATTGATCCAGCGATGTTTGGACAGTGACATCTCCCTGGCCGAGGCGGAAAACCGGACGCTGGCGTTTCTGTCGGAATGGATCGAGGCCGGTGAGTCGCCGATGTGCGGCAATTCGATCTGCCAGGACCGGCGCTTCCTGGCGCGGTTGATGCCGCGATTGGAAGCATTCTTTCACTACCGGAACCTGGATGTCAGTACGGTCAAGATCCTGGCCCAGCGCTGGGCGCCGGCAATTGCCGAAGGTCTGGAAAAGGAGGGTGCTCACCAGGCGCTGGAAGACATTCGCGATTCCATCGAAGAACTCCGCTATTACCGTTGCTTCATGGGTGCGCTGGCCGGCAATTAGCTTTTCGCCAGCATGCGCCAGGTATCGACCACCGTATCCGGGTTCAGCGACATCGATTCGATGCCCTGGTCCATCAGCCACTGGGCCAGGTCCGGGTAATCCGACGGTCCCTGACCGCAGATGCCAATGTACTTGCCGCGCGCCTTGCAGGCCTTGATCGCCATGGCCAGCAAGGCCTTGACCGCGCCGTCGCGTTCGTCGAAACGATGGGCGACCAGCGCTGAATCGCGGTCCAGGCCCAGGGTCAGCTGGGTCATATCGTTGGAACCGATGGAAAAACCGTCGAAGTGCTCCAGGAACTCGTCGGCGAGCAGGGCATTCGAAGGCAGTTCACACATCATGATCAGTTTCAGGCCGTTTTCGCCGCGCTTGAGGCCGAAGGATTCGAGTACAGCGACGACCTCTTCGGCTTCGCCCACCGTACGCACGAACGGAATCATTGCCCAGACATGGGCAAGCCCCATGGTCTCGCGCACTTTCTTCAGCGCCCGGCACTCGAGTTCGAAGGCCGGCTTGAAGCTTTCGTCGACGTAGCGGGAGGCGCCGCGCCAGCCGATCATCGGATTTTCCTCGTCCGGCTCGTACTGTTCACCGCCAATCAGATTGGCGTATTCGTTGCTCTTGAAGTCCGACAGGCGAACGATCACCGGATGCGGTCCGAACGGTGCGGCAATGGTCGCGATGCCTTCGGCTAGCTTGTCGACGTAGAAGCTGACCGGATCGTCGTAACCGGCAATGCGTCGGTCGATCTCGGTGCGGATATCGTCGCTCTGGCGCGAATACTCCAGCAGCGCACGCGGGTGAATCCCGATCATCCGGTTGATGATGAATTCCAGCCGGGCCAGGCCGATGCCGTGGTTGGGAATCTGGGCAAAATCGAAGGCCCGGTCGGCGTTGGCCACGTTCATCATGATCTTCAGCGGCGCCGGTGGCATGTCCTCCATCGTGTCCTCGGTCATGCTGAACTTCAGTTCGCCCTTGTAAATTCGCCCGGTATCGCCTTCCGAGCAGGCCACGGTCACCATGTCACCGTGAGGAATACGCTGGGTTGCGTCGCCACAGCCGACAATGGCAGGGATGCCCAGCTCGCGGGCGATAATTGCGGCATGGCAGGTTCGTCCGCCACGATTGGTCACGATCGCGGCGGCGCGCTTCATGATCGGCTCCCAGTCGGGATCAGTCATGTCAGTCACCAGCACGTCACCGGCGGCAACATCGTGAATCTCATCCAGGCTTTCGATCACCCGGGCCACGCCGCTGCCGATACGCTGTCCAATCGCCCGGCCTTCGGCCAGCACTTCGCCGGTTTCTTCGAGGCGAAAGCGCTCCATGGCCTGGCCGGAGCGACTCTTGACGGTTTCAGGGCGGGCCTGAAGGATGAACAACTCGCCGGTATGACCGTCCTTGCCCCATTCGATATCCATCGGCCGGCCATAGTGCTCTTCGATGGTCAGGGCCATTTCGGACAGGCGGGTCGCATCGGCATCGCTGATGGAAAAGCGCTGGCGGTCGGATTCCGGCGTTTCTTCCACGCTCACGCCAGAGTCTTCACCATAGACCATGCGCGTGGCCTTGCTGCCCAGCGAGCGGCGCAGCACGGCGGGCAGACCGGCGCGCAGATTGGGCTTGAAAAGGTAGAACTCGTCCGGGTTGACCGCGCCCTGAACGACGCTTTCCCCGAGTCCATAACTCGAAGTCACGAAGACCACATCGCGATAGCCTGACTCGGTATCCAGTGTAAACAGAACGCCGGCCGCTCCGGTGCCGGACCGGACCATCAGCTGGACGCCGGCCGACAGCGCGACATCGTGGTGTTCGAAGCCATGATGGACGCGATAGGCGATAGCGCGATCGTTGTACAAGCTGGCAAACACCGCGTGCAGCTTCTCCAGCACCTGGTCCAGCCCGCGGACGTTGAGAAAGGTTTCCTGCTGACCGGCAAACGAGGCATCCGGCAAATCCTCGGCCGTGGCCGACGAGCGAACGGCAACCGCCAGCTCGTCGCCATAGCGCTCCTGCATGGTCTTGTAAGCGGTTCGAATAGCGCTTTCCAGAGCAGGCTGGAGCGGGGTATCCATGATCCACTGGCGGACTTTCTGGCCGGTTGCCGCGAGGGCACGGGTATCTTCCGGGTCCAGATCTTCCAGTTCATCCTGGATGCGCCGAGCCAGCCCGGATTGATCCAGAAACTCGCGAAACGCTTCAGCCGTGGTGGCAAAGCCGCCGGGTACACTGACCCCCAGCTCGCTCAGGTTTCCGATCATTTCCCCCAGAGAGGCGTTCTTCCCGCCGACCTTGTCCAGGTCGTCCATGCCGAGTTCGTCGAGCCAAAGAATATAGTCAGTCACGTGCTTGATCGATACCTGTGGTTTTGGTGAGCGCTAAAACCCGGTATTCTAACCGCCCGCAGCGATCATCAACCAGGCAACCATGCGCAAAACCGTTTTTTTCGTCTCCGATGGCACCGCAATCACCGCGGAAACCTTTGGTCACAGTCTGCTGACCCAGTTTTCCAATGTTGATTTCCGCCAGATTCGCCTGCCGTTCGTCGATACCCGCAGCAAGGCCACCGATGCGGTCTCACTGATCAACCGGGCGGCGGAGGCCGATGCCGGCAAGCCACTGGTCTTCAGCACGATCGTCGATGCCGGGATCAGTGCCGAGCTGACCGATTGCAATGCCCATGTGTTCGATATGTTCACCACCTTCATGGAGCCTCTCGAAGCCATTCTCGGTGTGGAACGCTCGCCGCGGGTCGGCCAGGCACACGGCATGGGCAATGCGCATGCCTATGAAGATCGGATGGAAGCGACCAACTACGCACTGACCCATGATGATGGCATCAGCAAGAAGCTGGGGGAGGCCGATGTCATCCTGGTTGGCGTATCGCGTTCCGGCAAGACACCGACCTGTCTGTACATGGCGCTGCACTACGGTATCAAGGCAGCCAACTACCCGCTGACCGAGGAGGATCTCGAGCAACCGCGTCTGCCGGGCTTCCTGCGCGAGCATGCCAGCAAGTTGTTCGGGCTGACCATCGACCCGAGCCGTCTGGCCCAGATTCGGGAGGTTCGTCGCCCGGAAAGCCGCTACGCCTCGCTCAAACAGTGCCGTTATGAGGTCGAAGCGGCCGAGGCCATGTTTCGAACCGAAAAAGTCCCGACGCTGTCGACGACCGGTTCGTCAGTCGAAGAACTGGCCAGCCGAATCCTGCTGGAACTGGGCCTGCAGCGCGAAATCCCCTGATTTTTCGCTCACCAATCCATCGCCGGCTCTTGCCTTCGGACGCGTCTGCCACCACACTATGCGGAACCAACAAGACCTGTCCCTGTCCATCTTCTGAATCCGTTTTTTGACCCTAAATCCGCCGCTCGCGGCGCTCTGGCCTGAATCCATGCTTACGACTGTCCGCAATCTGCATCCACCGACCCGGGTTCTGGCACGCCGGCTGCCCGAGCTGCATACGGCCGTTTTTCGAGCGCTGAATCTGCTCATGCCCGACGGCCTGGGGCGTAGCGATACGCTGGTATCACGGATCGACGGCGGCCCCGATTTATACATGCAGGTCATCGAACGTCATGATTACACGACGTTTCTGCGTCTGACCTACCTGATCGGCGACAGTCAGCACCATAATCCAAACGCTCATATTCGGGTCTACCATGATGCGCGCATGGCCGAGGCCACGGCGTTCAGTCCGGAGCAGGGCATTCAGCGACTGGCCGGGCCGGAATTACCGCTGCACGGATTGGTGGTTCGCAACTGGCGGCTGAACCGGGCACTGCTCAAGTGGCTGGACTACCTGCTGGCCCAGGGCCACAGTGCTCAGACTCTCAAGCCAACCGAGGACGTCCCCGACCTTGGCCCCTCTGTCGCCGAGCAGGAAGCTTCCTGAGCGAATTCGGTCTCGTCTAATTGTGCAATCTCAGTACGTTGTCCAATCCAACGATGAAAAGAGTTCAAGCCTGTGGAATTCGAGATATAGAGAGCATCGAGCATCGGGTGCTGCCGGGCGGTTCGGGCTGGCCGGGACGATCGGCTTGAGCGAGTTGGCGAGCTCTCTGGCGCTGGTTGCCAACGAATAGGTTCCGGTAGCGCCTGGTAACTTTTCGGGCTTCCTGAATGGTTCGTGCGGTCCGAAAGATGCGGTTGACAATGAAGCGGCTTCCGCGCCCCGGCCAGCCCGCCCCTCCCGACAGCACCCAATGCAGCAGATTGGGGGTTTGGTAAAGGCAAAAACCCCGCATCTTGCAACTAACCGTCAACGGCGAGTGGTGCTGTCTGATGGCGAGCCGAGGGTCACGGAGGCAGGCAGGAAAGCTTCAGCATCGTTCCACCGCCACGTTTCCATGAAGAGACCTTCGCAGCTCCAGCAATCGAATACGATTCGCGGGCACTAAAGCTCCACAGAAGCCGAATCAATCAACTCTGGCGATCTGACCTTCGGCTCGCCAGCAGGCGGCACCACTCGCCGCTGGCCACCAAATGTCCGGTTGCTTGTGTGGGCAACTGAGAGATCACACTTAAGGAACCTCTGAACAAGTCTATGCGGTCCGTGTAGACTTGTTCAGAGGTTCCTTCTGTCGGTCAGCTTGGGTACAATAGCGACCCGGATATTGAACATCAGGTTCGATTAGCGACAAGCGGGCAGGTTGGATGTTCCAGCCGGCCCGTTTTGCACACCCGGAGGTCAGGAGTTTGTCCCGAATGCAGGCACTATTGGTTCTGGAAGACGGCACCACGTTTTCCGGACAGGGAATCGGCGCGCCAGGTATCAGCACCGGCGAAGTCGTGTTCAACACGGCGATGTCCGGTTATCAGGAAATCCTGACCGATCCCAGCTACGCGGGCCAGCTGGTCACTCTGACCGTGGCCCATGTCGGCAACACCGGGGTCAATGCTGCCGACGCCGAATCCGATCGCATCCATTGTCGCGGACTGATTGTCCGCCACTCTCCCAGACGCCCCAGTTCCTGGCGCTCGGAGCAGTCCCTGGACAGCTACCTGGCCGCCCACGGAGTTTCGGGTATATCCGGACTGGATACCCGATCACTGACCATGCACCTGCGCCAGCACGGGGCGGTCAATGGCTGTCTGATGGTCGGCGACGACGTCGATGCTGAACGGGGGCTCGAACTGGCGCGCGCTTGTGTGTCCATGAGCGGACTCGATCTGGCCTGCCAGGTCAGCGTCGCCTCGCCGCAGGAATGGCTGGAAGGCACGCTGAACCTCGATACCGGCGAGTTTGCCCGAACCAGCGGCCGCTACCACGTCGTCTGCTACGACTATGGATTCAAGCGCAATATCCTGCGCCTGCTGGCCGATGCGGGCTGCCGGGTCACCGTGGTGCCGGCTCGCACGCCGGCCAGCGAGGTCCTGGCGATGAAGCCCGACGGAGTCTTGTTGTCCAATGGACCCGGTGATCCGGAACCGCTGGACTACGCCATCGTTGCTATCCGGGAACTGCTGGAAAAGCAGATCCCGGTATTCGGCATTTGCCTGGGGCACCAGCTTCTCGCGCTGGCGGCCGGTGCGCAAACCGTCAAGATGAAATTTGGTCATCATGGCGCCAATCATCCGGTCAAGGATCTCGACACCGGCCAGGTGCTGATCACCAGCCAGAATCACGGTTTTGCGGTGGACGAGAGTTCACTGCCTGCCGGGGTCCGGGCTACCCACCGCTCACTGTTTGACGGCAGTCTGCAGGGCATTGCCCTGACCGACGCCCCGGCCTTCGGTTTTCAGGGCCATCCCGAAGCCAGTCCCGGACCGCACGACCTGCGCGGGCTGTTCGCCAAATTCGCGCAAATGATGGAGTGAGCTGTGCCGAAACGAACTGACATCCAGTCCATCCTGATTATCGGAGCCGGGCCGATCGTGATCGGCCAGGCCTGCGAATTCGACTATTCCGGCGTGCAGGCGGTCAAGGCGCTGAGGGAGGAGGGCTACCGGGTGATCCTGGTCAACTCCAATCCCGCCACCATCATGACCGATCCTGAAGTCGCCGATGCGGTGTACATCGAGCCGATCCGCTGGGATGTGGTGCGCGATGTGATCGCCAAGGAGCGCCCCGACGCCCTGCTGCCGACCATGGGCGGACAGACGGCGCTGAACTGCGCCTTGGACCTGGCCCGCGAGGGGGTGCTGGAAGAGTTCGGGGTGGAAATGATCGGCGCGTCGCGAGACGCGATCGACATGGCCGAAGACCGCGAGCAGTTCCGGGTCGCGATGGGGGAGATCGGACTGGGCGTACCGGATGCCGCGGTCGCGCACTCGATCGAAGAAGCCGTGAAGATCCAGAAGAACATCGGCTTCCCGACGATTATCCGGCCCTCGTTCACGATGGGCGGATCCGGCGGCGGCATCGCCTACAACCGCGAGGAATTTCTCGAGATCGTCAGCCACGGCCTCGACCTGTCGCCGACCAACGAGGTGTTGCTCGAAGAATCCGTACTCGGCTGGAAGGAGTTCGAGCTCGAAGTGGTTCGGGACAAGGCGGACAACTGCATTATCGTCTGCTCGATCGAGAACTTGGATCCGATGGGCGTGCATACCGGCGACTCGATTACCGTGGCCCCGGCGCTGACCCTGACCGACAAGGAGTACCAGGCCCTGCGCGATGCTGCCATCGCGGTGCTGCGCAAGATCGGTGTCGACACTGGTGGATCGAACGTGCAGTTCGCGATCAGTCCCGACAATGGCCGCATCCTGGTGATTGAAATGAATCCCAGGGTTTCGCGCTCATCGGCACTGGCCTCCAAGGCGACCGGGTTCCCGATCGCCAAGGTGGCTGCCAAGCTCGCGGTTGGCTACACCCTGGATGAATTGCAGAATGATATTACCGGGGGTGCCACGCCCGCCTCGTTCGAGCCGGCCATTGACTACGTTGTCACCAAGATTCCACGCTTCGCGTTCGAGAAATTTCCCGCCGCCAATGATCGACTGACGACCCAGATGAAGTCGGTCGGTGAGGCGATGGCGATTGGTCGAACGTTTCAGGAGTCGCTGCAGAAAGCGCTGCGCAGCATGGAAACCGGCTTGAGCGGACTGGATCCGGTTGAACTTCCGGCCGCTGAAGACGAGGCGCAGACCCGTATCCGGCGAGAGCTGCAGGAAGCCGGCCCGGACCGGCTGCTGTACGTCGCCGAAGCGTTCAGGCGCGGCCTGGGCTTCGATGAAATCCACAGATTGTCCCGCATCGACCCCTGGTTTCTCGACCAGATTGCCGAACTGATCGAACAGGAAGCCGAAACCGCGGCCCAAGGTGTGGCCGGTCTGACCGACGAGCGTTTGCTGGAACTCAAGCGCTTCGGATTTGCCGATGCCCGGATTGCCGCGCTGGTGGGAGTTGGTGAATCCAGCGTCACTCAATTGCGCCAGCGAGCCAACCTGTTTCCGTCCTATCGGCGCGTGGATACCTGTGCTGCCGAATTTGCGACCAGCACGGCCTACCTGTATTCGACCTGGGGAGAAGCCTGTGAGGCCGATCCTGGTGACAAGCCGAAGATCATGGTGCTTGGCGGCGGACCGAACCGCATCGGGCAGGGCATCGAATTCGATTATTGCTGTGTTCATGCCGCCCTGGCGATGCGCGATCTCGGTTACGAGACGATCATGGTCAATTGCAACCCGGAAACCGTGTCCACCGACTACGATACCTCCGACCGCCTGTATTTCGAGCCGCTGACGCTGGAAGACGTGTTGTCAATTGTTGCTGTCGAGAAACCTGAAGGCATCATCATCCAGTTCGGTGGTCAGACTCCGCTGAAACTGGCCAGGGCGCTGGAAGCGGCCGGTGCACCGATCGTCGGAACGACCCCGGATTGTATTGACCTGGCTGAAGACCGCGAACGCTTCCAGGCCCTGCTTAACCAATTGGGCCTGAAGCAACCGCCCAATCGAACCGCTCGCGATCCGGAATCGGCGATCGTGCTGGCCCAGCAGATCGGTTACCCGCTGGTGGTGCGCCCGTCCTATGTCCTGGGCGGTCGGGCGATGGACATCGTTCACGGTGAAGATGAACTCAGGCGTTACATGACCGAGGCGGTCAAGGTCTCCAACGATTCGCCGGTTCTGCTCGACCGCTTTCTCGACCATGCCATCGAAGTGGACGTTGACGCCATCTGTGACGGCGAGCAGGTCATCATTGCCGGGATCATGGAACACATCGAAGAGGCCGGGGTCCACTCCGGCGACTCATCGTGCAGTCTGCCCCCGTTTTCGCTGTCGGATGAAACCATTGCCGAGATTGCCAGCCAGACCCGCCAGATGGCTCTCGCACTCAAGGTCATCGGTTTGATGAACGTGCAATTTGCGGTGCGCCAGGACGAGATCTTCGTGCTTGAAGTCAACCCGCGGGCGTCACGAACTGTACCGTTCGTGGCCAAGGCAACCGGCACGCCACTGGCCCGGGTGGCCGCGCGTTGCATGGTTGGCAAGACGCTGGCCGAGCAGGGCATCGACAAGGATCTGTCCTCGCGCTTTTTCAGCATCAAGGAACCGGTTTATCCGTTCATCAAGTTCCAGGGGGTCGATCCCATTCTTGGTCCGGAAATGCGTTCGACCGGTGAAGCCATGGGTGTCGGGCTGAGTTTCGGCGCAGCCGTGGCGCGAGCCCAGCAGGGCGTCGGGATTCGTGCGGCTGCCAGCGGCACTGCCTTTCTGAGTGTGCGCGACGCCGACAAGGAGCGCCTGCTGCCGGTGGCACGCGAATTGGTCGAACGCGAATTCAAGCTGGTTGCGACCGAAGGCACCTGGAAGTACCTGGTTGAAAACGGCGTCGAATGCGCCTATGTCAATAAGGTGATCCAGGGCCGGCCGCACATCGTTGACCTGATCAAGAACGACGAAATCGACTATATTGTCAATACCACCGAGGGTCGGCAGGCGATCGCCGACTCTTTCTCGATTCGACGCCAGGCGCTGCAGCACAAGGTCAACTATTCGACCACGATTGCCGGTGCCCGGGCAACGCTGCGTGCGCTGGATCACTGGAACGAGCGCGGCGTTCGCAGCCTTGCCGAGTTGTATGAACTTTAAGGAGTCACAATGAGCCAGATCCCGCTGACCAGGGCCGGGGCCGAACGCCTCAAGGCCGAGCTTGATCGCCTCAAGAAGAAGGAACGTCCGGCCGTGATTGAAGCGATCGCCGAAGCCCGTGCCCATGGCGACCTGAAGGAAAACGCGGAATACCATGCGGCTCGCGAGCAGCAGGGTTTTATCGAGGGCCGGATCCAGGCACTGGAATCCGCTCTGGGTAATGCCCGCATCATCGATCCAACGGAAACGGCGGCTGGTGACAAAGTGGTCTTCGGGGCCACCGTGACTCTGATTGAAGATGCCGACGATGCCGAAGAAGTGACCTGGCAAGTGGTCGGCGACCTCGAGGCTGATGTCGGCGAGCGACGCCTGGCCATCAGTGCGCCACTGGCCCGGGCCCTGATCGGCAAGGAAGTCGGGGACGTGGTTGAATTCAAGGCGCCCAACGGCTTGCGCGTCTACGAGATCCTGGCCGTCGAATATCGCTGAGGACGTCACTTGATCATCGTACTGGTGCCGGAGCTCGACACACTGACGGCCGACGCCAGTTCACTGCCGCGACCGCTGGCAAGCATCCTGGCGCGGTCTGATCGGACCCGGATCGACCCGGCCACTCATCAAAGTCTGCTTCTGACCGGTCAGCCGGTAGCTCCGGCGGCCGTATCGCGTCGCATCGACCGGCCCGATGACTGCTCCGGAATCTGGATGCGTGCCGATCCGATCGACCTCAAGCCTGATCTGAATGCCGTCTGGCTGCAGCCTTCATCCATGCCCGGTCTCGACGGGCCGGTCATTGAGGCCCTGACCGAGCTGTTTGCCGATGCCGGGCTGGCGTTTGACCTGGCGACTTCCCGGCGAGGCTATCTGCAGCTGAAAAAGCTGCCGGACTGTGAGTTCCAGCCTCCCTGGCAACTGGCTGGACAGAGCATGGATCACGGCTTGCCCTCCGGTCCGGATGCCGCGGTCTGGACCCGCCTGATGTCGGATTGCCAGGTGTTGTTTCACCAGTATCGAGATGATCCTGAAGCCTGGCCGTCCGGACTGTGGTTCTGGGGGGCAGGCGAGTTGCCAGATCGCGACTCGATTTCCCCCAGAGTCAGTCACGTTGCCGGTTCTGACCCCGAGCTGATTGCCCTGGCCGACTGGTTGCAGCTGTCGCATGGGCCGGGCAACAATCAGGTCGCCGATCAGTCTCTGGTCGTCTGGACAGGCGAACCCGGGTCAAGTGCCGCAGAAAATGTCGATCGCCTGAACTCGGCAATGAAGCCGCTGTGGCGAAAGTTGCTCACGGGTCGCCTGGATCGTCTGGAGCTGGCCAGTCCCGGCCAGGTCCACGCTCTGCGACCAGGCCAGGCCTGGCGTTTCTGGCAGTCACCGGAGCGCGGCGGCTGATGCTGCGCCATGTTCAGATCCGGCGTCGACCCGCCGGCGAAGTCCAGGCGCAGGACATGCATCCGGTACTCGCCCGTATCCTGGGTGCGCGCGGTCTGACCGAGGCGCCGGACTATTCGCTGGCAACACTGCTGCCGCCGACGCTGGGTGGACTGGATGCGGCAACCGCACTCCTGGCCGATGCCATTCGCCAGCAACAGCGCATCGTGGTGGTCGGCGATTTCGATGCCGACGGTGCGACCGGGACCGCGCTGGCCGTTCGCGCACTCAGGGCACTGGGGGCCAATCATGTTGACTGGGTCGTGCCGGACCGTTTTCGCCACGGCTATGGCCTGAGCACCGACCTGGTCGACGAAATCGCTCCAACCCGTCCCGATCTGCTGGTCACGGTCGATCAGGGCGTCAGTTCAATCGACGGCGTGGCTCTGGCCAGACGGCTGGGTATTCGGGTCATCGTTACCGATCACCATTTGCCTGGACAAGCGTTGCCGCAGGCCGACGCCATCGTCAATCCGAACCTTCCGGATGATCCGTTCCCGTCCGGTGCGCTGGCCGGAGTCGGGGTGATGTTCTATACCCTGATGGCACTGCGCGCCCGTTTGCGCGAGGAAGGCTGGTTCAAGCAGCGCGAGCAGCCGCGGCTGGATCGCTGGCTGGATCTGGTTGCGCTGGGAACCGTCGCTGATCTCGTGCCGCTGGATGAAAACAACCGGAGGCTGGTCTACCAGGGACTGGAACGAATCCGGGCACGCCGCTGCAGTCCCGGATTGACGGCTCTGCTGGAGGTCGCGGGCCGCAACCTCAGCCACGTGTCCGCCGCTGATCTCGGGTTTGCCGCCGCACCGCGACTGAACGCGGCCGGTCGCCTGGACGATATGGGCATCGGAATCCGCTGCCTGCTGGCGGACTCGGAATCGGAGGCACTTTCCCTGGCCCGTCAGCTCGATCAGCTCAATGCCGAACGCCAGGCCATCCAGGCCGATATGCAGCACAGTGCCGAAGCCCAGGCCGATGAGATCGCCGCCAAACTTGACCAGGCCGCCCAGGGCTTGTGCGTCTTCGACGCCGGCTGGCACCAGGGTGTGGTTGGCCTGGTGGCTGGGCGCCTGATGGAGCGTCTGCAGCGACCGGTCGTTGCCTTTGCGCCGGCCGAAGCCGGCAGCGATGAGCTCAAGGGGTCATGCCGCAGCCCGGCCCGGATCCATATGCGTGATCTGCTGGTCGACATCAATGCCAGCGAGCCGGGCCTGATCAGCCGCTTCGGGGGCCATGCGCGTGCAGCCGGACTGAGCCTGGCCGCTGATCAGCTTGAGCGATTCCGCACAGCGTTTGACCGTCGGCTTTCCAGCATTGAATTTGCCGGAGAAATCGTTGAAACCGACGGCGCCCTCCCGGCACAGCAGCTCGGCGTGGATACGGCAGAAGCCCTGGCCGCCGGCGGGCCCTGGGGGCAGGGCTGGCCGGAACCGCTGTTCGACGGGCGCTTCCGGGTCATCGATCGGCGCATCGTCGGCCAGGTTCACCTCAAGCTCAGCCTGATGCCGCTTGACGGCGAGAGCTGCATTGATGCGATCGCCTTTCGGGCCGGCGCCTTGTGTCATCAGGAGCTTCCGGAACCGTTGCACATCACCTACCGAATCGAGGTCAATCGCTGGCGCGGGCGAATTTCGCCGCAACTCAACATCCAGCACCTGGTCGAATCCGTCGCGGACAGTGAATGACGAAGTCAACAAAACAGCTGCTTTTGAGGGCAAGAGTCGATACAATGCCGCGTCATCTTGAATCCCCAATTTCTTCAACTTTTCAGGAGTTCGCATGCAGCGTACGCTTTCCATCATCAAACCCGATGCCGTCGCCAAGAACGTGATCGGTGAAATCTACACCCGTTTCGAGCGCGCCGGTCTGACCATTGTCGCCGCTCGTATGAAGCACTTGAGCCAGGCCGATGCCGAGGGCTTTTACGCCGTTCACAAGGAACGCCCGTTCTTTGCCGACCTGGTCAAATTCATGACCTCCGGTCCGGTGATGATCCAGGTGCTTGAAGGCCAGGATGCGGTTGCCCGCCATCGTGAACTGATGGGTGCCACCGATCCCCGTCAGGCGGCCCCCGGAACCATTCGTGCCGATTTCGCCACCAGTATCGACGCCAATGCGGTTCATGGCTCCGATGCCGAGGACACCGCTAAACAGGAGATCGCCTTCTTTTTCGGTGACGATGAGATATACTCACGTTAATTGAGTCTTGTTATCAGAGAAGTTCTGTAAATGTCTGCCGTTGCTGCAGAAAAAATAAATCTTCTGGGTCTTGACCGGGAAGCTCTCGCCGCATTTTTTGCCGAACTCGGCGAGAAGCCTTTCCGTGCCCGGCAGATTCTGCAGTGGGTTCACCAGCGCGGGGTCACCGATTTCGCGCAGATGACCGATCTTTCGCGCAATCTGCGCGAGACCTTGAGTCAGCTGGCCGACGTTCGTCCCCCGCGGGTCATTCGCGAGCAGATCAGCGTTGACGGCACGGTGAAGTGGCTGCTGTCGGAATCCGGCGGCAGCGCTGTCGAAACCGTCTTCATCCCCGAGCCCGGCCGCGGCACGCTGTGTATCTCCTCGCAGGTCGGGTGCATGCTCAACTGCACCTTTTGCTCCACCGCGACCCAGGGATTCAAGCGCAACCTCTCCAGTGCTGAAATCGTCGGCCAGGTCTTTCATGCCGTCAATGCCCTGGCCGATGAGCGTCTCGGAGCACGCCGGGTGACCAATGTCGTGTTCATGGGCATGGGCGAGCCGCTGCTCAATCTCGATGCGGTCGTACCCGCGCTTTCGCTGCTCAGGGACGACCTGGCCTACGGGCTGGCAGCACGCCGGGTCACGGTGTCTACCGCCGGGGTCATTCCGGGGATCGACCAGCTGGGCGAAGCGGTCGAATTTGCGCTGGCAGTCTCTCTCCATGCGCCCAGCGATGAATTGCGCTCGCGCCTGGTCCCCCTGAACCGCAAGTATCCGCTGGAGGAACTGCTGGCGGCCTGCAAACGTTACCTGCGAGGCGGCCATCGTCGTTCGATCACTTTCGAATACACGATGATCAACGGAGTCAACGATCATCCAGCCGAGGCCCGCGGACTGGTGCGTCGGCTCAACGGACTGCCGTGCAAGATCAACCTGATTCCGTTCAACCCGTTTCCGGGAACGCCGTTCGAAGCCTCAACTGACGAGGCCATATACGAGTTTCAGAAAATCACCCGTGCCGCCGGAATCATCACAACCGTGCGCAAGACTCGGGGTGAAGACATCGACGCGGCTTGCGGACAACTGGTCGGAAAGCTGCTCAGCCCGAGCGAGCGCCGCCGGACCGTCCAGGAACAACTTGCCCGGCAGGCACTGAGCGCATGAACAGGGTCAACCAGCTGTTGTTCGCGTGCATCTTGCTGGTCATTGTGACCGGTTGCGCGACCTCGGCGTCAAGGTCCGACGACCGAGATGGTGGCATCGACAGTGCCAGCCCGGTCCGCGCTGCCGAGATCAATACCCGCCTGGGTCTTGGCTATCTCGAACGCGGCGAACTCCGTGTTGCGATGGAGAAACTGGAAACTGCGCTGCGCCATGATCCTGAACATGTTCCGGCGCATCTCACCCTGGCGCTGATCCACGAAAACCTGGGTGACGACGGCAATGCCGGTCGGCATTACCGCGCGGCGGCTCGCCTGGCTCCGAATGACGGCGGCACCCAGAACAGCTATGCGGTGTTTCTGTGTCGACAGCGCGATTTCAAAGCGGCTGATACGCATTTCATGACCGCGACCCGGGACCGTTTCTACACCACCCCCGAAGTCGCCTGGACCAACGCCGGCGCCTGTGCTCGTCGCAGCGGCGATATCGAGCAAGCCAGCAACTATCTGCGCCAGGCGCTGGAGATCAATCCGAATTTTCCGGATGCGCTCTATCACCTGGCCGAAATCTACTACCAGCAGGGAGAGGCCTTTCGAGCTCGTGCTTTTCTGCAACGTTTTGAAGCGACTGCCAACCCGGAAGCCGGTGCGCTTCTGCTCGGTTACCGGATCGAGTCGTCGCTCGGAAATCAGGCTCAGGCCGACCAGTACATCAGCAGGCTGGAGCGCGATTTTCCCGAGACCAGAGAAGCCGCGCAAATGAGAAGGCTCATGGAAAATGACTGACACCACCGACACCTCATTGCCTGAAAACGCCCCGGAGCCGGGTAAGACAGGAGTCAGCTATCGCGAAATCGGCGAGCGTCTGCGAGCTCAGCGAATCGAGCGTGACCTGAGCCTGGCCGATGCCGCTCGCCAGCTGCATCTTCCCGGAATTGTTCTGGATGACCTGGAGGCGGGGCGTATCGAGCGCCTGGCGCCGTTGTATCGGCGTGGCTACATCAAGAACTACGCGCTGCTGATCGGTCTCGATCCGGCCCCCCTGCTGGCAGCGCTGGAGCCGGACGAACCGCCCCGACTGACCGAGGTACTGCCGGTTCGGCGTTCAAGATTCAGGTTCGACCGATACATGAAAGTTGCAACCTATCTTATTGTAACTACAGTTATTGTTCCTCCGCTAGTCATAATTTATCTGCACAGCGGGGCGAGTTTGTTCGATCGCTCCGAGAAACCTGTCCAGGCGACCGAGTCAACCCGGGATATCGTCATTTCCCCGCTCCAGTCTCAGGGTGCGGATTCGCGCGAGGTTGCCGGCGACCAGGCCCGCCATGTCAGTGCATCCGCGTTGCCATTGGCTGCCATCCGCCCGCTGCGGGAAAGTGCCGATAGTTCGGTGCCGTCAACCGTTCCAGACACTGCCACTGCGCCCGAAGTGATGGAGCAACCGTTTGAACTGGTGGTTCGTCTGCGTGAAGACAGCTGGATCGAGATTGCAGCGGCCGATGGCGAACGACTCGAATATGACCTGTTGCGTGCCGGACAGGAACGCCGCTACCAGGGCGAGCCTCCGTTCCGGATTTTGCTTGGCAGGGCCAGCTCGGTGGATCTTCTGGTCGACGGCAAGGTGCTGGGCTACGACGGCGACAATCGCGGTGACATTGCCGAGTTGACGCTGCTGGCCGACGGAAACATACAGCGCTGAGGCATCTGCCGAGCGACTTATCGGTATCATCGGACGTCTTTCCGGCCTGCTTTTCGGCAGGCCCCACAACCAGACAGCTTGAAAGTTCATGAACACTATTCAGTCGATTCGCGGCATGCACGATATTCTGCCTGGCCAGACCCCGTTATGGCAGTGGCTGGAAGGGCGCGTGCGATCGGTTTTCAGTTCCTACGATTTTCATGAAATCCGTGTACCGATGCTCGAAAGCACGGACCTGTTCACCCGCGCCATCGGCCAGACCACTGATGTGGTCGAAAAGGAAATGTATGCATTCGACGATCGCAATGGCGACTCGTTGAGCTTGCGCCCGGAAGGAACGGCCGGCGTGGTGCGCGCCGCAATCCAGCACGGGCTGCTCCAGACGCCGGGCCTGAAAGTCTGGTACCAGGGACCAATGTTCAGGCATGAGCGACCGCAGAAGGGTCGCCAGCGTCAGTTTCACCAGTTCGGAGCGGAAGTCTTCGGCCTCGATCAGCCGACTGCCGACGTCGAACTGATTGTCCTGGTCGAACGCTTGTGGCGTCAGCTCGGACTGAAGCGGCAGGTCAGGCTGGAAATCAACAGCCTGGGTGACCGAGAGGATCGGGAGCGCTATCGTCAATCGCTAGTCGACTATCTGACGCCCTTCCGGGAACAGCTTGATGCCGATTCGCAACGTCGACTTGAACGCAATCCGCTGCGCATTTTCGACAGCAAGGACGAGCAGACTCGCGCGATCATGGAAGATGCACCCCGGCTGGCTGATTCACTGGCTGATCCGGCCAGGCAGCATTTTGATCAGGTTTGCCGACTGCTCGATCAACTGGGCGTCAGCTATACCGTCAATCCGGCGCTGGTACGTGGTCTGGACTACTATTGCCGTACGGTTTTTGAATGGATTACCGATGATCTGGGCGCTCAGGGCACGGTCTGTGCTGGCGGTCGCTACGACGACCTGGTCGAGATTCAGGGCGGCAAGCCCAGTCCCGGCATCGGGTTTGCGATGGGCGTGGAGCGGATTCTCGCCCTGCTTGAAAGCATCGGCATGGAACAACGGCAGACCCCTCATGTCTATCTGGTCAGTCAGGTAGACGAGGCCGAGATGCTGCGGCTGGCCGAGTCCCTGCGCAACGATCTGCCCCGGCTGTCGCTGGCGGTATCGCTGGGAGGAGGTAGCTTCAAGGCCCAGTTCAAGCGAGCCGATCGCAGCGGCGCGCCGTTCGCCGTGGTCCTGGGCCCGGACGAACTGGCGGCAGGAACGGTTCAGGTCAAGAATCTCAGAGCCGAGGGCAGCGATCAGCATGCGGTGCCCATCGACCAGTTGGCCGCCTGGTTGGGCGAACGAATTGGCGACCGGGCCGGCGACTGATTTATCATACGTCTTACTCATGGATTTTTTCCAACAACCCGTCATACGGACAGGATGAACAAGCATGGCTGTAGAGCTTTACGACGAACACGAACAGAGCGAGCGAGTTCGCTCATGGATCCGGGAATACGGCATGTCCCTGGTCATGGGTCTGGTTCTGGCATTTGCCGGTATTTTCGGCTTCCGCTACTGGCAAGACCAGCAGACCATCCAACGTTCACTGGCTGCCGAGTATTTCAGCGTGATTCAGCGCGAGCTTGGCAATGACCAGCTGGATTTCGCCGAGGAGCAGTTCCAGGCCATGCGTGAGGCTGTTGACAGCAATGCCTATACCGCGCTGGCCGCACTGTTGATGGCTGGTGCTTATATCGAAGACGGCAGGTTGCAGCCGGCGGCTGATCTTTATCGCGAGATTCTTGCCAACAAGCGCGCTGAATCCCTGTGGGCTTCGACCAGTTTGCGTCTGGCACGCGTGCTGCAGGCCCAGGGCGAGCTGGATGAGGCCCTGGCACTGCTCGACGGTGAGGCACCAACCGGATTCCAGGGCGCCTGGGCAGAAACGCGAGGCGATCTGCTGCTGGCCCAGGGCAACCGGGACGAAGCTCGAGCCGCCTTTCAGGAAGCGCTGGACAATCCGAGCGGGCAGGGCGCCAGCCGGGGCCTGATACAGCTCAAGATCGATTCGACCGGACCGGGCGTCAACGGGGAAACTTCATGACCCAGGCCGCAGTCCGGTTCATCCTTCTGGTCATTCTGGCCAGTGGCCTGAGCGGATGCAAGACTGTCGGCGGCTGGTTCAGTCGCGATGATGATGGGCCCCAGCCGGCCGAGCTGGTCGACTTTCGGGCCACGCTCGAGGTCGAGCGCCTGTGGTCGACCAATACCGGAAAAGGTATCGACGAGCGACGCAGCGCGATCCGTCCGTTTTTCGCCGACGGTGAAATCTGGGTCGGAGATCACCGCGGCCGGATCACCGCCGTCAACGCCGAGTCCGGCAATGTCATACGTCGCTTCGACACCGAGATGTCACTGGCCGGCGGCCCCGCCGTTTACGGCGACCTGGTGCTGGCCGGCTCGTTCAACGGAGAACTGGTCGCCCTGGACCGCCAGACCGGCAACCACCGCTGGAGTGCCCGATTGTCTTCGGAGTTGCTGTCATACCCGATTGTCCATGATGGCATCGTTATCGCACGCTGCATCGACGGGCGAACCTTCGGTTTCGACCAGGCCGACGGCACTCGCCTGTGGGTTTACGATCGCAGTATTCCGGTGTTGACCCTGCGCGGCAACAGTGATCCCCTGGCCCGTGCCGGCCAGGTCTACCTGGGCTATGACGATGGTGCCGTAGTCGGTCTGGACGTCAGTGACGGCGGCCTGGTCTGGCAACAGCGGGTCAGCGTGCCCGAAGGCCGCACCGAGTTGGAGCGACTGGCTGATATTGACGGCCCGATGGCGATCGTCGGCACGGATCTGTTCATGGTGACCCGGGCCGGACGCATGGCATCGCTGGCGGTTGAATCGGGTCGGATTCTCTGGGTCAAGGATGTGGCATCCCCGTCCGGCCTCAGTCTTCAGCGAACTCAGCTCGCCAGCGTCGATGCCGATGACAATGTCTGGCTGATCGATAGGCGCAACGGAGCGACGGTCTGGCAGGACGACAAGCTCGCTCGCCGCAGTCTGACTCGCCCGGCATTCATCGGCGACCATCTGGCGGTAGCGGATGGGGAAGGCTATCTGCATTTCTATGACCTGGAGTCCGGCGATTTTTCCGCCCGGGTACGCGCCACGCGTTCAGCGCCGGCCAATGCGCCGCTGGTCATCGGAAACACTCTCTACCTGCTGGATCAGGACGGCACGCTGAGCGCTTGGACCCCGCGTTCCTGATCGACCGGTCATGTCGGCTTCCGAGCTACCTGTCGTTGCCATAGTCGGTCGCCCGAATGTCGGCAAGTCGACGCTGTTCAATGCGCTGACCCGAACGCGCGAAGCGCTGGTAGCGGATTTTCCGGGGGTGACTCGGGATCGCATCTATGGTCGGGCCATTGTGGCCGAACGGCCCGTGATCCTGATCGACACCGGTGGCCTGGAAGAAGCTGCTGATGAACTGCAGATTGGCGCGCAGCGCCAGACCCGGCTGGCCGTTGACGAAGCCGATGTCGTATTGTTCATCAGCGATGCCAGGGCGGGCATCACGCCAGAGGATGCCGAGATTGTCGCGTGGCTTCGGACCCTCGACAAACCGCTGGTCCATGTGGTCAACAAGACCGACGGCATGGACGCCAATCAGGCCATGGCCGATGCCGTCGAACTCGGACTTGAGCCGCGTTGCATGGTGGCTGCCAGTCACCGACGTGGTCTGGATTCCCTGGCCCGCCAGATCGCCACCGTGCTGCCCGAGCCTGCAGTCGAACGCCGGGTCTCATCCGATGCGATTCATCTGGCCCTGATCGGGCGGCCCAATGCCGGAAAATCGACCCTGCTCAATCGCCTGCTGGGTGAGGAGCGCGCACTGGCCACTCCGGTCCCCGGCACGACCCGGGATCCGATTCACGCCGAGGTCGAGCGCGACGGTCAACGCTACCATCTGGTCGATACCGCCGGCATTCGACGCCGTCGCGGCAGCCATGAGGGCATCGAGCGATTCAGCACGATCAAGGCCATCCAGGCGATGGAACAGGCCCAGGTGGTTGCCCTGCTGCTGGATGTGACCGAGGGGGTTACCGAACAGGATGCGCGCCTGGCCGGTCATGTGATTGATGCCGGACGCGCACTGGTCGTGATCCTGAACAAGTGGGATATGCTCGACGACAACGAGCGGCGAAAAGTGCTGGTCGGGATGGCCGAGCGCATGGATTTCGCCGGATTCGCCCCGGTTGTCACCGCATCGGCTCTGCACGGAAGCGGACTCGGGGAACTGACCGATGCGATTGCGCATGTCTACCGCGCGGCCTGTCAGGAGCTATCGACGCCGGCCCTGACCCGAGCGCTGCGCAAGGCCGTCGAAGCCCACGCTCCACCCGGTGGCAAGCGAGCAACGCCGAAACTGCGTTATGCCCATAGTGGCGGAACGTTTCCGACCCGAATCGTGATTCACGGCAACCGCACTTCCCAGGTGCCGGAGCAATATCGGCGCTATCTGATCAATACCTTTCGCCGACAGTTTGATTTTACCGGACTGCCCGTCCGGCTGATCTTCAAGGATTCCGACAATCCCTATGCCGGCCGGCGCAATGTGCTCACGCCGCGCCAGATTCAGAAGCGCAAGCGGCTGAAGACCCTGGGTCGTCGAAAAAAATCCCGCAAGTAATTGGTTACAACGACCAGGACTGCAGATTGCGCGTGATCTGATGTATCACTGCCGGATCATCCGGGGGCGTCTGCGCCGGCCAGTGCTCGACCAGTGAGCCCTTGCGATTGAACAGGTACTTGTGGAAGTTCCAGCGCGGCAGAACATCCCCGCCGTACTCCTGGGCGAGATCCTTGAACAGCGGATGCGCATTGATGCCGATGACCGAGTATTTCGCCGTCATCGGGAAGCTGATCTTGTACTGGCTGCTGACAAACTCGGCGATTTCCTCTTCGCTGCCCGGCTCCTGCTCGCCGAAATCGTTACAGGGCATACCAACGACAACCAGGCCGGACTGGTTATAATCGTTGAAAATTTGCTGCAATTTGGCGTAGTGGGGGGTAAATCCGCACTCCGATGCCGTATTAACCAGAAGAATGGGCTGATTGCGGAATCGCTCCAGCGGCATCGGTCCGCCATTGAGCGCGGCAAACGTGTAGTTGAAGATATTCATTTGGGCCACAGTCCTGTATGTCAACTTGATCTCAATCCTAACCGCTAAACGGTACAATGTCGCCCCTGTGAGCACTCCAACTGCAAAAATTCTGAACGGTCGAGATGTAGCGGATCGCCTGCTTGCCAATGTCCGTGCAGCCGTCGATGCTCACGTCCGGCGCGGTGGACGGGCCCCTGGACTGGCCGTTATCCTGGTGGGCGATGATCCAGCCTCCGAGGTATATGTCAACAACAAGATCCGGGCTTGTGAAAAGGCCGGTATCGAGTCACGCAGTCACCGACTGAATCACGGCGTGGCGCGCGGCGAACTGCTGGCCCTGATCGACTCGCTCAATGACGCTGATGAGGTCAACGGGATTCTGATCCAGTTGCCATTGCCCAGGCACCTGGACGAACATCTGGTGATGAGCAGGGTCCGTCCGGACAAGGATGTCGACGGATTTCATCCGATCAACATGGGTCGGCTGGCCTTGCGCGATCCCGGGCTTCGGCCATGCACCCCGCGTGGCGTGATGAGCCTGCTGACCGCCCACGATATCGACCCGAAGGGTATCGACGCACTGGTCGTTGGAGCATCCAATATTGTCGGCCGACCGCTGGCCCTGGAACTGCTGCTGGCCGGCGCCACCGTCAACATCGCCCATCGTTTTACCCGAAACCTCGAACGCCATGTCAGGGCGGCCGAGTTACTCTGCGTTGCCGTCGGCAAACCCGACCTGATCGACCCGTCATGGGTGGCCCCCGGCAGCATCGTCATTGATATCGGCATTTCGCGCAAGCCCGAAGGCGGGCTGCGCGGCGATCTGGACTTCGATGCCGTGGCCGAACGTGCCGCCTGGCTGACCCCGGTTCCCGGCGGTGTCGGACCAATGACGGTAGCAACCCTGATGCAGAATACGGCAGAGGCCGCTGGCCTGGTGGTGCGCGCGCCATGAGCCGAGTGTTCATTGTCCTGCTCGTGCTGCTCAACGCCGGATGCGCCGCGCTGGTCGACCGGGCAGCAGAGCGCTTTGCCAATGATCTTGAAACGGCAATCCGGGAATACAACGAGCCTGATGTCATCGGAGACGGACTGCCGTCCTTTCTGCTGTTGCTCGAAGCGCGTATCAACGCCAATCCGGACGATCCGGGCCTGCGCCTGACCAGTGCGCGATTGACGGCCACCTACGCCGCGCTGTTCAGTGCCGAGCGCGACAAGTATCGGCGCCTGAACCAGCGCGCGCTGGACCATGCCCGCACCGGAGCCTGTCGCTCATCGGATCGTCTGTGCGAACTCAACAGCCTGGATTTCGATCAGTTCGATCAGCGCATTGAACAACTCAAGCCTGAAGATCTTGAAGCACTCTACGTCCTGACCACGACCTGGACCGGCTGGATCGACGCCCATTCCAGCGACTACCGCGCGCTGGCCGATCTGCCTCGGGTGGAACGACTACTTGATTGGATTGCCGATACCAGGCCGGATCACGATGATGGTGCAGTCTGGCTGTATCTTGCCGTGCTCAACTCGCAACGACCGCCGGCTGCCGGCGGCCAGCCCGAAAAGGCACGCCGCTATTTCGAACAGGCCCGGGAGCGATCCCGGGGACGCAACCTGTTGATCAACGTACTGATGGCCGATTCCTACGCTCGTCTGCTGTTCGACCGCGAACTGTATGTCGAACTGCTGGAAGCGGTCATCAACAGTCGGGTTGAGGCGCCAGAGTATCGCCTGGTCAACCAGGTAGCGCGAAACCGGGCGACTGACATGCTGGAACAGACCGAGGATATATTCGACTGATGAAAACCTTTCGTATCGCATTGGGCATTGCCCTTGTAGTGATGGCCGGCCCGATCCTGGCCCAGCAACTCAAGATCGCCACCCTGGCCCCGGACGGTTCAAGCTGGATGGAATCCCTGCAGGCTGCCGCCGATGCGGTTGCTGCCGACACCGAAGGCCGGGTAAGCATTCGCTACTATCCCGGTGGTGTCATGGGGGATGCCAATGCCATCATGCGCCGGATGCGTCTGGGCCAGCTCAACGGCGGTGCCTTCACCCTCGGTGACCTGGTGCCGGTCAGCTCGACCGTGCATCTGTATTCATTGCCATTTGTCTTCAACGATGCCGACGAGCTGGCAGCACTGCGTGACCAGTTCGACCCGCTGATCCTCGATGCGCTGGAAGAGGGTGGCATCATCGCTCCCGGCCTTGCGCTGGGCGGTTTCGCCTACCTGTTCGCGCGCGAACCGTTTCCGGATCCGGAGGCAATGTCGACCTCGTGGCGGGTCTGGGTTCAGCCGGGTGATGAGCTGTCGCGCGAAACACTGGAACGGGTCGGTGTCAGTCCAGTGCCGCTTCCCCTGGCCGATGTCTATACCGCGCTCCAGACCGGAGCGATCAACACCTTCGCCAGTACCACGTCCGGCGCCATCATTCTGCAGTGGCACACCCGGGCGCGGCACATGCTGGATCTGCCGGTGCTGATGACCGGCGGCACGATCGGCTTCGATCGCGCCAGTCTGAACCGCCTGGCACCGGCTGACCGGCAAATCCTGATCGACCGCTTTGCCAGTGCCCTGGCTGAACTGGAACGGAACAACTTCAGCGAAAATGCCCAGGCTCGCGACGCACTGATCGAGCAGGGCGTCACGATTTCTGTGCCGACCGATCAGCAGATCGAGACCTGGCGCGAAGTCGCTGACGCCACCCTCGACGAGCTTCGCGCTGCGGGTCGAATCGACATCCCTCACCTCGATGAGCTGATGCAGGCGCTGGAGGAGGCTCGTGCGGCTCGGTAAGACCCTGGTCGAAGTCTTCCGGCTGCTTGCCGAAGGCCTGGCCAGGCTGGAAACCCTGCTGCTGACCGCGCTGCTGCTCGGATTGATGGGGCTGGGACTGACCCAGATCCTGATGCGCAATCTGGCAGCCACGGCCTTGCCCTGGGCCGACGGCATGATGCGCAGCATGGTGCTGTGGCTGGCGATGATTGCGGGGGTGATGGCAGCCGGCCAGATGCGCCATATCAGGATCAACGTGATCGAGCGCTGGCTGTCCGACCGGTCAGTCGGGTTGTTGCGGCGATTGACCAATCTGATCACGGCGGTTGTCTGCCTGGCCATGACCTGGTTCAGCCTGGAAATGGTCCGCATGGAATATCAATATCAGGCGATCGCCTTTCTCAATGTGCCGGTCTGGGTGGTGCAATTCATCATTCCGGTCGGTTTCGCCCTGATGGCTGCCCGTTTTGCTGCAGCAGCCTTTTCACCGACGCCGCCGGCCATCTCCGGCGAGCTGCCGGTGGTTGAAGCTCCCCAGGTCGGCGACTCGCGTTCATGATTCTCGTTGTTCTGATCATCCTGGCATTGATCGGCGTACCGTTGTTCGCGGTCATTGCAACCGGTGCCATCAGCGGCTACTACCAGGCTGAACTGTCGCCGATCCTGGTCGCGATGGAATTCCAGCGCATCGGCGATCTCCCGGTTCTGGTGGCCTTGCCGATGTTCACGTTTGCCGGAATTCTGGTTGCCGAAAGTCGCACCCCGCAACGCCTGGTCGATTTCACCCGTGCAGCCCTCGGCTGGTTACCCGGCGGGCTCGCCATCCTGGGCCTGCTGATGTTTTCGCTGCTGACTGCCTTTACCGGGGCGTCGGGCATTACCGTCGTGGCCCTGGGCAGTCTGATGCTGCCGGCGTTGATTCAGGCCGGCTACGGGCGGCAATTCTCACTGGGCATGGTGACCACCGGCTCCAGCCTGGGTGTGTTGTTCGCGCCATCGCTGCCATTGATTCTGTACGCGGTGGTTGCCCAGCAGGTCGCGCCGGGGCAGGGCATCAGTGTTGACGATCTGTTCCTGGCCGGCATACTTCCCGGCCTGCTGATGGTCGTGATTCTGGCCGCCTGGGCCATGTGGAGTCGTCGGGGCGCGCCGCCAGAAGTGCAGGAGCGGGTGCCGCTGTGGACCAGCCTGCGCGCCATCGCCTGGGAGTTGCCGCTGCCTTTCGTTGTGCTGGGCGGTATCTACGGCGGCTGGCTGCTGGTCACCGAGGCTGCTGTCGTGACCGCGGTCTGGGTGCTGGTCACGCTGGTCGTGATCCGGCGGGATATTGCCTGGTCAAAATTGCCCCGAATCATTTGCGAAGCGATGATGCTGGTCGGAGCGATCCTGATCATTCTCGGCATGTCGCTGGCCTCGACCAACGTGATGATCGATGCCCAGGTACCGCAACGCCTGCTCGAGTGGGTCTCGCCGCTGATCGATTCCCGGCTGGTCTTTCTGCTGTTGATCAACCTGCTGCTGCTGATTGCCGGCATGGTCCTGGACATCTTTGCCGCGCTGGTCATCCTGGCGCCGCTGATCATCCCGATTGCGCTGGCCTTTGGCGTCGACCCGGTTCACCTCGGCATCATCTTCCTGGCCAACCTGCAGATCGGCTACTGCACGCCACCGGTCGGCATCAACCTGTTTCTGGCCAGCCACCGCTTCGGCGACGATATCCTCGCCGTCTACCGGGCAACCCTGCCGTTTCTCGGCCTGCTGCTGATCGCCCTGCTCATCATCACCTGGTGGCCAGCTCTGAGTCTCTGGCTACCCGGTCGTTAATCTCGTTCGACGATCGCGCTGACACCCATGCCGCCGGCGGTGCAGACTGAAATCAGTCCGCGACCGGAGCCGGCTTCTTCGAGGATCGCGCCCAACGTGGCCAGGATGCGTGCACCGGTAGCCGCGAACGGGTGTCCGATGGCGACCGAGCTGCCACGCACGTTCATTTTCGACCGGTCGATACTGCCCATCGCGCTGTCCCTTCCGAGACGCTCACTGCAATACTTTTCCGACTCCCAGGCCTTGAGAGTGCACAACACCTGGGCCGCAAACGCTTCGTGAATTTCATAGAAATCGAAATCCTGCAGCTTGAGGTCGGCCGCCTGCAGCATGTCGCTGACCGCGACCGTCGGTGCCATCAGCAAGCCTTCATCCTGATGGACAAAATCCACCGACGCGCTGCGTCCATGAGTCAGCCAGCCCAGAATCGGCAGATCGTTCTTGCGTGCCCAGTCTTCCGAGGCCAGCAGTACGGCGGCCGATCCATCGGTCAGGCTGGTCGAGTTGCCGGCCGTCAGCGTTCCGTTCTTGCGATCGAACACCGGCTTCAGTGAGGCCAGCTTTTCCAGGGTCGAATCCGGGCGGACGTTATTGTCGCGAATCACGCCGTTATGCGATTGGACCAGTTCGTCGAAGAAGCCGGATTCCCAGGCCGCTGCCGCTTTTTGATGACTCTCGTAGGCGAGCTCATCCTGTTCCTGACGGTCGATCGACCACTTGCGCGCCATGCGCTCGCAATGCTCGCCCATGGACAGGCCGGTACGCGGCTCGCCGTTGCGCGGCGGCTGGGGAGCCAGTTCCGACGGCGAAAATCCCTTGAACACCCCGAGCTTCTGGCCGAGCGAACGCGCGCGTCCCAGCTTGATCAGACGCTGGGCAAACTTGCGACTGAACACGATCGGCGCATCGCTGGTGGTATCGGTGCCGCCGACAATCGCACATTCAATCTGGCCGGTAGCAATCTGGCTGCCGGACATCAGTGCCGCCTGCAGACTGGTTCCGCAGGCCTGCTGCAGGGTAATTCCAGTGGTCAATGGCGACAGGCTGGTCGACAGAACCGCTTCACGCGCCAGGTTCCAGTCCTTGGAGTGGGTGGTAACCGCACCGGCGACGACCTGGTCGATGACCTTGCCGTCCAGGTCAAACCGGTCAACCACGCCTTGGATGGCCGCGCTGAGCATGTCGAGGTTGGTCTGGTCGGCATAGAGCGAATTGGATCGGCAAAACGGGATGCGGCTGCCGCCGACAATCGCGATTTTTCGCAAGCTGTTGTCAGGCATCAGGCTGATTCCTTCTGGTCGGCGTCACTGCCGTGATCGGCAGCGCGGGATTCAAGATAGTGCAGGGGACCGCCGCGGAACGGCGCAAAGCCGGTGCCGAAGATCATCCCCGCATCGAGCAGGTCAGCATCGTCCACGACCTTGTCCTTCAGACACGCACGGCATTCGTCGAAGTAGGGTTTCATCAGATCCTTTGCCAATGCATCCAGATCATGGCCTTCATGGGCACTGGAATCGCGCTGAGGCTTGCCCTTGGACCAGCGGTAAAAGCCTTCGCCGGTCTTCTTGCCAAGCTTCTTGGACTTGACCATTTCCTCGAGAATCTTGCGATCCTCACCGGCTTCATCGCCCATCAGGGTATCGATGACACCCAGACCCACATCGAGACCGACCGTATCGGCCAGTTCGACTGGCCCCATCGGCATGCCGAATTTCTCGGCTGCCTTGTCGATCGCCTCCTTGGGAATACCTTCGCGATGCATTTTCATTGCATTGCGCATGTAGGGTGCCAGCACGCGGTTGACCAGGAAGCCGGGCGTTGATGTGACCGGAAGTGCATATTTGCCAATCTGGGTGGCAAAGCTTGAACCGTCCTTGACCCGTTGCCCGTCGGTGTTGTCGTCGTAAACCACTTCGACCAGCGGCATCTTGGCGACCGGATTGAAAAAATGCAGTCCGATCAGGCGGGTTGGATCGTCGAAGACATCCGACAATTCGTCCAGCGGGATGGCCGAGGTGTTGGTCGCCACCAGGGTATGCGGCTGAAGATGTTTTTTCAGATTTTCGAACAGTTCGCGCTTGGCGTCGCGGTTCTCGAAAATCGCCTCGATGACCACGTCTGCCCGGGCCACGCCTTCGCCTTCAACATCGGCGATCAGCCGGGTCTGGGCAGCGGCAACCGCTTCGGGTGTCTTGAGTTTCCGCTTGAACAAGCCCTTGGCTCGCTTCAGTGCCGGCTCGATGTATTTCATCTCGCGATCCTGCAAGGTCACTTCCAGGCCGCGCGACGCGCACCAGGCTGCGATATCGCCGCCCATGACGCCGGCGCCGATCACATGGACCCGATGGGCCTTGAAATCACTGCGCTTGCCCTGGGCCTTGAGTGCTTCCATCAGACGAAATACCCGGCGCAGGTTGCGCGAGGTATCGCCGGCCAGCAGCCGCGGCACTTTCTCCGCTTCCAGCCGGATCATGCCCGACTGTGAATGGCCACTGGCCTCGAAGGCATCGATCAGCTCGAACGGGGCCGGATAGTGTTCCGGACGGGCTTTGGCCGAGGTCTGCTTGCGCATCTGGCCGGCCAGAAACTTGCGCACCGGTCCCAGGGTCGTCAAGCGGGCCATCAATCCGGGTCGGGCCGCGCGCTTTTTCTTCCACACGGCCGAGCGGGCTGCCCAGCGCAGCGAGCCGTGTTTGTCGACGGTCTGGTTGACCAGGCCCAGACCACGTGCGGCCCGGGCGCGCAGCATCTTGCCGGTCAGCATGATCTGCATCGCCTGCATGCCGCCGATCGCACTGATCGATCGCCCGGACCCGCCGAAGCCGGGATAGATACCGAGATTGACTTCGGGAAAGCCGACCCGGGTATGGTCTTCGTCCAGCGCGATTCGCCAGTCGAAACACAGCGCCAGCTCCAGTCCGCCACCCAGACAGTAGCCTTCGAATGCAACCACGGTAGGGAAGGGCAGGTCTTCTATACGCTGGAACAGACCGTGAACCTTGCGGATATTGTCTTCAAGTTCGGAGACCTTGTCGGTCTGATCAAACTCGCGCACGTCGGCACCGACAATAAAGCTGCGCGACTTGCCGGACATCAGCACCAGGCCTGCTGGCTGGCTGGCTTCCAGGTCGCTGACGATCTCGTCCAGCTCGGCCAGGACCGCCGTCCCGAGACTGTTGACCTTCTCGTCGGCATGATCGAGGGTCAGCCACGCGATGTTATCGATATCGGACTCAAGTCGCCAATGCTGCCAGCGACCGGCCGACGAATCTGATGAGGACATGCAGACCTACTCCATTCCGTTGCGTATGGCTATCAAGTCTACCATCGCCCTGATTGACCGGGGTTCCGAAGCGGCATATTTCCTGCCGCCAAAGGTAATCTCTCTGGTTCTCCAAAATGGCAGCTGGATACTTGGTGCCCAGCGGCGAGTGGTGTTGTCAGATGGTTGCGAGGAGCTGGGTTTTGCCTTTACCAAACCCTCAATCTATTGCATTGGGTGCTGTCGGGAGGGCCAGCCCGAACCGCCCGGCAGTACCCGATGCTCGATGCCATCTACATCACCAATTCCAAATGATCTCAAATCCCAGGTGACGGCTCAGGGCGTCTGAAACGGACTCAGTCCGAAGCGCTCCAGCAGTTCGGTCAGGGCGATCAGTGGCAAGCCGATCAGTGCGGTTGGATCGTCGCTGGTCATGGACTCGGCCAGCACGATACCCAATTGTTCGCTTTTCATCGCACCGGCACAGTCCAGCGGCCGGTCTCGCGCGACGTACTCTTCGATGCGGGCCCGGCTGAGCGGCCTGAGCCGGACCCGGGTCGGAATGCAGCAGGTTTCCGTCCTATTGTCCCGGATCAGCGCAATCGCGCTGTGGAAGACGATCTCGCGCCCGGCCGTTGCTTCCAGCTGCTCTACCGCGCGGCTCACCGTACCGGGTTTTCCCAGCAACTGGCCGTCACACTCGGCCACCTGGTCAGCACCAATGACCCAATGCCCCGGCTGCTGGTCGGCCACCTTGCGCGCCTTGGACTCAGCCAGACGCAGCGCAAGAGCCTCGCCGGTTTCATCCGGGTTCGGAGACTCGTCGATATCGGCGCTGATCACCGAGAAGGGAATTCCAAGACGCTCAAGCATGTCTCGCCGGTAGCGGGATCCGGAGGCCAGAATAAGGCCGGGACCGGGGTCTTTCGCGGCAGTATTTCCAGGGTTGGTCATGGCGTTGGGTTTCCTCCAGAAGATATTGTGACTTAATAGTCGTCAATGATATAATGGCCGGCTTATGTCGCGAGATTTTCCCGATTGGGTACATCCGGACAAGGCCGCCAGCGCGCGCCGGGTGTTTTCCGGCAGTGCGCCGCTTGACCGACTGAAACGACTCGATGGCCTGGTAGTTTCCCGGCCGGATGCCGAGATTTCATTCCGCATCGGTTTCAGTCGAGACGAGCAGGGCCAGGTTCGGGTCGATGTCGAGGTCAAGGGCGTCGTGCCGATGCAGTGCCAGCGCACGCTCAAGACCTACGGACAGCCGATTGTCGGCAGCTCGGTTGTCGGTATTGTAGCCAGCGAGGCTGAAGCCGAGGCCTTGCCGGAAGATTACGAGCCGCAGATCTGCCCGGATAACCGGCTCAGGCTGCTGGATCTGGTTGAAGAAGAAGTGCTGTTGGCGTTGCCGCTGGTTCCGACCGATCCGGATTCCGAAGAACCGGCCGCAGCAACCAACGGTTCGCACAAGGTTACGGAAGACAGCACGCAAACCCATCGGCCTTTCGAAGCGCTGGCCGCGCTGAAGAAAGACCGCGAAAAAAATTGATCAGGACACACTGGAGTATTCGAAATGGCCGTTCAGAAAAGTCGCAAGACCCCCTCCCGGCGCGGCATGCGCCGCTCGCACGATGCACTGACTGCTCCGACCGTGTCGGAAGAGTCGGCAACCGGCGAAACCCATCGTCGCCACCACGTTTCTGCCGAAGGTTTCTACCGCGGCCGCCAGATCGTCGACGTGGCTCCGGAGTTTGACGAAGAAGCCGAAGAAAACCAGGACTGACAGCGAAGTCCGCTGGATCGGTGAGTCAGGCTCGTCCAGTCCGCATTGCCGTCGACGCCATGGGCGGCGATGGCGGTGCGAAGGTTGCGGTCGAGGGTGCCGGGCTGGCCCTGGCCGCCGATCCGGAGTTGACCATCGATCTGGTCGGCCACGAGGACCAGCTCTCGGCGCTGATCAAGGGAACCGATGCTTCCCGGATGCGCATTCACCACGCGCCGCAGGTGCTTCCTGCCGACGTCAACGCAGCGGCTGCCATTCGCCGCGGGCGGGACAGCAGTCTGTGGGTCGCCCTGGATCTGCTCGAGCGCGGCAAGGCCGACGCCGCGGTCAGCAGTGGCAGCACCGGTGCCCTGATGGCCCTGTCGCGCCAGAAGCTGGGAATGCTCCCCGGCGTGGAACGGCCGGCGCTGATGGCAGCATTGCCTGCCGTTTCCAAACCTGTCTGGCTTCTGGATCTGGGGGCCAATGTCAACGTCGACGCACCACGCCTGCTCGAATTCGCTCAACTGGGCCATGTCGCCGTTCAGGTGATCGAGGGGCGGGCACCGGCGATCGGCTTGCTCAATATCGGCAGTGAGCCCGGCAAGGGTCCGGACGTCATCCGCGAGGCGGCACGTCTGATCGAGGCTGAAACGTCATTGGAGTATTTTGGATTTGTCGAGGCAGACCAGGTTTTTGTCGGTGATGTTGATCTGGTCGTCTGTGACGGCTTCGCCGGAAACGTATTGCTGAAAAGCGCCGAAGGAGCGGTTCGGCTGATGTTCAGTGAACTGCGCCGACAGCTGAAGGGAACGCTGTCCGGCCTGCTGGCTGCCCGCCAGCTCAAACGTCTGCATGACAGGCTCGACCCGGCCCGGCATAATGGTGCACCGATGCTGGGTGTTCGCGGCACGGTCATCAAGAGCCATGGCGGCACTTGTGCGCGCGGCTTTGCCCATGCGCTCGGGCTGGCCGCGGTCGAGGTTCGCAGTGACCTGGTCAACCAGCTCGAGCAGCAGCTCTGGGCCAGTTATTAGTCGGATCAGTTGATCAGCCTGGCCAGTCAACAAGAGGGAATGAATCACATGTATGCCCGAATCGCCGGAACCGGCAGCTTCTTGCCCGAACGCGTCATGACCAACCAGGATCTCGAAGCCCTGGTCGATACCAGCGACCAGTGGATTCGTGATCGCACCGGAATTGCCGAAAGGCGGGTTGCGGCAGACGGTCAGACCACCTGTGACCTGGCCGAGCAGGCGGCGCTGAGTGCGCTGGACGCCGCCGGATTGAAGCCATCGGAAATTGATCTGCTGATTGTTGGCACCACCACGCCGGACCTGGTGTTTCCGTCAACGGCGTGCCTGCTGCAGCATCGACTGGGCATGGCCGAGTGTGGGGCATTCGATGTCAATGCGGCCTGCTCGGGATTCCTGTATGCACTGTCGGTGGCGGATCAGTACATTCGCGCCGGCACCATGAAGAAGATCCTGGTGGTTGGCGCCGAGACCCTGACCCGGATGCTGGACTGGAGCGACCGCGGCACCTGTGTGCTGTTCGGCGATGGCGCCGGCGCGGCGGTTCTGGTTGCGGATGAGAATCCCGGCATTCTTTCGACCCATATCCATGCCAACGGCGGCTACGGCGATCTGCTCAAGACAGATGTTGGCGTATCGACCGGGTTCAAGGCGGAAAAGGGCGGTGGCGTCCGGGTTACGATGCGTGGAAACGAAGTGTTCAAGGTCGCGGTCAACACCCTGGGCAGAATCGTCGATGAAACCCTGGCCGCCAACCAGTTGGAAAAATCCGATCTCGACTGGCTGATTCCCCATCAGGCAAACTTGCGCATCATCAAGGCAACCGCCAAAAAACTGAACATGTCCATGGACCAGGTGATTGTCACCGTCGACAAGCATGGCAACACCTCGGCGGCATCGGTACCGATGGCGCTGGATGTGGCCATTCGCAGCGGTCGCGTGAAGCGTGGTGAGAAACTGCTGCTGGAAGCCTTTGGCGGCGGATTCACCTGGGGTGCGGCGCTGATCGTCTACTAGTCGTCGGCCAGCTTCGCGCCAGATCGATCTCAACCCAAATCACTCAGACCTAACCATGACTCAATTTGCTTTTGTCTTTCCCGGCCAGGGGTCCCAGTCGGTCGGCATGCTTGACGCGCTGGCCCAGGCCCGGCCGGAAGTGGCCCAGACCTTCAGCGAAGCCGGCGAGGTGATCGGTGTGGACTTGTGGCAACTGGTCCGCGAAGGCCCGATCGAATCGCTGAATCAGACCGAAATCACCCAGCCGGCCATGCTGGCCGCCGATATCGCCGTCTGGCGGGTCTGGCAGGCACTGGATGGACCGGCTCCGGAGGTCGTTGCCGGCCACAGTCTGGGCGAATACGCGGCGCTGGTCGCAGCCGGGGCCATCGATTTTGTTGATGCGGTCGCAATCGTTGCTGAACGCGGTCGCCTGATGCAGGAAGCCGTTCCCGAAGGAAAGGGTGCGATGGCGGCAATTCTCGGCCTGGATGACGAGGTCGTCGAGGCGATCTGTCGTGAGGTTGCCGAAGGTCAGATCGTGTCGCCGGCCAACTATAATTCACCAGGTCAGCTGGTCATCGCCGGTGAATCTACTGCCGTCGAGCGGGCCATGCACAAGTGCCTGGACGCCGGCGCACGCCGGGCCATGCTGCTGCCGGTGAGCGTGCCGTCGCACTGCAAACTGATGGATCCGGCCGCCGAGCAACTGGCCAGGCGCCTGGAGCAAATCGAGATTCGGACGCCGACGCTGGATGTTTTGCACAACGTCAATATCCAGTCTCACAAAAAGCCGGAAAACATTCGCAAGGCGCTGATCAATCAGATGTCTTCCCCGGTACGCTGGACCGGCACAATCCGGGCGATTGCAGCCCGGGGTATCGATCGTCTCGGCGAATGTGGACCGGGCAGGGTGCTGGCCGGACTCGGCCGACGAATTGACAAACAGCTGGCCTGGGTCGCGCTGGAGCAGCCGGATGCGATCGGCACGGCCGCCGCTGACTGGAGAGAGGACAACGCATGAACCCTGAAACCAGTGCACGAATCGATCAACGTGTCGTTCTGGTCACCGGCGCCAGTCGCGGCATCGGGCAGGCCACCGCCGCCTGGCTCAAGGCCATTGGCGGCGAGGTGTTCGGAACTGCCACATCGAGCGCCGGGGCCGATCAGATCAGCCAACGACTCGGCGCCGGCCGCGGCCTGGTGCTTGATGTCACCGACGGCGAGGCGGTCAACGCCGCGATTGCCGAGATCAGCAACCAGGCCGGTCCGGTGGAGATCCTGGTCAACAATGCGGCCATTACCCGAGACCAGTTGCTGATGCGCCTGAAGGACGAGGATTGGGACCAGGTCATCGCGACCAATCTGACCGGCGCCATGCGTACTACCCGGGCCTGTCTGCGTGGCATGCTGAAGGCCCGGTTCGGCCGGATTATCAACATCTCGTCGGTGGTCGGGTACAGCGGCAATCCCGGGCAGGGAAACTACTGCGCCGCCAAGGCTGGCCTGGCCGGATTCTCACGTGCCATTGCCCACGAGGTCGGTTCGCGCGGAATTACCTGCAACGTCATCGCACCCGGTTTCATCGATACTGACATGACCCGCGCCCTCGACGACACACAGCGAGAGCGCTTGCAGGGTACAATTCCGCTGGGTCGATTGGGACAAGTTGATGACATCGCCGCCTGCGCCGGCTTCCTGGCCGGCCCGGCCAGTGCCTACATTACCGGCCAGACCTTGCACGTCAACGGCGGCATGTACATGACATGATGGTTTAGGTTATAATTCTAACTATCTGATATTTAACATTTTATTGATTTTAGCCTGTTGATCGCCCCTGGCAATCAACAATCCTTGCAACTGGCGAAGCGCGACAGAACTCACTACAATACGTCGGCTTCGGGAAAACCTTTTCAGAGGAAAAGCAACATGAGCAGTATTGAAGATCGCGTCAAGAAAATCGTCATCGAGCAGCTGGGCGTCAAAGAAGAAGAAGTCACCCCCAGTGCATCTTTTGTAGACGACCTGGGAGCCGACTCTCTCGACACCGTCGAGCTGGTCATGGCACTTGAAGAAGAATTCGAGTGCGAGATTCCCGACGAGGACGCCGAGAAAATTACCAGCGTTCAGCAGGCAATCGACTACATCAAGGCCAACGTCGACAAGTAAGTCGATGGTCCTGCTTCCCCTTTCCCTGACACGCTTCATTGCCGGTTGCCGCCATGCGCGGTGACCGGCGAATCGTTGTTACCGGACTCGGCTGCATATCGCCGGTCGGGAATGACGTGGCGACAGCCTGGGACTCGATCCAGGCCGGGCGCAGTGGCATTGGTCCGCTGACCGCGTTCGATTCAGAGAAATTCAGTGCCAAGATTGCCGGCGAGATTCGCGACTTTGATCTCGATACCTATCTGGCCCCCAAGGATGCGCGCAAGTCCGATCCGTTCATTCATTACGGCATGGCTGCAGCCATCCAGGCGATTGCCGATGCCGGACTCGATGAACAGCCGGATCAGGCCGAGCGCTATGGCGTTGCCATCGGGGCCGGAATCGGCGGCATCCACACCATTGAAACCACCTACCAGACCTATATCGACAGCGGACCCCGGCGAATTTCCCCGTTTTTCGTTCCCGGCTGCATCATCAACATGGTTGCCGGTAATGTTTCCATTCGTTACGGATTCAAGGGCCCCAACATCTCGATTGTGACCGCGTGCACCACAGCGACGCACAATATCGGCGAAGCGGCCCGAATGATTGCGTATGGCGATGCCGATGTGATGGTTGCAGGCGGATCGGAGTACGGGACCACGCCCACCGCCTACGGCGGTTTTACTGCTGCGCGCGCACTGTCGACCCGAAACGACGAACCTGAGAAAGCCTCACGGCCCTGGGACACGGACCGGGATGGCTTTGTGCTCAGTAACGGGGCCGGCGTTGTTGTGCTGGAAGAATACGAGCATGCGCGAAAGCGCGGCGCGAAGATATACGCCGAATTGATCGGGTACGGCCGAAGCGCTGACGCTTACCACATGACGTCACCGCCGGAGGGCGGCGAAGGCGCGGCGCGATGCATGCGCAATGCGATCGACGATGCCGGCCTGAATCTGGAGGAAGTCGATTACATCAACGCCCACGGCACCTCCACGCCGGTCGGGGATCGTGCCGAATGCGAAGCGGTTCGCGGCCTGTTCGGGGATCACGCGGGCCAAATGATGATCAGCTCGACCAAGTCAATGACCGGTCACCTGCTCGGAGCTGCCGGCGGGGTCGAAGCAATTTTCACCATTCTTGCCCTGCACGACCAGGTGGTGCCACCAACGATCAACCTGGACAATCCTGATCCGGCCTGTGCCGGGCTGGACCTGGTTCCGCATGAGGCCCGGTCAGCCGACATCAAGGTCGCGCTGTCCAACTCCTTCGGATTTGGCGGCACCAACGGCTCCCTGCTGTTGCGCCGTTTTTCCTGATACGGCCTCAATCGACTGCGAATCGCCGTTGCCTATGAGGTCGTCTCAGGCTGAATCCTGCCAGGAACGCCTGTCACCGGCTCCCGATCTACTCGAGACCCATCGTCGGCAGCCGGAGCGCTGGCCGTACCTGTTGGCCAGCACAGCCGACGGCGGTCAGCTCGGTCGCTGGTCGATGCTGCTGTTTCAGGACGGTCCGCAACTTGTCCTCCGGACTGACGGCAAACTGACCGGCCCGGGTCAGGGTGACCGGTTTCTTGACCGACTTCGTGACTGGACGGCCACTCCGTCTGCCCCGGCAAGATCCGGATCACTGCCTTTTAGAAGTGGCTGGTTTGTCTATCTCGGCTACGAGCTGGCCGGCGAGATCGAGAACCGCCTCAGGCTGCCCGTGGCGGCGGATCAGTTGCCGGTTGCTCTGGCCAGCCGCTGTCCGGCAGCCCTGATCCATGATCATCTTGAACAGGTTAGCTGGCTGACCGGCGAATCGGACGCGGCCCTGAGCAAGGCCCGGGCCAGCCTGGCTGAAATGGATTCCAGTCCTCTTGCACCGCTTTCGATGCCATCACTTGAGTTGCGGGCAGCAGACGGGCAGGACTTCATCGCCGGCGTTAACCGGATTCGCGACTGGATCCTGGCTGGCGATGTCTTTCAGGTCAACCTGTCTCGCGGCTGGATGGGCCGGGCCGAACAGGCGATTGACCCGGCTGCGATCTACGCGGCACTTGCGGCCAGCAATCCGGCTCCGTTTGCCGGGCTGGCGCGCCTGCCCGGAGGTACCGTTCTGAGCTCCTCACCGGAGCGACTGGTTGAAATTCGGGACGGCCTGGTCCAGACACGACCGATCGCCGGAACCCGACCGCGCGGCTTGAGCGCAATCGACGATGCCTCGCTGTCGGCCGAGCTGATTGCCCATCCCAAGGAGCGTGCCGAGCACATCATGCTGATCGATCTGGAACGCAATGACCTGGGCCGTGTTTGCGAGACTGGCAGCGTCGAAGTTGACGAGCTGATGGTCATCGAAAGCTATGCCCACGTTCACCATATTGTTTCCAACATCCGCGGCAGGCTTCGCGCCGGGGTCACAGCAACCGATGTCATTGCGGCGGTATTCCCGGGCGGAACCATCACTGGCTGCCCGAAAGTGCGCTGCATGGAAATCATTGCCGAACTGGAAGAGCAGGGGCGGAGTTTCTATACGGGTGCCATGGGGTATCTTGGCGACGATGGCGCGATGGATCTGAATATCCTGATCCGGAGCATGGCCGTCAACGGCCGCGAGCTGAGTTTTCGCACCGGTGCCGGCATCGTTGCCGATTCAGATCCCGATTCCGAGCTGGCCGAAACCGAATCGAAGGCGCACGGCCTGCTCAAGGCGCTGAACCGATGAGCTCGTCTCTGATCGATGGACAACCGGGCGCAAGTGTCCCGATCGACGATCGAGGCCTGCTCTACGGCGACCACCTGTTTGAAACCATCGCCTTTCATCAAGGCCAGGCGCCGCTGTGGAATCGCCACTGGCGGCGGCTGGTTCACGGCTGCGGCATCCTTGGCATGGACCCGCCGTCCGAACAGATTGCTCTGACCGAGTGCCAGTCCGCGGCAGGATCAAGCGATAGCCGGGTCGTCAGGATTACCCTGACCCGGGGCAGTGGCGGAAAAGCCTACTGGCCGGATCCGGACCAGCCCGTTCGGCGCATCGTCCAGGCCAGACGCTGGCCTGACGGTCTGGCGGCAGCCCGGAAGGACGGATTGAACCTGGTCACCAGCCGGGTCCGCCTTGCTTCGGGCTCGGTACTGGCCGGACTCAAGCACGGTAATCGCCTGGAGCAGGTGCTGGCGGCACGCGATTGCGCGGAGCAGGGGGGCGATGAGGCCTTGCTCTACGATAACCTTGACCGCCTGGTCGAAGCCATTGCCTCCAACCTGCTACTGGTCATCGACCAGCAATGCGTCACCCCGCTGGCCGACAGTGGCGTTGCCGGCGTCGGGCTTGAATGGTTGATGGATCAAGCCGAAACCGACATTGTCGCCGCAGCGATCAGCCATCGGGATGCAGCCCGGGCCAGCGCCGTCATGGTGATAAACTCGGTCACCGGAATTCGCCCGGGACGATCGCTTGACGGTCGACCGCTGGATATTGGCGAGCCGTGTCGATTCATGCAGCAACTTTGGACCAGACGACTGAACTCACCATGCGATTCCTGAGTTTTCTCCTGCTGATGGCAGCGTTAGCCACCGGCGTCGGCCTGTGGCAATGGAGCCAGTGGCAGACATTCGTTGAAACGCCGGTCAATCCCGACAGCGAGCTCAACCTGTGGGTAGCACCCGGGACCAGCTACGCCGGATTCCTCAAGCAGCTGGAGGTGCTTGGCCTGAGCCGCGCTGACTGGCGCTGGCGAGCCTGGGGGCGCCTTCATCAGCCCGTCCTGAAGGCGGGCGAATACCGGATCGAGCCGAACCGCACCCTCGACACGCTGATGAAGGAACTGGCCTCCGGCCGGGTCCGCGAACACCGTCTGACCATCGTCGAGGGCTGGACCGTCGATCGCCTGCGCCACGAACTGGCCGATGACCCGCGCCTGGTCTCGCTGACTGCCGAGCTCGACGCAGATGCACTGATGCAGAGATTGGGCTGCCCGGGCTGCCCTGCGGAAGGCCGCTTTCTGCCGGAGACCTACTTCTTCGTGCGCGGCAGCAGCGACGAGGACATTCTCAACCGTGCCTACCAGGCCCTGAGCAACGCGCTGGACGAGGCCTGGGCCCAACGCAGTCCGGACAACCCGATCAAGTCGCCGGATGAATTGCTGGTCCTGGCCTCATTGATCGAACGCGAAACCGGACAGCGAACCGAGCGCGCGCGGGTCGCCGGGGTTTTCGCCCGGCGCCTTCGCATCGGCATGCGTCTGCAGACCGACCCGACCGTTATCTACGGATTGGGAGACGACTTCGATGGTCGGCTGCGGCGGGTTCATTTGCGCACCGATCATCCCTGGAACACCTACACCCGCCATGGACTGCCGCCGACACCGATTGCATTGCCCGGCCGCGAATCCTTGCTGGCGGCCGCTCGCCCGGCCGATGGCACCGCGTTGTACTTTGTCTCCCGCGGCGATGGTACCCATCAGTTCTCCGATACCCTGGAGCAGCACAATGCGGCCGTCAATCGCTACATTCGGGGACGCTGAATGAGCGCAGCAGTCAGCCGGACTCGCGGGCGCCTGATCACGCTGGAAGGCGGCGAGGGCGCCGGCAAATCAACAGCCGTGGCGACCATCCGGCATTGGTTGCTCGATCGTGGCCGATCGGTCACGCTGACCCGTGAGCCGGGCGGCACCATCACCGCCGAGAAGATCCGCGCCATTCTGCTTGACCCGGACACCGGCGAGCTGGCGTCGCTGACCGAACTGTTGCTGATGTTTGCCGCACGCGCCGAAAACCTGGACAACGTGATCCGTCCCGCACTGGCCCGCGGCGAGGACGTGATCTGTGACCGGTTTACCGATGCCAGCATGGCCTACCAGGGCTTTGGACGCCAGCTGGGAAGCGCGCCGATCGATCGCCTGGCCGAGCTTGTACACCCGGATATTCAGCCCGATCTGACCCTGTTGCTCGATCTGCCGGTGGCCGTCGGTATGGCCCGAATCGACCAGCGTGACGATGGTCGAGATCGGTTTGAACAGGCCAGGGACGGGTTCCTGGAGCGGGTACGCCAGGGCTATCTGGAGCAGGCGAGTCGATACCCGCAGCGGTTTGCCGTCATCGCCGCCGACCAGCCGCTGGAAACCGTTCAGACCTCGATTATCGAAACGCTGGAGGAACGATTGTCATGACCCTTGCCGACGACCCGCTCATGCCATGGCTTGTCGCTGAAAAGCAGCAGCTCAGTGCGGCGCTGGATGACAATCGTCTGGGTCACGCCCCGATGTTCACCGGGCCGGTCGGGGTCGGCAAGCGGATGCTGGCCCGCTGGCTTGTTCGCCGAATTCTCTGCCAGGGGCCAGTTGATGGTGAACCCTGTGGTCAGTGCCGCTCCTGTGAGCTGATAGACGCCGGCAGTCATCCGGACCTGTTTCTGGTTTCGATTCCGGAAGACAAGAAGGAAATTCCGGTCGACAGCGTGCGCAAACTGAGCAGCTCGATGCAACTGACCGCCAGTATCAGCAACCGTCGGGTCGGCTTCATCGAACCGGCCGAGGCCATGAATACCAACGCGGCCAATGCCTTGCTCAAGACGCTTGAAGAGCCCGCGTCAAACGCCTGGCTGGTCCTGCTCAGTGATCATCCCGGTCGATTGCCGGCAACCATCAGAAGTCGTTGTCAGCAGATCGCGGTTCGACCGCCAACGCGGCAGATCGCGCTGGAATGGCTAGGCGAAAGGCATCCGGATCAGGATTCCGATCGACTCGAGCAGGCGCTGAGCCTGTCGGCCGATGCGCCATTGGCGGCCAGTCAACTCCTGGTCGATGACGGACTGGCGTTCGGAACCCGGGTCCTTGAAGGGCTGGTTTCAGTCACGCGAGGCGAGGGCATTCAGACGGTGATCAACGAACATTGGCTCGCCGACAGTGCGTTGACCTGGCGCTGGTTGGCCATCTGGACCGAGCGACTGCTCAAGCAGGCCAGTGGATTGCCCGAATCGGACATGACCGGCGACCAGGAACTGCCGGGCGGTCAGCATCCGGCAGCATTGGCGCGTCTCTGGGAGTCAGCACTTCTCGGCGCGGCACTGGCTCGCAGCAGCGCACGTCAGGACCTTCTGATCGGCAAATGGCTGCTAGAATGGAAGTCGATCAGTCAACCAGGGAATTGAATCGATGGCGCAGAAGGGTATTCTTTCCTACAACATCGAAAGCAAACAGGATCTCTACGCGGCCTATATGCCGTTTCTGATCAACGGCGGGCTGTTCGTTCCGACCAAAAAGCAGTTCAAACTCGGTGATGAAGTCCTGATTCTGCTCAGTCTGCTGGGTGAGGAACGCATCGCGATTCCCGGCCAGGTCGCCTGGATTACCCCGCCCGGATCTCAGCACAATATCCATAGCGGCGTCGGCGTTCATTTCGCCGACAGCCCGGAAGGCACCCAGGCCAAGAACACCATCAGCTCGTTGCTGGCCGGCATGCTCGAAAGCGACAAGCCGACCCGCACTATCTAGACCACCAGTTGGTACTCCCAGCGATTGCCACAATCCCCGAAATCAGAGCAACCATCCTTCTTACGCGCAATCATTCATGTCGACATGGATGCGTTCTATGCCAGTGTCGAGCAGAATGATCATCCGGAATTGCGCGGTCGCCCGGTCATGGTCGGAGGCGGCAGCACTCGCGGCGTAGTGGCTGCCTCAAGCTACGAGGCGCGTCAGTTCGGTGTGCGCTCGGCAATGCCCGGACGAGTGGCCAGCCGCCTGTGTCCGGATGGGGTCTTCGTGCGTCCGCGCTTTGCCCGCTATCGCGAAGTCTCGGCCAGTATTTTTGCGATCTTTCACTCGATCACCGATCAGGTCGAAGGCTTGAGCCTTGACGAGGCATTCCTCGATGTGACTCAAGGCGTCAATGCGGGACAGTCGATCACTGCCATCGGGCGGCGACTCAAGCAGGAGATCGGTGAAAAGACCGGTCTTAGCGCCTCGGTAGGCATGGCCCACAACAAGCTGCTGGCCAAGCTGGCATCGGACTACGACAAGCCGGACGGCTTCGTCCATGTCGATCCAGGCCAGGTTCAGCGCTTTCTGGATCCGCTACCCATTCGTCGTTTATGGGGGATCGGTCCACGCACCGCGATGCGCCTGCACGATGCCGGCATTTACACCGCCGGGCAGTTGCGGCGTACCGCGGCCGATATCCTGGTTGAACTGTTCGGTGCTTCCGGTCCCGATCTGGCACGCCGCGCTGCCGGTATCGATGAGCGGCCGGTCAAGCCCAGCCGGGTACGCCGATCGATCAGCCAGGAAACCACCTTCGACCAGGATCTGACGCATGTCGGACAACTCGAACCGGTGATTGCCGAGCAGGCCGCCCAGGTTGCCCGACGACTGAAGGAAAAGCAGCTGCACGCACGCACGGTTACCCTGAAGCTGCGGTCCAGCGGATTTTCGACCCTGACCCGCAGCCAGTCACTGTCCGGCTATACCCGCGATCCCGAGTTGATTGCCAGGGTTGCCCTGGACCTGCTGAACTCATGGGCCGACTGGCGCTCGGGCTTCGCCGTGCGCCTGATCGGCGTCGGCGTCTCGAGCCTGACCAGCCAGCCCGACGACACCACCTGGCTCGAGCCTGACTAATCGCTGGAGCTGCGCGGTTCGCCGAACTGGTCGCGGAGCTCGCGTCTGAGAATCTTGCCGACATTGGTCTTGGGCAGCTCGTCAACGAATTCGACGTACTTGGGTACCTTGTAGCCGGTCAGCTCCTTGCGGCAGTGGTCGCGCAGTTCCTTAACCGTCAGGCTGTCGTCCTTGCGAACGACAACCACCTTGACCACTTCACCCGATTTTTCATCCGGCGCGCCAATTGCCCCGACCTCCAGCACCTTCGGGTGATCGGCCACCACATCCTCGATTTCGTTGGGGTAGACATTGAAGCCCGATACCAGAATCATGTCCTTCTTGCGATCGACGATATAGAAGAACCCGTTCTCGTCCATCTTCGCCATGTCGCCGGTCTTGAGCCAACCTTCGTCATCGAGCACCTTGGCCGTTTCTTCCGGCCGTTGCCAGTAGCCCTGCATGACCTGCGGGCCGCGCACGCACAACTCGCCGGTCTCTCCGGCGGGCTGGGCGACGCCTTCGGTGTCGATAACCTGACACTCTGTGGAAGAGATCGGTAATCCAATGGCCCCGTTGTAATCCTTGAGAGTCATCGGGTTGATGCAGGCAGCCGGTGATGTCTCGGTCAGACCGTAGGCTTCGATCAGCGGCACGCCGGTGGTCTTTTTCCAGCGCTCGGCAACTGCCCGCTGAACCGCCATGCCGCCCCCGAGGGTCAGACGCAGGCTGGAAAAGTCCAGTTCGGCAAATCCGGGGGTGTTCAGCAATCCGTTGAACAGGGTATTGACCCCGGTGATCGCGGTGAACTTCTGGCGTCCGAGTTCCTTGACGAAACCCGCCATATCGCGCGGATTGGTAATCAGTACATTGCGCCCTCCGAACTTGAGAAACACCAGGCAGTTCGCGGTCAGCGCAAAGATATGATAAAGGGGCAGGGCCGTGACAATCGTCTCGGCTCCGGGCGTTACCAGCTGGCCCAGCCAGGCCGAGGACTGCTGCATATTGGCGACCATATTGCCGTGGCTGAGCATCGCACCCTTGGAAACACCGGTGGTGCCGCCGGTATACTGCAGAAAGGCAAGATCCTCATGGCCCAGGACGGGCTCGGTCAGGCTCATGCCGGCGCCGTCGGCGAGCACCTTCTTGAAAGCCATCGATCCTGGAAGGGTGTAGGCAGGCACCATTTTCTTGATCTTGCGCACCACGAAATTCATGATCGCGCCTTTCGGGAAGCCAACCATGTCTCCCATGGAAGTCAGAATCACGTGTTCGACGCCGGTATCGTCGATCACGGCTTCGAGCACACTGGCGAAATTCTCCATGATGACGATCGCCTTCGCGCCGGAATCCTTGAGCTGATGCTTCAGTTCCCGGGCGGTGTAGAGCGGATTGGTATTGACGACCACCAGCCCGGCCCGCAACGCGCCAAACACGGCAATCGGATACTGCAGCACGTTCGGCATCATGATCGCAATTCGATCGCCCCGTTCGAGCCCCAGGGCCTGCATCCGCGCGCCAAATGCACGGCTGTAATCATCGACCTGGCGGTAGCTCAGCTCCGCCCCGAAATTCACATAGGCAGTCTGATCCCGATACTCCGTACAGCTCTTGTTGATGACATCGACGACCGAACTGAACTCGTTCATATCGATCTCGGCGGGCACATCGGCGGGATACTGCTGCAGCCATGGTTTGTCGGTCATTGGGTCTACCCTTTATGATTGGAATTCCGATATTACTGCCTAGCTTGGCATACCCCCAGTCGCCAGGCAAGGGAACCTCTGAACCAGTCTGCGCCCGTGCAGACTGGTTCAGAGGTTCCCAGGCATTTGCCCGTTTCACCAAGGCCGGATATCATCGTCCGAAAGCGAAAGGCGTTGCCACACTGATGGGCGAACAGAACGTACAGCAAACCACTGACGAAAACACCCGGCGCGCCTTCATGAAAGCGCTGCTGGATGAAGTCCGGGCGCTTGAAGACATGCATGAAAATGGCATGTTCGAAAGCGGCATCCGGCGGATTGGCGCCGAGCAGGAGATGTTCCTGGTTGATCGCGCCGCCCGGCCGGCAATGACCGCGATGCAGATCCTCGAACGCATGGACGATCCGCGCTTTACTCATGAGCTGGGCTTGTTCAATCTCGAGGCCAATTTGTCACCTCTGGAACTTGGCGGCGATTGTCTGCGAAAGCTGGAAGCCGAGACCAATGAGGTCTGCCGAATCGCTCGGGAAAAGGCTGCCGAGGTCGATACCCGGATTGCCCTGGTCGGCATTCTGCCTACCCTGACCCGGGATCATCTTAGCCTTGACGCGATGGTGCCCACCGCGCGCTACTTCGCGTTGAACGAGGCCCTGTTGCGTTTGCGCGGCAGCGATTTCCAGATCAACATCAAGGGCATCGACCAGCTCAATTTCACCCATGACAATCTGATGCTGGAAGCCTGCAACACCAGTTTCCAGATTCATTTCCAGGTGGGCGCCGATGAGTTTGCACACCTCTACAACATTGCCCAGGCAGTTACCGGTCCGCTGCTGGCAGCCAGTGTCAATTCACCGATTCTGCTCGGCAAGCGCCTGTGGCATGAAAGCCGGATCGCGGTATTCGAGCACTCCATCGATGCCCGCTCCGAAGCGCATGCGGCCCGCGGCCACAAGCCCAGGGTTCATTTCGGCGATCACTGGATCGATGAGTCGGTGATCGAGATCTTCAAAGAGGACATCGCACGCTTTCGGGTCATTCTGACGACCGAGTTCGAGGATGATCCGATCGGCAAGGTGGCACGCGGCGAGGCGCCGAAGCTCAATGCCCTGCGTTTGCACAACGGGACCGTGTATCGCTGGAACCGCGCCTGCTATGGAATTTCCGACAACGGCAAACCGCATCTTCGCATCGAGAACCGGGTTATTCCGTCGGGGCCTACCGTGCTCGACGAGATCGCCAATTCGGCCTTCTTCTTCGGCATGATGGCCAAGCTTTCACGCAGCGATACCGACATTCGCGATCAACTGCAGTTTTCCGACGCCAAGGCGAACTTCCTGGCCGCCGCTCGCGAAGGGTTGCGCGCACAGCAGATCTGGTTTGACGATCGCCAGATGACAGCCCAGGAACTGCTGCTGGAAATACTGCTGCCGCTGGCTCGCGAAGGGCTGGCCGACAGCGGGATCGATGCAGACGATATCGACCGCTACATCGGCACCGTTGAAAAGCGCGTCGAGCGCCGTCGGACCGGCGCCCGCTGGCAGCTCGAATCCCTGGAGAAAATGAAGGAAAAGGGCAGCCCGCACGAGTGTCTCCGGGCGCTGACCTCCAGCATGATCGAGCAGCAGGACAGCGGCAAGGCAATCGCCGACTGGGAACTGGCAGAATTCTGCCCGTCCCAGGACTGGCGCGACAGTTACCGCACGGTCGGCCAGTTCATGGCGACCGACCTGTTTACCGTACGCCCCGACGATATCGTCGACTTTGCCGCCAGCCTGATGGAATGGCGCTACGTTCGCCACGTCCCGGTCGAGGACGACTCCGGGCAACTGCTGGGCCTGGTTTCGCATCGGCAACTGCTGCGCCTGGTCGCCAGGGGAGGGCGATCCGGGCAGACCACCATGGTCCGCGACATCATGCACGCCCAACCGTTGGCGATAAGCCCGGAAACCACCACCGTGGAAGCGATCCGTCTGATGCGCGAGAAACGCCTGAGCTGTCTGCCGGTCACCACCGACGGCAAGCTGGTCGGCCTGGTCACCGAGTACGACTTGATCGTCGTGGCCGGTCGACTGCTGGAAACCTACCTGGCCGATGAAGCTGGTTCGTGATCCGGATTCTCCATTCAGCCTGGTTGAGCGCGCTGTTGCTGCTGATCGTGGCTTGCGCGCCGCCACCGCCCGACGAGCAGCAGATCCTCGACCGCCTTGACGAGATGACCGAAGCCCTGGCAGAACGCAATGCCCGCGCAGCGCTGGCACCGTTGGCTGAGGACTTCAGCGGCGAAACCTGGAATCTCGACCAACGCGGTATCCGCTTGATCCTGCAGCGCGAGTTGCGAGCCAGCGACCGGCTCAGGGCCCGGCTTTTCGATATCGATGTTGAATTGCATGGCAACGAGCGGGCCAGCGCCAGCTTCCAGGCCGTACTGACTGGCGGCAGCGGATTGTTACCGGAGCGCGGACGCTGGTTCCAGGTGCAAACCGGCTGGCGCCGTGATGATGGTGACTGGATGCTGATTTCAGCGACCTGGGAAGACGTGATCGGTCGATGATCACTGGTTGTGCGGCATAATGACCGGATGCCGCTGCCTGTACATTCCACCCGTTTTTCTGCCACTACTGCATCCTGGTTCGAGGCCAGATTCGGCCAGCCAACGGCCATTCAGTCCAGCGCCTGGAGCGCGCTAGCCAGTCGATCCAATGTCTTGATCAGCGCGCCAACCGGGGCGGGTAAAAGCCTGGCTGCGTGGCTGCCCTTGATCGACCGGATCCGACAGCAGCGCCGTTCGGACTCGTCGGCAGTTCGCCTGCTCTATATCTCACCGCTGCGTGCCCTGTCGCGCGACATGGCGGCCGGGATGTTTGAATGGATGCAGGGGCTGGCCGACTGGCATTCCCCCGCAAAATCGTCAGAGGTCGAGCTCAGCCTTGGTTTGAGGACCGGTGACACGCCGCCGGCCGAGCGGGCCCGTCAGCGCCGTCAGCCGCCGGATATCCTGCTGACCACGCCGGAGTCGCTGTTTGTCCTGCTGGGCAGCCAGGGCGGTCGAGAGCTGCTCGAAACGGTCGAGTCGGTGCTGATTGACGAAATCCATGCGCTGATCGACAACAAGCGTGGCGCTCATCTCGCGCTGTCGCTGGAGCGCCTTGAACGCCTCACATCATCACCACTGCAGCGAATCGGCCTGTCGGCTACGGCTCGACCGCTGGAGCAGGTCGCCGACTTCCTGGTCGGTGCCGGACGCGATTGTCGGATCGTTGACTGGGGCGAGCCCCGGCCGCCGGAGATCCATGTCGAGCTTCCCGCTCACCCGCTGGGTCATTTTGCCGGCCAGCTTCACTGGGAGTTCATTACCGGCCGCTTGCTTGAACTGGCCGGAATGCCGGGAACAATGTTGGTCTTCTGCAATACCCGTGGACTGGTCGAGCGGGTAGCCGGACTGTTGGCCGAGTTGCTTGGGGAAGACCAGGTGGCGGGTCATCACGGCAGTCTGGGGAGTGCGCGTCGCGAAGAGGTCGAACTGGGTCTCAAGCAAGGTCGCCTCAAGGTGGTGGTCTGCACGGCGTCACTGGAGCTGGGTATCGACATCGGACCGCTGGACCGGGTTTGTCAGCTCGGCAGCTGCCTGTCCATCAATACGTTTCGACAACGGGCGGGCAGGGCCCGTCATCGCCCGGACCAGGTCGGTCGCATTCACGCCTTTCCGTTGAGCCTGTCTGACCTGCTCGATCTTCAGGCAATGCAAGCTGCGATGATCGAGGGCACGATCGATCCGGTCAGGTCATGTCAGCAACCCGGTGATGTTCTGGCACAGCACATTGTTGCGATGGTTGCCTCCGGCTTGACCGGGATCGAGGAAATGCTCGCCACCGTGCAGCATGCCAGCCCGTGGATCGATCTGTCCCGGAACGACTTCGAGACCGTAGTGGATATGCTCCACCAGGGTTTTGTTCCCGGCCGTGAGACCGGGCGAGGTCCCGTTCTGCGCAGCCGCCCCGGGCATCTGGAGGCCGCAGAGCGGATCGAGAAACTCTGCCTGGTCAATGCCGGAACCATTCCAGAATGGTTCGAGTACGACGTCATCAGTGACCAGAACAAGGTGATCGGCCGCCTGGATGAGGAATTTGCTTTCGAGTCCTCCCCTGGGCAGGTGCTCAGCCTCGGCGGGCAGGCCTGGCGGATAATCCGGATCGGACCGGGGCACGTCGATGTTGAATCCTGCGATGAACCGCCGGCCAATCTGCCGTTCTGGTTTGGTGATGGCCGCGGGCGCAGTACCGCGCTGTCGGAATCAGTCCAGCGTATCGTCAGCAAGCGCTCATCGGCTGATTCCCGGCTCGATAACTATCTCACTACCAGCCAGCGAATTCTGGGACGGCTGCCGGGCGCTGATTGTCTGGTTATCGAACGCTTCTTCGACCCCGGCGGTGACCAGCACCTGGTGATCCATACGCTGCGCGGCGCGCGCCTGAACCGGGCCTGGGGCCTGGCTCTGCGCAAGCGATTCTGCCGTACCTTCAATTTCGAACTGCAGGCGGCGGCAACCGATAACGGTCTGCTGATTTCGCTCGGTGCGGTTCACAGCTTCGACCTTTCAGAGGTGATCAGCTGGCTCAAGCACTCCAGCATTGCCGGGGTACTGACCCAGGCGCTACTCGATACCCCGTTGTTTCAGACCCGGCTGCGATGGTGTGCCAGCACTGCTCTGGCGATCATGCGTCGGGATTTTCGCGGCAAGGTGCCTGCCCAGATTCAGCGCAATCAGACCGAGAATCTGATCGCGCGCATTTTTCCCGACCAGCTGGCCTGCCTGGAAAACCTGGCCGGCGAGCGGCGCATACCCGATCACCCACTGGTACAGCAGGCATTGCGCGACTGTCTCGAAGATCACATGGACCTGCCTGGCCTGCTCCTTTTGTATGAGGCCATTGAATCCGGACAGGTTGCCGTCCATGCCGTCGATACCGACGAGCCTTCGCCCCTGGCCCAGGCCCTGATCAATGCCCCGCAGAACAGTTTTCTCGACCCTGCCGCGGCCGAGGAACGGCGCACCCGCACGTTTGAAACTCCGCGAGCCCGACCGCGGACCGTATCGGTGCCGTTGACGCAGACCGACCTTGCCAGTCGTACCGGCCTGGAACGCGCATTGATACGCTACGGCTACCTGACCGCTGCCGAAGGCGAGCGGGGCGGGGGAGCGGCTGGCTTCATGGCCCTGATTCGTCAGTGTGCTGCGGTGAGTTTCCAGCCCGACTCCAGGCGCCGGTTCTGGGTGCCGATAGAACATGTGGCAATGATGCGCAAGGTCTGGCCGAAGGGATTGATCCGGCCCTTTCTGAGCAAGAACCAGGTGGAGTCGTCAGCGGATGATGCTGAACAGTCGCTTTGCCAACTGATGCTCGGTCGGGTGCGCTTCCTGGGGGAGGTCAGGGAGGATCAACTGATGGACGAAACCGGTCTGGCATTGCCCAGCATTCAGGCTGCGTTGAATCAACTGCAGGCAGAAGGTCTGCTCGAGGCGCGGAAACAGGATGGCCAGGTTCGCTGGCGCGAACGACGCCGGCCAGAAAATGCCGCTGGTTCCGCCCGAACAGCGGGCGGAACCAGGTCGATGATCAGATGATGTAGACGAAAATAAACAGTCCGAGCCAGACCACGTCAACAAAGTGCCAGTACCAGGCGACCGCCTCGAAGCCGAAGTGATTCTTCTTGCTGAAATGGCCCATTGCACAGCGAATCGTGATCACCGTCAGCATGATCACCCCGACGGTAACGTGCAGGCCGTGAAAACCGGTCAACATGAAGAACGTGGAGCCGTAGATTCCGGACCCCAGTGTCAGCCCCAGATCCTGGTAGGCATGGACATATTCGTAGGTCTGGACATACAGAAAGATCAGACCCAGAACAATCGTGGCAATCATCCAGAAAACCAGTGCTCCGCGCTGAGCGCGTTTCAGGGCCCAGTGCGCCATCGTGATGGTCACACCCGAGGTCAGCAGCAGCAGGGTGTTTACCAGCGGCAGACCGAAACCTGAAATCGTCTGGAATGCACCGCCCAGCTCGCCCGGTCCATGAGTTGGCCAGGTTGCATCGTAACCGGCCCAAAGGAGCTCATTGGTCATCGCGCCGGTACCTTCGCCACCCAGCCAGGGCACCGAGAACATCCGGGCATAGAACAGGGCTCCGAAAAATGCGGCGAAGAACATGACTTCGGAGAATATGAACCAGATCATGCCCTGCCGGAACGAGGTATCGACCGCGCTGTTGTAAAGTCCTCCTTCTGATTCGCCGATGACCTGGGCGAACCAGCCAAACATCATCACGATAACGACGGCGGCACCCGTGGCGAAGAACCAGGGGCCAATGGTCGTCCCATTGAGCCAGTTGGCTGCACCAATCATCATGATGAACAAACCGATCGATCCGACGATCGGCCACTTCGCGGTGTGCGGAACGTAGTAGTTACCTTGTGCCATGGGGGCTCCCTGGTTGTCAGTTTGCAGCGGCAAGCGCTGCACTAGCTTGGTCGTTGGGGTAAATGATATAGGACAGAGTGATCAGATCGGTCCGGGCTGGCAGATTCGCATCGACGATGAAGCGAACCGGCATGTCGCGCGATTCGCCCGGTGCCAGCACCTGCTCGGTAAAACAGAAGCATTCGGTCTTGTTGAAATACAGTGAAGCGATGCCGGGTGCGACACTCGGAACGGCCTGGGCAACCAGGGTCTGGTCGGAACGATTATGCGCCACATAGGTCGTCTCATACAGCCGGCCCGGATGGACCTCCATCATGCGTTCGGTCGGCTCAAACCGCCAGGGCAGGGCAGAATTCACATTGGCATCAAAATGGACCATCACCAGTCGCGACTCGTCGACTTCACCGCTCAGGGTTTCGGCGACGACAGCCTCACCGGTGCGCCCACCGATCCCGGTGATCTCGCAGAACTTGTCGTACAGCGGCACCAGCAGATATCCGAACCCGAACATCGCCACGGCCATCAGGCTGAGGGATGTCACGGTTTTCCACTTGCTTGACCAGATCGACATCTTCAGGCTCCGAAGTAGTTGAAGGCGGCGCGACCAATAAAGGCCAGGTAAATGGCCATGACCACGACGACCAGGGTCAGCACCGTGCGAAAAACACCACGGCGCTGATGTCGATTCCGATTGTCGAATCCATTGCCGCTGCCATTGTCGCGACTACTGGTCATTGTCAAGGCTCGTTGGCTCAGGCATCAAAGGGATCAGGCCAGATTGTCCTGGTGCACGGCAACACTGTCATCAACAAGCGGCGGCGTGTCGAAAGTATGCAGTGGCGCCGGCGAGGGAACCGTCCATTCCAGACCGCGCGCGCCTTCCCAGACCTGGGCAGTGGCCTTCTCGCCACCGCGCGCGCACTGCCAGATGATGTAGGCGAACAGCAGCTGCCCGAATCCGAACATGAAGCCGCCGATCGATGAAATCATGTTGAACTCGGTGAACTGCACGGCATAGTCGGGTATTCGACGCGGCATCCCGGCCAGACCCAGGTAGTGCTGCGGGAAAAACAGCACATTGATCCAGATGGTCGACCACCAGAAGTGGAATTTGCCCAGCTTCTCGTTATACATGTGGCCGGTCCACTTCGGCAGCCAGTAATAGACGCCGGCCATGATCGCGAATATCGCACCGGTGACGAGCACGTAGTGGAAGTGGGCGACTACGAAATAGCTGTCGTGATACTGGAAGTCAGCCGGCACGATGGCCAGCATCAGGCCGGAAAAACCACCGATCGTGAACAGCACGACAAAACCCAGTGCAAACAGCATCGGGGTTTCGAATGTCATCGAGCCGCGCCACATGGTCGAGACCCAGTTGAAGATCTTCACCCCGGTCGGAACGGCAATGACCATGGTTGCATACATGAAGAACAGCATCGCGCCCAGCGGCATGCCGACCGTGAACATGTGGTGGGCCCAGACGATGAACGACAGGAATGCAATCGAGGCGGTTGCGTAAACCATCGCGGTGTAACCGAACAGCGGCTTGCGCGAAAAGGTCGGAATGATCTCGGACACGATTCCGAAGGCCGGCAGAATCATGATGTAAACCTCGGGGTGCCCGAAGAACCAGAAAATATGCTGGTAGAGCACCGGGTCGCCGCCACCGGCCGCATTGAAGAAGCTGGTTCCGAAGAATCGATCCGTCAACAGCATCGTGACCGCGCCTGCCAGAACCGGCATCACGGCAATCAGCAGAAACGCGGTTATCAGCCAGGTCCAGACGAACAGCGGCATGCGCAGCAGGGTCATGCCCGGAGCGCGCATGTTCAGAATGGTGGCAATGATGTTGATCGCACCCATGATCGACGAAATGCCCATCAAGTGAATGGCAAAGATCACGAAAGCCAGACTATTGCCACCCTGGAGTGAAAGCGGCGGATACAGGGTCCAGCCGGATGCCGGTCCGCCGGTTGGCATGAACAGCGTGCTCAGCAGCAGGGTAAAGGCAAACGGCAGAATCCAGAATGACCAGTTGTTCATGCGCGGCAGGGCCATGTCCGGCGCGCCGATCATCAGCGGCACCATCCAGTTGGCCAGACCCACGAACGCGGGCATGACGGCACCGAAGATCATCACCAGTGCGTGCATGGTGGTCATCTGGTTGAAAAATTCCGGATTCACCAGCTGCAGACCCGGCGCGAACAGTTCGGCGCGAATCACCAGTGCCATCGCACCGCCGACCAGGAACATGATCAGCGAGAAGACCAGGTACAGGGTCCCGATTTCCTTGTGATTGGTAGTGAATATCCAGCGCGCCAACCCGGTTGGATGCGGAGCGTGGTCATGACCAGCGTCGTGCTCGGCAGTAATATCGTGACTCATAATCGTTCGATCCTCAAAAAGCGTTAGTCAGTGGCGTCCGGTGTCAGCCCTGATCCAGTTCGGCAATGGTCGACGGCTGGACGACTTCGCCCTCACCGTCGCTCCAGGCATTTCGGGTGTAGGTCAGCGCTGCCGCGATATCCTGCGGCTCAAGACGCTCGCGGAACCCGGTCATTGCCGTTCCCTCGCGCCCGTTAAGAACCACGGCAATGTGATCTTCAAGAGCGCCGGTCGGAGCACCATTGCTGGCCAGTGCCGGGAAGGCCGGCGCCAGACCTGAACCATCGGCCTGATGGCAGGCCGCGCATTGGGCCTGGTAGACATTGGCACCACGATCCATCAGTTCGGTCCTGGTCCACAAGCGGGCAGCATCATGAGCCACCGCTGCCATTGCCTGACGTCGCTCAGCCACCCAGGCGTCGTACTCGTCGCGCGAGACCGCTTCGACCACGATCGGCATGAAGCCGTGATCCTTGCCGCACAGTTCGGCGCACTGACCGCGATAAATGCCTTCTTCTTCGATCAGGGTCCAGGCTTCGTTGACCATGCCGGGGATGGCGTCACGCTTCCAGCCCAGATCCGGTACCCACCAGGAGTGGATGACGTCATCGGAGGTCAGCAGAAAACGTATTTTCGTGTCGACCGGAACCACCAGTCGGTTGTCGACATTCAGCAGATAGTTCTCAACGCTCTCAGGAGCAATACCCGAGTTGATCTGTCGGGCCCTGTTGCTGTCGCGATCGAGTGCCGAGTAGTAACTGATGTCTTCTTCGATGTAATCGTATTTCCACAGCCACTGGTATCCGGTGACCTTGATGTTCAACTCAGCCCCGCCGGTGGATTCCATGTCAATCAGGACCTGGGTCGACGGAATCGCCATCGCGACCAGAATCAGGATCGGAATGGCAGTCCACATGATCTCGGCCTTGGTCGAGTGGGTGAACTTGGCCGCCTGGTAGCCACGGGATTTGCGGTGAACAACGATCGAGGTAAACATGGCCGTGAAGACCAGCACTCCGATCACGGTCACAATGCCGAGAATGATGTTGTGCAAACGGTAGACATCCTTGCTGAAAGGCGTGACCCCCTCAGGCATGTTGTCACCGACGGCAAAAAGCCCCCAGGTCACGACAACAATTACAGCCATGACGGCAAGGGCAACAATCAGTTCGTTGGTTCTCTTCATCCTCAACTCACCCGTGGTTGATTTTCATGCGTCCACGCCGATAAGGGCTGGAGACAGTGTTTTAGCGTCCGAGCGAACTCCATTCGTTCGGACATCGGTAAAAAAGCACCCAGTTGCTGCCGCTTGCCCTGGCAGACCAGATAAACCCGGCGCTCGCCAGAGCGCTCGGGAACGATCTGAACCCGTACCCAGGCCAAAGGCCATTCGGACCGGCTTCGACCTCCTTGCTCGAAGTGCTCGACGCCGAGCACCTCAGGCCCGATCAACAGACGCTCGCGCGCCCAGTGACCGCGCCAGGCCAGGCGCAGGCACCACCCGACCATCAGCAAGTGAAACAGCGCGATGATCAGGATCGGCCAGAGTCCCAGAATCAGCGGACCCAGAGCCACCAGCAGCGTTACCGTACTCAGTCCCAGGAAAATGGCCATCAAGCGATCCAGAGAGATCGACAGATTCGACCTGATTTCAATGATTTCGAAATCCGAGTGATCCGGATTCTGAAGAATTTCCATCATTTTCCGAGATGTGCTGACTATGGCAGCGCAGACATTGTCTGACTGGGCGTATTGTAGCCGATGCACCTTAACGGCGGCAAAGCAATTTCTTCACGAGCGTCAATGCGGGCACGCAGAATTCGCGATTGATTCGGCGGCCTGCGTTACACTCGGCAGCTACATGACCAACCGCTATCCGGAACCCCAGCAAGCCATGTCCGACTCGCCTCGTTCTTTTGTATTCGAAAACTCTCAGCCCGTCGATGAACTGACCCGGAGCCTTGATGCGGCCTGGTACGTCGATGAGACCGATCATGTGCGTTTTCTTGCCAAGCAACTCGATTTTGACCAGTCCCGTCGCGAAGCGATCAGGGATCAGGCAATTGCGCTGGTAAAACAAGTGCGGCAGCGCAGCCGGGATGCCGGCGCGATGGAAGCGTTCATGCGCGAGTATGACCTGTCTTCCGAAGAGGGTGTGGTCCTGATGTGCCTGGCCGAAGCGCTGCTGCGGATTCCCGACAGCGACACGGCCGAACAGCTGATTTCGGACAAGCTGGCGGATGCCGACTGGGAATCCCACCTGGGAAAAAGCGATTCGCTGTTTGTCAATGCCTCGACCTGGGGATTGATGCTGACCGGCAAACTGGTCCGGGTCGGCGACAGCAAGAATCGCGCGATCGGCAGCACCCTGGCACGGCTGGCCAACAAGTCCGGTGAGCCTGTGATCCGCCTGGCCATTCGCCAGGCCATGCGAATCATGGGTCACCAGTATGTCATGGGCCGAACCATCAAGGCGGCCATGGAACGTGCCCGCAAGAAGGAAAACCGGCGTTTCCGCTATTCCTTTGACATGCTGGGAGAGGCGGCGCTGACGGCGGAAGACGCGGCCCGCTATCGCAAGGCCTACGAGGAGGCGATTCGGGCAATCGGCCAGCATCCAGGTGATCACGATGTGTATTCGGCACCCAGTATCTCGGTCAAGCTGTCGGCGCTGCATCCACGCTATGAGCACGCCAAGAAGGCGCGCGTGCTGGCCGAACTGGTCCCGGTGCTGCTCGACCTGGCGCGACTGGCAAGGGACCAGGGCATTGCGCTGACGGTGGATGCCGAAGAGGCCGATCGTCTGATGCTCTCGCTGAACGTGTTCGAACGCGTGCTCGGTGATCCCTCCCTGGCCGATTGGAACGGATTGGGCCTGGCGCTGCAGGCCTATCAGCGGCGGGCCTGGACGGCGATCGACTGGCTTGCCGACCGGGCCAGACAAAGTGGCCACCGAATTCCGGTCCGGCTGGTCAAGGGCGCCTATTGGGATACCGAGATCAAGCTGGCCCAGGTCGACGGTCTGCCCGGCTACCCGGTGTTCACACGCAAATCCAGCACCGACCTGTCGTACCTGGCCTGTGCCCGGAAGCTGCTGAATTCCCCGGATGCGTTCTATCCCCAGTTCGCCACTCACAACGCCCACACCATTGCCGCCATTGCCGCGATGGCGGGCGAGCAGCGCGACTACGAGTACCAGCGCCTGCACGGCATGGGCAAGGAACTCTACGACGAAGTGCTGGACAACGACCACTACAACGGTGCCTGCCGGGTCTATGCGCCGGTCGGCAACCACAAGGACCTGCTGCCGTACCTGGTTCGGCGGCTGCTGGAAAACGGGGCCAATACCTCGTTCGTGAACCGGATCGTGGATGAAAAGTTGCCGCCCGAGGAAGTCGTGACCGACCCGATCGAGCAGTTGATCGGCATTGATACCATTCCCCATCCGCGGATTCCCCAACCCGAGGCGATCTTTGGTGACCACCGGAACAATTCGGCGGGCATCAACTTCTCCCAGCAGCCGGCGCTGGAGCAATTGAGAAAGGCCATGGAACCGTTTACCGACCACCGCTGGACAGCCGGGCCGCTGGGCCAGCAGGCGCGGGCAGCAGGCGATGCAGAAGCGATCATGTCACCGTCCGATCTGAACCGCCGGGTCGGCGAGGTTCGCTGGACGGATATTGACAGTGTCGAACCAGTTGTGGGAAAGGCGATTGCTGCGCAGCCAGCCTGGGATCAGCGTGGTGCCGCCGAACGCGCGGAAATCATCGACCGAATTGCCGACGCGCTTGAGGACAACCGCGCCGAACTGATCGCCTTGTGTGCCCGCGAAGCCGGAAAATCCTTGAAGGATGGCATCGCCGAAGTCCGCGAAGCCGCCGATTTCTGTCGTTATTACGCGGCCGAGGCACGCGCACGCCTCGACCGGCCCGAGGTGCTTCAGGGCCCGACCGGTGAGCGCAACGAACTCAGCCTCCACGGCCGCGGCACGCTGGTATGCATCAGCCCGTGGAATTTTCCGCTGGCCATTTTTACCGGCCAGGTGGTCGCCGCCCTGGTTGCCGGCAACACCGTGATTGCCAAGCCTGCCGAGCAGAGTCCGCTGATCGCTGATCGTGCCGTCAGTCTGATGCGCGCGGCCGGAGTACCGGACGATGTGCTGTTCTGCCTGCCCGGTGGCGGCAAACTGGGTGCCGCGCTGACCCGCGATCCTCGTATTGCCGGGGTGGTATTCACGGGTTCGACCCAGACCGCCCGGCTGATCAATCGGACCCTGGCCGAGCGCGATGGACCGATCGCAACCCTGATCGCCGAGACTGGTGGGCAGAATGCCATGATCGTCGACTCCTCGGCACTTCCGGAGCAGGTGGTGCGCGATGTCATCCAGTCGGCTTTTCTGTCGGCGGGGCAGCGCTGCTCGGCGCTGCGTATTTTATGCCTGCAGGACGTCATTGCCGATCACGTACTGACGATGCTGGCCGGCGCCATGAATGAGTTGAAAATCGGCGATCCCGGCCTGCTGGCGACGGACATCGGGCCGGTCATTGACGCCGCTCAGAAAGCGATGCTCGAGAAACACCAGGAGCGAATGAATCAGGAGGCACGGCTGATCGCCCGCGCCCGGATGCCGGACGGGCTGCCGCCCGGGCACTGGTTTGCCCCGGCGGCCTTCGAGATTGCCAGCATTGATCAATTGCCGGGAGAAATTTTCGGCCCGATCCTGCACGTGGTCCGCTATCGGGGGCGTGAATTGAACAAGCTGATCGACCAGGTCAATGCGACCGGTTTCGGTCTGACCCTGGGAGTTCACAGCCGGATCGATCGGGCTCAGCAGCACATCACCGGCCAGGTCAGGGTCGGCAATGCCTATGTCAACCGCAACATGACCGGTGCGGTGGTCGGCGTTCAGCCGTTTGGCGGCGAAGGCCTTTCCGGAACCGGTCCCAAGGCCGGTGGTCCGCATTATCTTCCACGTTTGTGCACCGAACGAACGTTGACCGTCAATACCGCCGCCGTTGGTGGCAACGCATCGCTGCTGGCGTTGTCCGACAAATGAAGAGCCATCAAGGATAAGCGCCAGACAGACATGTACGAGCAATTTTACGGACTCAGTGAACGACCGTTCTCGATAACGCCCAACCCGCGTTTCGTTTACCTGAGCCGTCGCCATCAGGATGCACTCGCGCATTTGCTCTACGGCGTGGGGCAGGGCGGCAGCGGCGGATTCGTACAGTTGACCGGGGAAGTGGGAACCGGCAAGACCACACTGTGTCGCCTGGTGCTGGAGCAAGTGCCCGAACACACCCGGATCGCGCTGATCCTGAATCCCATGCTCAGCCCGCCCGAACTGCTGCGACAGGTCTGCGAAGAGCTGGAAATCGATCTCAACGGGGTCGGGAATGGCTTGCAGCAGATTCAGAATCGTCTCAACCGTTTTCTGCTCGATTGCCACGCCCAGGGTGAACGGGTCGTCCTGATCATCGACGAGGCGCAGAACATGAGCCGGGAAGCGCTGGAGCAGGTCAGGCTGCTGACCAACCTGGAAACCGCCACCGACAAGCTGCTGCAGATTATCCTGCTGGGCCAGCCGGAGTTGCGCCTGCTGCTGGCCAGGCCGGAATTGCGCCAGCTGGCCCAGCGAATCACTGCCCGGTATCACCTCGACCCGCTTAGCCGGGAGGAAAGCGAGCACTACGTGCGCCATCGACTGGCCGTGGCCGGGGCCGAACGCTGTCCCTTCAGTCGCGATGCGCTAAAGGCGCTGTTTCGAGCTTCCGACGGCGTGCCGCGACTGATCAATATCATTGCCGATCGCGCGCTGATGGCCGGCTATGCTCACGAACTGGATCGAATCGACGCCCATACCGTGCGCGAGGCAGCGCGCGAAGTGGCCGGTGATGAATGGGATGAAGGCTCGGGCTGGTTGCGCGGTGCAGTCGCGGCCGTGGTCGTGGTCGCGGTGCTGGCCGGTGGCGGCATGCTGGGCTGGACGATGCTCAATACTGACAGCCAGGCCAACGAAAGTTCGCAGCCAGCATGGATCGGCATGCTGGAGGATGCCGACATCGATAGCGCGTTTGCCGAACTGGCCAGCAGCTGGCCCCAACTCGATCGAAGTACTGTTGTTGCGGCCTGCAGGGACAATCGCTCGACTACCGCGGCCTGTCGCCTCGAGCGTGGAAGCTGGTCGTTCATCGAACATATCGGGCTGCCCGTGGTGCTGCGACTGACCGACCCTGAACAGGCCCACGTGGTCCTTATCGGAATCAACCAGGACCAGATTCTGCTGAGACATCGCGGCCAGGATTATCGTGCGCCGCTGCGCCAGGTCGACCGCCGCTGGCTGGGTGATTTCTACGTGGTATGGCCGGACCAGGGGCAAGTGCTGCGTGAAGGTGACCAGGGCCCGGAAGTGGCCGACATGAAGCGACTGGCCGCCGAAATTCCCGATCCGGTCTGGACGGGTTCGATGGATGATCGCTATGATGAGGCTTTTACCCGCTGGGTAATCCGGTTCCAGCGTCACAACGGACTGACCGAAGATGGCATGGTGGGTCCGGCGACGCGTTTGTTTCTGAGGGTTCCCCAGCGCGACGGTCCCTCGCTTGCCACCCGATTTGATGGAGTCTGAAGCGTGTCCTTTATTCTCGATGCCTTGCGCAAATCCGACCATCGCCGAAATATGGACAAGTCGCCAGGTCTGCAAACGGCGCACAGTTCCAGCGCACCTCGGCGGCGCCGGAAGGGCTGGTTTGCTGTCGGCCTGATGCTGCTGTTGATTGCCGCGGCCGGCATTGCGGTGGTCAGCCAGCGCGATCGACTCGAACCACACTGGCAGGCCTGGCTGGGAGGCGATGAGCAGCAAAGCGAGCTGCCGGACCCGCCCGAGCCGATGATTGTTTCCGAAGCAGGTGAACGAACCGAGACCAGGTCGGGCAACGCTGAAACCGACCCGACTGAACTGGCCGATCGCCAGGACCTCAGCATGCCGCGCGAACGAGTGGTGACCGATCCTGACGAGGCCAGGGCCGAGATCGAACGAATGATCGCCGAACGTGGCGGTGGTGGTGATGACAGCGAACAACAAGCTGACAACAGACGATTGCCGGCAGTGGATCGTCGGGCGCCCACCAATCCCAACGCGTCGACATCGGTGGCCGCCCAGGCACCGGAGAGGCCGCATGTGCGCCCACCGGATCCGGCCGAAGCCGAACGCATCCAGCGTCAGCTGCTTGAGGCGCAACGCCGCCGCGAGGCCGAACAAGCCGACGAAAAAACTGAGACTGGGCCGGAGCTGGCGGCCAAATCCGACACTGATACCGAAGCTGCCAGCAGTCAGCCCCCCTACAGCCGGATCGAAAATCCGGCTGACAATCCGGCCGATACTCAATGGACACCGCAAGCCAGTGAATATGTCCGGGCCTGGGAGCTCCCGTTGTCCATACGCCGCAACATGCCGGCGCTCAGTTTGACCATTCATGTGTTTGCCGAACGGCTGGAAGATCGTTTCGTTCTGATCAATGGCGAACGTTTCGTGACCGGTGATGATCTCGCCGACGGTGCCCGTCTGGTCGATATCCGACGCGAGGGTGCAGTGGTCGACTACCGGGATTACCGCTTTCTGCTCGAACCGTGAACCGGCACGGCCGGCACCGGCGGGGTGGCGAGCTGGTCTGGCCGTGGATTCTGATCACGATCGCAATGATCTGCCTGGCGCTGTTCGCCGGATTCATGCTGGCCGGAGAAGACCAGCCTGGGTGGCTGGCATCGCTGGGATTCGAGCCGCAGGCGGTCATGAGCGTTGTCCGGCAGCCGGTGGGTCACTGGATCAACATCGAACTTGGCCGCCTGGTCAGCGCTCTGTTCCTCCACGGCGACTGGCTCCACCTGATGGGAAACCTGGCCTATTTGTGGGTCTTCGGACTGACCGTGGAAAGAGCAGTTGGCCACGTTCGCTTCGCCCTGCTGTTTGTCGTACTGGGTGGTCTGGCCAACCTGATCGTCGCCTGGCAGATGGCCGACACCAATCTGCCGGTGATCGGTGCCAGCGGCGGCGTATCGGCCATCATCGGTGTGTACCTGGGGCTGTTTCCATCACGTCGCATGGGCCTCTGGGTGCCGCTGGGTCTCTATCTGCAGTTCGCCCGTGTCCCGGCGCTGCTGGTAATCGGTTCGTGGTTCGCCGTGCAGTTGCTGTTTAGCGTATTCGGCCCCATTTCCGGCCAGGTCGCCTGGTGGTCGCACGTCGCCGGCTTTCTGCTGGGCTTACTGGCCGCCATGCCATTGCGGCTGTTTTCAGGCAAGGTCAACCTTGCGCTCAGGGAAGATTGACATGTACAAGATTACCTTTCTCAATCACGGCAAGGTCTACGAGCTGTTCTGCAACAAGGTCCATGGCAGCGACCTGTCGTACGGGTTCATCGAAGTTGCCGACCTCGTTTTTGAAAGCGACGAGTCACTGGTCATCGATCCGACCGAAGAACGCATGCGGGATGAGTTTTCCGACGTGGAATCCATGCATATCCCCGCTCATTCGGTTGTTCGAGTCGAGAAGGTCAAGAAGCGCGGCACCTGCGTTATTCGCGACTCCCACAGCGGGGAAAAAGTCACGCCGCTCCCTCTGGATGGCCCGCGCCGCAAGCGCTGAGGCGGGTGCTCTGGCTCATCGCGATTGTCTGTGCTAAGGTCTCGCGCTACCCTCGGCGCGCCTGGGTTCGCGCACCGGGTTCATTAGTCCAGACATCGAATGAACGGGGATTACGCTGATGAGCAATAACAACAACGAAGGACAGGCCTCCGGCGCCAGCTCGCCAAATCCGGATCTGCACAAGGTTCTGCCTGGCCAGCGCACGATGCTGGAGCGCGCACTGAACACCATCGAGGTCGTCGGCAACAAGTTGCCCGACCCGGCGGTCCTTTTCTTTCTGCTGATGATCGCGGTGTGGATCGCATCGGCATTTCTGGCCCAGTTCACGTTCACCTCGGTCCACCCCAGCACCGGTGAAACGATCTCGGTGATCAACCAGCTTTCCGGTGGCCAGATGGCCAATTTCCTGGTCAACATGGTCTCGGTGTTCGTCAATTTCGCCCCGCTGGGCATTGTGCTGGTCGCACTGCTCGGTGTTGGCGTGGCCGAGCACACAGGTTTTGTCAACGCCGGGTTGCGTAAGCTGCTGGGCTGGACCTCGGCCAGTCTGCTGACCCCGATGGTGATCCTGGTTGCCATTGTCAGCCACACCGCGGCAGACGCCGGATACGTCGTGGTCATTCCACTCGGGGCAGTCATCTTCTATGCGGCCGGGCGCCATCCGCTGGCCGGCATTGCCGCGGCCTTCGCTGGAGTTTCGGGCGGTTTTTCGGCCAACTTCATCCCCTCGGCCATCGATCCGATGCTGGCCGGCATCACCGAAGCGGCGGGGCAGGTGATGGACCCGAACCTTTACGTCAATCCGCTGGCCAACTGGTTCTTCATGAGCGCCTCGAGCCTGCTGATCATTGCCGTTGGCTGGTGGCTGACCGACAAGGTCATCGAGCCGCGCCTGATCAAGGACACGCCGGTCGACGGTGACATGTCCGACATGCCCAAGCTCGAGGAACTGTCGCCGAATGAGTCGCGCGGCCTGTTCTGGGCGACCATCAGTATCGTCATCTCCGTCGGTCTGCTGACCCTGGCGGTGTGGATGCCCGGCTCGCCATTGCGCGATCCCAATCCGGAACTGGGCATGTTTGAAAGCATCACCTCGTTCGGGGCGCCGTTGATGCGCTCGATCGTACCGCTGATCTTCATTTTCTTCCTGATTCCCGGCGTGGTCTATGGCTACGTGGCCAGGACCATCGACGGCCACAAGGACATCATCGCCGGCATGACCAAGGCGATGGAATCCATGGGTTATTACATCGTCATGGCCTTCTTCGCGGCCCAGTTCATTGCCGCGTTCACCAGTTCCAATATCGGTATCCTGATCGCCGTCAACGGCGCGGCCTGGCTGCAGGCAATCAATATGCCGGCCCAGATGACCATCGTCGGCATTATCGGGCTGACCATGTTCGTCAATCTGTTTGTCGGCTCGGCCTCGGCCAAGTGGCTGATCATCGCGCCGATCTTCGTGCCGATGCTGATGGAGCTGGGCATTTCTCCGGAGCTGGCCCAGGCGGCCTACCGGGTAGGTGACTCGTCGTCCAATATCGTCACACCGCTGCTGCCGTACTTCCCGCTGATCGTGGTGTTCTGCAAGCGCTACTTCAAGGAAGCAGGCATCGGCACGCTGATTTCGATGATGCTGCCGTATGCCATTGCCCTGGCCACTACCTGGACGATCTTTCTGCTGATTTACTGGGCGATCGGACTGCCGCTGGGTCTGCAGGCCGGCTATACCTATCCCTGATGGGTGACAGGGTGGCCAATTCCGATACGGCCACCAGTTCAAGCCCCTGCGCTTCCAGCAGGGGCAGCTGCTCGCGCAAGAACGCCAGAGTGTTCTGGCGCGGATGACCGATCGCCACGGCATCGCCGTGGCGCCGGGCCAGCATGATCAGATCTTCCCAGGCCCGGGCAATGGCACGCGGGTCATTGTCATGATCCAGAAACACCCGTCGGCGAGCAGCAGGCAGCCCGGCTTGTCTGGCTACGGATTCAAGGTAACTGTCCGCGACCGTGCGACTGTCGAGCACGAACATCGGCTGCTTGAGATCACCTGAAATTCCGGCGATGGCATCGACCAGCCGGTCAACCGCTACCCGATCTCCAGTAAAACGACTGCCCTGGTGATTATTGATTCCCGCTGCGCCGGGAACCCGGATCATCGCATCATGCAGGTGTTGTCGCATCAGTTCATCCGACCAGTCCTGCCCGATACAGGTCAGCACCGGTTGGCAGTTGTCATGACCCAGTCCGGCCAGGGGAAGGTGAATCAGGATCTCGCGCCGTTGGCTGATCGCCTGGTTGGCCAGTCCGGTCGCATCCGGCGCCTGGGGAATGATGGCAACTGCAACACGTTGATCCAATTCAAGCACCGCCTGATCAAACTCAGTCTGATACCCCATGTCATCCATGACAATCGCAATCCGGGGACGCTTGTCGCTACGGTTTAAACCCACTTGCTCGTCGATGAGTATTTCCAGGGCGCGCTGCATGGCTGGATCATCATCCGCATTGCTGCCTTCAACAGACTGTGGAACGTCGATATCAGGCACAATGCCGTCATCCTGGATACTGCGCCCGGAGGGCGTATAAAAACGCGACGTCGTCAGGCGAATGCCGGAGCCATTGACCAGCGGCCAGATGGTCTGCACCGATCCCTTGCCATACGTAGGCTCTCCCAGCACGCGCGCACGGCGATGATCCTGCAGGGCTCCGGCAACGATTTCTGCCGCCGACGCCGACAGCCGATTGACCAGCACCAGGATCGGAATGCCGGCCAGCGCCTCGCCTTCATGCGCCATCAGACGCTGGTTTGCATCCGGCCCGCGGCCTGTCGCGGTCACGACCAGCTGGTCCGACAGGAATCGGTCGCTGACGGCAACGGCTGCCTGCAGCATACCGCCGGGATTGTCCCGAAGATCCAGGATCAGGGCACGCAGCGGTGATTCGGCTGCTGCCAGTGCCGATAATGCCCGATCCAGCTCGCTGGCCGTTGTCTGCTGGAAACTGTCGATTCGGATCAGCGCGATACCTTCCATCGGCCATTCACTGCTAACGCTATTGCGATGAATGGTGTCGCGGGTCACCGCCAGGCGCACCGGCTCTGCCAGGCCGTCACGTTCGACGGTCAGGTCAACCGTCGATCCGGGCGGGCCACGCAACCAGTTGGCAGCCTCTTCGATATTCGCGCTGGTCAGGCGGATCCGGTCGATGCCGACGATTCGATCTCCCGGTCGAAGACCACCCCGACCTGCCGGTGATTCGGCCGGTGCGTCAACGACCTGCAGATGATCCTGCTGCAGCGCAACCCGGATTCCCAGGCCGCCGTAGTGACCCGTCGCCTGTTCCTCGAGGCGCTTGAACTCCGCCTTGCTCAACCAGGATGAATGGGGATCGAGTTCGGCCACCATGCCGCGAATAGCCGCTTCCAGCAAGCGCCGATCGTCGACCGGTTCGACATAGCTGGACTTGATGTGCTCCCAGGCCTCGGCAAACGCACGCAAATCGTCCAGCGACACCGGTTCGGTGGCTTGCCCTGGCTCCGGTTCAGCAGCAACAACCGGTTGCCACAAACCCACGATCAACACACTGGCAACAATTCGACAGACAGCTTGCATGGCTTTCATCACAGTCAATCAGGGTCCAGCCAGGCGGCCGGATTGATCGGCTCGCCGTTGCGGCGAAGTTCGAAATACAACCCGCTCTCGCTCACCCCGCCGGAATTTCCGGCGCTGGCAATGACTTCACCCGGGCTGACCCAGTCACCGACATCACGCAGCAATGCCTCATTGTGAGCATACAGACTCATGAAGCCGTCGCCATGGTCGATAATCAGGATCAAGCCGTACCCGCGCAGCCAGTCGGCATAGGCCACCCGGCCATGAGCCACGGCCTTGACATCGGTGCCGACGGATGCCGGAATCAGCCAGCCGTTCCAGACCAATTCGCCGGCCCGCTGTTCGCCGAAACGATGCACCGGCTGACCGGCCAAAGGGTGCGGCAGACGACCGCGCAAGTCGGCCATTGACGGCACATCGGCCTCGGGCGGAATATCGGCCAGGCTGGCCGCCAGTTGATCAAGCAGGCTGGCCAGTTCGCGTTCGTCCTGTTCAAGTTCGGCCAACTGCTGTTGACGGGTCTGAACTCGCTGTTCGACCGCCAGCAGCGCCGTTTCACGCTCGGCCCTGGCACTTTCCAGGCGCGCCAGATTCTCCTTCTGCTGCTCGGCCAAAGCACTCAAATCGATCTGCCGCCGCTCCAGCTCCGACCGGGATTCGGTCAGTACTGCGAGGTTCGAGCGCATCGAGCCGATCAGTTCCAGGCGCTGACGCGACAGGTAACCGTGGTAGGCCAGATGCCGATTGATCTGGCGCGGGTCGTCCTGGTTGAGCAGCAGCTTCAGTCGCGACTGACTTCCTCGGCGATAAGCCAGCGCCAGCTGATTGGCCAGGGTCAGTGCACTTTCCCCGATCAACGATTCCAGTTCAGAAATATCGCCATCCAGACGTTCGATATCCCGTTGGGTACGTTCGATCTGTTCAAGCGTCTGACGCCGCGAACGCTCGGCATCAGAGACTTCTCGTTCGGACTGGGCCAGTGCATCGAGGGCCACATCGCGCTCCCCCAGGGCCTGGTCCAGACGCTGTCGAATGCTTTCGATTTCAGCGCGTACCGCTTCCAGCCTGGCAGCCAGACGAGCCTTGTCGGCTTCGCTATCCTGCGCGCCAAGCGGTGCGGCAATCACTGCCAACCAGAGGCAGGCAAGCACAACAACCGGGCGTTCAATCACTGCAGTCAATCATCGCCTGGCCGGTCATGACAGTCGGAACATCGAGCCCCAGCAGGGTCAACATGGTCGGAGCGATATCACGCAGTGATCCTTCGGACTTCATCGAACAGTTGCGCTGTCCGAGAAACACCAGTGGCACCGGGTTGGTGGTATGAGCCGTATGCACCTGGCCGGATGTCGGGTCGGTCATCTGCTCGACATTGCCATGATCGGCGGTCACCAGCAATTCACCACCGGCCTCCCGGGTAGCCGCAACAACCTCGCCCAGCAGACGATCAACGGCTTCCACGGCCTTGACCGCGGCATCAAAATCGCCGGAATGGCCGACCATGTCCGGGTTGGCAACATTGGCCACGATGACCTCGAACTGACCGGAGCGAATCGCATCCTGCAGCCGCCGGCTCAGCTCCGGCGCACTCATCTCCGGTTGCAGATCATAGGTTGCTACCTTGGGGGAGGGCACCAGAACCCGCTCCTCGCCCGGGTAAACGGTTTCTTCCCCGCCGTTGAAAAAGTAGGTCACGTGAGCGTACTTCTCGGTCTCGGCGATGCGCAACTGGCGCAGGCCTGCGCGGGAGACCACTTCACCGAAGAGGTTGGTCATGCGGCTGGGTTCAAACGCAACCTCACACGGCATGTCCTCCTGGTAACGGGTCATGGTGACCATGGCCGCCAGCTGAGGACGGCGACGGTCGAAACCGTCAAATACCGGATCACTCAGGGCACGTGTGAGTTGCCTGGCCCGATCGGCGCGAAAATTGATGAAAATGACCACATCGCCGTCGCTGATCCGATGTCCGCCGGCAATGGTTGTCGGGACCACGAACTCGTCGTCTTCGTCCCGCTCGTAGGCCTGGCGCAGTGCTTCCGACGCGGTGGCAGCGTGATGATCGGTCTTGGCCTCGACCAGCGCTTGCCAGGCCCGCTCGGTACGCTCCCAGCGCTGATCCCTGTCCATCGCGTAATAGCGCCCGGAAACGCTGGCCACCGATGCACGCTCGTCGTCGGCCACGGCCTCCTCCAGTCGTGCAATCGACGGTCCGGCACTGCGCGGCGGCGTATCGCGTCCGTCAAGAAAGGCATGGACCGCAATCTGTGACACCGGGGAATCAAGTGCCATGGCCAGAACAGCCAGCAAATGGTCTTCGTGAGAATGAACGCCGCCGGGCGAGAGCAGGCCGAGAATATGAACGCAGCTTCGCCGCTCGGCGGCGGTTGAAAGTGCCTTGCTCAGGGCCCGGTTGGACGACAATTCACCATCGGCGATGGCCTTGTCGATGCGGGTCAGTTCCTGGTAGACGATCCGTCCGGCACCGATATTCATGTGGCCGACTTCCGAATTGCCCATTTGCCCCTCGGGCAGACCAACGGCCGTGCCAGAGGTGTTGAGCAGGGCGTGAATACCGCGCTCCCACAAGCTATCCCAGTTCGGGGTGTTGGCGGAGGTGATGGCGTTGTCGTCGGCCGCCTCGCGGTAGCCCCAACCGTCGAGTATCAGCAGTGTCAGCGGAGCATGATCAGGCATTCGAAGGGTGTTCCTTTGGCGAGGTCGCCGGCAATTATCCCATATCGAACCACTGGGAATGTCTGCAAGCGGCTGGCAAGACAGTACGAAATCACGGATAATGGAGGGCTTTGGCCAGACAGTCTGAACTCATGCAGCAAGTCTTTGAATTTATCACCAATCATCCCGTGCTCAGCGGCGCATTCGGTATCGTTCTGATTGCCTGGCTGGTTTATGAAGTTTCCCGGTTGACACGGAAATGGCGCGAACTCGACACCCTTGAGGCCGTTCGGCTGATCAACCGTGACGAAACCGTGGTGATCGATGCGTCCAACAGCACCGATTTTGCCAAGGGTCACATCATCGGTGCGGTCCACATGCCGCCGACCCGGATCGAGGCCGGTAACCAGCAACTGCTGAAGTGGCGGGAGAAGCCGGTGTTGCTCTACTGCAAGAACGGACAAGCCTCACCGCAACTGGCCAACCGACTGGTGGGACTGGGCTTTAGCGATGTGAATGTGCTGGCTGGCGGATTGGCCCAGTGGATCAGTGACCAGCAGCCGGTCAGTCGCCAGAAAGGGGCCAGCAAGGACCCGACCAAGAACAAGAAGAAGAAGAAAGCAGCAGTCGAGTGAGCCGGTACAATGGCGCCCATTCAATGCGTTTTCATTTCGTTTCGATTCATTTCGATCAAATAGCAACATATCTCCAAGGAACACACGATCATGGCAGAAGAGATTCAAGGCGCCGGTAACGGCGAATCCAACCAGACCCGCGAAGCGCAGATGGTGGTTCAACATGTCTTCCTGAAAGACGCCTCCTACGAGGCCGCTTCACCGCAGGATATGGACCAGTCCGAAGGTCAGCCCGACATGAACCTGAACCTGTCGCAGCGCACCAATCAGCTCGGCGACAACCGCTGGGAAGTCATTCTGACCGTTACTGTCACGGCCAAGCAGGGTGAGAAAACCGCATTCCTGTGCGAAGTCCAGTACGGCGGCATTTTCCAGTTCGCCGGTTTCAGCGAAGAGCAGATGCCGTACGTGATCAATGTGCTGTGTCCGAATGTGCTGTTCCCTTACAACCGCTCACAGATCTCCAGCCTGGTCGCCGCGGGCGGCTTCTTCATGCCGCCGATGCAGCCGATCAATTTCGAGGCGATCTTCCGTCAGCGCATGGCCGATGCCCAGGCCGAAGGTGCTGCCGGCAAGGACGACGCTTCCTGATATGCCGACCCGGATCGCGGTGCTTGGAGCCGGCTCCTGGGGTACGGCGCTGGCCATTCAGTTGGCCCGCAACAGCCACCAGGTTCGACTCTGGGCCCGCGATTCCGATCAGGCCAGCCAGATGCAGGTATCGCGAGTCAATCAGCGCTACCTGCCTGACTTTCCGCTGGCCGATAACATCAGCGTCCACGCAAACCTGGAAGACTGTCTTGGCGGCGCAGAGCGGATCCTGGTGGTCACCCCCAGTCATGCGTTTCCGGAAACCCTCAAGCTGCTCCAGCCCCATCTGAAGCCCGCCATCGGCCTGGCCTGGGCGAGCAAGGGGTTCGAGCCGGGCAGTGGCCGCCTGCTGCATGAAGTCGCCGAGGAAATTCTCGGCAGCAGCATGCCCCTGGCCCTGATTACCGGCCCATCCTTCGCCAAAGAGGTCGCCGCCGGTCTGCCAACGGCGGTGACAGTGGCAGCCAACGATCCGGAATTCGGCGAAATCTGGGCCGGTTTGTTGCATGGCTCGGGTTTTCGCGCCTATTACACCTCTGATCTGACGGGTGCAGAACTGGGTGGAGCGGTCAAGAACGTGCTGGCCGTGGCCTGCGGCATGGCCGATGGCCTGGAGCTGGGCGACAACACGCGGGCGGCCCTGATCACCCGCGGACTGGCCGAAATCATGCGCCTGGGCAAGGCGATGCAGGCCGATCCACGCACTCTGATGGGCCTGGCCGGCATCGGTGACCTGGTCCTGACCTGTACCGGTGATCTGTCGCGCAACCGTCGCCTGGGCCTGGCCCTGGGTCGGGGCCAGAGCGTCGAGGAGGCGGTCGCCGAGATCGGGCAGGTTGTCGAAGGCATCAAGACGTCGGCCGAAACCATGCGGCTGGCTGAGCGCATGGGAGTTGAAATGCCGATTACCGAGCAGGTCTACGGCATCCTGTTCAAGGGCTGGAATGCGCGCACCGGGGTCAAGGTGCTGATGGAGCGCGACCTCAAGCGCGAGACCGAGTAGACTCGGTAAAGCCCATCTGCCGCCAGGCTTCATACACCGCGATCGCGACCGCATTGGCCAGGTTCAGACTGCGTGATTCCGGCAGCTGCGGAATGACCAGGCGCTGATCTTCCGGCACCGATTCGATCAGCGTCTCCGGAAGCCCGCGCGTTTCAGGACCGAACATCAACACATCCCCCGAACGATAATCCCAGTCACTGTAGCTGCGGGACGCGCGCGTGGTAAACATCAGCCAGCGTGAACGCGGGCAAGTGGCTTCCAGCGCCGCAAGATCGGGATGACGCTGAAGCTGGACCTGGTCGCGATAATCCAGGCCCGCACGGCGCAGTCGCCGGTCGTCCATCACGAATCCCAGTGGTTCGACCAGGTGAAGCCGGGCGGGTGCATTGGCACACAATCGCATCACGTTGCCGGTATTTGGCGGAATTTCAGGCTGATAGAGGACAACGTCCAGGCAGCGCTCGACTTGGTCAATTCTGGTGGTCATGTGCGTTGGATCACGTTTGACTTGATTCACGTCCCGGTAAGGATTAAGGTACCACCTGCGGCACAAGATGTTGTGCCAGCGTTGGTGAAATAACACAACAGGTTGTGGGAAAGTCCGCGGAAAACCTGTGTATAACTCTAAACACGTTCGGACTATCAAGAGGTTGCGGCATGAGCGTTTCGGCAGAAGCCCTGACAGCGGCACTCCCTGACATCGCCTTTCAGGAAGCGTCGCTGGACATCTGGGACAAGAAGTATCGCCTGAAATCGAAGACCGGGGAGATCATCGATGCAGAAATTGACCACACCTACCAGCGGGTGGCCCGGGCACTGTCCGAGGTAGAAATCACGCCCGAGAATCGCGAGCTCTGGTATCGCGAGTTTCTGTGGGCGCTCAGACGCGGTGCGATTCCGGCCGGGCGAATCACTTCGAATGCCGGAGCGCTGGCGCACAAGCCGGCAACCTCGACCATCAACTGCACCGTCTCCGGCACGATCAACGACTCGATGAACGATATTCTCGGTAAAGTTCACGAAGCCGGACTGACGCTCAAGGCCGGCTGCGGCATCGGCTACGAGTTCTCGACCCTGCGCCCCAAGGGGGCTTATGTATCCGGGGCCGGCGCCTACACCTCCGGCCCGCTGTCGTTCATGGATATCTACGACAAGATGTGTTTTACCGTTTCGTCGGCCGGTGGCCGCCGCGGCGCTCAGATGGCAACCTTCGATATCTCCCACCCGGACGTGGCCGATTTCATTCGCGCCAAGCGCTCCGACGGCGTGCTGCGCCAGTTCAACTGCTCGCTGCTGATCACCGATGATTTCATTGAAGCGGTCAAGAAAAACAGCGACTGGCCGCTGACCTTCCCGGTGCTGGACAGCGAATCCGGCGAGATCGACCTGACCGACCCGGACAAGGTGATCTGGCGCGACTGGCCGACAACCAAAGGATACGTGGTCAACGAAGAAGGCCTGGTTGCCTGCAAGATCTACAGCAAGGTACCGGCCCGGCGCCTGTGGAACATGATCATGACCTCGACCTACGACTACGCCGAACCCGGCTTTGTCCTGGTCGACCGGATCAACGAACAGAATAACAACTGGTGGTGTGAAAACATCCGTGCGACCAACCCCTGTGTTACCGCAGATACGTGGGTGCAAACCATGGAGGGTCCGCGGCAAGTCGCTGATTTGATCGGACAGCCGTTCGACGCATCAGTCGATGGGCGCAGACATGCCAGTGGAAAGGACGGCTTTTTCCATACGGCCACCAAATCTGTTGTGCGGTTGATCACAGCCGAGGGCTATGCGCTGCGATTGACGCATGACCACCGGGTTCGTCGGGTTTCCACCTTCACTCGTCATCGCACGGAAACCGAGTGGTGTGCAGCAGGAGACCTCAAGTCTGGCGATCGCGTGTTGCTCAACGATCATCGTGAACAACCTGCCTGGGCAGGTCCAATGAGCGAACAGGAAGGCTACCTGCTGGGCCTGTTGCTCGGCGACGGAACACTGAAAAAGGACAAAGCCATTCTTTCGGTCTGGGCCGGGCAGGCCATCGCTAACGGCTCCGAGGCGAGCCTGGACGAGGGCTGTCGGTCCATCATGGCCAGAGCGGAAGCAGCGGCGCGCAGTTTGCCGCATCGAACCGACTTCAACGGCTGGGTAGCTGTGCCAGGCCGGGGAGAGTATCGACTGGCTACTGCTGCTCTCAAAAAGCTCGCGCTGGACGTTGGCATGGAGCCGGGTGCCAAACAAATCACGCCGGCGATCGAAAAAGCGTCTTCTGCTGCCTATCAGGGTTTCCTGCGCGGCCTGTTCGACGCGGACGGTTCAGTTCAGGGCACGACAGTCAAAGGCGTAAGCGTACGTCTGGCACAGTCGGATCTGCCAACACTTGAGGCTACGCAGCGCATGCTGCTCAGACTGGGAATCGCTTCGAAGATTTATCGTGATCGTCGAACGGCAGGATCAAGCCTGCTGCCCGACGGGCGTGGAGGTACTGCCAGCTATGCGACCAAAGCGCAACATGAGCTGGTCATTTCTGGGGAGAATCTCGCTCGCTTCAATGAGCAGATCGGCTTTGGTGACAGCAACAAGCAATCCTTGCTGGACAAGTTGCTCGGCGGCTATCAACGCCAACTCAATCGCGAGCGCTTCGTTGCCCGGGTGGTCGCCGTTGAGGATGATGGCGTCGAAGATGTTTACGATGTTCAGATTCCGGGGATCAACACGTTTGATGCCAACGGTATTCATGCGCACAACTGCGGTGAGCAGCCGCTTCCGGCTTACGGTGCCTGCCTGCTCGGTTCGGTCAACCTGACCCGCTTCGTCGACAACCCGTTTACCGAAGAAGCCACCTTCAACTGGGACGAATACCGGCGCACGGTCCGGATCTTTACCCGCATGCTCGACAACGTGGTCGAAATCAACGGTCTGCCGCTGGAGCAGCAGCGCCGCGAGATCGAATACAAGCGCCGTCATGGCATGGGCTTCCTCGGCCTGGGTTCGGCGCTGACGATGCTGCGCATGCAGTACGGCCACCCCGAGTCGTTGACCTTCACTGAAAAAGTGGCGCGCGAGATGGCGGTCGCCGGCTGGGAAGTCGGGCTGGAACTGGCTGAAGAAAAGGGTCCGGCACCGATCATGAACGACGAGTTCGAGGTCACACCGCAAATGCTGCGACTGCGACCCGAAATGAAACAGGACGGCTACAAGCCCGGTGACAAGGTTCCCGGTCGCTTGCTGCATGCCCGCTACAGCCGCTATATGCAGAAAGTGGCCGAAGTCGCCCCGGAGCTGGTCGAGAAACTGGCAGAGCAGGGCGCCCGCTTTACCCATCACACCTCGATTGCCCCGACCGGGACCATATCCCTGTCGCTGGCCAACAATGCCTCCAATGGTATCGAGCCCAGCTTTGCCCATCATTACAACCGCAACGTGATACGGGAAGGGCGCAAGAGCAAGGAAAAAGTCAGCGTCTATTCCTACGAACTGCTGGCGTATCGCACCCTGGTCAATCCGGCAGCGATGCCGTACTCGGAAGATCCCGCAGAGCAACTGCCGGATTACTTCGTCACCGCCGAGAGTATCTCGCCGAAAGAGCATGTCGCCATCCAGGCCGCAGCCCAGAAGTGGATCGATTCATCGATTTCCAAGACCGCCAATGTGCCGACCGACTACCCGTATGAAGATTTCAAGGACATCTACCTGTTCGCCTGGGAGCAGGGGCTGAAGGGTTGCACCACCTTCCGATTCAACCCGCAGGCCTTCCAGGGTGTGCTGGTCACCGACAAGGACCTGGAATCGACCACCTATTCATTTGAACTGGAAGATGGCACCACCGTCGAGCTGCAAGGCAACGAAGAAGTCGAATACGACGGTGAAACCCACACCGCCGCCAATCTGTTCGATGCGCTGAAAGAAGGCTATTACGGGAAGTTCTGATCATGACAGTACGCATAGACAAGAAAATCATCGGCTACCAGGTCCGAGACAAAAGCAAGCCTGAGGATGGTCAAGCCGAGAAGCCGGCGGTCAAGAAAGCCGAAATCATCCGCATGCACGAAAAGCTCGAGCGGCCCGAGGGAATGGAGTGTCTCGAAGGCGCGACCTACAAGATCCGCACCCCGCTGGATGATCACGCCCTGTATGTAACGATCAACGACATCGTGCTCAACTCTGGCACCGAACACGAACAGCGCCGCCCGTTCGAGATCTTCATCAACTCGAAGAACATGGATCACTTCCAGTGGATCGTGGCCCTGACCCGGGTGATGTCGGCGGTATTCCGCAAGGGCGGCGATGTCACCTTCATGGCCGAGGAACTGCAGGCCGTGTTCGACCCCAAGGGCGGCTATTTCAAGCCCGGCGGACGCTTCGTGCCGTCGATCGTCGCTGACATCGGTGCCGTGGTCGAACATCACTTCAAACGCATCGGCCTGCTCGAACCCGACGAACTCAGCGAACAGCAACAGCTGATGCTGAACGAAAAACGCGCCCAGGTCGAAGCCCGCGACCGCCAGGCCCAGCAGGATGCAGAGACCCTGTCAGAAGCAGCCGGCGAAGCCTCATACCCCGACTCGGCCACCCTGTGCTTCAAATGCTCCACCAAGGCCATGGTTCTGCTCGACGGCTGCCAGACCTGTCTCGCCTGCGGCTATTCAAAATGCGGATAGCGGCTTCGCCAGCCACTCATAGGCTGCGTTTCGCTTCGGCGGCGCATCCTCACGCACCAAACGGTGCGCTCCGGGGTCGCCGCCTGTGCAAAGCCTTGCCTATGAGCGGCTGGCTGTGCCGCTAAGGATGCACGCCTTTTTAATTGATGCAAATCAAGCCTATTGCCGGAGAACGCTTGTATATTAGAAGCTGGGCAAGCACTCACGGGCAGGGATCATGGCGTTCCGGCGGATATTGCTACCTCTTGATGGTTCGGCCAGTGCGGCAACAGCGCTGCCGCATGCGGCCAGGCTCGCACGGACCTTTTCGGCAACTTTGATCCTCTTTCGGGTTCTTGACAGCGAAACCAGGACCCAGACCCCCGACAGCGTGGATTGGCGGTTGCGCAAAGCCGAAGCGACCCGCTATCTTGGCGGCATTGCGGCTGGCGAGGCGCTTTCGGGCATCGACGTTCAGTGTGAGCTGACCGAAGGGCGCCCGGCTGACGCGATCATCTCTGCCTGCCAGAACCTGAAGGTCGACCTGATCGTCATGGCAGCCTATGGCGCCAATGGTCCGTCCGACTTCCCGTTTGGCGCCACAACCCACAAGGTGCTGGCCGCAACCCCGGTTTCCGTTGCGGTGGTTCGCCAGGAAGCACCGCCGGAACAAGCCGTCTACCAACGCATTCTGGTGCCGCTGGATGGCTCGCAGCAAGCCGAGCTGGCCTTGCAGGTGGCTACTGCCATGGCGACCGAGAATGAAACGGAAATTCTGTTGCTGTACGTCGCCGTTGCACCGGCGATGCCACGACGGCAGCCCTTGAATGACGATGAGCGCGCACTTTGTGATCGCATCATCGAGGCCAATTCACGCGCCGCCAGACACTACCTCGCTGAACTCGAAAACAAGTTGGGCAACCGGGCGAAACTGCGCAGCCTGCAGGAAACCACCTCCAATCCAGTGCGAACCATCAATCGCATAGCCGAACAGGAGGGTGTAGACCTGCTGATCATGACCGGCCACGACGCCGAAATCGGAAACGGCTGGTCTCGGGACACCGTTGGCCAGTCCCTGATGTCTCTCAGTCGCAGACCAGTGATGATCCTTCACTCCAATCACGCACTGTAATGTCTGCACGTCCACTCGATCCGGCGATGGCGCTACTCGCCGGGCGCGTCGCCGGAGCACCGCCAGCTCAGGATCGAATCCACCTGGCCAGCCGCAGAATCAGGCGTCTGCGTCGGCGTCTCAAGATCACCTATGAACGCATCCACGCCAGCCTGGCAAGTGCGCGCCTGGCCAGCCGGGCAGAAGAATGGCTGCTGGACAATCGCCACATCGTCGAAGATGCCCTTGAGACCCTGGACGACAATCTCCCCGATAGCTATTTGCGCAAGCTGACCCGCGTCCGTTCGTCCGCCGGTGACCAGGTGATGGTTCATGCCGAGGCCCTGGCGCTTGAGTTGCTGGATGCGGGCCATCTGCCCATCGATCTAGACTGGGTGCAGCAGCAGATCGATTGCTACCAGGATCTGGCCATTCTGAAAATCGGCGATCTGTGGGCGCTGCCCAGTCTGCTGGCTTTGTGCGTGGTCGAGCAGCTGCTGGATGCCGCAGAAGTCATCGACCAACCGGACCTGCCAGGGCAGGATGATCGGGAGCAAGAGACCGAGAGCGAATTGGCAGCAGGTCGGATAGCGGGTCTGGTCATCAGTCTGCGCAATATCGAGGCACATGACTGGCACGGGTTTTTCGAATCGGTTAGTCGGGTCGATCGAATTCTCGCCCAGGATCCGGTCGATGCCTTCAGGTCCATGGATTTTGCCTCACGCAATCGCTACCGCAACCGGATTGAAACGCTGGCCCGCGGTTCGCGGCTGCACGAGACCGAGATTGCCTCGGCGGCCATCGGACTGGCACGCGCGGCCGAACCTGGCGAAGAGCGTGCGCGTCATGTGGGTTTCTACCTGATCAGCGGAGGACGAGGCCGCCTGGAGCAGGCCATCGGGTTTCGCCCAACAGTGCGCGAGCGGCTGCAACGTTTCACCGACCGCCGGCCCAATCTGTTTTATTTCGCCCTGTTCGCGCTGCTGTTCCTGGCGCCGATGAGTGCGCTGTGGTTCGGCTTGAGCCTGACCTCGGTAGCCAAACCCGCGTTGCCGCTGGTGTTAGTGCTGCTGGCCGTACCAACCGCTGGTCTTGCCGTGACACTGCTCAACGGATTGCTGAACTGGCTGCTCCCGCCCCGTGTTCTGGCTCGACTCGACTTTGAGTCAGGTATCCCGGAGACATTTCGGACCGCGGTGATCATGCCGGTCCTGCTGGTAGATGCCGAGGATGTCGAGCAGGTCTTCGAAAAACTGGAAATCAACTTTCTTGCCAATCGTGATGCCCATCTGGTGCATGTCATTCTGGGTGATTTCGCCGACGCAGATCAGGATGTAAAGGCCGAAGACGAGGCCATTGTGGCGCGTGCAAGAACCTGCCTGGAACGCCTGCAACGCCGGTACGGGCAACATCGCTTCCTGTTTCTGTGCCGTCAGCGACAATGGAATCCTTCCGAGCATTGCTGGATGGGCTGGGAGCGCAAACGCGGCAAGCTGATGGAATTCAATCGCTTGCTGGCAGGTCAGACCGGCACCAGCTACAACTGTATTCTCGGCGAAAGATCGTCCCTGAATGACCTGCGCTTCGTCATTACTCTGGACGCCGACACCCGGATGCCGCCCGGTGTGGCCGCCCAGCTGGTCGGCACCATGGCCCACCCACTGAGTCTGGCTTGCTACGAGCCCTCCAGGCCCGGGCTCAACGGTGGCTACAGCATCATTCAGCCTCGCCTCGAGATTGATCCGGACAGCACTCGGATCAGCCTGTTTACTCGCATTTTCTCCGGCGACAATACCCTTGACCTCTATACCCATGCCAGCTCTGACGCCTACCATGACCTTTTCGGAGAAGGCGTTTTCACGGGTAAGGGGATCTACGACTGGCAGGCGATGGAACATTGTCTGGAAAACCGTATTCCGGACAACAGCGTTCTGAGTCATGATTTGCTCGAGGGAATTCACGGTCGGGTAGGGCTGGTCACCGATCTGATCCTGCTTGAGCAATTTCCGCCGACCAGTCTCAGCTGGATGCGTCGCCTGCACCGCTGGGTCCGTGGTGACTGGCAGTTGTTGCCCTGGCTCTCGCCATGGCCACAGCGTGCCGACGGTCATCGGAAAGCCAATGACCTGGCACCGATCCACCTGTGGAAGATTTTCGATAACCTGCGTCGAAGTCTGCTGCCACCAGCCGCCCTGATGCTTTTGCTGATCGCATTTCTCGGACTTTTACCGGGCGACCCCCTGCTATGGGTTCTGGTCATTTCCGCGTTGCTGGCAGCCCCGCTTTTCTCCGATTTGCTATCCCTGGTCACACGCGCGGCCAATCGACCGTCTTCGGCTCCCGGCCTGCTGTTGAGCGCGCCGACCGGGTTGCTTCGTCAACTGGCTCACTGGCTGGTCAGCCTGGTGTTGCTGCCCTGGCAGACCCAGATTCTTGTCGACGCCATCGGCCGCAGCCTCTACCGCCTGGCCTTCAGTCGTCGACATCTACTCGAATGGACGACTGCGGCCCATACTCATCGTCGGCATGGCAAGCAACTACCGCTTGGCGCGTTTTTCCGCGAACTGTGGTTTTCTGTGCTGCTGACGATCACAGCTCTGCTCTCGATCCTGCTGATCAATCCGTCCGGGCTTGCTGTGGCGCTTCCGTTCCTTCTGGCATGGTTGTTCGCCCCAATTGTGGTGCGCAAGCTCGATCGCCCCCAACAACCCCGGCAGTTCGACCTGGACGATCGGCAGCAGCGCTTCCTGCGCACTACCGCTCGACGAACCTGGCTGTTCTTCCGACGTTTCGTTGAGCCCGACAATCACTGGCTGCCGCCGGACAATTACCAGGAAGAACCGAGTGTGGCGCTTGCTCGGCGGACTTCACCGACCAACATGGGCATGAGTCTGAATGCCGCGCTTGCTGCCCATGATTTCGGCTGGCTGGATCTGCAAACGCTGATTGCCTGGCTGGCCAACAGCATGGAACGGATGGGGGGTCTCGAGCACTACCGCGGGCACTGGCTGAACTGGTACGAAACCGAGAACCTGCGACCGCTGAATCCCCGCTATGTTTCCACGGTTGACAGCGGCAACCTGGCGGCAGCGCTGATCACCCTGGCCAGAGGCCTGGACGAGATTGCCCATCAACCCTTGCAGCCCGCTCGCCTGCTTGAGGGAATTGCCGACACCCTTGCAGTATTCCGGGAAACATTGACCGAGTTACCCGGCGATGCCAAACGAGAGCAACTGCTTGAACCGATTCTCGCCATTGTTGATCAGTTCAGTGAAATGCTTGGTGACACCGACGCGGTGATGGCTGACGGCCTGCTGAAAAGACTCCATTCCAGCGGGCTTGAACTCATGACCGAACAGATCCTGGCCCTTGGCGATGAAGACGGGATCGACATCAGCCCTGAAGCACTGCATCAATTACGGGTCTGGCTGGAGGAACTGGACTACGAGATCGACAATGCGCGTGAACACATGCGCACTCTGATGCCCTGGCTGGTGTCGATCAAACAGATTCCGGGACTGGACGAGCTGCGCCGGGTTGACACCTGGCAGGATCTCGAAAACCGGTTGATCGACAACTGGACGCTGGCAGATGCGGCAGATCCCGCTGATCATCTCAGCGAACTGATTGCTGGGGTACGCAACGATCTGAAAATGGCAGATGCCGAGCCCGGGGCTTTTCTCGATCGGTTGCCCGCTCAGATCCACAATGCAGGCCAGGTTGCCCGGACCTGCCTGGAGGAACTGACGACCCTGCGCCGTCTGGCCGACCGCTGGGTCGACGAAATGGACTTCGGCTTTCTCTACAACGTAGATCGTCGCCTGTTCAGCATCGGCTATGACGTGGATACTGGCGCGCTCGATCACAACTACTATGATCTGCTGGCTTCCGAAGCCAGGCTGGCCAGCCTGGTGGCTATCGGCAAGGGCGACTTGCCCCTGCGTCACTGGCTGTATCTGGGTCGGCCGTTTCGGCGGCGACGGGGCAGGGGGGTACTGATGTCGTGGGGTGCGACCCTGTTCGAGTACCTGATGCCGGGCCTGTATACCCAGACCCCACCAAGAAGCCTCATTGATCGAGCCGGTCGCTCTGCCATCCGGATGCACCGGGGCTTCTCGGGTCGACGCGGTCTGCCGTGGGGGATCTCCGAGTCGGGCTACTACCAGCTTGACCAGCAGGGCCACTATCAATACCGCAGCTTCGGCGTCCCCAAGCTGGGATTTCGGCGCGACCTCGGCGATCGCCTGGTGATCGCCCCTTATGCCAGCATGATGGCACTGCCGATCGTGCCGAAAGCCGTGATGGAGAATCTTGAAAGTCTGCGCAACGCGAACGCACTGGGTCTGTACGGTTTTCATGAGGCTGTCGACTACGGCCGGCGAGAAAAACTGACACCCAGGCGTGGGCGGGTCGTTCGCTCCTGGATGAGCCATCACCAGGGCATGATCCTGCTGGCTATCGACAATTATCTCAATGACGCCAGCATGATTCGTCGATTTCATGCCGACCGGCGCATGGCCGGAGCCTCGCTGGTGTTGCACGAGCGGATGCCGCGTTCACTGCCGCGTCTCAAGGCCAGTCGGCAGCCGCGATTGGGACCGCCGGTCAAGGTCGCACCGGGCCCGGAGCAGTGGCCAATCGATCCAACCCGGCAACAGCCGCAGTACTGCCTGCTCTCCAACGGTCACTACAGCCTGAACGTGGACAGTGATGGCAATGCCGGCGCATCCTGGAATGGCATCATGCTCACGCGCAGGACGGTCGATCGCAGTCAGCCTGCCGCGGCCGACCAGTTCCTGATCAAGGATCTCGACAGTGGCGAAATGTTGAGCCTTCATCCGGCAAAAACCGACCAGGATCCCAATCAGGCGGCAACGAGTTTCGGTCCCCACCGTGTCGACATACAACGACGCCGATCGGGACTGATGATTCATGTCCAGCTGGCGATTGCCTCGCAACATGATGTTGAAGCGCGCAAGCTGATCCTGACCAATGAGGAGGATCGCCCTCGCCGAATCATGGTCATCAGCCAGGCCGCCGTAGCCATGGCAGCGCGAGATGAATTCGAGCGTCACCCGGCGTTTTCGCGCCTGTTCATTGAGACGGAGTGTCTGCCCGAAGAGCGCACGCTGCTGTTTCGCCGAAGACCGCGCAGCAGTACAGAAAAACCCCTTTACCTGGCCCACGCACTGGTCCTGCCCGCCGATAGCCAGGCCGAGTTCGGCTGGGATACTCAGCGATCGGGGTTCCAGGGTCGCTCCAGAACGGTCACTCAGGCGGCAGCCTCACTCAATGGAGTAGCGGAGCTGGGCGGCCATGCGGGCGCAGTGGCGGACCCGGCCATCGTGGCCGGTATCGAAGTCACCATCCCTGCCTATGGGCGAGTAGAGATGGCGACCCTGACCGGGACAGGGCGCTCTCGCCGCCAGCTCCTGGCCGCGCTGCGCGCCTATCAATCGCTCAGCCGGGTCGACTGGCTGTTCGAACAGGCCTATATGCAAAGCTCGCAGGAGCTACATATCTTGCGCATCCAGCCGCAGGAAGTGCCCGAGTACATGCGGATGTATACGGCCATGTTGGTGCCTGAATCCGGTTGGCGGCAGCTGGACGGTGAAATGCCGCCGCTACCGCTGCAACTGGCATTGTTTTCCCGCGGCATTTCCGGTGACTGGCCGATCTGTCTGGCACGCGTCGGCGAACAGCACGAACCTGACCGGATCGAGCGCCTGCTGATGGCCCACACCTTTCTGGCCGGCCGCCAGTGGACCAGCGATCTGGTGTTTATTGACGAAAGCGCCGGTGGCTACGGGCAGCCCAGCAGGGACTATCTTCGCAACCAGATCGAGGAAGTGCGCGGACGAATTTTCCGGGTGTTGAGCGGTAGCGTGCACGTTATCTCCGGGCGGGAACTGGCTCTGGATCAGCGTCAAGGCCTGATGCATGCGGCCAGCCTGGTCCTGTCCATGGCCGGGGAGAGTATTGATCAGCAGATCGACTGGAACCCGCCCCAACCTCTGCCGCCGCTGATTCCCAGCCGATCACCGGAATGGAAACCACTGAAACTTGATGACCCGCCCGAGCTTGAATTCGACAACGGCTACGGCGGCTACGACAAGGCAAGGCGTGAATACTTCATCCGGCTCGAGACCGGCCGACCGACACCGGCACCCTGGTGCAACGTGCTCGCCAATCCCGACTTCGGGGTCTTGATTGGCAGCGGTGGCAGCCAGTGCACCTGGGCCGGGAACAGCAGCGAAAATCGGATAACTCCCTGGCTCAACGACCCGGTCGCTGAATCGTCCGGAGAAGTTCTTTTCCTGCGCGATGAGGAAACCGGTGAAGTCTGGTCACCAATGCCGGGACCGGCGGCCTCCGACGACCCGGGCCGGTTGAGACACGGTCTCGGCTACAGCGTTTTCGAGCTGGCCGGCAAGGGGCTGAGCCAGACCGTCGAGATTCATGTCGATCCCCGGCACCCGGTAAAGATCTGCCGGCTGACCCTGACCAACCAAACCTCCTGGACCCGGCGCGTAACCGCTACTTATTACCTGGAGTGGGTGCTGGGCACCAATCGCGAAGACCATGCCATCCACCTGCGTTGCGAGGCCAGAGCGGAGCTGAACGCCCTGTTGGCCAGCAACCCGTTCAGTCCTCGCTACGGAAAACAGCGAGCGTTCCTGGCCGCCAACCTGAAGCTGCACGGCTACACGGCCTGCCGCAGCGAATTCCTCGGACACTGCGGCAGCCTCGCCAGGCCGGCAGCACTTGGTCGCCTCGGTTTGAGCGGGCGTTGCGCTCCCGGCATCGATCCCTGTGGAGCGGTCCAGGTGCATCTTGATATTCCACCCGGCCAGGAGCGCTCGGTATGTTTCCTTGTCGGGCAGGGCGAGGACACGGATGCGGCGTGCCATCTGCTCGAAACCATGCTGCGGCCGGGTGCGATCGAGGATTCTCGTCAGCAGGCTGAAGCATCCATCGACAACTTGCTGAACCGTGTCCAGATCCACACTCCAGAGCCGGCCTTCGATCGGATGATCAATCACTGGCTGCCCTGGCAGACATTGATGGGTCGGTTGTGGGGGCGGACCGGCTACTACCAGTCGAGTGGAGCCTTCGGCTTTCGGGACCAGTTACAGGATGTGCTCGCGCTGCTCTGGCTGGAACCGGGCATGGTTCGCAAGCACTTGCTCAAAGCGGCCAGTCGCCAGTTTATCGAAGGCGACGTTCTCCACTGGTGGCATGAAGATCCGTTGAGAGGGGTGCGCACGCGCTGCTCGGACGATCTGTTGTGGCTGCCGTACGCCGTTGCCCACTATGTTCAGGTCACCGGCGACACCGGCGTTCTCGATGAACCGGCCCCTTATCTGAGCGGTGATCCACTGGCCGCCGAAGAAAGCGAGCGGTATTCCGATTTCGCTCAGTCGGAACGCCGGGAAAGCCTGTATGAGCACTGCAAGCGCGCGATTGATCGAGCCGCCTCGGTGGGTCCGCACGGTCTGCCGACCATCGGCAATGGCGACTGGAACGATGGTTTCAACCGGGTCAGCATCACTGGCCGCGGAGAAAGCGTCTGGCTGGCCTGGTTCCTGATCCGGGTGCTCAAGGACTTCGCTGTCTGCTGCGATTTGCAGGGCGAGAATAGCTGCGCTGAACTTTATCGGCAGTTGTCCGTGCAACTCCTTGATCGCGTCGAAAACGTTGCCTGGGACGGCGCCTGGTATCAGCGAGCGTATTTCGACGATGGCCGGCCGCTGGGCAGTAAGCAGAATGACGAGTGCAGGATCGATCTGATTGCCCAGGCCTGGTCAGTGCTGGGTCAGGACAATTCCACACAGCGATCCCGCCAGGCCATGGTCTCGGCGCTTGAACATCTGGTCGATGACAAGGATCGCCTGATCAAGCTGCTCGCTCCGCCATTTGATACCGGGCGCGAGGAGCCGGGCTACATCAAGGGTTACCCGCCCGGTATCCGCGAAAACGGGGCCCAATATACCCACGCTGCAACCTGGTCTGTCTTGGCCATGGCCCGACTGGGTGAAGGCGAGCAGGCCATGAAGCTGTTTCGACTGCTCAACCCCTTGCTCCGCACAAACAACCTAAAAGAATGCGACCACTATCGACTGGAGCCTTATGTGCTGGCGGGTGACATCTATAGTGTGGGTAAGAACCGGGGCAGGGGAGGCTGGAGCTGGTATACCGGTGCCGCAGCCTGGTTGTATCGCTGTGGGCTGGAAGCGCTGCTCGGACTCAAGCGCCAGGGTGACAGCATGAGTATCGATCCATGCTTGCCGCCGGAATGGCCGGGATTCAGCGCACGATTGCGCCTCGGTCAGAGCAGTTACAAGATTGAGGTTTCCAGGGTCCCCGGAGCGACGGAGGATGAAGTCAATGTCAGCCTGGACGGAGTCCGCCAGACGTCAAATCGTTTTGCCTATGTCGATGACGGCCAGGAACACCGGGTCGACGTTCAATTGTAACCATGAACAGGCTCCCGGCCAGCATCGACCGGGAGCAGTTCTTGTCACAGAGTTCAGCCGATACGGCGACGCAGACCGAACAGGCCGAGCATCAGCAATCCACCCGCCAGCAACATCGTTCCAACCCGGCCCATGATCGGAACCGGGACGGCCGGATCAACCGGGGGCGCCCCGGTAACGCCGACTCCACTCAAATCCACTGTGGAATCACCACCAAGTGAATTGGAAGCAACATTGACGGTCTGGCCGGCCGGACCCTCAATAACCGGTTCGAAGCGGAAGGTAAGGGTGCACGCTTCGGTCGGTGCCAGGGTGGTCGTTCCACCGTCCAGGCACAGCCCGGCGCCGGCGACGACAGAGAAGGGCGCAGCGACATCACTGCCGGTCAGATCCAGATCGGCATCACCGACATTGGTCAGCACCACCGAATCATCGACACTGTCACCAACCGTCACGTTGCCGAAGTTGATGGTGGGTGCTGAAATCGCCAGTTCCGGCGCCACGCCGGCACCGCTAACCGCCACTTCGGCGGGCGAGTCAGGGGCATTGGATGGGACCAGCAAATTGGCATCGAACTGACCACGCCCGGGTGGCTGGAAGGTCACATCGACCGTGCAGTCCGAACCCGGCGTCAAAACCTGCCCGGAGCAGTTGTCGTTGGCCAGGCCGAATGGAATGACGCCACGCGCGGCGACGAATGACAGTTGACCCAGGTTCAGATCATCGGTGCCAATACTGCTGATGGTCAATTGCGCCGAATCATCCAGTCCGACCAGCGTCCCGGCAAAATCGATCTGCGAAAGCGACAGCCCAACCTCCGGCTCGACAACTCCGGCAAACTCAAAAGCGCCGATATCGACAACGCCGTCGATGATTCGATCAAAGCCCGGACCGCGCTGATCATAATCCGGCGAGCTGGCAATGGCGGCATCCCCAGCATTGATGGCCGGCGAGCCGTCCTGCAATGCATGGGTCAGACTGTAGGCAGAGCCGTTGGCGTCCAGCGGGCCGAGCAGGGGGTCCACATCCAGCAAATTGTCGGTTCCGGTATATGTCAGGCCAGTACTGTCACCGATCAGGCTGAAGTTCATCGTCACATAAGCGCCCCCGGTATCCACATCATTGCTGCCATCGATGCTGCTGTTATCGGAGACCAGCACGTGCGACAGCGAGGACTGATCAGTAATGGAAAGCCCCCCGACAGCGTTGCTGCCGCCACCCTGAAGGGCGGGGCCACCCAATCCAGTCTGTTCATTGAAGGCAATGGTCGAATGGGCGATCTGAGCGTCAAAAGCCCTGAGACCTCCGACATAGCCACCGCTATTACCGCTGATGGTGGAACTGTTGAGAATCAGCGAACCAGCCACGCCTCGTGCCGGTGCCTGACGAGTGATAAGGACATCAGCGAGCAGCCCTCCGAAAACTTCACCGCTGTTGTTGCTGATCGATGAGTAGGCGACGACGCATTGAGCGGCATATCCGCACTCCAGGCCACCGACAAAGCTCTCGGAATTTCCATCCACCTGGCTACCGAACAACTCGGCGTTGCCTTCTCGCATGACGATACCGCCACCGGCATTTCCCGACACGGAGGAAAAAGCAACCGTCAGATCGCTTGCAGGGCCGATTTGACCTCGACGCCATCCGCCGCCCAGATTCGGAGGAGGATTGACTCCACCGTCCGGTCCAACAAAATGAATGCCACCGCCGGACAAGTAGGCCATGTTGTCGGAAACCTGCCCGTCCAGAACAATCACTGTGCCGCCGACGGAGCCAATGCCACCACCATAATAGTAGGAGTAGTTTGAGGAGACTTCCGAATTGTAGACGGCGGCGCTGGTCACATACAGCCCACGTCCCGATGAATCCGATTCCGGCCCATACAACTCGGGTCCAGACAAGGAACCAATCCCACCACCCAGGTAAAAAGCTGAATTGCCGGTGATCTGGGACGAGACAACCCTGAGGGAGTGATCAATGCCCGGCGGCTCGCCCTGGGTACTCGAAACCCCGTTCCGTGCATCGAGCTTGCCACCGCCACCATCAAAGTATCCGACGCCTATGCCGCCGCCAATTTGGGCCGAATTACCTGAAATCAGCGAGTCATTGACTTCCAGCGTGGAAAACGCTGCACCGCGCTGGCCTGACTGCAACTGCGGCCCGGAAAATGCTTCGTTGACCATCAACGCGCCACCCAGGCCCGAACTGTTCTGGGTGAACTCGGATCCGGTGATCACAGCACTTCCATCGGTTACCGCAATCGCACCACCGTTGTCCAGGCTGGTATTACCGCTGAAAACACAGTTATTGACCGAAAGGGAGGCATAGAAGACCTCGATTCCGCCGCCGTTCTCGGAGGCATAATTGCCGGATACCACGCAATCGGAAAGCGTTAGTGCTGAACCGGCAGTCACATAAATTGCGCCGCCAAAGTCCGCATAGGCATAGCCACCGGTCAGTGTTACCCCGGATAGCTCGACATCATTGGGATTGGCAACGAGGAATACCCGGCTTGCGCCTTGGGCATCAATGGTCAGGTTTTCCGACCCGGGCCCGACAATCGAAACCGGTGCATAAAGATCGATCTGCCCGTCGGCCAGTGTCAGGGTACCGCTCAACCCGGACTCAAATACGATCTCATCATTGACGCCGTCACCGGCAGCACATCCATAGACTGCCGACTGATCATAAACCGCCTGGACGGCCGATCTCAATGAGCATTCACTCGGATCGCCCGGATCCTGCAAGGTGTCGACGGTGATGGTTGCAGCCTGAGTCGCTGAAGCGGCCAGCGCGGTGCCGATCGCCAGCGCCAGGCGCGAGTGCGAGTACTTGATATTGGACATTTTTGAAGAAATCCCTTTTTTGTGATGCGGAAGCTGGTAGCTCGTTAAGTTTGCGTAAAGTTGACCGCAGGGTCAAGTTTTTTACTCGACTTGTCGTCTAGCCCCCACATCAGACCCTGCATAAACTATACATAATATACATTATGCGAACTACATGATTACACATGGATGTGACACCATGCCGGCTTGCCGACGACTGACCTATCGCAACTGCCCTTGCCACAGATGGCAGCTTCGCGGAAAAACAACCTTGAAACCTGTAGAGTCTATGGTGATGAACTTCAAGCCGGAGAAACCATGAATCTGAAAGACAAACACATCGCAATTCTCGCGGAAGACAACTATCAGGAACTCGAGCTTCACTATCCCCGCTTGCGGCTCTTCGAAGCCGGAGCCAGGGTATCGGTGATCGGAGCTGGCAAGGACACGTACTCAAGCAGCAAGGGGTACGCGGTAACGGCCGACGAGGATGTCCATGACGTCAAGGCAGCGGATTTCGATGCTGTCGTGATTCCAGGCGGAATGGCACCCGACAAAATGCGAACGCACAAGGCTATGGTTGAGTTCGTTCAGGCACTCAATGAACAGAACAAGCCGGTGGCCTGGATCTGTCATGCCGGCTGGATGGCCGCATCGGCCGATATCATCCGTGATCGAAAAGTGACCTCATTTCATTCAATTCGCGACGATATGGTGAACGCAGGTGGTAATTGGGTCGATGAGGAAGTCGTCTGCGATGGCAATTTGATCAGCAGCCGAACCCCCGACGATCTGCCGGCTTTTTGCCGTGAATTGCTGCGCGCATTATCGGAATAATACAGACTGGGCTTCCAGGTCCCACTGATCCCGAAAGAGCAGTGACAAAACACGGAGCTATCGGCCGGCTGAACGTTCCCGATTCACGCTTTCTCCCTTCCCTTCTTGATAGCGAGAGGCGACCGGCTTGGTTTTCGAAAGCAGCAACGCGGGAATATCCGCCCCGGACTGGGGCCGCTCGAAGTGATACCCCTGCACCAGGTCAAAATCGAGCTTGCGACCGATCTCGAGTTGCTCGGCGGTTTCGATCCCTTCGGCAATGGTGGTCAACTCCATGGTCCGGGCCAGTCCCATGATCGCGCGGGCCAGGCGCTGGCTGTCCTCATCGGGGCCAAGATGGTTGATCAATGATCGGTCGATCTTGAGAATGTCGACCGGGAAGCGATCCAGATAAGACAGTGAGGAATAGCCCGTGCCGAAATCGTCGATCGCTACCTTGACCCCAAGTTTCTTGAGCTGGTGAAGCTGAAACGCCGTGCCGTCATAAGCCAGCGCCGACTCGGTCATTTCAAGTATCAGAAGTTCCGGAGGCAGCTGGTGCCGCTGCAATGCGTCTTCGACCACTCGAGCCAGTTCCGGACGCGCCATGTCGCGAGCCGACAGGTTGACTGCCACATGCCAGGGAACGCTTCCACGGGCTTCGGCGAGGTCCCGCCATTCGGCAGTCTGGCGGCAGGCCTCTTCCAGAACGAAATTACTGATCTCCTGGATCAGATCAGTCTCCTCGGCCACGCCAATAAACTCGGCCGGAGGAATCGTGCCGCGATCAGGGTCTTCCCAGCGAATCAGCGCTTCGACACCGACATGCCGCCCCTGCTCGATCGAATAAATAGGCTGGTACACCAGCTTGAATTCGTCTTGTTTCAGTGCTGAGCGAATTCTGTGCTCGATACGCAACCGCCTTACTTCCTCGGCAAGCGGATACCGCACAGTAGGCGCAAGCAACCAGCCCGACACCTGCCCGATCAGAATGAAAAATCCCGCCCTGGAAAGCCATTGGACCAACTCTTGCGATTCACTGGCGGCAACATTTCCCGGCGTCAACGGGCCGGCGAGCAGCCCGGCCATGGAGGCTACGATCAATGCCGCCATCGGGCCAAAACGCGTTGCCGCAAACAGAATAGGCACGTAATACCAGTGCGGCGCGATACTGTCCGCACCGCCGCTTGTATAGGAAAGCAACCAGCTTCCGCCAAGCCCGACGCAAATCAGCGCCAGCGCCAACCTGCGGGACATTCCGACAGACGCACGCAATGCACGGTATGCAAGGCCGCTATCGGTTCGATCATTGCCAACGCCTGCGCGTGGCGGAAAATCGTGCTTGGCCACGATTATTCCCCTTTACATAGTCAGTGATTCAGCCTCTCCTTCCCAAGTCGGGCCAAATCAGACTGAACTCTAGCACGATAGATGGCTAAAGTGAACAGGCTCCGAGATTAGCACTATCCAAACTGCCGCGTTGCCCACTACCACCAGCCTTCCCGCCAGGCCTGGTACTCCGCTGGCCGCAGCCGGTAGCGCGCGATATTGCCTTCATGCAGGCTCATGATCTCGGTCTCCACGACTTCGACGAATCGTGCCTGATCCACTGGTGGCACCTGCTCTGCTGCGCTTTGTCGCACTCGTGCAGTCGCGCCCTTTCTATCCATTCCAGCCCGGACCACGGCGGCGATCACCTCCGCAATCAGCGCGCGGTAACGCAGCCGGAACGGATCAGGCTCACCAAGCGACTGTCGCACCGCCGAGTACCGCGCGCTGGAGCGCTCGTACGCCCACACGAACACGTCGCGTAACAACTCAACGCGATTCAACTCGTAAATGCCCAGCACGCCATCGATATAGGCGCGCGCCGGCACATCCACAAAAGAAAGCGGACAAAGGTTGCCGCGAATCAGCGGAATATTCGCGGCGAGGCGGGATACGCGCTTGTTGACGTCCCCGAAACCCTGCAGATAGGCCAGATGCACCAGGGCGAATAACGCCTGCTCGAACGGGTCGACGATCGCGGCTGCCGTATCGAGAACTGTCTCGAAGCATTCCTCGATGAGCTGCGGCACCTCCAGCGGATGGTAGACCGTGCCGGCGATGCTCACCGGAATTCGTCGCAGGCGACCGCCGGCCTGTGGGTCGGCAAGCAGGTTTTCCGCAAGCAACGCGTGCAAATTCAGGATGGAGTAACGGTTGAAATCGATCTCATCCGCCTGATCGACAAGCAGCTCGATGGCAGCCTTGTGGTTCAGAATCATCTGCGCTTCCAGCGCGTCCTTGCCTTCGGCAGCCTCGCCCAGCTCCAGCAGACGCTCGGTTTCCAACAGTGAATAGGTATTGCCTTCCAGGCGGCTGGAGTTCCAGGACAGGTCAATCAGCAGGCGGCTATAGATTGTGCGGGCATAGGTTCCGGCCGGGCGCTCACCGCCTGGCGGGCGGCCTATCTCCATCAAGTGTTGGCGCGTTTGTGTCGGAAGGTAGTAGGTGACGTTGGGTTGGTAGGCCTCCAGAAAACCGCGCCAGTACCCTGCTGGCTGCCGCTGCTGTACAGGCGCGCGAACAACTTGCCTGATCTCCCTCCCTTCGGTAGAGAGCGGAATATCAACCTCGCCCCGTCCCTCTTCGATGGCATGGCCCGCTATCAGACTTTCCGTGGCGGCGGCCTCATCAGGTGCGCGATAGCGACGGCCCTTGCCCATTCCGTCGGCCATCAGCCGCTTCTGCTCAACCAATAACGCGAGTCGGCGCTGCAGCGTGCGCTTCTCCAGCTCGGTGGGAAGGCCCTCAAGGATGGCGCTGACCGGCACGCCCTCCGGCTGTGCCGCGACGAATGCGACAATGGCATCAAGCTCTTTTTTTGAGATCTGCTTCGGCATTGGGCCGATTATATGACATAAAAACCTATTCGCGACATATAAAGCACTCTATATGTCGCGTATTTTCTATTTTGTCGTGAAAGTCCCAATTTCCCGCTTAATGAATATCTTCCTCAAGCTGATGTCTGAATGCCAGGATCGTTACCGTCTTGTCGTCTTCGATCTCAAACAATGCCACATGACCGGCGGATTCAATCCGCTTTACTAGCGTAATTTCCGCCCTGCTTCGACGATTCCTTTGCCGCCAGACCCCGTGCGAGGAATTCCTTGCCAATCGAAACCAAGGTCTTGATACCATGCTGTAAAATCGAGGGCCCGAGCACCGAGAGGAGCGAGCATGGACCCCAACACCATCAACAAGATGACTCAGGAAGAGAAGCTCCGTGCCATGGAAGCATTGTGGGATGCGCTGACCCACGGAGAAGCCGAGCCCCAGTCTCCGGCCTGGCACGAAGAAGTCCTGGCCAGCCGAAAAGCGAAGTTGGACTCCGGCGAGGCGACTTTCATCACTCTAGATGAACTCAAAGCCACGTCAGCTGAATGAGCTTTCGAGTCATCCGCCTTCTTGACGAAGCGCGGCAGGACATGCTGGCCGGAAAGGCGTTCTATGACGAGCTGCAGCCCGGGATCGGCACGTACTTCTGGGACAGTCTGCTGGCCGATGTCGAATCCCTGCAAATTCATGCGGGAGTCCATCAGCGTCGTTTCGGCTTCTATCGGATGCTTGGTAAACGCTTTCCCTACGCGATTTTCTACGAGCTGAGCCCCGAACACATCACAGTGGTGGCAATCCTTCCCCTTCGGCGCTCACCGGTTTGGCTGGCAGAGCAAGTCCAAAAGAGAAACCCGACTGACCGAATATAGGGGTCCTCCGCAGCCTCGATGTCATCGCAAACCACCATTTGGGCTACAAGGGCGTGCAACGATGTTTCCGGTAGCGGCATACAAGCAAATGCTGGTAGTCTTTAACCCGAACATTTCGTGAATTCACGCGATGATCGCGCAGTATATTGTTCGCACAGGGGGTTTTCCGAAGGAGCGGCGTATCGAGCTATACGGCCGACTGAGGAAAATCTCCTGTGAGTACAAGAGGCAAGCGAGGGCGCGGGCAATTTCATGAAATGTTCGGGTTAAGACCACAACGAGGGGCAGTAGCACTACCAAGTATGAACGATTCGCACCAGACACCTGAACAGCGCGCCCGCGGCCGGATCGACCGCCTGCTGCGCGATACCGGCTGGCAGGTGCAGGACATGAAGGATTTCAACCGCAATGCGTCCATGGGCGTGGCGGTGCGCGAATTTCAGCTCCCCTCCGGCCCCTGCGATTACCTGTTATTCATTGACGGCAAGGCTGCGGGCGTCATCGAAGCCAAAAAGTCCGGTGTGACCCTGAGCGGCGTGGCCGGCCAGTCGGACAAGTACATGGCCACCCTGCCCCCGCATCTGGCCCGCTGGGACGATCAACTGCGATTCGACTATGAATCCACCGGGGATGAAACCTTCTTCCGCGACACCCGCGATCCGAAGGCCCGTTCGCGTCGGGTATTTTCCTTTCACCGCCCTGACACCCTGCAAGCCTGGTTGAACCAGCCCGATACCCTGCGTCAGCGCATGACCAGCCTGCCACCCCTGGACGAACGCGGCCTGCGCGTTTGCCAGATCCACGCCATCCAGGGCCTTGAGCAATCCCTGGCCGAAGACCGGCCGCGCTCGCTGATCCAGATGGCCACCGGTGCCGGCAAGACATTCACCGCCTGCACGTTTTCCTGGCGGCTGATCAAGCACGCCGATGCCAGGCGCATCCTGTTTCTGGTCGACCGCAACAACCTCGGTGACCAGACCCGCCGTGAATTCCAGGATTTCGATCCGCCCGGTGCGGCCAACCGCTTCACCGACACCTACATCGTCCAGCATCTGAAATCCAACCGCATCGACGACGACGCCAAAGTGGTCATTACCACCATCCAGCGCCTCTATTCCATGCTCAGAGGCCAGGAACTGGACGAACAGGCCGAGGAAATCTCCGGTTTCGAGACCTGGACAGTCGAAGACGGCGAGATCATGCCGCTGAGCTACAATCCCGACATCCCCATCGAAACCTTCGACTTCATCGTCACCGACGAATGCCACCGCTCGATCTACGGCCTGTGGCGCCAGGTGCTGGAATACTTCGATGCCCACATCATTGGCCTGACTGCCACGCCATCGAAGCACACCCTGGGATTCTTCAATCAGAACATTGTCGCCGAGTACGACTACCCGAAATCCGTGGTCGACGGTGTCAACGTCGGCTACGAGATCTACCGCATTCGAACCCGAGTCACCGAGGAAGGCGGCAATATCGAGGTCGAAGACACCGGGTTTCAAGTGCCGGTGCGCGACAAGCGAACCCGGGCCATCCGCTACAAGGAGCTCGATGCCGATCTCGAGTACACCGCCAAGGAACTCGACCGCTCCGTGGTCAACCCCAACCAGATCCGCGCCGTGCTCCAGACCTACCGAGACCGGGTATTTACCGAGCTTTTCACTGATCGCACCGGCGAATGGCTGCCCAAGACCCTGATCTTCGCCAAGGATGACAATCACGCCGAGGAAATCGTGCACGCCGTACGCGAGGTCTTCGGCGAGGGCAACGACTTTGCCAAGAAAATCACCTACCGCAACACTGGCGAAGACCCCAAGACCCTGATCAGCAGCTTCCGCAACGATGCCGCCTTTCGCGTGGCCGTCAGCGTCGACATGATTGCCACCGGCACCGATATCAAGCCGGTCGAGGTGCTGATCTTCATGCGCGACGTCAAATCCGAGGGCTACTACGAGCAGATGAAAGGCCGCGGCGTGCGCACCATTCCCGATGCCGACCTGCAGATGGTCACACCGGATGCGCGCACCAAGACCCGTTTCGTGCTGATCGACGCCGTGGGCGTGACCGAATCAAAGAAAAACGCCTCCCAGCCACTGGAGCGCAAGAAAGGCATCGCTTTCGACAAACTCATCGACCAGATCGCCCAGGGACGAAGAGACGAGGACGCCGTATCAACCCTGGCCGGCCGCATCGCCGCCCTCGACCGCAAACTCGACAACGAGGACCGCGCCCGCATTGCCAAGCAGACCGGCGGCAAGAAGCCCCGGGACCTGGCCAACGACCTGCTCGCCGCCGTCGACCCCGACAGCCAGCAACAGGCCATCGAAGCCGCCTACGGCCCCGGAGCGACCCCGGAACAGGAAACCGAAGTCATCGCTAGCCTGATTGATACTGCCTGCGCCCCGTTCGACCAGCCCGAAACCCGCGAACTGCTCAAGTCCATCAAACACAAGAACGATCTGGTCATCGACGAAATCACCACCGACGAAGTCCGCGAAGCCAGTTTCGACAAGGGACAGGCCGAAGAACGCATCCAGTCGTTCAAGCACTTCATCGAGGAACACAAGGACGAACTCACCGCCCTGCAGATCCTCTACAATCAGCCCGCCAGCCGCCGTCGGTTGACCTACGCCGCGATCAAGGAATTGACACAGGCCATGACCGACAAGCCCTATTACCTGACCACCGCCGACGTCTGGCAGGCTTACAAGCGCCTCGATGCCGCCAAAGTCAAGGGCGCGCCGATCGACAACCAGCTCACAGAAATCGTCTCCCTGGTCCGCTTCACCTTAGGATACGACGAAGTACTGGAACCCTACTCCACCAAGGTCGAACAACGCTTCAACCTCTGGATCGGCCGCGAAAAGAAAGCCGGCCGCGAATACACCCCCGAACAAATGGAATGGCTCAAGACCATCGCCAGCTACATCGCAGCCAATGCCGAAATCACCCCACGCGACTTTATCGAAATCCCCAGCCTCTCAGACAAGGGCGGCATCCTGCAGGCACATAAGGTGTTTGGCAAGCAGCGGTTCAATGAAATGCTGGACGAAATGCAGGGGGTGTTGGTGGCGTGACCGAGAATATCCCCGATTCATGGTGCTACATGCCCTTATCCGATATAGCAACTATCAACCCTGGTATCGACAAGTCTCGTTTTTCTGATGATGAGGAAATGCCGTTCGTGCCTATGCCGGCCGTCGAAGCTGGAACAGGAGTAATAAATATATCGGAGCGAAGGCTATTCAAGAAGGTGAAATCGGGATTCACTGCGTTCGCTTCGGGTGACGTCCTCTTCGCAAAGATCACTCCGTGTATGGAGAATGGGAAGATGGCGGTCGTTCCCAAATTACCGAAAGCCGTAGCCTTTGGAACAACCGAGTTTCATGTACTACGATCAACGGGCGCGGTTAATCCAAAGCTCCTCTATTACTTCGTTTCTTCATCGTCCGTGCGACATGAAGCCCAGCACAATATGACCGGTGCAGTCGGCCAGAAGCGTGTACCTAAGCGATACCTCGAAACAAAGAAGTTCCCGCTTCCTCCCCTCAGCGAACAAAACCGCATCGTCGAAAAAATCGAAACCCTCTTCGCCCATATCGACAAGGGCGAAGAAGCCCTGCGCGAAGTCCAGAAACTGCTCAAGCGCTACCGCCAGTCCATCCTCAAGGCCGCCGTCACCGGCGAACTCACCCGCGACTGGCGAAAAGCCAACCAGCACAATCTCGAACCCGCCAGCGACCTCCTCGACCGCATCCTCGAAATTCGCCGGGAGAGCTGGAAGGGCCGTGGCAAGTATAAAGAGCCAACTCCACCTGAATTAACTCTGTATTCGGTGCTTCCTGACTCTTGGACCTTAAGTACAACGGAGCAATTGGCATTTGTTGAAACTGGCGCAACTCCAAAGAAGTCTGAGTCAAGCTATTACTCTGCCAAAGGAACACCATGGATCACGAGCACTGCCGTGAATGAGGATCCTATCCAAATCCCTCAAGCCCATATCACAGAAAGAGCACTCAAGGAAACTAATGCGAAAGTATATCCGGCTGGTGCGCTGATAGTCGCCATGTACGGTGAGGGCAAGACTCGTGGAAAAGTCTCTGAATTGGGAATTGACTCCTCGAGCAATCAGGCATGTGCAGCCCTGCTGGTTCAGCACCTCCCTTCAGATCTGGCACGATACCTCAAGTTGTTCTACCTTTACAACTATGAGGCTATTCGGCGGCACTCTGCTGGAGGTGTGCAGCCGAACCTCAACCTAAGCATCATCAAAGACACTCTAATTCCGCTCCCCTCAGAAGCGGAAATTGGTGAAATTCTGGACGGCGTAAACAGTGAACTCGATCGAATCAAAGAACTGGAACTCATTTGCTCGAATGAACTAAGGCGCTCGGCCGCCCTCCGACAATCTATCCTAAAATCCGCCTTCACCGGTCAACTCGTCCACCAGGATCCCAACGACGAACCAGCCAGCGAACTCCTGGCCCGCATCCGCGCCGAACGCGACGCAGCCCCAGCGAAGAAACGAGTGAAAAAGAAGCCAACCCGCAGAAAAGTCCGGACGAACGCATGAGCGACACCAACAATAACGGCAACCAAAACGCCCTTGTCCAGAAGGTCTGGAACTACGCCCACGTCCTGCGCGACCAGGGCGTTTCCTACGGCGACTACATCGAGCAGATTACCTACCTGCTGTTTCTGAAAATGGACCAGGAGCGCGAAGACCTGCTCGGCGAGCCCTCCCCCATTCCGGCCAAGTGGAAATGGAACCACCTGGTCAGCAAGGACGGTGACCAGCTTTTCGAACACTACCGCGACGCCCTCGATGCGCTGGGCAAAAAGTCAGGCCTGATCGGCACCATCTTCCGCAAGGCCCAGAACAAGCTTTCCGATCCGGCCAAACTCAAGCGCGTGGTCTCGCTAATCGACAAGGAAGGCCCTTGGGTTGGTCTGAATGTCGACGTCAAGGGCGAAATCTACGAGGGCCTGCTGGAAAAGAACGCCTCAGAAGTGCGCTCCGGCGCCGGCCAGTACTTCACCCCGCGCCCGGTCATCGAAGCAATGGTCAAATGCATCAACCCGAAAATCGGCGAAACCGTAGTCGATCCAGCCTGCGGCACCGGTGGATTTCTGCTCGCTGCCTACGACCACATGAAGGATCAGACCCAGGACCGCGACAAACTGGCCGGACTGCGCAACGAAGCCTTCACCGGCATCGACATCGTCGACGAAGTCGTGCGTCTGTGCGCCATGAACCTGTATCTGCATGGCCTCGGCAATGGCGGCAGCCCCGTCTACCAGGGCGATGCCCTGTCCAGTGCAGGCGACGCCCGCTACGACATCGTCCTGACCAATCCGCCCTTCGGCAAGAAATCCAGCTACCGCGTCGTCGGTGAAGACGGCCAGGTCACCACGGAACAGGAGAACTACGAACGCGAGGATTTCAAATTCACCACCTCGAACAAGCAGTTCAATTTCCTCCAGCACATCATGACCGTTCTCAAGGTCGGCGGCCGTGCCGGCGTAGTACTGCCCGACAACGTACTGTTCGAAGCCGGCCGAGCCGGCGAAGGCATCCGCAAACGCCTGCTCGAAACCTTCAACTTCCACACCCTACTCCGCCTCCCCACCGGCATCTGGTACAGCCCCGGCGTCAAGGCCAACGTCCTGTTCTTCGACAAAAAAGCCCCGGCCAAACGTAAGCGGTCATTCCCGACCGTTATTGACTGACTCTGTGCAGATCTGATACCAACGGGTCGCCAGCGAACCGCTCCTTCCAGGCCCGCGGCACCAACTCATCAACCAGACTGGCCGGATGCTGATTG